>Ga0136611_10003255_pt1 | contig 11391 bp, 7 predicted proteins | sample AntDrymUQ2232306_2_FD_106645 | JGI IMG/M metagenome (GOLD analysis project Ga0136611, IMG submission 106645) | Polar desert sand microbial communities from Dry Valleys, Antarctica - metaG UQ223 (23.06) | ecosystem: Environmental > Terrestrial > Soil > Desert | place: Antarctica: Dry Valley... | reverse complement strand
TCCGAGATCAGAGCCAGACGGCTGCCCAGGTCAGGCAGACCCTCCTTGGCGCCGAAGCCGATGCGTGAATCCGACGCGCTGCTGGACAGCCGCAGCGACGAGGTAAACGTGGCGCCGTGGTCAAACGAGGACTGAAGCGACACCTGATTGCGCAGGTTCTCGCGGTCAGACCGGCGGTCGTAGTACAGGACGTCAAGACGTCCGTCGGGCGCTACCGAGATCTTCGGCAGGTACTGCGCGGTGCCGTCCGGGAGCTTCGTGTCGTTGACGCGGACCGGGCCCTTCCAGTCCGAATCCCCCTTGTCGAGCGACCACAGCATCACGTCGGCATCGCCGGAGCGGCCGTCCTGGAACGCCGCGTAGACGCGGCCGTCACGGTCGACAGCCACCGATGGAGCCGGAGCCAGGAACACGACGAAGCGCGACAGCGGTCGCACGCGGTCGTCCACCAGGGACTCAGCCCAGCTCTTGCCTCCGTCCTGCGAGCGGGCGAGCACGAGCGAGTAGCGGCCAGGGTAGGCCGGGCCGCCACGGCCGCCGTGGCCGCCTTCGTAGTTCAAACGGTCGTCGCCAAGATCCGTGTACAGCACGTACAACGCGCCATCCTGCCCGACGACCGGCGCGGGCGTCACGACGCGGCCGCGCTTGACGCTGCTGACCCGGCCGGGGGTCGACCACGTGGCGCCGCCATCCTCTGAGCGCGACACCGAGACGGGGTTGCCCGGCTCGGTGAACTTCAGCGTCCCCACCTCACGGGCCTGCAGCCAGGTCAAGAAGACCCGCTTGGGCTTGACCGGATCTGGCGCCAGGCGGACCTGGAACGTGCGCTCGCCGGCGACCTTCACGGGGTCAGACAGCGTGCGGCCGCCGTCGGTGGACGTCGAGACCCACAAGGCGTGCGGGATGTTGCCCCGGCCCCCGAGGGTGACGAAGGAGTAGTACAGCGTCCCGTCGGCCGAGAAGGCGACATCGGGACCGAAGCACTTGGCCTCCTCCCCCTTGGGCGCGGGAATCGCGGTCTGGTTCCACGTCGTGCCTCCGTCGGTGGAGACGTGCAGAGCGCAGGAGAAGAACGGCGTGTCGATGCGGCTGGAGACCGCCAGGTTGGCGGGCCGCTTCGGGTTGCGGACGAGCGTCGGAGAGTTGTGCGCGCTGATGTCCTCCGTGCTTGCCGCGGAGAGGTTGACCGGGGCGTCACGCCCGACGAGGCGGACCGTGGGGCGCTGGGCGTCTGAGCCCGCGGTGTCAGCAGCGTCGGAGGCGACGAGCGCCGCGGCTCCGAGGAGCACGAGCACCAGCCCGAGCACCCCGAACAGCAACGAGCCCCGCTGCCGATGGCGGGCGGGGCTCGTGCTCTGCTGCGGAGGTTCGCCGGAGCCTGGCTCCGGCGAACCGTCCTGGACCTTCATCTAGCGGTTGGACGCTCCGGCACGGCGACGGCGTCCTGCCGTCACCAGGAACCCGCCGGCAAGGCCGGTGAGCCCGAGGCCGAGGATGGCCAGACCGACAACTGCGCCGGACCCGAGTCCGCCACCCTGGCCGCCGGCCGCAGCGGCCGTGGCGATGGCAGGCGTGCCAGCGGTCGTGACGCCGCTCCACAGGTCACCCGTGGCGCTGCGCGTGGAACCAGTCGGCGCGGGAGCTGCGGGCTTCGCGGCAGCCGGCTTGCTCGCCGCCTTGCTCTTGGACGCCTTCGGCGCGGCCGAGCTTGCGAACACAGCCTGCGCACCCTGCTGGGTGACGCCGGCGGTGGCTCCGTCGACGCGGGCCGGAATGGCCGCCTGGGTTGCGGGCGCGGCCGGCGCGACAGCGCGGGTCGAGCTGCCGGAACGCTGAGCGGTCGGCTTGGGGGCGACGGTCGTGCGGGCGGGCGCGCTCGTCTTCGAGGTCGCACCGCTGGTGGTCCCGGACGCCGTGGACTGCGCGGGAGCAGAAGCGCTGGCCGGAGCCGAGGCCACGGGGGCCGGGGCCGGGGCGGCGGACACCGCGGGCGGCGGCGGAGCCGGAGCTGCAGTGCCGCTGGCGGTAGCGGCCGGCGCCGGGGCGACCGACGAGGCTCCGGGGGCGGGCGGCGTCGCCGGCGTCCCGAAACCTGCAGGCGTGCACGCCCAAGCCAGACCGACCCCGACCACGGCTACGCCGAGCACGGACATCATTGCCAATGCGGTTATGCGAATTCGGTTCTGCATCTACACCACCCCTATATAAGTTGTTGTTGTGTGTCTCCGGTGAACCGTACCACGTCTTGGTGGCGCGTGCACCTAGTTTTGCGCAAACGGCCGCGAACCTGCCACCCGTCGTCAGCATTCGGTCCCGAAAGCCCTGCGTGAGGGGGCCGTCGCCGCCCGCGGGTAGTCAGCTCACAGGTAGTCTGCGCGACGTGAAAGGCATCCAGACCAGGCTCGGCGTGCTCGCCGTGGCGATCACCGCTCTGACCGCGGCGGTCGGCCTGACGGCCTCGCCGGCGCTCGCGGGACCGGCGACCGCCGACGTCGTGCGGCTGCCGATCCCCCAGTACGACGGCACGCTCACCCCCTACACGTTCGAGATCGGCTACCCGGTGATGACGCTGGCCTACGACACGCTGATGTGGCGTGACACCGGCGGCGTCCCGCAGCCGTGGCTGGCCCGGTCGATCACGCGCAGCCGCGCGGGGCGCCGCGTGACGGTCAGCCTGCGACCGGGCGTTCGCTGGCACGACGGGCGGCCGCTCACGGCCGCCGACGTCGTCTTCACCTTCCGCTTCGTGGCGGCGCGCTTCCAGCCGCGCTTCACGCCGCAGCTGCGCAACCTGGAGCGCGTGCGCGCCACCGGCGAGCTGACGGTGGCCTTTGACCTGCGTCAGCCCTCGATCGGCTTTGACGACCAGCCGCTGTCCGACGTCCCGATCCTCCCGGCGCACCTGTGGCGCGACCTGCCGGCCGAGAAGGCCGCCCCGGACAGCCCCCCGATCGGCAGCGGCCCGTACCGCATCGACGGCAGCTCGCCAAAGAGCGGGTATGTCCTGCGCGCCAACCGGAGCTACTTCCGCGGCGTCCCGCGCGTGCGGGAGATCCGGATGCCGATCATCGATGACGCCGAGCGCACCTTCGAGGCGCTGCGCGACCGGCGCGTGGACATCGTCCCGTTGAGCCTGCCGCCGCGGGCCGCCGAGAACCTCGGAGGGACAATCGGAATCGGTGTGCGACGGGGACCCTCCTACTCCGGGACGACGCTGCTGCTGAACCTCCGGCGCCCGCCCTTCGACGACCCGGCGACCCGTCGCGCCGTCGCGGCCGCGCTGGACCTCGGACGGATCGTCCGCAACGTGGCGCCTGCCGTGGCCGCGGTTCAGGGCCAGATCCACCCGGCCTCCCGCTGGGCGGGCACGACCCCCGTCCAGCGACCTGATCTGCCGGCGGCGCGGCGGACCCTGGCCGCCGCCGGCCGAGCGCCGATCCGCGTGCTGGCGCCGGTGAACGACCCGGTGAGGACGGAGGCCGGGCGCCAGGTCGTGCTCGCGCTGCGGCGGGCGGGCGGGCAGGCCTCGCTCGTCAAGCTCTCGCGCGTGCGCCTGGGACAGGCGACCGGCGAGGACGGCTCGGCGCCGGACTTCGACGCGGCCATCCAGAGCATCCCGGCGCTCGCCTCCGCGGACCCGGACTACCTGCGCACGCAGTTCGGATCCGATGCGCTCAACGCTCCGCTGAACGCATCCGGGTACCGCAGCGAGGAGTTCGACGCTCTCGCGCAACGCGTCGCCTCAGCCCCCGACATGGCCGCGCGGCAGACGGCGGTCAACGCTGAGCTCGCGCTGCTGGCCCGCGATCTGCCGTCGATCCCGCTGTTCTTCTCCCAGGGCACCTTCGCCTTTCGGCCGGCGATCTACGACGGCTGGGTCTTCGTCAAGGGCACCGGCATCCTGGACAAGCGCTCGTTCGTGCCGGGCGAGACCCTGGCCCGCAGCACCGCCGAGCCGAACGCCACGGCGGCGGCTGAGCAGACGGCCGCTGCCGACACAAACAGCGGATCGGAGTCGGGTCTCAGCACGCTGAACCTGATCACGATCGTGGTCCTGGCGATCGTGGTGCTGCTGGCCGGTGCGGCGATCCTGCAGCGGCGCTCGTCCGACCGCCCCTGAGGATCACCGCCACGCCCGGCCGGATCCGGACATCGGTCTTGCCCGCTCGGCGGTGGGCGACAGACGTTTAGGCCGTCGTCTCTCAGGCCGGGGCGGGCTCCACGGTCTCCATCAGCTTCTCGATCTGCTCGGAGCCCAGCGACTCGGCCTCCAGCAGCGCCTCGGTGAGGCGGTCCAGCGCGGCCCGCGATTCGTGCAGCGCCTGATTGGCACGCTGCTCAGCCTCGTTGACGAGCTTGCGGACCTCGGCGTCGATGACGCGGGCGGTCTCCTCGGAGTAGGTGACGACATGGCCGGTGGTCTCGGCGTCGGCGTAGCCGATCGGGCCGACCGCGTCGCTCATGCCCAGCTCACGCACCATCTGGTGGGCGAGGATGCCCACCCGCGAGAGGTCGTTGGAGGCGCCGGATCCGGCGTCGCCGAAGACGATCTCCTCCGCCCCCCGGCCTCCGAGCAGGATCGCCATCTCGTCCACCATTCCTCCGCGCGACTGCACGACACGGTCGTGGGTGTCGGTCAGCCAGGCGCGGCCGAGCGACCGGCCGGAGGGGATGATGCTGACCATGTGCGGCAGGCGGCCCTGGGGCATCGCGCGTGCCACCACGACATGACCGGCCTCGTGGACGGCGATGACGCGGCGCTCTTCGTCGGTGAGCACGTGTCCACGGGCGATTCCCAGCGTCGACCGCTCCACGGCCTGCTCCACCGTCGCCATCGCGATCTCCGTGTGGCCCGCCCGCGCGGCCAGCAGCGCCGCCTCGTTCATGACGTTGGCCAGATCGGCGCCCGACAGCCCGCGGGTGATCCCGGCGATCGCGTCCAGGTCCACGTCCGGAGCGAAGCTTTTGGTGCCCACGTGCACCTGCAGGATGGCGCGCCGTCCCTCGCGGTCGGGCAGGGCGACGGTGATCTCACGATCAAAGCGACCGGCACGAACAAGCGCGGGATCAAGGATCTCCGGGCGGTTGGTGGCCGCCATCACGATCACCCCGTCGCGGTCGCGGAAGCCGTCAAGCTCGATCAGGATCTGGTTGAGGGTCTGCTCGCGCTCACGGTGGCCGTCGGCCGACGCCCCACGGCGGGCGCCGATGGCGTCGATCTCGTCGATGAAGACGATCGTCGGGGCCATCGCGCGGGCCTGGCCGAAGAGGTCGCGCACACGCGCTGCCCCCTCGCCGACGAAGACCTCGGTGAACTCCGTCGCCGCCACCGTCAGGAACGCGGCGTTGGACTCCCCGGCCACCGCGCGGGCCAGCAGCGTCTTGCCGGTGCCGGGCGGGCCGACGAGCAGGAAGCCGCGGGGGAACCGCGCCCCCATCGACTCAAAGCGGCTCGGGTCGCTGAGGAAGTCCCGGATCTCGCTGAGCTCGTCCAGCGCCGTTCCGATGCCGGCCACGTCGGCGAAGGTCACGCGTTCGGCCCCGAGGGTCTGCTGCCCCATCGAGCGGTCACGCATGCTCAGGCGGCGCTGGCGCTCCGGCGCCTCCAGGATGCGCGTCAGCGCGTCGTCCAGCTCCGTCTGGGAGATGTCCTCGCGGCCGGCCCGGGCGGCCAGCAGCGCCGCCTCGTTCATGATGCTCTCCAGGTCAGCCCCGGTGAAGCCGATCGCGCGGCTGGCGACGCGCCCCATGTCGACGTCCGCGGCGATCGGCTTGCCGCGGGCGTGGACCTTGAGGATCGCCGCCCGACCCTGCTCGTCGGGCCGGTCGACCGAGATCGAGCGATCGAAGCGCCCCGGTCGCAGTAGCGCCGCGTCAAGGTCGTCAGGGCGATTGGTGGCGGCGATGACGATCGTCCCCGCCGCCCGTGAGAAGCCGTCCATCTCGGTCAGCAGCTGGTTGAGCGACTGGCCCTGCTCGTCGCTGGAGCCGCCGCTCTGGGGTCCGGAGGACTGGCGCTTGCGGGCGACGGCGTCGATCTCGTCGATGAAGACGATCGCCGGCGCGTTCTCGTGGGCCTGCTTGAAGAGATCGCGCACCCGCGCAGCTCCGACGCCGACGTACATCTCGACGAAGTCCGAGCCGGACATGGAGTAGAACGCCGCGCCTGCCTCACCGGCCACCGCGCGGGCCAGCAACGTCTTGCCGCAGCCGGGCGGGCCGTACAGCAGCACCCCCTTAGGGATGCGCGCGCCGAGCTTGGTGAACTTCTCGGGCTCGGCGAGGAACTGCGCGAGCTCGCGCAGCTCGGTGACCGCCGTGTCCTGCCCGGCGACATCGTCAAAGCGCAGCACGGTCTCTTCGTCCGTGGCCCGGCGGGCGGAGCTGCTGCCCGAGAAGAGCCCGCTCTGCGCCCGGTAGGAGAGGATGAAGTAAGCGAACACCACGAGCAGGATCAGGGTGGGCAGCAGGGCCGAGAGATACGGGAGCAGCCCCTTGCCGATCTGCTGGTCGATCTTCGTCCGGACCTGGTTCATCGTGAGGATGTCGACCAGCTCGCCACGCGTGGTCTCTGAGCGCAGGAACGGCGTGTTGAACGCGGTGGGCCGACCACCGTCGCGCTCGTACGTCCCCTGGACATAGGAGTCCTGATCGAGGATGATCGCGTCCTTGATGGCCCCGGTCTCGGCGAGGTTGACGAAGCTGGAGAACTCGACGCGCTGCCCGGTGGGGTGCGGCTGGCTGGCCGAGATCACCTGCACGTAGGCGATTACCATCACCACGACGGCCAGGCCGGCCCAGAACCCGGGCGTGTTGAAACGTCGCCCAGGAGGCTTGGGCGATTTCTGCGGACGCTTGCGCTTGCTGCTGCTGGTCTGGCCCGTACTACGTGTGGTATTCACTGGACCGGCACCCTACCGCCTCCCTGCCCGCGAGCGGGGCCAGTGGCCGCAGGCGGCCTTCAGCTCACACCACCGGTCCGCACCCTGGCGGCCATCTCGTCCGACTCGGCTCGGTAGACCTGGCCGTCGGAGAGCTCCAGGACAGGCAGCTTGCTCTGCCCGCTGAGCGTCTCGACGTCCGGGCGCTTGCCCTTGCCGTAGCCGTGCTTGACGACCTCGTAGTCGACGCCCTGCTCCTTCAGCGCGCGCTCGACCTTCCAGCAGGGGTCCCGGTCGATGTGCAGGAACGTGTAGGAGCAGCGGTGCAGCTTGACGTTTGACATACACCGACTCTACCGCGGGTGCCCCTCCAGCCCGTACAACGCGCCGTACTTCAGCTCCAGCTGGCGCAGGAACGGCCGGGCGTCCAGCTCCGAGCCCGTGATGTCCATGAGCAGTTCGCCCGATGTGCGCAGGCGCCCGTGGCGATGGACATGGTCGCCAAGCCAGCGGCGCAGCGCCAGGGTGTCTCCGCGCTCAAGATCCTCGTCGAGCGCCGGCAGGTCCCGGCGGATGACCGTCCACAGCTGCGCCGCCACGATGTTGCCGATCGCGTAGGTCGGGAAGTAGCCCAGCTCGCCGTAGGCCCAGTGGATGTCCTGCAGCACCCCGACCCGGTCGGAGATGACATGCACCCCGAGCAGCTCCTGCATGCCCGCGTTCCATGCGTACGGCAGGTCGGCGACCGCCAGCGTCCCCTCGATCATCGCCACCTCCAGCTCGAACCGCAGGATGACATGCAGGGAGTACGTCGCCTCGTCGGCCTCCACGCGGATCGGCGACGGGCGCACCGTGTTGATCGTGCGCAGGAAGGCCTCTAGGTCCTCCCCGCCCAGCGCGGCCGCCCCGAAGGCCTGCACCAGCCGCGGGTGCCAGTGCCGCCAGAACGGCTCCGAGCGCCCGACGAGGTTCTCCCACAGCCGTGACTGGGACTCGTGGATGCCCAGCGACGTCCCCGTGCCTGCGATCGTACGCGCCAGGGCCGGGTCGATTTGACGCTCGTAGAGCCCGTGCCCGACCTCGTGCATGACCGCAAACAGACCGGTGAGCGTCGTCTCGTCGAAGAACGTCGTCACGCGGATGTCGGAGGGGCCGAGCGACTGGACGAAGGGGTGCACTGCCAGGTCCAGGCGCCAGTGCTCGGTGTCAAACCCATGGGCGGCGGCGATCTGGAGCGCCAGCTCACGCTGGCGGGCGACCGGGAACGGGCCGGGCAGCGGCGGCGGCACGGCACGGGCGGTGATCGCGCCCAGCAGGGGGATCAGCCCCTCACGCATCTGCGTGAAGACCTTCCGCAGACGCTCGGTCGTGAGCCCCGGCTCGAAGGCGTGCAGAAGGGCGTCATACGGGTGGGCGACCTCCGGGAAGCAGGCGGCGAGCTCGCGCCGCAGCTCCACATGACGCTCCAGCGCGGGCCGGAAGGGCGCGAAGTCATCGGCCGCACGGGCCGCGTGCCAGGCCACCTGGGCGACGACGGTGTGGCGGGCGATGTCGCCGACGAGACGGTCCGGGATCCGCCGGGCGCGATCGGCGTCGCGCCCCACCGCCGCGACCAGGCGCGCGTCCACGTCGCCCAGACCGGTGTCCTGCGCCAGCGCGGCCAGCAGCGCCACGAGCCCCGGATCGGTGAGGCGCGCGTGCGCAAGGCGCCCGAGGGTCGCGAGGACCTCTCCGCGGGCGGACGCGCCCCCCGGCGGCATGTAGGTCTGCTGGTCCCAGCCGGCCAGCGCGGCCGCCTGGATCAGGTCGTCAAGCTCGCCCAGGCGCTCGCGCAGGGCGGTCATCGCTTCGGCGGGCTCAGGCAACGGCGTGCTCGATGATCCCCAGGGACTCGATCTGGATCCGGATGACGTCCCCGGAGGCCAGGAAGACGCGCGGATCCATCGCCATGCCGACACCGCCCGGGGTGCCGGTCGCGATCAGGTCTCCCGGCATCAGCGTGCAGGTCTGCGAGAGGAACGCGATGATCTCGGGAATCGAGAAGATGAGGTCGCTCGTCCGCGCGTCCTGACGCAGCTCGCCGTTGACCCACGTCTGCAGGCGCAGATCCTCGGGGTCGGGGACCTCGTCGGCGGTGGTGATCCACGGGCCGTAGGGACAGCTTGAGTCAAAGCCCTTGGCACGCGTCCACTGCGGCTCGCGCGCCTGCAGGTCCCGCGCGGACACGTCGTTGACGACGACATAGCCGGCGACTCCGCCGGCGCCCATGACCACGCCGAGCTCACCCTCGTAGTCCAGGCGGCGGACGACCGGCGGGCAGACGACCGGACCGCCGGGCGGGGCCGCGCTGGAGGGCAGCTTGAGGAAGACGATCGGGGCCTCGGGAGCCTTAACGCCCTGCTCGGCGGCGTGGGAGGCGTAGTTCAGGCCGATGCCGAAGATCGCCCGCGGCGCGGGAACCGGCGCCAGCAGCGTGACGTCCTGGAGCGGATTGGTTGCGCCGCCGGCCGGCGCGCGATCACCGCTGGTCAGGCGGTCCAGCACGGAGGTGCCGTCGGCGAAGGCGACGACGGCGTCCCCGACGACCTCTCCGGCGACCGGGGCCTGCGCGCCGGGCACCAGGTACGTGGCAAGCTTCATGGACCGGCAGGCTAATGGCCAGGGCGCGACCGGGGCCTACGCGGCGCGCTGTTCGCGCAGCTGCGGGCGCTTGCGGCTGCGGCCGGTGACCGCGTGCGCTTCGATGAACTGCGCCAGTGCGGCAGGACGCTCGCGCTGCGGGTGATGGCCCATCCCCGGCCAGACCTCGGCGTGGGCCTGGGGCAGCGCCTTGCGCAGAGAGGGAAGGTGATCGGGGTTCACGAGCCCGTCGTGCTCGCCCCACAGCGCGGCGACCGGACCGTGGAAGGCGATTTGGCGGCCGGTGAAGCCATTCTCGGAGCGTCCGGCGGCGGCGATCGCCTCGACGGCCATGCGCACCCCGGGGCCCGAGCTGAAGGCCCGCCGGCGCAGGCGGTCCATGAACTCGCGAGAGGGCAGGCGGCGGTGGGCGACAAAGGTGGCGTAGGCGGCGGTGACGGTCAGCGGGTTCACGAGCGCCAGCGGCAATGCCGCCTCGGTGATGTTCCTGATGATCGGCAGGCTCACGGCCTCGGCGATGCGGATGTGGCCAAAGCCCGCGGGCGCCAGCAGGGCGAGCGCCCAGACCCTGGCGCTGCGCTCGGCGACCGCGGTGGCCACGGCGCCACCCAAGGAGTGCCCGACGAGCGTGCAGCCGTCGACGTCCAGCTGCTCAAGTGCCTCGGCGATCGCTTCGGCGTACGCGCTGACGCGTGGACGCGACGGCAGGCTGGAGGCGCCGAAGCCCGGGAGGTCCAGGGCGTAGCAGGGCCGGTGAGTGTCGCGCGCGACCTCGGCCCAGCCTTCGGAGTCGTCGAACAGGCCGTGCAGCAGGATCAGCGGGCGACCCGTTCCCGCCCAGCAGCGCGCGCGGACCTGACCGTCGGACGCGATGGTCAGATCACGGATCTCGGGGGCGCGGAGGGCGGTATCGGGCATCGTGGTGGGTGCATCGGCAGATTGAGCCGAGGACCATGATGAGAATATGGTGTGACCAGGCGGCATGCTCCGATATGGCGCGTTGCGGTGCATGTGCTCGGCGTGGACCGCGTGACCTGCTCTCATACGCTGAGTGATCACGCTGATGTCAGCGCTGGTGCTCGCGGGCGCCGGTGGAGGATCGTCCTCGTTCGGAGGCGGCGGCGGCTTCAGCGGCGGTGGTGGCGGTTCGTACGGCGGAGGCGGCTCAGTGTCCGACGGTACCGCCCTGGTCGTCATCCTGGTGATCGCCCTGCTGTTCGGCGGCAGCGCGCTGATGGGCTATGTCTCCACGCAGCGGTACAAGCGCAGGTTCGCCGCGCGCGTCAAGCGGGTGCGCACCGCCAGCGCCGAAGCCGAGCAGGACGACACGCACTTTGCCCACGAGGCCGTCGAGGCCGAGGCCGCGCAGCTGTTCCGAGCGGTTCAGAATGCGTGGGATGCCCGCGACGACGCTGCCCTGGCCCGGCTGGCCGGGCCCGACCTGCTGGTGGAATGGCGCCGCCGGCTGCAGGACTTCGAGGACAAGGGCTGGCACAGCCGGGCCGTGATGCAGGCGCCGCCGCAGGTGCACTACGTCGGAATGGTCAACCGCGAGGATGACCTGGAGGACCGGGCGGTGGTGCTGATGGAAGCCGTGATGGACCTCTGGTGCACGACCCGGACCGGGGAGGACATCTTCCTCAACGGCGCCACCTCTGCCCGGACGGTGCTGCGCGAGTACTGGACCCTGGCCCGCAGCAGCGTGCAGGAGGACGCGCGCTGGCTGCTTGAGTCCATCGAGCAGCTCGAGGAGGGCGACCACCAGCTGGACAGCGAGATCGTGGCGACGCCGTGGGCCGACGACGCGCGCGTGGGAGCCGCCGCGACGCTGGAGGTCGCCGCCGCCGACCTGCCGACCCCGGGGTACACC
>Ga0136611_10003254_pt1 | contig 11392 bp, 8 predicted proteins | sample AntDrymUQ2232306_2_FD_106645 | JGI IMG/M metagenome (GOLD analysis project Ga0136611, IMG submission 106645) | Polar desert sand microbial communities from Dry Valleys, Antarctica - metaG UQ223 (23.06) | ecosystem: Environmental > Terrestrial > Soil > Desert | place: Antarctica: Dry Valley... | reverse complement strand
CTGCTTGCCGGTGATGAGCGTGCGGATGAAGACGATCCGCTCGCCCTTCTTGCCGGAGATCCGCGCCCAGTCGTCGGGGTTGGTGGTGTTGGGGAGGTCCTCGTTCTCCTTGAACTCATCCAGGCACGCCTGCAGCATGTGCTGGACCCGCAGGCCCTTCTGCTGGTGGTCGAGGAGGTCCTTGATCGCCATCTTCTTGGCACGGTCGACGATGTTCTGGATCATCGCCCCGGAGTTGAAGTCCTTGAAGTAGAGGACCTCCTTGTCCCCGTTGGCGTAGGTGACCTCCAGGAACCGGTTGTCCTCGGACTCGGTGTACATCCGCTCGACGGTCGCCCGGATCATGCCGGCCACGCAGGCGTCGCGGTCACCGCCGAACTCGGCGAGGTCGTCGGCGTGCAAGGGCAGCTCGGCGAGGAGATACTTGGAGAAGATGTCGCGCGCCGACTCGGCGTCGGGCCGCTCGATCTTGATCTTCACGTCGAGCCGTCCGGGTCGCAGGATGGCCGGGTCGATCATGTCCTCACGGTTGGAGGCACCGATCACCAGGACGTTCTCTAAGGTCTCGACGCCGTCGATCTCGCTGAGGAGCTGGGGCACGATGGTGTTCTCGACGTCGGAGGAGACGCCGGAGCCGCGGGTGCGGAACAGCGAGTCCATCTCGTCGAAGAAGACGATCACGGGCGTGCCCTCGCTGGCCTTCTCGCGAGCCCGTTGGAAGACGAGGCGGATGTGCCGCTCGGTCTCCCCGACGTACTTGTTGAGGAGCTCGGGACCCTTGATGTTGAGGAAGTAGGACTTCCCCTCCTGACCGGTCTTGGCCGCGACCTTCTTGGCCAGCGAGTTGGCGACCGCCTTGGCGATCAGCGTCTTGCCGCACCCGGGAGGACCGTAGAGCAGCACGCCCTTGGGGGGCTTGAGCTGGTGCTCCTTGAACAGGTCGGGGTGGAGGTAGGGAAGCTCCACGGCGTCGCGGATGGCCTCGATCTGGCTGACCAGGCCGCCGATCGAGGAGTACTCGATGTCGGGGACCTCCTCCAGCACGAGCTCCTCGACCTCGGACTTGGGGACGCGTTCGTAGGCGTAGCCGGCACGTGCGTCGAGCAGCAGCGAGTCTCCGGCGCGCAGGGTGATCTCGCGTAGCGGCGCGGCGATGCGCACGACCCGCTCGTCGTCGGCGTTGGCGATGACCAGGGCCCGCTCACCGTCGGCGAGCATCTCCTTGAACATCACCACCTCGCCGACCTCCTCGAACCGCATCGCCTCCACGACGTTGAGGGCCTCGTTGAGCATGACCTCCTGGCCACGCTGGAGCTCGTCGAGGTCGACGTTGGGGCTGACGTGCACCCGCAGCTTGCGGCCGCCGGTGAAGACGTCAATCGAGTCGTCGTCGTTGCGCTGGAGGAACGTGCCGAAGCCGGCCGGCGGCTGCGCGAGCCGGTCGACCTCCTCCTTGAGCTTCATGATCTGGTCACGGGCCTCGCGCAGGGTCTGGGCGAGGCGTTCGTTCTGACTGGTCACCGCGGCGAGGGAGCGCTGGGTGTCGGCCAGCCGGAGCTCGATGCCGCGCGAGTGGCCCGGCGCGTCCTGCAGCCGACGGCGCAGGTCGTCCACCTCGGCCTCCAGGAAGCGCACCTGGGTCGCGAGCTCTTCAGGGCTGTAGTCGTTCGACGACATGCGCGTCACCTCCTCGTTCTTTCGACCCTACCCGCGCGCCGACCCGAGAGAAGGGGAAAGGACCGGGTGTTGGTCACGTTTTGGCGACAGGCCCCGCGGCGTCCTCGTCGTCGGGCGGCGGCGGAAGATCGAGGGGGCGCGGACCGGTGTAGTCGGGACCGTAGGCGCCGGGAGCGGGTCGGCGCTTCTTCATCGGCAGCCGCTCCCCCGGGGCCATCCGCCGCGCGGTGACCAGGAAGGCGGTGTGACCCATCATCTTGTGGCCGGGCCGGACGGCCAACCCCTCGACGTGCCAGTCGCGCACGAGGGACTCCCAGGCGTGCGGGTCGGTGAAGCCGCCGTGGGCACGCAGCGTCTCCACGACCCGGCTGAGCTGGGTGGTCGTCGCGACGTACACGCAGACGATCCCGCCGGGCGCGAGCGCGTCGGCGACAGCGTCGACGCACTCCCACGGCGCGAGCATGTCGAGGATCACCCGGTCCGCGCGCTCGCCCGACTCGGTGAGGCCCTCGACGAGGTCGCCGAGCCGGAGGGTCCAGGCGGGGTGGCCACCGGCGTCGGTGACTCCGAAGAAGCGGTTGACGTTGTTGCGGGCGACGTCGGCGAACTCCTCGCGCCGTTCGTACGACGTGACCCGGCCGTGGGTGCCGACCGCACGCAGCAGGGAGCAGGTGAGGGCGCCGGAACCGACGCCCGCCTCGACGACCCGGGCGCCCGGGAAGATGTCGGCCAGCGCCACGATCTGCGCGGAGTCCTTGGGGTAGACGACGGCCGCGCCCCGCGGCATCGAGACCACGAACTCCGACAACAGCGGCCGGAAGACCAGGTAGTCACCACCCGCGGAGGAGGCGATCGCGAAGCCCTCCTCACGACCGATCAGGTCGTCGTGCTCGAGGTGGCCACGGTTGGAGAAGAAGCGCTTGCCGGGGACGAGCTCGAAGTTGTGACGCCTGCCCTTCTGGTCGGTCAGGCGGACCCACTCGCCGGCGCGGAGGGGACCGCGGTGGACGCCGGACCAGGCTTCGGCGGGGACGTCGGGATCGGGCATGGGCGGAACCCTAGTGCGGCGGTTTCCCCAGGGGCTGTCCCGGTCAGCGGTTGGCCGCGCGGAACACCCGGTCGACGTCGGCGGTGGTCAGCACGCCGTAGATACCCCCGTCGTCCTCGACGAGGAGGTACTCCGCGGCGGGGTGGCGGCTGATGGCCAAGATGAGCTCCTCGCCCCCGATCGCGACCGGCAGCGTGAGCCCGTGCTCGGCGGTGCGGGCGACGGTCGAGACCGCGACCCAGGGCCGGCGGTCCTCCGGGGTGGCGAGCAGGGCGGCCTCGCTGACGATGCCGACGGGGTGACCGGCCCCGGTGACGGTGACGATGCTGCCCGCGCTGGCCTCCTGGGCCCGGCGGACCGCCTCGGCGAGGGGCAGGTCCTCCGGCACCGTCAGCGTGCGCCGTGCCAGGTTGCGGGCGACGAGTGACGGCAGTCGTCGGCGCAACCGGGCCGAGGCCATGGCGCCCGTGGCTCCGGACCACAGGAAGAGGGCGACCACGAACGTCAGCACGAAGTCGAGGATGTCGGGCTCGATGTCGAAGACCTCGAGCTGCACCAGGGGCCAGGCCAGCACGAGCACGGCGGCCGCGCGGCCGACCCAGCCGGCGGCGATGGTGCCGCGGTGCATGTTGCCGCTGACACCCCAGACCAGGGACTTGAGCACCCGGCCGCCGTCCAGCGGCAGTCCCGGGACCAGGTTGATCAGCCCGACCAGCAGGTTGGCGCCGGCGAGGCCCTCGACGGCCATCTTCAGCAGGCCGTCGGGCGTGACGAACCAGAGTCCGAGTGCCCCGAGGCCGACCGCGATCGACGTCAACGGACCCACGACGGCGATCATGAACTCGTGGCGCGGCTCCCGCGCCTCCCCGTCCACCGCCGTCATCCCGCCCAGGAAGTTGAGCGAGATCGAGGTGACCGGGTAGCCGTAGCGACGGGCCATCAGCGCGTGCGAGGCCTCGTGCAGCAGCACCGACCCGTAGAGGACGACCGCGAACGCCAGTCCGGCGACGTACTTCCACGGACCGAGGCCCGGCTGGACCTGCTCCACCCGCGGCGCCATCACGAAGGCGATGAGGGCGGCGACCAGGAACCAGGACGACGAGACGTAGACGCCGGTGCCGGCGATGCTGCCGATGCGTAGCGTGCCGGGCGGACCGGGTGGCGGAGCCGCCTCGTCATCGCCTTCGTCACGAGCGCGCGACGATCCCGGACGCGACGGGCCGGGATCGGTGCTGGACACCCTTCGAGGCTATCCGACCCCCCTCGACCGCCGGTGCTCGCCGGGCTGTCCCCGGGGGCACCTAGTGTGGCTTGCCATGAGCGCGCACCCGCACGACACCTCACCTGCGGCACGGCTGTCCACGCCGGTCGACGGCGTCGATGTGCTGGGCGCGCTCTCACCGAGCCGGGCGGCGGACTTCCTCACCTGCCCGCTGCTCTACCGGTTCCGCACGATCGACAAACTCCCCGAGCCGCCGTCGCCTGACGCCACCCGCGGCACCTTGGTGCACAAGGTGCTGGAGGACCTCTTCGACCTGCCTGCGGCGGAGCGCACGCCCGGGCGCGCCCGGGACCTGCTCGGCCCCTCGTGGGAGTCCCTGATCGAGCGGGAGCCCGCGATCGCGGAGATGCTGGCCGGCGGCGCCGAGGCCCTCGACTTCCAGACCTGGTTCGACAGCTGCGGCACGGTCCTCGACCGCTACTTCACGTTGGAGGACCCACGGCGGCTCGAGCCCGCCGAGCGCGAGCTCTACGTCGAGGCACTCCTCGACTCCCGGCTGCTGCTGCGGGGCTTCGTCGACCGGCTCGACGTTGCGCCCGACGGGGCGATCAGAGTGGTGGACTACAAGAGCGGAAGGTCGCCGGGCGAGGGCTTCGAGGCCAAGGCGCTGTTCCAGATGAAGTTCTACGCGTTGGTCATCTGGCGCACCCGCGGAGTGGTTCCCGCCATGTTGCAGCTCGTCTACCTCGGCAACGGCGAGATGCTCCGCTACGTCCCGGATGAGGCCGACCTGCTGGCCACCGAGCGCAAGGTGGCCGCGATCTGGGAGGCCATCCGGCTGGCCGAGGAGACCGGGGACTGGCGGGCGAGCCCGAGCCGGCTCTGCGGCTGGTGCGCCCATCAGTCGATCTGTCCGGCGTACGGCGGCACTCCCCCGCCGCTGCCCGTCAGCGCGCCGCAGACGGTCGAGGCCAACCCGGCTGGTGACCTGGTGACCGAGCAGGAGACCACCGGCCTGCCCTGAGCCCTATGCCTTGCCGTCGCCGGGGTGGTGCCGCTCGGCCCAGAGCGCGGCCTGGGTCCGGTCGGCGACGCCTATCCGAGAGAAGGTCGACGTCAGGTGCGCCTTGACGGTGCGCTCGGAGATGCCCAGCCGGCGGGCGATCTGCTTGTTGGCCAGTCCGTCGCGGACCAGCAGCAGCACCTCCCGTTCCCGGGGGGTCAGGTCCGCGGGCACCAGGCCCGACGTCCGGGCGGTCAGCAACTGCCGGGCCGCGAGCGGGTGCAGCGGCGACTCGCCGCGGTGGACCGCCCGGATGCCCTCGATCACCTCGTCGGGGTCGGCGTCCTTGAGCAGGTAGCCGACCGCGCCCGCGTCGAGGGCGGCCACGATCCGGTCCCCGTCGGAGTACGACGTGAGCACCAACACCTCGGCCAGCGATTCGGCGACGATCACGCGGGTGGCGCCGACACCGTCGAGCACCGGCATCTGCAGGTCCATCAGCACGACGTCGGGCCGGAGGTCCCGCACGATCGCGACCGCCTCCTCGCCGTCTGCGGCCGTGCCGACCACCTCGATGCCCTCTACACCCGACAGCAGCTGCTGGAGCCCGCCCCGGACGACGGCATGGTCGTCGACCACCACGACTCGGATCATCGGGCCGACACCTCCAGACGGATCACGGTTCCTGCACCGGGCCGAGAGACGACCTCGAGCCGACCTCCCGAGTCTCGCACCAGGCTGTCGAGGCCCCGGAGCCCGAAGCTGCGACCGTCGGCCGGCGCCTGTGGGTCGAAGCCGACGCCGTCGTCGGTGACTTCGAGTCGCAGCTGGCCGTCCTCCCCCTGGACCTGCACGTGCAGGGACCTCGCCTGGGCGTGCCGGAGCGTGTTGCGCACCGCCTCCTGGGCCACTCGCCACACCAGCGCGACCGTCTCACCGGAGGCACCAGAGACCCCCTCGACGGTGACCTCGGACGTGATCCCGGCCGAGGCCGCGGGGGCCGTCAGGTCGGTGAGCGCCGCGGGCAACCGCGCTGCGTCGAGGTCCGGCGGGTGGATCTCCACCAGCAACGACCGCAGAGCGCGTAGGGACGCGCGCAACGAGTCGCCGGCGCCGTCCAGGACGCTGCGCGGGCGCTCGCCCTTCGGCAGGTCCCGCGCAAGTGCCGAGAGGGAGTAGGCGGTGCCTGCCAGGTCCTGCACGACGCCGTCGTGGAGGTCACGAGCGATCCGGCGGCGCTCGGCGTCGGACGCGTCGGCCGACGAGCGCAGCAGGCGCTCCCGTTCGGCGGCGGTGCGGGTGAGTCTCTGGGTGAGCACCCACAGCATCACGGTGGCGATCGCCGCCAGGGTCATCAGCGACCCGACCATGATGCGTTGGAAAGGCTGGAACACCTCGGTGGCGCGGCGCTCGATGTCGGCGGTCGAGTAGTACATCTCGAAGAGCAGGGGCTTCCGCTCCGGCGACCACACCCGCGTGTAGACCTCCACCAGGCCCTCGTTGTCGCGCTCCAGCCGGTTCTCCGGCTCGCCGAGGTCGGACACCTCGGCCTCCGTGCCGCCGTTCTCCAGCACCTCGAGCTCGTCCTCTCCCAGCGCGTAGCGGCTGCCGATCAGCTCGGTCGCGTCGGAGTAGACGATGGTGCCGTCGGCGTCCCAGATCTTCACCCGGCGCGCGGTGTCTATCTGCAGTTGGTCCAACACCTTCCGGTCGAAACGGTCCACTGCACCGGCGTCGCCGTCGACCAGGCCCCGCGGGATGGCCGGCTGCACCACCGCGACGGCGAGCAGCTCGGTCGTCCGTCGGGCGTCGTACGCTGCCTCCTCGCTCGCCTCCCGGGCACTGAAGTAGCTGCTCACCGCGGTGATCCCGACGATCACGAGCACCCCGATGGTCAGGAACTGCGCGACCGGGTGGCGCAGCAGGGTCCCTGCCCTCATGTCACGGTCCGCATGATCGCCTCAGGACAGGGCGGGACTCAGAAGCTGATCGGGCCACGGCACCACTCGCCGGTGCGCAGGTTGCGGGCCCGGAACGAGAAGGTGTCGGTGCCCGCCAGGTCGGTCATCACCCGTTCGACATCGAAGGAGCCGCTGGAGTCCGTCCTGGCCGACCCGCGAGCGGACACGCTATCGTTGTGGAACATCCGCCAGCGCCAGGTCTGCCCGGTGCGGTCGCTGTCGATCTCGCCCTCGACCTCGATGCGGCCGTCAGTGGGACTCGCCTTGATCTCCCACTCGGAGCCACGACTGCAGGAGCCGCGCCGCTCCACGTCGTCGTGCGAGGCAGCCGCGGGAGGTGGCCCCAGCAGCAGGCCGGCCAGGATCCCGACGCTCAGGACGGCGACCCGGAGCCGTCGGCGTCGCGCCGGCGATGTCAGGGAGATCGGCTCCCCGGGCCTGGGTCGCGACACCGGACTGAGTCCTCCTGGGGATCTGCTTGGGTCCGGCGGCACCGCGCCTGCGGACGGTCGGTGCCACCGGGCTCCGAGGCTAGCGGAGGTCGTGGGCGAGCGCCCGCTCCTCGGCGTGACCGGGAGAAGGTCAGGCAGCGGGCAGCCCCGGATCGTGGTCATGAAGTCTCCTCGAATAGCGGACACGTGATGAGACGGAGGGCGGCCGAGGTGCTGCGCGGCCGGAAGGCGTAGACGCCGAGCAACCGCAGTCGGGCCGCCAGCCCGTAACCGCGCAGTCCGTCCGTCACCGAGGGTCTCGGGTCGTAGCCCGCGACCACTGCTTCAACACACGCACGGGCCCGCTCCACCGGCACGAGCCCTTGGTGGACCCGGAGCTCGACGTGGACCAGCAGGTTGGCCAAGTCGAGCGCCGGGTGGCCGATAGCGGCCAGGTCGAGGTCGAGCACTCCCGCGTCGTCGGCGACCAGGATCTGCTTGTCGTGCAGGTCGCGGTGCAGGAGCACCGCGTCCGCGTCGGTCCCAGCGACCAGGGCGGCCATCCGGTCCGCCAGTGCGTCCACCGAGACCCGGGGCAGGCCCAGCAGACCGTGGTCGTCCGCGCGCCCGATCCAGTCGCGGGTCACCCGCACCTCCTGGTCCGCACCGTGGGCGGGCCGTCCGGCCGTCACCGGGCAGTGATGGAGCCGTCGTACGCCGGCTCCTGCGGCCGCCGCGGCGGCACCCAGACTGGTGTGCGGCACGCCGGGGTCGAGGAGCAGGTCGTGCAGGGTCCGCCCCGGGAGCGCGGCCAGGGTGACGCTGCCGTCGCGGGGGTCACTGACCAGCACCTCCGGGACGCGCACCGCCGACGTCTCGGCGACGGCCTGGAGGGTGGCCACCAGCGCGGGCAGCCGGTCCGGACGCACGACCTTGGTGTAGCGCAGATCCCCGCCGACGACCTGGCTGACCACGCCTCTGCGCTCCGGCCGGTGGGCCAGCAGCGTGGCGCCCGCATCGCGGACCAGCCGGTGCAGGGCCGGCAACCGCCGGTCGGCGCCGGCGTCCTGGAGGAGCAGGTGGGCCCCGAGCCGACGGACGGCGCCCGGGGCTGCCGTCGCGGCGGTCTGGGCGACGACGCGGTCCGTGCGACAGGGATCGTCGTACCACTGGCCCGCGGTCTCGGTCCCGTCGACGTCCGCCAGGCAGACCAGCAGGTGGTGCTCGCTGCGCGGGGTCGCGCGCACCAGTTCCAACCCCGACTCCTCGGTCTCCTGCCGCACCCGGCTGAGCGTGTCCAGCTCCGTGCCGATCACCGCGCGCCACCGGTCGGGCTCGAGACGCCCTGCAGGACCTCGGCCGCGGTCGCGACGATCCGGGCCACGTCGCCGGCCCAGTCGGACCGGCAGGACCGGAAGGGCTCGGCAACCCGACGCAGAAGGTGGGCGGCCGTCTGCGTGGCCAGCAGGTCCTCGTCCGGGACCGGCCGCACTTCCGCGTAGCCAGCCAGCACCTGGGCCATGGTGGCCACGGCCTGGGTGTCGCCGTGCACGAGCAGCGCGGAGGCCAGGCTCCCGAGATCCACCTCGGCGCCACCGCGGGTGGCTCGGTCGAAGTCGATGAAGGACAGGCCCCCGGGCCCGGCGATCACCTGGTCCAGCGAGAAGTCGCCGTGCAGCGCGACCTGAGGTCCGGTCGGGGTCAGCCGGACCCGCACCGCGGCAGCCACGTCGGCGACGTCCCGGGCGAGGTCGGGCAGCAGACGGCCGACCTGGCCGGCGGCGCGGCGTACGGCGAGTGAGTCGGCCTGCGGGTCGGGTCCGCACCCATCGACCCGGTGGGCGTGCAGGCCTGCGAGAGCCCGGCCGACCTCACGAAGCCCGGCGTCGTCGTGCTCGGCCTCGATCGTGCGGCCCGGGACGTGCTCCAGGGCCAGGACTCCCCGACGCGCGTCCGCCCCGATCAGCCGCTGCCGAGCGACGGGCACCGCCGCCATCCGGGTCAGCGACTCGAGCGCGGACGCGCAGTCCTGGGGTCGATAACAGCGAAGGACGACGGGGTCTCGGTGGGGCCGGTGCAACAGCCCGACCCATCGACGCTGGGGCTTGTAGGAGAGCCGCGTCGTGATCGGTCCCTCGGAGGCGGGCGGCACGGAGCTGTGCAACAGGCGCTTGAGGTGCCGGTCCCTGCGACGGGGGTCGGCGAGCAGCCGGAGCGCCGGCAACCACCGGTCGGCAGCCGGGGTGGTGGCGAGGATCCGGCGCCCCGTGTCGTTGGCGATCACCGCACCGGGACCCGCCACGGCCAAGGTCTTCTCAGCCTTCACCAGCGCCGACGCCGAGTAGCCGGCGACCACGACGTCCTGGCGACCGTGCGCCGTGGTCAGCTCGGCGGCGACGACACAGCTGGTGCCGGGCTTGTAGCGCAGGTAGCGGCGACGTACGTCGACCTCGCCCCCGAGCTGGGTCCGGAACCAGGTCGTGAACGCCTCGTCGTCGAGGAGCACCGACAGCATCGGCAACCGCGGGTCGCGGCGGGCCAGGTCCGCGACGGCCTCGACGTCGGTCAGCTCACGAGACGGCATGGAGGGTCCCGTCCGGGCCGGGGAGGCGGCGTCCGAGGACCTCGTCGGGCGACCCGCTCCGAGCGACCCGGCCGTCCTCGATCCAGAAGACCCTGTCGCAGTCGCGGGCCGCGTCGAGGTCATGGGTGATGACCAGCGTGGTGCGGCCGGTGGTGAGCCGGTTCAGGGCGCCCACCACCTCGCGCTCGGTGTCCTCGTCAAGGCCGCTCATCGCCTCGTCGAGGATGACGATGGGCGCGTCGCGGAGGGCCGCTCGGGCGATCGCGACTCGTTGTCGTTGCCCGCCGGACAGGGTCGCGCCACGCTCACCGACGACCGTGTCGTAGCCGTCCGGGAGCTCGCGGATGAACGCGTCGGCCTCGGCCAGCGCGGCGGCGCGCTCGACGTCCTCGTCGGTGGCGCCGGGGCGGCCGTAGCCGATGTTCTCCCGGACGGTGGTGGCGAAGAGCAGGCTCTCCTGGAGCACGATGGCGATCTGGGACCTCAGCGAGTCGAGCGTCAGGTGGGTGACGTCGTGACCGTCGATGCGCACGACTCCGCTGTCGGGGTCGCGCAGCCGCGACAGCAGCATCGCCAGGCTCGACTTGCCCGCACCGGAGGGTCCGACGATGGCGACCCGCTCCCCGGCGCGCACGTGCAGGTCGATGCCGCGCAGGACCGGGTGGCCGGGCTCGTAGGCCAGCTCGACACCCTCGAAGCGGAGGTCGCCTTGCACACGTGGGACCGGCCGGGCCCAGGTCCTATCGACGACGCTCGGGGGCCGCTCCAGCACCTCGACGATCCGCTCCGACGAAGCGGCCGCCTGCGCGATCCGGCCGGTGTACTTGGCCAGGTCCCGCATCGGCTTGAAGGCTGCCTTGAGGTAGGTCAGGAACACGACCAGCTCGCCCGGGGTCAGAGCTCCGGAGAGCACCCGGTTCGCCCCGACGTACAGCACCAGCGCCGTCGCGATCCCGACCAGGAGGTCGGTCTTGCGCTCGAGGCCCGCGGAGAGCCGGGTGGCCTTGACGCCGTTCTTGAGACTGCGCTCGTTGCTGGAGGCGAAGGCCTCCTGCATCCGGGTCTCGAGGGAGTAGGACTGCACGACCCGCATCGAGGAGAGCGTCTCGGTCGCCATGGACGCGAGGGCCCCGTCAGCCTTGCGCTGGGCGCGGGCCACCTTGTTGATGCGCCGCCCGAGGCGGGCGCCGACGATCAGGAAGGCGGGGACGACGGCCGCCATCACCAGCGCGAGCTGCCAGTCCAAGACGGCCACCACGACGATCATCCCGGCCATCGTCAACACGTTGCCGAGCAGCGGCAGCCCGGCCGTGACCGAGACCTCCTTGAGCCGGCCGACGTCGCTGGTCACCCGGGTGACCAGGTCGCCCGTGCGGGCCACGTCGTGGAAGGCCATCGACAACGACTGGAGGTGCGCATAGAGGTCGGCGCGGACCCGGGTGAGCATCCGGTTGCCGGCGAGGGCG
>Ga0136611_10003253_pt1 | contig 11392 bp, 7 predicted proteins | sample AntDrymUQ2232306_2_FD_106645 | JGI IMG/M metagenome (GOLD analysis project Ga0136611, IMG submission 106645) | Polar desert sand microbial communities from Dry Valleys, Antarctica - metaG UQ223 (23.06) | ecosystem: Environmental > Terrestrial > Soil > Desert | place: Antarctica: Dry Valley... | reverse complement strand
TACCTGAACCGTGGTCCCACCTCCCCGTGGCGGATGGCGCGCTCGGTGCAGGCGCCCACGCTGGTTATCTGGGGGGACAAGGACCGTCTCGTGCACGTGTCGCTCGCGCCCCGCACCGCAGCGGCCATACCCGACGCGCGGCTGCTCGTGCTTGCCGATATCGGCCACACTGCGCAGTTGGAGAATCCGGAGACCACTGCCCGCGCGGTGCTCGCCCTGCTCCACGATGCCGCCGGCCTGACCCCGCGCCGCCGCACCTGACCGCTCATTCCAGCGGCCTGTGGCAGGGTTGTCGTCCGTGGGAAGGGTCAGCCGGTTCGTGCAGCTCTACGGCTGGCGGGCGTACGCCGTCCCGGTGCTGGCTGTCGCTACGTTTTTGTCGCTGCTGGATGTTGCGCGGGTGGACTCCGCCGCCGAGGGCCCGCCGGCTGGGTCGCAGATCGCCCTACCGGGTGACGTGGGGTCCTCGACTGCCGCCCCCGCCTCGACGCCCGGCGTGAGTTCTGCGCCCGCTGCCGGCGCCGAGCCGGAGCCTTCGGCGACCTTCACCGGCGAGCCGGCCGCAGTGACGTTCGTGCAGCGCGGCGGGGGGACGCTCAGCGTCGTACCGGGTCAGTCCGGGGTGCTGGGGGACGGACCGCTGCTGCGGTTTCGGGTCGAGGTGGAGGACGGCACCGACGTCGACGCCGTTGCCTTCGCGCGGGCGGTCGAGGAGACGCTCGGCGACCCGCGCGGCTGGGGAGCGGAGGGTCGACGGTCCTTCCAGCGGGTCTCCTCCGGTGTCTTCGACTTCCGGGTCGCGCTGGTCTCACCGGACAACGTCAACGACTTCTGCCCCGGCCTGGACACCCGCGGCTACACCTCCTGCCGCTCGGGTGACCGGGCGGTGATCAATCTGGCCCGCTGGGAGACCGCGGTACCGGACTACGAAGGCGACATCCCGACGTATCGGCAGTACGTCATCAATCATGAGGTGGGCCACGCCCTGGGCAACGGACACGAGTCCTGCCCTGGGCCTGGTGAGCTGGCGCCGGTCATGCAACAGCAGACGTTCGGGCTCGAGGGCTGCCGCAAGAATCCCTGGCCGTACGCCTAGTCAGCGGCGGGAACATCGTCTGTCGGCACCCGGTTGTCGATGGGGTACGCCGAACGCTTCCGAAGGAGACGCACGTGTCATTGCCGCCCCTGGTCGAACCCGCCGCCGATCTCAGTGTGGACGAGGTACGCCGGTACAGCCGCCACCTCATCATCCCGGACGTCGGGATGGCCGGTCAGAAGCGCCTGAAGAACGCCAAGGTGCTTGCCGTGGGCGCGGGCGGGCTGGGCTCGCCGGTGCTGATGTACCTGGCCGCGGCAGGAGTCGGGACGCTCGGCGTCGTGGACTTCGATGTCGTCGACGAGTCCAATCTGCAGCGCCAGATCATCCACGGCCAGTCCGACGTAGGGCGGTCTAAAGCCGAAAGCGCCCGCGACTCGATCAAGGAGATCAACCCATACGTCGACGTACGGCTGCACACCGACCGGCTGGACTCGTCCAACGTGATGGAGATCTTCGCCGACTACGACCTGATCGTGGACGGCACCGACAACTTCGCCACCCGCTACCTCGTCAACGACGCGTGCGTGCTGCTGGACAAGCCCTACGTCTGGGGCTCGATCTTCCGCTTCGACGGGCAGGTGTCGGTGTTCTGGGACAGCCACGGCCCGAACTACCGCGATCTGTACCCGGTTCCGCCACCGCCCGGCATGGTGCCCTCGTGCGCCGAGGGCGGCGTGCTCGGCGTCCTGTGCGCCACCATCGGGGCAACTCAGGCCACCGAGGCGATCAAGCTCATCACCGGGATCGGCGACTCGTTGCTGGGGCGATTAATGGTCTACGACGCCCTCGAAATGACGTGGCGGACGATCAACGTGCGTAAGGATCCGAACGCCGAGCCGATCACCGAGCTGATCGACTACGACCTCTTCTGCGGCACGGTGTCCGACGAGGCCGCCGACGCCGCGCGCGGATCCACGATCACCGTCGGCGAGCTCAAGGACATGATCGATGCCGGCAAGGACTTCTACCTTGTCGACGTCCGCGAGCCCAATGAGTACGAGATCATCAGCATCCCCGGCTCGGTGCTCATCCCCAAGGACCGCATCCTGCGCGGTGAGGCGCTGGCGGAGTTGCCGCACGACAAGCCGATCGTGCTGCACTGCAAGTCCGGCGCACGCTCGGCCGAGGCGCTGGCCGCGGTCAAGGCCGCCGGCTTCTCCGATGCCGTGCACGTGCAGGGCGGAGTGCTCGCCTGGCAGAGCCAGATCGACCAGTCGCTGCCGACGTACTGAGCTACTGACGTATTGAGCTACTGACGTACTGAGCTGCCGAGCCTCGCTCCCGGCGCAGCGCAGACCGCATTGCGCCGGGAGCGCGGGGCTTCCTCGTTACCCGCCGGTGTACCTCAGGATGTACAGGCCGCAGTCGCGGTCACTGGCCCCGACGTACTCGGTGTTGCCGGAGTTGAATACCTGCACCCCCCAGAAGTTGTTACCGCCGAGGTCGATGAAGCTGCCCACCTCGACGAGTTCGTTGTTCCGGATCTCCAGAGCTCGGAACCCACCGGCGTAGTAGGACAGGTAGGCCAGATCTGAGCGGACCCCCGAGGTAGCGACCTCGTGCACGCTCAGATCCCCGAAACCGGAGGAGAAGCGCGGGTCGTGGGCCTCAGGGATGGCGTAGGTGTCCAGCTCGGCGCCGGTGTTGGCCTGGAACAGGTGCACATAGCCCCAGCCGTCGAAGTACGCCGTGAACAGCACCTCGTCGCCGACCGTGCCGACCTCGATCGGGGCGGTCTTGGTACCGTCGCCGGCCAAGCAGGCCTCGTCGTCGTACGGCTCGTCGAACAGGGCGTAGCCCTGCTCCCGCGGGATGACGCCGAAGGTCGGGATGCCGCCCCGACCGTGCTTCCCTCCAGCAGGGAGACACCGATGGCCGCAGATTCCGGGATGCCGTCGAGGAGCGCTCCGAGCACGAGGCCCATGGCGGCGTTGCCCTGCTGTTGTCCGCCGGAGCGTTTGCGATCCTGACCGCCGCGGCGATCCAGGATCGTGTCACCGGCGTAAAAGGCCAGGGCGCCGGTGGCCAGCCCCACGACGGTGGCCGTCGTACCGCCGACGGCGAAGGCCTCGGCAGTGAGTTCGAAGGCGACCGCGCTGACCAGCACGCCGGCGCCGAGGGCCATGACCAAGCCGGTGACGCGGCCGGACGGGCGCAGCAGCAGTCCCAGCGCAGCGCCGATCAGCAGCGCCGCGCCGCCGACGCCACCCCAGAACGCCGCTTCCAGCAGCGACTAGGACTACCACCACTTCGCCCGCAGGGCGCGCCGAGGCGGGTGTCAGGATGAACCGTGCCCGCATCGAGTGGCCCACCCGTCGGAGACCGGGGTGATTTCGACGAGGCGGTCTACGACGTCGTCGAGCGGATCCCCCGCGGCCGGGTGATGTCCTACGGCGACATCGCCGAGTACGTCGGGGTCTTCGGGCCGCGGCGCGTTGCCCAGGCGATGTCCCGCTGCGGGGGGGCGGTGCCCTGGCACCGGGTGGTGCGAACGGACGGTACGCCGGCTCCGCACATCGCCCGGGAGCAACTGGCCAGGCTGCGAGCGGAGGGCATTGCGGTCCATGGTTCGCGCGTCGACATGCGCCTCGCGCGGTGGGACGGCCAACCCGGCGATGATCATGGGGTTTGACCGGTCAAGGGCGGCATAACTCCAAGATCATCGGCAGCTGGTGACAACCGTCCCGGAACTGTCGGCGGGCCGTGGTTGTATCCGGGGATGTCGACGGCGTACCGCCTTGTCCGCCCGGCGCCGGCCACGGTTCGGCCACTGGAGCTGGACGACGAGCAGCGAAGGGTGGTCGAGCATCCGGGTGGGCCGCTGCGGGTCCTCGCCGGACCCGGGACGGGCAAGACGACCACGCTGGTCGAGGCGGTCACCGCCCGGATCGAGGCGGGCGCGGATCCCGAGTCGATCCTGGTCCTGACGTTCAGCCGCCGAGCCGCCGCCGAGCTCCGGGTCCGTATCGCGGCGCGCGTGGACCGCACGATCCGGGCGCCGTTGGCCCGAACGTTCCACTCCTACGCCTATGGCCTGCTGCGCCGGGCAGCGGCGTCGCGCGGCGACCCGCCGCCGCGGCTGCTGTCCGGCCCCGAGCAGGACCTCCACATCCGTGAGCTGCTGGCCGGGCAGGTCGCCGGAGAAGGCGCGGTCCGCTGGCCGGCCCGGCTGGCGTTGGCCCTGCCGACCCGCGGCTTCGCCTCGGAGCTGCGCGACCTGATGTTGCGGGCGCTGGAACGTGGGGTCACGCCCCGGCAGCTCGACCGGTGGGGGCGCGACCGCGGCCGCGACGACTGGGTGGCCGCGGCGCGGTTCATGCAGGAATACCTCGACGTGACCGCGTTGGCCGGCGGCGATACCGCGGCGTACGACCCGGCCGAGCTCATCCGCACCGCTGTCGACCTCCTGTACGGCGATCCCGCCGCCCTGGCTGTCGAGCAGTCCGGGCTGACCCAGGTGTACGTCGATGAGTACCAGGACACCGACCCGGCGCAGGAGGAGCTGCTCGGCCTGCTCGCCGGTGCCGGCCGCAATCTGGTCGTTGTCGGCGATCCTGACCAGTCGATCTACGCCTTCCGCGGGTCGACCCAGCGGTGCCTCCTCGACTTCCCGGAGCGGTTCCGGAGCTCGGACGGCGCCCCCGCCCTGACGCTGGCCCTCACGACCTGCCGGCGCAGCGGCGAGGTGCTGCTCGCCGGGTCGAGGCGCGTCATCGATCGGGTGTCAGGACCACGCCGGCAGGAGCACCGCGACCTGCGGCCGGCCGGCCGAGAGGGGGGACGACTCGGCGTGCATGTCCTGACGTCGGCAAGTCAGGAGGCGGCCTTCATCGGCCACCAGCTGCGCGAGGCGCACCTCCGAGACGGCATCCCGTGGTCGCAGATGGCCGTTCTCGTCCGGTCCACGTCGCGACAGCTCGCGGTGCTGCGCCGGGCCTTTGTGTCCGCAGGCGTACCGGTCGCTGTTACCGGTGAGGAGCTGCCGCTCTCGGAGCAGCCGGCGGTGACCGCATTGCTGGACGTCCTGGATGCCGGGCTGGCGCCGGACGGCGGGGCTGGGGATCAGTGGCCGGAGGTGTTCGACGAGGACCTTGCGGTGGCGCTGCTGACCTCCCCGCTGGGGCGTGCCGACGCGTTGGGATTGCGCCGGCTCCGCCAGCAGCTGCGAAGGGCGGCAGTCGCCGCCGGAGAGTCGGAGCCGTCCGGGAGGTTGCTCGCGCAGGCGCTGCGTCAGCCCGGTGATCTCCTCGCGGTGGAGGACCGGGTGGCCACGCCGGCGCTGCGGGTCGCCGAGCTGCTGGCAACCGTGCGACGGGTCGCGGCAACGCCGGGCAGCACGGTCGAGGACGTGCTGTGGGCGCTGTGGCAGGCAAGCGGTCTGGGACCGCGCTGGCAGCGCGCCTGCTGCGCCCCGGGTGCCGCAGCCGCGGCGGCGCACCGGGACCTTGACGCCGTCGTTGCGGTGTTCGACGCGGCCGCCCGCTTCGTCGACCGGGCGCCGCGTCTCGGCCATCGGGCGTTCCTCGACCACGTCCGCCGCCAGCAGCTCCCGGGCGACTCGTTGGCGGCGCGAGCTCCGGTCGGCGAGGCGGTGCGCGTGCTCACCGCACACTCCGCCAAAGGCCTGGAGTGGGATCTCGTGGTGGTGGCAGGCGTCCAGGAGGGCCAGTGGCCAGACGTTCGGGTCCGGGGAAGCCTGCTCGGCTCCGAGGATCTGGTCGACCTGGCCGCCGGCCTGGACCCGAGCACCCTGTCGCCGGTCAGCGTCCTGCGCGATGAGGAGTGGCGACTCTTCTACGTCGCCGTCACCAGAGCCCGGCGGCAGCTGATCGTCACCGCCGTGGACAGTCCGGACGGCGTCGTACCGTCCCGGCTGCTGGACGCACTCGACGAGCGGGCGCGCACTGATGGCTCCCGTCCGCACAGCGATGTGCCGCGGCTGCTGGCCCTGCCGGCCCTGGTCGCAGAGCTGCGCGCGGTTGCCGCCGATCCGGCGGCAACCGAACGCCGTCGCGAGCAGGCTGCCGCCGAGCTGCGCCGATTGGCTGATCGAGGGGTTTCGGGGGCGGACCCTGCAACGTGGTGGGGCGCGTTGCCGCTGTCTGATAACCGGCCGTTGCAGGACGACGGTGCGCTTGTGCGGGTGTCGCCATCGAAGGTCGAGCGCTTCTCCACCTGCGGGCTGCAGTGGCTGCTGGAGTCCTCGGGGGGTTCGGGCGGACCGGGTGCGCCGCAGAGCCTCGGCACGCTCGTGCACGACGTGGCCAGCCTTGCCGTGGACAGCACCGTCGACATGGACAGGCTCCTCGCGAGGTTGGACGAGAGCTGGGACCGGCTCGACCTTGGAGGCCCCTGGTACTCCCGCCACCAACGCGAGGAGGCACAGCGGATGCTCGGGCGGCTCCGCGACTGGATCGCCACGAGCAACCGGACTTTGGTCGGCGCGGAGGTGGACTTCGAGATCCATGTCGGCCGGGCGGTGTTGCGTGGGCGGGTGGACCGGCTCGAGCGCGACGAGCAGGGCCGGTTGGTCGCGGTCGACCTCAAGACCGGCACCGGCCGCCCACGCAAGGCCGACATCCCGGGTCACCCCCAATTGGGCGCGTACCAGGCCGCGGTGGAAGGGGGCGGGTTCTCCGAACACGGCACGAGGTCAGGCGGTGCCGAGCTGGTCTACCTCAAGGGGTCGACGTCGGTGTTGCCCCAGACCGCGCTGGCCGATACCGACGACCAGAGCTGGGCCGAGCACCTGATCGGCCGGGTGGCCGACGGGATGGCCGCGGCGACATTCGTCGCGACCGAGAACAAGCACTGCCGAATGTGTGCGGTGGCCACCTCCTGCCCACTGGTCGCCCGCGGCCGGCAGGTGACCGGATGAGCGTCACCCACGAAGTCACGTCGCTGCGCTCCACGCCTGCGCAGGGACTTGAATGCTGAGCCGGACGGTGGGCGCGGGGGAGTTGGCGACCCTGCTCGGTCAGCACCCGCCCACCGAGGAACAGGCCGCCGTGATCGAGGCGCCCCCCGGGCCGGGCCTCGTGGTCGCTGGGGCAGGATCGGGCAAGACCGAGACGATGGCCGCCCGGGTGGTGTGGCTGGTCGCCAACGGCCGGGTGCGCCCCGAGCAGGTGCTCGGCCTGACGTTCACCCGCAAGGCAGCAGGTGAGCTGGCAGCCCGCCTCGGGAACCGGATCCGGCAGCTCGCCGCGGCGGGGGTGGTCTCTGAGGAGCTGGTCCTGGCAGGGGAGCCGACGGTCTCGACCTACCATGCCTACGCCGCCCGCATCGTCGCCGAGCACGGCCTGCGACTCGGGGTGGAGCCGACGTCGCGGCTGCTCACCGATGCGGTCCGCTGGCAGTACGCCGCGCGGGTGGTCGGCGCGTACGACGGGGACATGAGCCACGTCCGCTTCGCCCCGACCACCGTCACCGCCGACGTCCTCGACCTGGCCGACGAGATGGGCGAGCACTTCGTCGTACCGGAGGACCTGCGCCGCCACGCCGAGCGGCTGGTGGTGGAGGTGGAGGCGCTCGCACCGGCGCGCTCGTCAGAGCCGGGCGGTGTCTACAAAGCGGTCCGGCAGGCCCTGAACCGCCAGCTGGCACGGCTGCAGTTGCTGCCGCTTGTCGAGCGGTACACCAGCAGCAAGCGAGACGGCGAGGCAATGGACTACGGCGACCAGATGGGCATCGCCGCCCGGCTGGCTCGGGACGTACCGGAGATCGGCCGGATCGAGCGCAGCCGCTTCGCCGCCGTCCTGCTGGACGAGTACCAGGACACGAGCCATTCCCAACTGGTGCTGCTGCGCAGCCTCTACAGCGAGGGTCACCCGGTGACCGCCGTCGGGGATCCGTGCCAGTCGATCTACGGCTGGCGAGGAGCCAGCGCCGGCAGCCTGCAGCGCTTCCCCGAGCAGTTCCCGGTCGCCGACGGGACGCTGCTCCCGAGGCCGGCCCCGGTCCGGGAGTTGGCAGTGAGTTGGCGCAACGACGGGAGCATCCTCGGCCTCGCCAATGCCGTTGCCGGTGAGCTGCGCGAGCGTGGCGCGCTCGTGCCGGTGCTGCGACCCCGGCCCGGCCGCGAGCGGGCGGGCACTGTCAGGTGTGCGCTGCTGGAAACCGCCGACGACGAGGCGCACTGGGTCGCCGCCCGGTTGGCCGAGATCTGGCACGTGGGTCTGACGGCGGCCGTGCTCACCAGGCGCCGGTCGCAGCAGCGGGTATTGGAGACCGCGCTGCGAGCATGCGGGCTGCCGGTCGAGGTCCTCGGGCTCGGTGGGCTGCTGGACACGCCCGAGGTCCTCGACGTGGTGTCGATGCTCCGGGTCGCTGTCGATCCGGCAGCAGGCGACGCCTTGCTCCGCTTGCTCACGGGTGCCCGGTGGCGACTCGGCCCGCGGGACCTGTCCGCGCTCGGTCGGCGGTCCCGTCAGCTGGCTGCCGGCAGCCGCTCCGGTGGGGACAGCGGTGGCTCGGCCGAACCCGCGGTCCGCAGCGATCTCGAAGACGACGGCAGCGTCGTCGATGCGCTGGACGACCTCGGGTCGCCAGCGGCCTACTCAGCCGAGGGTTGGCGGCGGTTGACGACGATTCGAGACGAACTGCGGGCGCTGAGACGGCGGCTGGACCAGCCGTTGCCCGATCTGCTCGCCGACGTCGAGCGGACGATCGGCCTGGACGTGGAGGTCGCCGTGCGCCGGCCTGCCGACCAGGCACTGGCTCGGGGGCACCTCGACGCCTTCCTGGACATCGCGGCGGACTTCGTAACAGACCTCGGCAGGGAGGCGGCGGGGGGGCTGCTCACAGGGTTTCTCGCCTACCTGCAGGCGGCCGAGGAGAAAGAACGAGGGCTGGAGGCAGGCGTCATCGAACGCCGCGCGGATTCCGTGCAGATCTTGACCGTGCACGGCGCGAAAGGCCTCGAGTGGGACGTGGTGGCGATTCCCGGCCTGGTCAAGGATGTCTTTCCGTCCCGGGACGCCGGGACTGAGGTGTGGACCACGCAGCTCGGGATGGTCCCCTATCCGCTGCGTGGCGACGCAGTTGAACTGCCGCAGTGGGAGCCGCTCCGGTGCGCCGACCAGAGGGATGCCGACACCGCTCTCAAAGCCTTCAAGGGGGAGGCGAGGCGGATCGGGGTGCTGGAGGAGCGCCGGCTGGCCTACGTCGCCATCACCCGGGCGCGGACCGAGCTGCTCTGCACCGGGTACTGGTGGGACGACGCGGCCGGCGCCCGCGGACCCTCGGTGCTGCTGGACGAGGTTCGCGCGCACTGCGAGTCCGGCGGCGGGGTGACCGACCACTGGCAACAGCTACCTGAGGAGGGCGCCGTGAACCCGCGCGCGGCCACGATCCGCGCCGCGGTCTGGCCGTACGACCCGCTCGGCGCCCGCCGAGCGGCCGTCGACGAGGCCGCCGACCGCGTCCGCTCGGCCGGGTCACCGGACCCGGCCGACGAGTGGCACGACGACCTGGAACTCCTGCTCGCCGAGCGGTCCACCACCGCCGCAGACACCGAGGACGTCACACTTCCCTCCTCCCTCTCGGTCTCTCAGCTGGTGGCGCTGCGCCAGGACCCGCAGGGCCTGGCCGACCAGATCCGCCGCCCGATGCCGTTCCCGCCGGCACCGCTGGCCCGTCGGGGCACCGCGTTCCACCGCTGGCTGGAGCAGCGCTTCGGAGCCCAGCGGTTGCTGGACCTCGACGCGCTGCCCGGCGCCGGGGATACCGGGGCGGACGACCACGACCTCGTCGTACTGCAGGAGGCGTTCCTGCGCAGTGAGTGGGCTGATCGGACACCGATCGAGGTGGAGGTCCCCTTCGAGCTCCGACTCGCCGGGCTGTCGCTGCGAGGCCGGATGGACGCGGTCTTCCGCGGCGCGGACGGCCGTTACGTGGTGGTCGACTGGAAGACGGGACAGCCGCCCACGGGCCGCGACGCTGACGCAGTGGCCGTGCAGCTGGCGGCGTACCGGCTGGCCTGGGCCGAGCTCATCGGTGTCCCGCCCGCGCAGGTGGGCGCGGCTTTCCACTACGTCAGGCAGAACCGGACCATGCACCCGGCCGACCTGCTCGGCGCCGACGGTCTGCGGTCGCTGATCGAGCAGCTCCCCCTGGGCAATCGAGCCGTGTGAGTGCGCGTAACCAGCCAGCAACCCGCCGTGGAACCTGGCGGCCGGGGGCGGCAACGGATGCACTCTCAGGCCGATGGCGGATGTTGCGTCTCTCAGCTCGAAGGGCACCCCAAATCGGCAACGGCGCCTACTACCGAAACCGGCGCGGGCTGGGATCGATGACACAGTAAAGCGCGAGCGCACGTCCTCGCAGTCTGGGTGGCGACGTAGGGTCACGTCCACGTAGCTGGCGGCGACGTTGGCCTAAGCGAGTTCGCGGCGCGGGCGTATGAATCCACACGGCGCCCACAACCATAGACAAAGGTCTAACCGGTAGTCCGCTAACCCGCGGCGTCGTTGACTCGGCAATGCCCGCACGGGCTCACGAATGCCCACCCGGGCTGGGCCTCGCTTTGTCCGGCGGCCTGCCGGCGACCACTGGCTCGGTTGCCCCCGGAGGCCACACCCACACGAACGCGCCGCTCGGGGCAGCGCTGGCGCGAGTGCCGGCAGGAGTGCTGGCGGTTGGATTCGCGGGGTCGTCAACCAATGGGGGTCCTCGCCGCCGCTCAGAAGTCGTCGTCGACGGGGGTGGACGGCTGGCGTACGTGAGCGGGCAGGAGTGCCAGCCGATCACGGCCCCACCCCAGCAACGCGGGCATTTGAGACGGGCCGGCGTCGAACAGGTGGATGCCGAGAATGGTCGCGACCTCGAACACGGTTCCGATCGCTACGGTCGGGGTGCCGGCTTCGATAGCGTGCTTACGGGACATCACACCACGTAGTTGTGGATACTCGAGCAGACGTTAGATCCCTGAAGGTTGCTCTGGCATCCATACCAAACAGGGGGCAGCTGCCTCAGGGGATCACTCGGCGCCCCTTTGGTAGCCGCGTATCCGCCGCTCCGAGAGAAGTGGGCATCCCCGCCACCGGTTCTCGTCAACCGGTGGTCAGTCGCTCCCGAATCGCCGCCGTCAGCACCTCCGGCGCCTGCTCGGGAATCCAGTGGCTGATCCCGTCCAACTCGACGAAGCGGTAGTCGGCTGCCACGTGCTCACCGCAGCGCTCGGCCGCCGCCCGGGCCACTGCCACGTCACCGTTGCTCCAGACAAAAGTCGTCGGCACAGTGACTGGAGCTAGCCCTGCCGCATCGCGCCCCGACATCGCGCGATACCAGTTC
>Ga0136611_10003252_pt1 | contig 11394 bp, 6 predicted proteins | sample AntDrymUQ2232306_2_FD_106645 | JGI IMG/M metagenome (GOLD analysis project Ga0136611, IMG submission 106645) | Polar desert sand microbial communities from Dry Valleys, Antarctica - metaG UQ223 (23.06) | ecosystem: Environmental > Terrestrial > Soil > Desert | place: Antarctica: Dry Valley... | reverse complement strand
GTCAGCGCGATTATTCCTCCGAACACGAACGGCTTCACCAATCCATGCACGAAGTCGATCGGGACATACTTGAAAATGAATCCGCCCGACGCGATCTGATCCCAGACCGTAGCCCAATAGACCGAGGTGGGTATCCCGACGTAGGCCGACGTGATCACGCTACCACCCAGAATCCCTGCGAAATCGTTGATCACGGTGAGCGTCGGAAGCATGATCAGCGCTGCCAGTACCCGGGGCGTAACCAGCTTACGGATTGGATCCGTGCCAAGAGTGTTGAGCGCATCGATTTGCTCCGTCACTCTCATCGACCCGAGTTGCGCGGCGATACCGGATCCAACTCGGCCCGCGACCGTCAGCCCGGCGAGCACGGGCCCCAATTCGCGAATCATGGAGCCGGCAACCAGCCGGCCGATGTAAAGCGTTGCCCCGAACGTCTTGAGAGCAATCGATGACTGGAGTGCCAGAACCATGCCGGTGAAGAATCCTGTCAGCAGCACGATGGCGAGAGACTGCACCCCTATCGCCTCCATCTGCTGAATCAGATCGCCCCTGTAGAACGGGCGCGAAAACGCGAATCCGATCCCTTTTCCACCAAGAACGAAGTATTCCTGCAACGACTGGATTTTATTCTTTGCAGCGTTATTGAAGCGCTCGAGCAAATGGAGTTCTCTTGTGATAAGCCGATGCTGCGTCGGGCGAGGCGCGGGCCACCCATCGTGATCTGCGAGAAGAATAATGTATGCCGTAGACGCGCCTGACGCCCGGTTTGCCGGCCGCAACCCGCGCCCTTAGCTTGCTGCACGATGATCGAAACCATTTCGCGAGAGCGCTTGATGGCGCTGCTTGCGGCGGCGCAGGGGAAACGTGTCGTCGTGGTTGGCGATGCGATGCTCGATGTCTATCTGCGAGGCGAGGTCGCCCGAATATCGCCTGAAGCTCCGGTGCCGATTGTAAGAGTGAGCGAGCGGAAGCTGGCCCTTGGCGGCGCCGCAAACGTTGCAAACAATGTCGTAGCGATCGGCGCCAGCTGCGAGATTGTCTGCGCCGTTGGGGACGATGCTGCCGGAGCCACACTGCTTGAGATGCTTGCGGGTGTCCCAACGGAGACGCGCTCGGTGGTGCGCGTGTCGCGGCCCACGACTACGAAGACAAGAGTCGTTGCTCGGTCTCAGCAGCTCCTGCGATACGATGAAGAAGATGACAGTGACATTGCCGGTGAGGAAACGGGGCAGTTGAACCGTGCCATCGCCACAGCACTCGATGGGGCCGATGCGCTAGTACTGGAAGACTACAACAAGGGCGTTCTCACAAGCGATGTGATAACGATGGCGATCGGCCGAGCGAATGAATGCGGCATCCCGATCGTCGTCGATCCAAAATACCGGAATTTTTTCGCCTACCGGGGAGCAACGATCTTCAAGCCAAACCGGCGAGAACTGGAATCAGCGCTGGGCGCCGAGGTAGACCTCGAGCATCCCGAAGCCCTCCCGGCAACATTCGGGCGCCTTGGAGTACAACATCTGTTGTTGACGCTCGGTGAACACGGCATGGCGCTTTTGTCGGCAGCTGGAGAGGTGGGCCGCATACCGACTACAGCTCGCGAGGTTTATGACGTTGTCGGCGCCGGAGACACCGTTACCGCCTATCTTGCAACGATACTCGCCGCCGGAGGAACCCCGGCCGAGGCGGCCGTGATTGCGAACTTTGCGGCCGGAGTCGAAGTGCGGAAACTTGGTGCGGCGACGGTGAGAACCGCCGAGGTCGTCGCGGCGTACGATGACTTCAGCGCGGGCACACCGGTGCCGGGATGAAGTGTGGCCTGTGTTCCGACGCGTGGCTCGACAGCAACGTAAAACTGGAGATTGATTGCATCGGTTGAGAAGCGTTGGTTTTCGTATAACGGCGATCTGGGCTGCGGCCTTCGGATATGCGGCCGGCGCCAATGTCGCGCATGCCCAGGCATTGTCCGAATCAACGTCGATTCCTCCACAGAATGCCTCGAGCGTGAGCGATTTGTCCGGCCGCGTCGGAATTTCGCTCCCCATTGCTCCCGCTGACACTCTGGCGATCGCGAAGACGGAGCCACGCGTGGAATGCGGAAACGGTTCGCGTGATGTCGCACTCAAACGTGCGGCTGTGACCGCAACTTTCGTCGGCGGGAACGCTGCCCTTTACAGCTACTTCAAGCGCGCGTGGTGGTCGGGCGAGAAATCCGACGGGTTTTTCTTCAATGCCGACTGGGACGAGAATTTCCGCGATCAGGACAAGTTCGGCCACCTCCACGGCGGATATCATCTGGCGCGGTTCGGCGACGCGTTGCTCCGAAGTGCCTGCATGTCGCAAGGCCGCGCCACGTTATGGAGCGCTGCGTATGCAGCGGCATTTCAACTCCAGATCGAAATCTGGGATGGGAAGTACGAAAAGTACGGCTTCTCTTACCCCGACCTGATTGCCAACACCACCGGAACGGCGATAGCTGTGCTGCATGCGGCCTACCCGAAGACGCGTGCCGTGAAACCCACGATATCCTACTCGCCCACTGCGGCCCTGCGGAATGCCGACAATATTCCAGGCGAGCTGCGGCCGACACTCGACTACGCTGGGCAGACTTACTGGATCTCGACAGATGTCGATGCGTTGCTGCCGGCGGAGGCGAAGCGCTACTGGCCGGGATTTCTGAGGCTATCCGCGGGGCATACGATCACCGACTGGATCGACCCTGTAACCGGCGCGAACCTGCGAGCAAAGCGCAGAATCCTGCTGACGCTCGACATTGACGCCGAAAAGCTGCCGGGTGAGGGTCGGGTCTGGAAAACCGTCAAGCGCCAGCTTGGATACATCCACCTTCCCTCTCCCGCGTTGCAGCTCACACCGCAGTTCGAGGGCATCAGGTGGTTCCGATAAGGTCTTTTCTCGCGGTGGCAATGTTGGTCCCGGCATGCCTGTTCGGCCAGGCTTCCGCCTACGTGCCGAACGACGACATTGCCTACAGCTACATCGACGCGCTGCTGGCGAGAGGCTTCCTGCCAGGGCTGTCAGTGCTCGCAAGACCCTACACAGTGAACAGCGTCAGGGACGCACTGGACAGTAGCCCCCGGCGCGATGCAACCGGCGTACTCGCCAGCTATGTCGGTGCATTGCGCGCCTCAATCAGTCGTTATGATCTGCGAAACAGCAGTGAAGCAACCAACAGCCGGTCCCAGTTTCGGGCGAAAGCGACATTTGATGTTTACGCGACCGCCCAGACCTCTGCGCGGCGCGAGCTGATGATCGGGGATTCCGGCGATGATCTGTCGCCGGCAGCAGCGGGCTACTTTGTGATGGGAGGCGGCCACCTTACCGGGTCAGTGCGCGCGATTCTCGACAATCGTTTGAATTCGGATCCCGAATTCACTGGCGGTCAGGACCGCCCGATTGCGGGACGCACCGAAGACGCGTACATCGGGGGCCAGTGGAAGTACGGAGAGGCAACGTTCGGACGCGTAGCCCGATCGTGGGGCCCGGCTCGCTTCTCAGGCCTTATCCTCGGCGATGACGCGTACACGTACGACCACCTGTACGCTCGCGCCGGGACGTCGCGTTTCAACGTGTCCACGGTAATCGCCAAACTGGAGAATTTCGTCCTCAGCCCAGGCGTGGAATCATCGCGCTATCTCTCTGCACACCGACTTGCGGTGAATCGAGGCCGGTTTGAAGCGGCGCTCAGTGAGTCGTTCGTATATTCCGGAGTTGGCCGGGGCCTCGAGTTCTCGCTTCTCAATCCATTGAACGTCTACGGGCTGAGCTGGAAGAACGAACGGACCGACGGGAATCTCGCGTTCGGTTTCGAGGCTGCCTTCAGGTCACGCTCCAGGGGCAACATCAGTGGGCAGATTCTGCTCGACGATATCCAGATCGATCGATGCGATACCGTGTGCAGGGAACCTTCCGCATATGGCCTCACAATTTCGGCGGAGGGACTGCCGGCGTTCGATCAGCACCGATTGTTCGCTTCGTACACGAGGGTCTCGAACCTGGCGTATCGCACTCCCAACATCGCCGAGCGATACGCAATCCGCGGCGTGGGGCTCGGCCGCGGATATAGCGATTACGACGAGGTGCGGCTGGGATCGGACCTGGCAATCGTCCGGGGAGCGCCGCTTCGGCTTTACGTTGCCCGGAGGCGGCAGGGACAGGGCGACTACCGCGACGCTTATCCGGTGCCGTCGTCGTTTGAACGAACACCGGGTATTCTGTCGGGAGTCGTGTGGACCACCAACAGGATCGGCTTGTCAGGATCAGCGGTCCTGTTCCGCGACTGGCAGATAAACGGAGACGCAGGTGTGAATCAAAGCGCGAACCGGGCTAACATGCCCGGCTACGACATCAATGTCTTTGAAGGGCGTGCCAGAGTGAAATGGGTGCCCAGGTGGCTCGTGAGATTTGATTGATCCAGCTCTGACCTGTCACCGCCGTATTTCGAAAACCCGCGGCGCATGAACTGGAAGCGCTGGCGAGCGGTGCCGTGGATTGACACGCGTTCAAGATTCGTCAGCCTGGTTCCGCCGAATGGATCGCTGCTCGATCTCGGGAGTTCGGACGGAAGCACGCTCCGGCATTTTGCCGAGCTTCGTCCCGACATTTCGCTGGCGGCGGCGGACATCTCGGGCTCGCCTGATTCTTATCCAGCGGGGACAGAGTTCCACCGTGCGAACTTCGAGAGCGATGTGCTGCCGTGGTCCACGTCCAAGTTCGACGCTATCACCTGTATGCACGTGGTCGAGCATCTCTCGAGCGCGCGTCACCTGCTGCTCGAGTCAGCGAGACTGCTCAAGCCCGGTGGTCGCCTCTACATTGAGACTCCACACCCGAAGACGGAGGCGATGGCGACCGTAACTGGCGAGGCCGCCGGATGTGTGACCATGAACTTCTATGACGACCCTACTCACATACGTCCGGTACCCGTGGACGACCTGGCGGTGCTTGCTGAGCAGTGCGGGTTGAAGCCCATGGACAGGGGCACGTCGAGAAACTGGATATTTACCGCTGCGTATCCGGTATTCCGCGCGCTGCGGATGAATACACGTAAGCGCTATGTCGCGCAGCAGCACTGGACGGGTTGGTCGGCGTTCCTGATTGCCGTCCGGTGACACCTTTCCTCACCCGTGCCACGCGGCTTACATTCTGACATCCGTTCGGGCCCTTAGCTCAGTTGGTTAGAGCAGCGGACTCTTAATCCGACGGTCGCAGGTTCGAGTCCTGCAGGGCCCATCAAGCCGTAGCGGCACCCGTGCCTGGTCCAGGTGTACCGTGAGCGGGGCTACTTACTCGGTTTCAGGTCGGCCGTTACTTTTCGGGTTGGTTTCGTTCCGGTCGGCGCTGAAATATTGCTGTGGCCGCTGTGCGGCCAAATGTCGGTCGCGTAGCTCAGCTGGTTAGAGCGCTGCTTTCACACAGCAGAGGTCCGGGGTTCGAGTCCCTGCGCGACCATGCTTTTCCTTTCGCCGGCGCCGAACGAGACTCTACTTCACCTCCTACTTTTCGATGAATCCATCAAGACTGCGGTCGCTTGCCGCTGCCGCAATTCTCTGCCTTGTACCTGTGGTTGCCGGTGCTCAGACTCCATCACCGGCACAGGCGCAGGCAATGCTTGAGTCGAATCCAGCGTTGCTCCGCGAACTGCGCTCCAGAATTCTCTCGAGCGGGTTGACACCCGAGCAGGTTCGGGCCCGGCTCCGCGCCGAGGGGTACCCGGAAACGATTCTTGATGCGTACCTTCCCGGCGGCAATCAGTCTGGAGGAGAGCTTTCCGCGCCCGGCGCAGCGCCTCGTCAGCAGGTCTTTGACGCGCTTCGCTCCCTCGCAATCACCGACACCGCCGATCTCGCGTCACTCCGGTGCAGCGTTGACGCGCTTACCGATGACGCGACGCTCAATCCTGCTGATACCATTGGAATCGGCGCTGCCCAAGCTCTCGCCAACAAGCGGTTGCTTCGGCAGCAATGTGAGGCAAGACTCGCCGGCTTCAAGGACAACACGAGCCGCGCCGACCGTGACAGCGGCTTCGTGATTTTTGGTCTCGACGCGTTTCGCCGATCCAGCTCACTGGCTGATCCGAATCTCAGTGGGCCGGTGGACGCAAATTATCGGCTTGGACCTGGCGACAGGCTGGCACTGATCCTCACTGGCGACGTTTCAGCTTCCTACGAACTTGACGTCACGCGTGAAGGGTTTGTCGTGATACCCGAAGTGGGACAGGTGTTTGTTAACAACATCACCCTTGGCGATTTTGAGAATATCCTCTACGGCCGGCTCGGCCGCGTGTATTCCGGAGTAAGGCGGGGCCGGGGTGCCACGACCCGCTTCTCCGTGAGCCCGGTGCAACTTCGCAGCAATCAGATTTATGTAGTGGGCGATGTGATAAGGCCGGGGAGCTTTCGCGTGTCGAGTGCGGGGACCGCGCTCACCGCGTTGTTCGCGGCGGCGGGACCGTCCGACAACGGCACACTGCGCAACATCCAGATCAAGCGGGCCGGCAGAACCGTAGACGTTCTCGATGTGTACGACTATCTGATCAATGGCGACGCATCGCACGACGTCCGGCTGCTCACTGGAGACGTTATTCTGGTCCCGGTGCACGCCCCGCGGGTTCGAATCGTGGGAGAGGTCACGCGGCCGGCTACATACGAAATTCAGCAGGGAGAGACGCTCTCCGACGCGATTCGATTCGCGGGCGGCTTCACGCCGAATGCTTCGCGACGCAGGGTGCAGATCGAGCGTATCCAAGCCCCGGCTACTCGCGGAGAAGGCGGGCGGGACCGGGTAACCATCGACATCTCCCCGGTAAGTCTGGCCGAGGGAAGCCCTTCCGACGTGCCGTTGCTGGCGGGTGACATTATCCGCGTATTCCCGGTCACGGAACGCATCCGCAACCGCATCTCTGTCGAAGGCAACGTATGGCAGCCGGGCAATCTCGGACTGACTGCCGGCATGAACGTGTCGCAGGCACTCCGCGCCGCCGGTGGACTCAAACCCGATTCCTATCTTGGCAAGGTCCTGGTTTCCCGGCTCAATTCCGACTCGACCAGGGTTCAGCTGCACGCGACGCTTGCCGATACGACAGGGCGAGTAATCGGTGATTTCGTGTTGAGGGAAGACGATCAGATTCGCGTATTCTCCGTTACCGAGTTCCGGCCTACCCGATACGTCGGAATCACTGGCGCAGTGCGCACCAGCGGGCAGGTGCCGTTTCGGGACGGGATGACCGTCCGCGATCTGGTGTTGCTCGCCGGAGGACTCGAGCAGAGCGCGGATCTTCGTGAAGCCGAGATCGCCCGGTTGCCGCTTGATCGCCGTGCGGGGGCCACGGCGACGACCTTCCGAGTGCCACTCGACTCCAGTTACATCTTCGAAATCGGGCCGAATGGCCAGTATTTCGGGCCTCCCGGACTTCCCGCGGCAGCCGGGGGGTCAGCCGAAGTGCCACTTCGTCCTTACGACAACGTGCTTATTCTCAGGCAGCCGAACTGGGAATTGCAACGGCGCGTTACCATCGCCGGAGAGGTGCGGTTTCCAGGTGAATACACACTTCGCACGAAAACCGAGAAGGTGATGGATATCATCCGGCGCGCTGGCGGGCTCACGCCCGAGGCGTATGCGGATGGGGTCACGTTCTATCGCAGGCGCGACAGCGTGGGTCGGATTGGAATTGCACTTCCGGAAATTCTCCGCGCTGACAGGTCGCGCGACAATCTGCAGCTCGTAGACGGCGACTCGATTTTCATTCCGCGATTCAACGCTGTGGTCAGCGTCAAGGGCGCGGTAAACTCGCCGGTGGCGGTCACGTACGTGCCGGGCGCAGATCTGGATTACTATGTTCGAGCAGCGGGTGGTATCACGCGGGCAGGGGACCTGCGGTACGCATACGTTACGCAGCCAAATGGAAAGGTCGAGGCAACGTCGGGCAAGTTCATCTTCAGGAATAATCCCGAGCCGCGCCCGGGGAGCAGCGTGTATGTGCCGGAGCGCGACAAAAACGAACGGCGCGTCGATTTCATCGCCACGCTTAGCGGCTTGACGGCGCTGGCCGCCAGCCTTCTAACCGCCATCGCGATCGCGCAGAGGTAACAAGGAGAGCGTGCGACAAGCAGACGAGACGACTGCCAGCGGCCATCTCACTTTCACGCGATGGATCGCTGGTGTTTCTGCGCGCTGGAGGCTCATCGCGCTCACGACGCTTGGCGCGGTCGCCCTCGCACTTGCGGCAACGTTCGTAATTCCTCCGGTTTATCGGAGCAATGCCTCTTTCGTCGCAAACAGTGCCGGCGGGTCCAAGCTCCCTGGTGGCCTCGGCGGAAGTTCGGCTCTTGGCGGGATCATCTCCCAGTTTGGCGGCAGTATGGGCGGAGATCCGTCCGAGTCCCCGGTGTTTTACGTTCAGCTCCTGGCCAGCCGCAAACTTCTGACCCGTCTGCTCGATACGCGCTTCCCCAATCCGCGCACTGCGGCGGCGAGCGATAGCGCACCACTCATCTCCATCCTGCGCATCAGAAACGCAGACCCGCAACGTCGCGTCGAGCTGGCAGTGAAGCAGTTGTCTGACGCCGTCAGCCCGGGCTGGGACGCAAAGACCAATCTGGTCTGGTTTTCTGTCGACGCTCAGTGGCCGGAGCTCAGTGCGCAGATCGCCAATGAGATGGTCGGCCAGGTCGGGTCATTCAACCGTGAGATTCGAGTGTCACGCTCCAAATCGAAGCGTGCGTTTTTGCAGATGCGTCGCGACAGCGCTCAGGATGCATTGCGCAGTGCGGAGGAGCGGCAACGTTTTTTCTATGAGCAGAATCGCGGTTTTGTCAGTGCCCCGAGTCTGAAATTTGAGGAGCAGCGGATCAGGCGTGACGTGGATCTCGCCTCGGATCTTTATGTGAATCTCGATCGGCAGCTCGAAGGCGCGCGAATCGACGAGATCAATGATGCCGCGCTGATAACCGTAGTGGACACAGCCGTTGCGCCACGGAAGGCGCAGTGGCCGCGTTATGGAGTACTCGTCTTTTCCGCGGCAGCACTTGGCCTTCTTGCGGGATTGGTGGTGGCGGGGAGCGCCACGATATTGGCCGACTGGCGTCGGCGGAATCCAAGCACGTGGGCTGATCTTCGTGGTGCCATCAGGCCAGCCCGGTCCGGAGTTGTACCCGAAACGCCAGAGAAACAGCCGGGAGCACCTGCCCAGCAGCCGGCTTTTTATATGGGACCCCATGCAACTTCGTCAGCGCTATCCGCTGTCGGGCGGTCCGAGGAACCCTTGAGTCCCGCGCAGCGACCAGCCGTCTGAGCGGCTTTTATGGCCCCAAAGCCGGAAACGCCCCACCCGCCACCACTGACCTTCAGTAAGTGGCTGGTCGGCATCGCTTCGCGGCGGCGGCTGATGCTGAAAGTGATGGGCGCGACGCTGCTCGTCGCCGCGACGGTCGTACTATTACGGCCGCCTGTCTACCGGGCGCACGCGTCATTCATCACTGCGGTACGGAGCGAAACGAATATCGCGTCAGCGATTTCCGCTACCCTTGGAGGCGCCGCTTCTCCGACACAGTCGCTCGCAACGGCGGCAGCCGAACCAATGCCGCCGCCCGAATTTTATGTGCAGCTCATCGAGAGCGTGGAACTGCGGCGGCGCCTGCTCCGTGCCAGATTTTCTGATCCCCGCAGTGCGGAAGGGGGCGACAGCGCCACACTTCTCGAGATTTATCAGGTAAGGGCGGACGATCCGAGCCGCGCGGAGGAAATTGCGCTCAGGAAGCTTGGTAAAGCGATGTCGCCAAATGTGAATGGCGAATCCAATCTCGTCGAGCTAGGGGTCGACTCCCGCTGGCCGGAGATTTCAGCGGCGATCGCAAACCGCACAGTTAGTCTGGTGCACGCGTTCGGCGAGGAACAGCGTGGGTCGCGTGAGCGATCCAGGCGCCTGTTCCTCGAGAAGCGCGTCCGCGAGGCCGACGCGGCGCTGGCTCGGTCCGGTGAGGCGATGCGTGAGTTTCGCGAGCGCAACCGGCAATGGGAAAACTCGCCGCGGCTGGTGTTCGAGGAATCTCAGCTCCAGAGGGCCGGTAACGCTGCGGCGTCCCTGGGCATTTCGCTTCAGCACCAACTCGACGCGGCTCGCATCGACGAAGCAGACAATGCGGGCGCAATCACGGTGATAGACGGGGCCGTGCCGCCCCGCCGCGCGGAATGGCCGCATTACTGGCTGCTGATGGTGAATGCGCTCGTTGTCGGTGGCGTTCTCGCGGTGGCGGCTGCGGGCGTCGCAGTTTTTGCGACTGGACAACGACATGAGAATCCTGGCTCTTCCCGGTTGCACACATCGCGATCTCCTGCCGCCGCCGACGCGCGGTCGTTCGCTGCCCGCGTCGCTTTCCCGCTGTTCGCCTGGGGACTCGCGTTTCACAGCCTCATCATCACGGTGCTGTTCGGCTGGTTTCGACTTCCGGAGAACACCGTCAGAACTATTGCTGCGTGGAAGGAAGCCGGCCTCGCGCTGCTTTTGGCGATGATAGTGGTGCGCGCCATGACTGGTCGCGGAGGTCGGGCAGCGATTGCCTGGCCCGACCTGTGGATTGGCGGACTCATGACCACTGCCGTCCTGTTTCTCCTGGTGGAGAATCTGTGGCTGGGCTTCAATCTGCCGCCCGGCGCCGAGTTTCTGGGTATCCGCGATTCAGTCTATTTCATGATCGCCTACTTTGTGGGTCGCGCGATGCCGGAACTCGTGTCCGGTGACAGAGCGATGCGAAGTCTGTTTATCCTCATCGTTCTGACATGCGGCATTGGTGTCCTGGAAAGAATCGTTGTGACACCTGAAATGCTCGTTGCGCTCGGTGTCGCTTCGTATTTCCAGAACTTTCTCGGGGTTTCCGCGTTCACTGTCGGCAACGATTATGGCCTGCCCCTCAACTACTGGACGATGATCGGCGGCAATCTTTTTCGCAGAGCCGGCTCGGTATATCTGAGCGGGCAGGGTTTCGCGGTTCCTTTCATCCTCTTCTTCCCACTGGCAACCGCATGGGTGTTTCTGCGCGAGCACCGAACGCGCCTGCTAACTGCTGCCTATGCAGTAGTAGTGACAGGCCTGGTGCTCACGCTCACCCGGATGACGATTCTGGTTGCGTTGATCCAGCTCGTTCTGTTCGTGTGCGTCATCAGGCGACCCGAGTGGGCGGTTGCCGGGGTGGCGCTCGCATCGGTTGTATTCGCAGCCGCTTTCGTCAGCATTCCCGGGTTCCCGACCTTCGTCTGGCACACGCTTTCGTGGCAGGAAGGAAGCAGCATATCGCATGTGACCGACTGGACGAAAGGGCTGGCGGTGCTCGCCGAAAACCCGTGGGGCTCGGGCCTTGGCACTGCGGATCAGACCGCTGT
>Ga0136611_10003251_pt1 | contig 11396 bp, 7 predicted proteins | sample AntDrymUQ2232306_2_FD_106645 | JGI IMG/M metagenome (GOLD analysis project Ga0136611, IMG submission 106645) | Polar desert sand microbial communities from Dry Valleys, Antarctica - metaG UQ223 (23.06) | ecosystem: Environmental > Terrestrial > Soil > Desert | place: Antarctica: Dry Valley... | reverse complement strand
TCGGCGTCGAGCGGTTCGTGAACATCAGCACGGACAAGGCCGCTGACCCGATCAGCATGCTCGGGGTGTCCAAGCGCATCGCCGAGCGTCTCACGTCTTGGTTCTCCCGACGGATCGACGGGAGCTGCCTCAGCGTCCGATTCGGGAACGTGCTGGGGAGCCGCGGTTCGGTCCTCACTGCGTTCGAGGCCCAAGTCGCCAGCGGCGGTCCGGTTACCGTGACGCACCCAGATGTCACGCGCTATTTCATGACTGTCGAGGAGGCGGTCCAGCTCGTCATCCAGGCGGGCGCCGTCGGCCACAACGGCGATGCGCTAGTCCTCGACATGGGTGAGCCCGTGCGCATCGCAGACGTCGCGCGACGCCTCATTGACGACTCCGGGAGGGACATCGCCATCGAGTTCACCGGCCTTCGCCCGGGAGAAAAGCTCCACGAGGTCCTGTTCGCGGACGGGGAGCCAGACCTCAGGCCTGTGCACGACCGCATCTCGCACGTGCCCGTCCCTGCGCTCGCCCCGGCGGACATCAGGGCCCTGGATCCCCGCCTCCCGGTCGGCGACCTCATGGCACTGTCGCGCGAGGTGGCAGGAGCGTCGATCGACCTCGAGAGCCGGCCCGGCGACCTGCTCAATGCCGAGAACCCCCTCGGCCCACTGATTCCCCACCTGGCCCGTCGACGGGCGAGCGACTCGGTTCCGCCGCGTTGATCGACGCATGACTGAGCGCATCTACCTGTCTCCTCCCCATGTCGGAGCCCTTGAGCGGGAGATGCTGCTCGATGCCTTCGACTCGAACTGGGTAGCTCCCCTGGGGCCACACGTAGACGCGTTCGAGCTGGAGGTGGCCGACTTCGTCGGCGTACGCCGTGCTGTTGCCCTCTCCAGCGGAACAGCGGCCCTGCACCTGGCCCTGCTGGCCCTAGGCGTCGGTTCAGGCGACCGGGTAATCGTCCCGACGTTCACGTTCGCAGCTACGGCCAACGCAGTCACGTACGTCGGCGCAAAGCCCGTCTTCGTCGACTGCACGCCCGAGACGTGGTGCCTGGACCTGTCCCTCGTCGATGAGGAGCTCGCGAGAGGCAAAGCCAGCGGAAAACCGATTGCTGCGGTCATCGCGGTCGACCTCTACGGCCAGTGCTGCGACTACGACGCCCTGACAGAGATCTGCGCTCGATATGGCGCCGTGCTGATCGAGGATGCCGCTGAGGCCCTCGGATCGTCATACGGCGGCAGGGCTGCAGGAAGCTTCGGTGCCGCTGCTGTGCTGTCCTTCAACGGCAACAAGATCCTGACGACCAGTGGTGGCGGGATGCTCGTGACCGACCGCGACGACGTGGCCGACATGGCGAAGCACCTTGCGACCCAGGCGCGCGAACCAGTCCTCCACTATGAGCACCGCGATGTCGGCTACAACTACCGCCTCAGCAACCTGTTGGCTGCAGTTGGCCGCGCGCAGCTCGCGCAGCTAAGCGGTCGCGTGGCCGCGCGTCAGCAGGTCAACGCCCGCTACAAGACGGCTTTCGAGTCTGTCAGCGGTCTGACGCTCATGCCACTCGCTTCCTACGGAACGTCCAATTGCTGGCTCACGTGTGCAGTTGTCGAACCGGAGTTGTTCGGCGTGGAGCCTCTCGATGTCGTCTCACACCTTGCGCGGCAGGACATCGAAGCCAGGCCAACGTGGAAGCCTATGCACTTGCAGCCGGTGTTTTCCGGGGAGGCGTGCGTGGGCGGGAAGGTCAGCGCCGACCTCTACCGACGAGGAGTCTGCCTGCCGAGCGGTTCCGCCCTATCGCCGGAGCAGCAGCAGCGCGTTATTGACGCGGTCCTCGATACACCGGCTGACCCCACGAAAGCCACCGTCACATGACAACTCCTTGGCACCACCACCCGGCCAAGCGCATCGTAGACATCGTTGCATCCGCCACCGCCTTGGTCGTCTTGTCCCCTGTCATGGTTGCTGTCGCGGCGACTGTCCGCGCCAACATGGGCAGACCGGTGCTCTATCGGCAAGAGCGGACCGGGCTTGGCGGCAAGGTCTTTCCCCTCTATAAGTTCCGCACTATGTCGTCAGAGTTCGATGAAGCTGGTCGGGAGATTCCCGAGGATCAGAGGATCACCCGATTGGGCCGGTTCCTCCGGTCAACCAGCCTCGACGAGCTGCCCCAGCTCGTGCACATCCTGCGCGGAGAGATGAGTCTGGTCGGCCCGCGGCCGTTGCTGCCCGAGTACGTTGACCTCTATTCCCACGATCAGGCGCGCCGGCTGACCGTGAGGCCGGGTCTAACCGGCTTGACCCAGGTCAATGGGCGCAATGCGTTGGCCTGGGACCACAAGTTCCATCTCGACTTGGTCTATGTCGATCAAGCGACCCCGGCAATGGATTTCCGAATCGTTGTATCGACGATCGCGAGCGTCCTCCGTCCGCGCGGAGTCGTCGCGGAGGGCCACGCGACTAGCCCGCGCTTCACCGGGTCGATGCAGGATAGAGAATGACACTTCGGTCGATCGTCCAAACTTTCGGCCGCAACCGTTCGGGTCACGGCGATCTGCGCGGCGAGATGAAGACTTCGTTGGCAGGCCTGAAGCAGTTGCGCGGACTAGCCGTCGCGCAAGTCGCGCCACTTCCAATCCAACTCATCTTAAGTTTGTTGACCGCGGCAGCCCTCGTCCCAAGTGAGCGCGGTTCTGCAGTGCTCGTCGTCAGTTCTGGAGCGATCGGTGGCAGTGTCCTCTTTGGCTCCTTCCACGTCGGTGCCGTCGCGGCCCTCAAAGTCGGGGATCGACGAGCTTTTCGGCGCGTCACCGGCTGCGTGATCGGCCTTTCGGCCACCTCGCTTGCGCTTGCCACCTGGGTTGAAATGGCGCAACCGCGCGGACTGGGACTCTATTCCGCTGACAACCTTCTTCTCATCCTGTTAGGCCTTGCCCTGTATGTCCCTTATTTGTTCGTCATCCGCACTATGCAGGGGGTAGGTTCCGTCGCGAGCTACCGAACTCTGAGCCTTCTATTCTCGGGTCTTTACGCGGGCGGGGCGGCGATCACGCTCGTCCCAATGGGCATCCGAACCTCCGACGCCGTGACCCTGCCCTGGCTAGTCTCCCTTCTCCTGTCGCTCATCGTTGCGCTGTGTCTTTTCCAGGGCACATTGAGGTCCGTGCAACTGCCGGTCCGTAACTCACTGCTGTCCCCTGTGCAGTCCGTGCGGGCGTCGCTCGCAGCGCATATTGGTTCAGTGAGCCAGCAGATTGCGTATCGCTCGGACCTGTTTCTCCTAGGCATATTTTCAACTGCAGCACCCATCGGTGTATATACCCTGGCTGTGTCCCTCGGCGAGCTTGTGTGGGTTGTCGCGGAAATTATGGCGCTGTCGGTCTTCGCCGACGACGAGATCCGAATCGGGGTGCACTGGCGCGAGCGCGTTCAACGCCGATTGCAGGCAGTCTTCCTCATCACAGCGGGAGTTGCTGGCCTCATGTTCGCGGGCGCCGCAGTTTTGTTGCTTAAGGTTCTGCCCGCCTACGCCACCAGCTTCCCACTGTTGCTCATCTTGTTACCCGGGATGGTGTTGGCGTCTGGGTCACGCGTCATCCTTGCGGCGTTCACTGCCCGAGATGAACGAACGATGCTGCTGCTGGCTGCGGCAGGAACCCTCGTCCTGACTGCGATCTATGTTCCCGTGATCGCGGCGTGGGGGATCTTCGGCGCTGCGGCGGCGTCTGTGGTCGTCTACGTAGGGCAATACGTCCTGTTGCGTCGATTATGGTCACGGGCGACGGCTGGGACGAATGCGGGTATACGGCCGGACAAGAACCCAGTCATCCACGCCAATGGGCAGTCATGATCCATGTCGTAGTGGTGGCCTATCGCAGCGCCGACCACATCGGTCCGTGCCTGGAACCGCTGATGAAGGATCCGTTCGTATCGACAGTGGTCGTCGTAGACAACTCGGCGGACGCGGCCACTGAGGCCGTCTGTCGCCGGTGGAGATCCGACTCCCGGCTTGAGTACCTGCCAGGGAAGAATATTGGCTACGCTGCGGCCTGTAATCTCGGCGCCGCGCGAGTCCGCGGGACTTGGAAGTTCTTGGCCATTATTAATCCCGACGTGACACTACACAGGCCGTTGTCTGAGCTTGCTGAATTGACCACGGGTGTCCTGGGAAGCATCTTCTCGGCTCGTCTGCAGCAACCTTCCGGGTCACTGAACGCCCGCCCCATGGCAGGACCCATGTTGGAGATCCTGAACGCATTTGTCGGCAGTCGGGTCTATCGTCTTCCGAGTGTCGCAAGGCATCCGCCCAGTCCCGGCTTCGTCCAGGTTCCGCAGATCGACGGTAGCCTCTTGCTCATGCCGGCCCGAGAGGCGGCAGCACTTGATGGCTTCGACGAACGCTACGAGCTGTACTACGAGGATGTAGATTTTTGTCGGCGAGCGAATCTGCGTGCAGGGTGCCACCTTTGGCTTGAATCGTGGGGGACTCATCAGGCAGGAGCCTCTTTCTCGGTAGCTGGCGAGCCTCCGTTTATCGCCCTGCGGGTCAGTCGGACGCGCTACCTCCGTAAGTGGTACGGCAGAATCGGAGTGCTATGGGCTCTGCTCGTCGCCATGATCGAGGCGGTCAGCCGTGCGGCGACCGGTCAAGCACCGTCACGGCGGGCGATCTTGCACGCCCTCGTGGCGCAGTCGCGTGAAGTCGTCCAGCCAGGTCGGAAAACCTACCTTGCCTGAGAATTCTCTGGCCGCTGAGGAAAGTAGTGGGTATGCATCGCACCTAATCGCCGTCGCTCCCTACGGGGTGTCGAGCGCGAGCACTAGGGCGAGAGTCGAGGAGTGGCTTCGAAGATTGGAACCAGGAGCACGACGCAGTTACTATTTGCAGACCACCGACGCGCGCCCTGCAACGCTCGCGCGCCACCCGTGGGAGATGTTGCGCGCCGAGGTTTCCCTGCGAAGCCGGTCCGCCTTCGACGAGTCCGTTGTTCTGATCCATCGTGAGGCCACACCAGTAAGTCGAGGTGGGGTTGAACGGAGGATCATGAGCAAGGCTGGTCGCGCCGTATATGACCTCGACGATGCACTTTATGCCAAGAGCGGCACGATGCTGCGCACCTTGCTGAGACCGGAGAGCAAGTATTCCAGCATCGCAACACAGGCCGACTTAGTCATCGCAGGCAACGATTATTTGGCGGATTGGGCGGAGCGGCATTGTAGATCGGTGGTGACCATTCCTACCTGCGTAGAGCCATCGGACTATGTGCAAAAAACAGACTATCGGGTCGGGGATCCTCCAGTCCTCGGATGGGTCGGATCATTCTCCACACTTCTCTATCTCGAGGCGCTGGCTGTTCCATTGCGTCAACTGCACCGAGAGAATGGCACACGGCTTGAGGTTATAGGCACGGGCGCCCCGTTACCGGCTGCACTTTCCCCGCTCGGTGTTTCCATCCGGTGGTCGCCCGCCGAGGTGATGAAACGGCTGGCGACATGGGACGTGGGACTTATGCCACTGCCCGACACGCAATTCGCCCAGGGTAAGTCAGCGTACAAGCTCTTGCAGTACTGCGCGGCTGGGTTGCCCTCCGTGGCTAGCCCCGTGGGCATGAATGCCGGCGTGCTGCTCAAGATTGGCGCCCCCGGCCCGACGAACGAGGCAGAGTGGCTTGAGTCCTTGCGGTGGCTGACGACGACTAGCGAAGACGAAAGGCGCCGACTCGGCCGGCGGGCGAGAGATGTAGCTACTTCTTACTCTTACGATGCCTGGTCCCATGAGTGGCAACGGGCAGTCCTTGGATGACGAATCAGGAACCTGGGACGAACTGGCACCACAGCGGGGGATCAGCCAGAGCCCGCCATCGTCGCAGTACGCGTGGCATCCACCCACGCAGAGGGGACGGGCGTTGCGGGTGAACCAACACCCCACCAGTCATGCTGCTCCGTGTAGGCCCAAACGTAGTCACCCGGGACACTGAGAGCGTTGGTCACAGTAGCCTGCCAGATCGCTGCGTCCATGGGTGTGCCAAAAGCCTTGTCATAGAGCCCGAATGCTGTTCCGACTGTTCCAGGATAGGCCGACTTCAATGCGGCGGGTATAAGGGAGCTGTTCTGCGGCATACCGCGTGTTTGCCACTCGCGTGCTGCTGCAAACTGTGTCGGCGTCCGAAGGGAGTACAGCTCACCACCGTCCACAGCCTTCGCGGAACGGCCCACCGTCGCCTCAACCATGCCGACGACGAAGGAGCCCATCAGATCCCATCGAGAGGATAGGTCGGTGTAAGGAAATACGCTGCTCAACTGCTTGTAGGTCGCAGGCTCGCTCACATAGGGACCCCACAAACTGAGGACACGTGCTGTTGGCCACGCCTCCTGAATGCCATCCATCACCTGGTGACCGCGCAACCTTGATTGTGCCTGTACCTCCGCAAGAGTGCGCTCCGGAGTGACTTCCGGCCAGCCCCAGAGAGATCCGAAGTACTCTTCGTTGTCGTAGACGATTCCCTCGAAGCCTGCTTCCGCAGCGGCTCGAGCAAGATTGCGAAAGTTGGCAATCACTATCGAATAGTCGTCGAACATGCTCCCGGGCGACGTACCGTAGACAATGACGAAATTGTGCTTCAGCTTCGCGTAACCCCGCTGCTGCGCCATGGGCGCCAGCTCAGCCTTGAATTGTTCGTAGCTGACGGCAGTCTGACTCTGTACCAGGCTGCTGTGAGGAATCGTTACAACAACGCCATCGAAGGGCATCCGTTCCATCGATGTCAGGTGATCTCTTACGAAGGCGGTCGAAGGGATGTCCCACCCGTGCTTAATGAGCGGAGGGCGAGCCGGTGCCGGTGCCGGTGCCGGTGCCGGTGCCGGTGCCGGTGCCGGTGCCGGTGCCGGTGCCGGTGCCGGTGCCGGCAAGATGTCTGTCGAGGGCGCAGCGGCGTCAGTGTCAGTGGTAGCAAACGTCTGGCTTGGGCCGGTTACCCAAGTCTTGCCATCCAGGGAGTAGGCCACGGATGCGACCCACGAACCCGCGGGCAGGGTCTGGAAGGCCGAGAAGGTTCCGGTCCCATTTACCGGCACGTCGTACATGACCCCAGTGTCCCAGCTCCCCGAGGCGCCCGTTCCGCTGCGGATCGCAACCATGAGGGTGCGCAGGCGCACCGCTCTCTTCGCCGACACAGTGTACGCGAAGTTGGTACGCGACGCTTGAGAGGTGACCGACGGAGGGCTCACCCGGATGGAACCGGCTCGCAGCAGGCGGGGGGGACCGGATGAACGCGAGAGCAGCTGCTTGGTCGACGGGGTTGTGACGGGCAAAACCTGAGTGGCCCGCAGCCCGGCGATCGCCGGCCGACCCCTCAGTGGGATCAAGCTGACGTCGAGATGGGAGCCGGAAGTGACTACGGTCCGCCGTACCCGTAGCGCATGGCGGGATCCCACCCGAGCAGCGACGTCGACTCGGCGGACGGAGCGGCGGTTATCGATACCCATGGCGAATACCCGTTGCCCTGGCCGAGCAGCGCCCGGCTCGACGAACAGCCCGGTTACCCGATACGTCCCTGAGGCCGAGAGAGGTAGGCGGTAGGTCGCCGCGCCGGTCCGTATGGTCCGATAGATGTGGTCCAGCCTGGTCCCGGCAATGGGGCCACGCAGGTGCACCCGGTTGCCCATGCCGCTGCGGTCCGACCGCCAGTGCCGGCCATTGATCTGGCCGGCCAACTTGGCTCCCGCGTCCACGGCGACACGGCTCTGGCGCGACGCGGCCGACGACGCTGCGACTGGGGACGGCGTCGGTGCGGCGAGAGTCATCACCAGCGCCGCAGCGACGACAGCCGACAGCGCGACATTCGTGGCGCAAATGTGACCAGACATCAGAAGAGCCCTCCTAGAAGATGTTCAGGGAGGTGTCTCGGCCATGGATAGGGCGCCTGGTTGACCCGATCGGGTGAGAATGCCCTACTTGATCGGAACTTTACCGAGCTGAGTCATGTGAGGTTGTCCCGAGTTCCGTGGAACTTCGGTGGCGGCCCGATGATCATCAGGCTGCGGTCACGGTCTTATCGTGACAGGTGGGTCGGACGATTGCGGCGGTCTCTTATTCGAGGGCGTCGCGCAGGAGTTGGAGTCCAGCAGAGTGGTGTACGACGGTCCCGGCGACCAGCGTGTCGTGAGGACGTAGGAGATGGTCACCGCGTGATTCTTCAGATGACCTGCGCAAGCCGATCTTGACATCAACGGCCAGCAGGATCTGCCCGGAGGCGGTCACGAAAGCTGCCCGCTGGCAGCCACGAGAACTGCCCGGTGATGGCCATGGGATCTGCCCCGGGGGCTGACCATCACCGGCCGGTGTGCTTCAGGTCAAGGGGCTCACCCCTTGACCGTTGAGGGCTTGGCTGAGGCGCACGCTGTCCCCGCTGGTCTGGCGGACGTGCGCGTGGTGGAGGAGCCGGCCACGGTCGCGGTCGCGAGGGTCTTGGGCATCAGCTCGTCGAACGCGGCGAGGTGCAAATTGGACGAGAGGGGCGACCGAGCGTTTTCGTAGCCGGCATCGACGGGCGGTAGAGTGAAGCGTCACGGGTTTGATGCTCTCTATTTCTGAGTCCCGGAGGATGACGTCATGAGCAGCGCGATAACACCCCTGTCTGCCGGGGCGCGGGGACGGAGGAAGTGGACGAATGCGGATCGCAATGACGTCTAGATCTAGTCTGGTCAGGTCCGCCAAGCCGGCGGATGCGACAAGGTGTACGGGTGGCCGCTGTTGTCGGTGATCAACGAGCAGCAACTTCTGCATCCGATCGGGCGTCGCACCAGGGTTCGTCCTCGACCTCAGATCATGGTTGCGATTCTGCTGATCAGTGCGGCCTTCCCCGTGAGGTTCAGCGTGCCCGGTGTGACACTCGCCACAGCATCGGTGTTCGACATCGTTCTCCTTTCGGCGGTGCTGCCGTACATCTTCGTGCTTGCCTCCGGTCGTCGGCTGCCAGTCGGCCCCGCTCCGCTGTTCCAACTGGGCATGGGGCTCGTCGCCCTAAGCGTGGCATCACTTGCATGGACACAGTCCTCGTCGGACACCCTAACGGGTATTTTCTCTGCCGCGGAAGGAGTGTTTGGCTACTTGCTGGTCGTGGGATTCCTGCGGGACGCGCCCCCGAGTCAAATTGTGCGACTGCTCTATCAGTGGGTCATATTGTTGCTCATTCCCGCCGTACTTCTGTGGCAGAACGTCCCTGGATTCTTGCCCCCTAGCACCGTAGACCCTCTAAGCGGTGACTACATCTCGTACTTTGCCCGACTGAGCCACCCTTTCCTTGGGCGGTCAAATAACCTCGCGACTCTGCTGGTATTTGCTATTGTCCCACTCGGGGTCTGGGCGGCGCTCCGCCGAGACAGGCGGGCTGGTCTTGTTGCTCTGATTTCATTCGCCGCCACCCTTCTCACCTTTAGCCGGGGGGTCCTCCTGGCACTGGTCCTGGCCGTGGCTCTCTTCGCGCTGTTCGACTGGACCGCTGCTCGGCCAGTCGTTAGTCGGATATTGATAGCTACCGTGCCATCGACCATACTGTTATGGGCAGCGCTGCGGTTCAACGATGACGTTGCTCGGTTCTTGCCGGACAGATTCACCGCTGCAGGGTCGGACGCGCGCCTTCAGTTGGTCGAGTCTGGTATCATTCAGTTCCTCGACAATTGGATTCTGGGCGTCGGCGCTTCAGTCGGCGAACCGGTACATAATACATACCTACAGCAGGTCGTGTACTTTGGGGTTGCTGGCGGGTTCTTCGCGATCGGTCTGTTCATAGTCGCAGGTTTGTCATGGTTCACCCGCGAACCCCCGTCTGAACTTAGAAACATGCGGCGTGCTGTTGGAATTGCCTTTCTCGCACAGCTGTTAACGTTCGTCACAGAGTCAAGCTTTGAGGGGACGCTGCTCAAGCCCCTCATCTGGATCTGCTGGGGTCTTGGCGCCGCCCTGGTGGCGGCTTTCGAAAAGGAATCCCTATCTCCCGAAACTCAGGACGACCTTCGTTTCGCGGGACATCGTCGATCTGTCAATTGACGAAATTGCTTTTGGTGTCAGGCAACTTTGGGCCGCTCGATCGCTACAGGGGGAAGTTTCAGTGAATCTTCAGGACTACTTGCGCATCGTGCGCAAGCGATGGCGACCGTTAGCATTGTGCGCCGTCCTTGGGCTATCGATCGCAGGAGCTACCGCACTCTCAATCTCTCCAGTGTTCCAAGCAGAGTCCATTCTCTTCATCTCCGCTAGGCCTTCAGCCAATGATTCTGCCAGCACCTTTGAGGGCGGGAACTTCGCTCAAGAGCGTATGAAGTCATACAGCGAGCTTGTCTCGACACCTTTGGTGCTCGATCCGGTGATCAGTTCCCTCGATCTAAAACTCACGCGTACGCAGCTGACGAAAAAGATTGTGGTGACCAATGTTACTGATACCGTATTTCTCAAAATTTCAGTAAGAGACGGCGACGCAACAATGGCAAGCAGCATTGCGAACGCGGTGGCAATACAATTCACCGAGTTGCTGCGGGAGCTCGAAACCCCCAACGGCGCAGACGATGCTTTGGTAGAAGCCACGACGGCAAAGACGGCTGAACCTCCGTTATCGCCGATCTCGCCACGCATCGGGTTAACTTTGACTCTCGGCCTGCTTGTCGGACTGATTCTCGGCCTTACTGTCGCCCTGATACGAGAGGCTACCGATAAAACCATTTCCTTTAGAGCAAGAACGATGCTCGCGGAAAGGGGCATGTTGACCGGGGAGTATGCCCGAAGGCCAAGATGGCCATTCACGGCCTTCCCCAAAAAGGGTGCGATCTGGTCATCGTTTCGCCCCACTTCAAAGCGAGGTTCGGCGCTGGAAACTGAAGGTGAGTTTCGCGCCCTACGGTCGGTAGTCACGGCACTTGCCAGCAACCCTCCGCAGCTCGTGCAAGTCATTAGTGTTGCCTCGGATGACGACGCGGGCGCCGTGTCGACGAGTCTCGCGAAAACGCTTAGTACTATAGGAGAGGACCTCATCCTCATCTGCCTCGCTGGGTGCTCGCATGGGCGTAGTCTTGCAGGCGCATCGGTGAACGATAAAGGCTTAATCGAATTCTTAATCGGTGAGGGAACCCTGCGCGATGCGCTTCGACCATACCCTGGAGTTGCCGGACTTTGGACTTTGACCGACTGGAAGGGAACCGTGCCATCAGTCGATCTTCTAAAGAGACCGGCCGCTGCTGACGCTTTTGCGGAACTGCGCGAAATTGCGGCTCATGTGATCGTGCATACGCTGCCTTTGGTGAGTTCTTTTCAGGCAGCCCAAGTGGCTCGTATGGTCGATCGGACCGTGCTCACTGCGCGTCGTGGGTTTACGCGCGATGCCGACTTGGAAGAGGCGATCAATACATTGGCC
>Ga0136611_10003250_pt1 | contig 11397 bp, 5 predicted proteins | sample AntDrymUQ2232306_2_FD_106645 | JGI IMG/M metagenome (GOLD analysis project Ga0136611, IMG submission 106645) | Polar desert sand microbial communities from Dry Valleys, Antarctica - metaG UQ223 (23.06) | ecosystem: Environmental > Terrestrial > Soil > Desert | place: Antarctica: Dry Valley... | reverse complement strand
GGGGAGGGGTCAGCCCAGCAGATCGAGAATCCCGCACAGCGGGATGCGTAGCCAGTCGGGTCGGTTGTTGATCTCGTAGTTGAGTTCGTAGACGGCTTTGTCGAGCAGAAAGATGTCGAGCAGTAGTTCGCGTTGTGCTCGTTCGGGCGGCAGGAAGCTCGCGCTGCCTGCGGTTTCGAGATACGCACGCAGGAACTCAGCCGCGACCCAGCCGAACCAATACTTCGCCCAGTGTTCGCCAAGCGGATCGTCCTCGGCGATCAGGCCGCTGTTTCGCAAGTTGAACAGGGAAGACCAGGCCGCATAGTCATAGGATCGGATCATTCCGGCTACGTCGCGTAGCGGAGAGCGCTTCTGGCGTCGATCGGCAATCGGCCGCATCGGCTCGCCTTCGAAGTCGATGATGACGAAGTCGCGCCCGGTGTACAGCACTTGTCCCAAGTGGTAGTCGCCGTGGAATCGAGTGCGCTGCGCGTCAACACGCCGATCGACGATCGTGCGATAGCGGTCGAGCAGCGCCTGCTGGTGTCCCAGCAGTTCCTGCACGTCCGGCTGGATACTTTCTGGTAGTGACGACGAGCGCTTGCGGAGCGTCGTGAAGACCTGGGTAGCCTGACCCCGCAGGGATTGGTAGATCGAGCGCTGGTAGAGCATCGAGAACGGTTCGGGCTTGAAGGCTGGATCGTCTGCCCCGGCGTTCAAGGCAAGGTGCATTTCCGCCGTGCGTTGCCCGAGGGTACGCGCGTCCTGCAAGTATGTCCCAATATGTTCGCGGACTTCGTCGGGAGTCTCTCCGGCCGCCAGGTTGAACAGATCAGTTGTTGAGAGACGTGGTGCCTGAACATCTGGTCGCGCAGCGAGCATCTGCTCGAAGTAGTCGTCGACCATATCGATGGTGTAGGTCCAGGCATCACCCTCGTTCGGGATGAAGCCCTGCAGAATACCGAGCGTCATCGTCTGCTCGCTACGGCCCTCACCAACCGTGTACTCTATGCTGCCGGCGACCTGTGCCGTCTGACTGAAGCCGGTCGCGTCCATGCGGTCGGTCAGGAAGCGACCGATCTCCAGATCCGGGTTGATCCCCTGATCGAGGCGACGGTAGAGCTTCATGATGAAACGGTCACCGAACACGACCGACGAGTTGGACTGCTCGCTGCGGATGACATGCGGCTCACGGTTCGCGTCGGCGTCACCATACAGTTCGCGGAACTGGCGCGTTGCGCTGGACGCAAGGCGGCCGCGCTCGCCGCGCAGCCGCCTGCGCTTGGAGATCGCATCGAGCATGACCGCTGGGAAGGCCGGATCGTACATGGCGTCGAACAGGACGCCCTCCTCGCCGTTGGCATCCAGGTGCATGACGATTGCATGCGCCTGATACGCGGTGAGCTGCTCAGCTCGCTCTCCGCTTGCGAACGACACCGGCATGACATAGATGTCGGGATCACCCTCGGTGTAGTCGACCTGAATGATGAGAATGCGCGCCTGCCGATTGTCGAATGCGACCGGGATCGTGTCGGTGACCTGCGTCCCCTTGATCCGCTTCGCTTTGCCGCCGAACCAGCGGCGGTCGACGAGGTAGGCAGCCAGGCGGTCCGAGAATCGCCGCCGATTCTCGCCCGTGAACAGCGTCTCCCAATCACCCTTGACCGAGATGCGCGGGAGTTCTGGCGCATCCTCATCCGTGCTGACGCGCTGGCCGGTCGAACCTGGCTCGATCGAGAACCAATAGAACGAGTGTGGCCCGAGCGTCACGAAGTAGGGCAGATCGCCAATGGATGGGAACTCCGTGCGTCCGAACATCTCGACCGGCACCTGCCCGCGATACACTGACAGATCCAACTCGACGGCCTGCACGAAGCGCGAGAGGTTGGCGACGACGAGGATCGTCTCGTTCTCGTGGTGGCGGATGAACGACAGCACTTTGCGGTTTTCGGGGTGCAGGAACTCCATCGTGCCGCGTCCGAACGCCTTGTAGCGCTTGCGCAGTGCGATCAGGCGCTTCATCCACCAGAGCAGCGACTGGGGGTTGGCCTGCTGTGTTTCGACGTTGACCGTGCTGTAGTGGTACTCCGGGTCGGTGATGACCGGGAAATAGAGCCGCTGCGAGTTGGCGGTCGAGAAGCCGGCGTTGCGGTCGCCGCTCCACTGCATCGGCGTGCGGACGCCGTTGCGGTCGCCGAGAAAGATGTTGTCACCCATGCCGATCTCGTCGCCGTAGTAGATGATCGGCGTGCCGGGCATCGAGAAGAGCAGGCCGTTCATGAGTTCGATGCGGCGGCGATTGTTGTTCATCAGCGGCGAGAGCCGCCGCCGGATGCCGAGGTTGATGCGCGCTGCCAGGTCTTCGGCGTAGGCGCGATACATGTAGTCGCGCTCTTCATCGGTGACCATCTCCAGCGTCAGTTCGTCATGGTTGCGCAGGAACATGGCCCACTGTGCATTCTCCGGAATCGCTGGCGTCTGCTCCAGGATGTCGATGATCGGGTAGCGGTCCTCCATACGGACCGCCATGTACAGGCGCGGCATGACCGGAAAGTGGAAGGCCATGTGGCACTCGTCACCGTCCCCGAAGTACTCGACTGAGTCCTCCGGCCACTGATTCGCCTCGGCCAACAGCATCCGATTGGGGAAGTTCGCATCGACATGGGCGCGAAACTTCTTCAGGAACTCGTGTGTGCGGGGCAGGTTCTCGCAGTTCGTCCCCTCTTCTTCATACAGATAGGGGATCGCGTCCAGCCTCAGGCCGTCGATGCCCATCTCCAGCCAGAAGTCGAGGATGCGGATGAGCGCATCGTGTACCTTCACGTTCTCGAAGTTCAGGTCGGGCTGATGCGAGTAGAAGCGGTGCCAGTAGTAGGCATTTGCGACCGGATCCCAGGCCCAGTTGGAATGCTCGAAATCTTTGAAGATGATGCGGGCGTCCTGATATTTCTCAGCCGTATCACTCCAGACATAGAAATCCCGCGCCGCGCTGCCTGGCTTGGCAAGTCGCGCCCGCTGGAACCACGGGTGCTGATCGCTGGTGTGGTTACAGACCAGCTCGGTGATGACGCGCAGGCCGCGTTTATGCGCCTCGCGTACGAAGGTGCGCACATCGCGCATCGTCCCGTAGGACGGATTGACCTCGGTGTAGCCCGCGATGTCGTAGCCATCGTCTTTGAGCGGCGACGGGTAGAACGGCAGGATCCAGACGGCTGTGACTCCCAGGTCCTGCAAGTAGTCGAGCTTCTGGGTCAGTCCGGCGAAGTCGCCAATGCCGTCGCCGTTGGAGTCGTTGAACGCGCGCACGTGTGCCTGGTAGATCAGGGCGTCCTTGAACCAGAGCGGATCATCGTTGAACAGCACCTCGGTGGGGCGCGTTCTGGCTCGCGAGCGACCCGACCGTGCGATGACGGCCTGTTCTCGGTCCTGGTCCTGCTCTCGATCGGATTTCTCAACTGCTGGTGCGGATGCCATGGATGGCAATCGTTCCTTTCGTATCGTCGCGCCATGCGGTCACTGGTGACGTGTTCCCACCCCGTAGGGTCGCCGCTTGCCGCGACCGGCGTCGGTCCCCGCGCGTTCGGACGCGCGCACCAATGCCGGAAGACGCCGTGGCTACCGATTCAGACGGCGAGGGAATCACGGTCGCTTCCGATCATTTCGGCACCTCCGAACGCACGGCGACCGACGCCGGTCGTGGCAAGCGGCGACCCCACGACGTGAGGTAGCGTCACAGGAATACACATCACACAAAATAGTCAAAGTCTCGCTCCGTCCGCACTCGCCGCCGGATGACGAAGATATGACCCGGCAGGGCGTTCGGATCGAGCTGGACGAAGTTTCGCGCGCCGTGCCAGAGGTAACGGCCACCGCCGAGTTGATCGTGTACCTGATACGGCTGCGTTTCGTCGATACCGAGCTCCGCGAGCGGCAGCTCCAACCAGCCCGACTGCGGGTTGTACGGGTCGGTGTTGACGACTGTGAGAACAAGGTTCAGCCCGTCGTCGGTCGCCTTTGTGTAAGCGATCATCTGGTCGTTGTCAATCGGATGAAACGTCAGATTGCGGTCGGACTGCAAGGCTGGGTTGTCACGCCGGACGCGGTTTACGATCGTCATGATCTCACGTAGACTGTCGGGTCGGTCGCGGTCCCAATCTTTGATCTCATACTTCTCTGAGAACAGATACTCTTCGCGTCCCGGTGCAGTCGGGGTGTTCTCCAGCAATTCATACGCGGGGCCGTACATACCGTAGTTCGCGCCAAGCGTGGCTGCCAGGATGAGCCGGATTACGAAGGCTGGCCGACCGCCGTGCTGAAGATACTCCGGAAGAATATCTGGTGTGTTCGGCCAAAGGTTCGGGCGGAAAAACTCGATAACTGGCGGCTGGGTGAGCTCAGTGAAGTACCGGCGAATCTCCCACGGCGTATTACGCCAGGTGAAGTACGTATACGACTGGTTGAAGCCAGCCTTGGCCAGTCGGTACATCACCTTCGGACGGGTGAACGCCTCCGACAGAAAGATCGCGTCCGGGTAGTCGCGCTTGATCTCGGCGATGCACCATTCCCAGAAGACGAACGCCTTGGTGTGCGGGTTATCGACGCGGAAGATGCGGATGCCTTGCTCGCACCAGTAGCGGAAGACGCTGGCTAATTCGTCCCACATCGCCTGCCAGTCTGCCGACTCGAAGTCGAACGGGTAGATGTCCTGGTACTTCTTCGGCGGGTTTTCGGCGTACTGGATCGTGCCGTCCGGCCGCTCGCGGAACCAGGTGCGGTGTTCGGTCGCGTAGGGATGGTCGGGCGCGGCCTGGAACGCGATGTCCATGGCAACGTCGATGCCGAGCTTTCCGGCTGTGTCGATCAGATGCTTGAAGTCAGCCAGCGTACCGAGTTCGGGAAGAATCGACTTGTGACCGCCGTCCGCGCCACCGATGGCCCACGGGCTGCCTGGATCGCCGGGTTCCGCCGTCGTGGTGTTGTTCATGCCCTTGCGGTGGGCGACGCCGACTGGATGAATCGGCGGAAAGTAGAGAACATCGAATCCCATCGCTGCGATGTCTGGCAACCAGGCTTCGGCGTCCTTGAACGTGCCGTGCGTTGTGCCTTTGCCAGCGGAGCGAGGGAAGAACTCGTACCAGGTCGAATAGCGCGCCCGTATTGGATCGACCACGACCAGCAGTTCGCGGTCATACGTTGAGGAGAAGTGGCGCGGCCCGTTGCGATCCATCAGGAAGTGCAGTTCCGGGGAAAGTGCGCGACCAGCTCCGCCATGGGTGCGCAGCGCGGCAGCGAAGTCACGGAGATGGCTGGCGTCCGGCTTCTTTGCAAGCGAGGATGCTTCATCGACCATCAACGCGCCGATCTCAAGATCGACGGTCACATCCTGCCCGGCCTCAATGCGCTTCCCGAGATCGTGGACCCAGGTCCCGAAGTGATCGATCCAGCCGCGCACGGTATAGCAGTAGCGTCCAGTCTCGCCGACCGGAAACTCGCCACGCCAGCGGTCGTTCACGAGCCGGGACAGCGCGACTTCCTGCCACTCCGGATCGGACTCGCGGCGGTAGAGCAGAGCGGCCGAGACAAGGTCGTGACCATCGCCGAAGACATCCGCTTCAACGACGACGCGTTCGCCAACCGTCCGCTTGATCGGGAAGCGGCCGCCATCGATCTCCGGCGTGATGCCCTCAATAACGACGCGACTGCGCCCGTTGATACCGTCGATCACTGCCGTCTCTTCCGGATATCTCGCTGCATGCATCTTCATGTTCAGGTCTCAGAATCAACGTACTCAAGGATATGATTACTCTAGCGTCGCTGCGATGTGTCTGATACCTGGCTCTCCTCGCAGCGTTGCGTTTACTACGCGATGCGCGCATGTGTCGTGCCAGCGGCTGAACAGAGCCTGGCGTGCCACGATTCAGTCTTCCGTCACAGTGTTCTTGTCATGTTGAGCCGCAGCGAAACATCTCCCGGCGTTGGCTCGATGAGGGCGTTGAGAGATTCTTCGGTGCACACCTCAGTACTAAGAACACCTAACAAAACCGTTCGACCGCTCGAAAACAGATGATGGCGCAGCCGAGGGTGAGAAACGCTTCATGGATATCCTGCCGACGTTCCTAGCGAATGGTGAGTCGACGAAACTGATTGAGCCATGCCATAGTGCGTTCGATCACCCAGCGATGACGCCCGAGTCGCTGGCTCGATTCCTTCCCCTTGCGGGAGATGCGAATCCGGATGCCGCGTCGGCGCAGGTGGCGTCGGCAGCGCGGAATGTCATAGGCCTTATCGCCATGCAGTTTGTCCGGTCGCATCCGGCGCTGGCCGCTTGGGCAGCGGATCGGCGGAATCGCATCGATCAACTCCTCGAAGACGATGCTGTCATGCCGGTTGGCACCCGTGATCCCGGCAACCAGTGGCGTCCCGTTGCGGTCGGAAACAGCATGGCGCTTCGTGCCTGGTTTGCCGCGATTCGTCGGGTCTGGCCCGGTCGCCGCACCCCCTTTTTTGCCGGGATGCTGGCACTATCGATACAGGCTCGCTCCCAGTCGATCGCGCCAGCCGCTCCGATTTCATCGAGCAACACCCGATGGAAGCGGTTCCACACACCAGCCGTCTGCCAGTCGCGCAGCCGTCTCCAGCAGGTCATGCCACTCCCGCAGCCGAGTTCCTGCGGGAGCATCTCCCATGGAATGCCGCTTCTGAGGACGAAGACGATCCCCGTCAGACAGGCGCGATCCGGGAGACGGGACGTCCGCCCTTCGGCTTCGGGGACTCCGCTGGCAGCAACGGTTCGATCCGCGCCCAGAGTGCATCGGAGACCAGTGGCTTGGCCATGCGACCTCCATTCATCACCCAGGTCCCACGGATGGGTCCACGGTTTTGTTAGGTGTTCTAAACCACGGTGGTTTTGTCATGATGAGCTGCGCGACACATCTCCCCGAGTTGGCTCTCTGCCAGCGTTCGGAGATTCTTCGGTTCACACCCAAGAATGCCAAATCCACTCTGGTCCACTACTCAGAATGACAAGGCTGTGGCGTGCTTCTCAAGACGGCGTTCACGACAACAGGCTCAGCCAACGACAGCATCGCAATGAGCCGTTGGGCACGTGGGTCGCGCATCAATTCGCTGGCGACGAGAAGAACGGGTGAGTACCGATGTGCGTCGCCAGGTCCATTCCGCTTGTCTGGCCGTCGACCTCGATACACGGGGAATCATGTTCCCGAATCTGACGCAGTATCTCCGTGCGCATCAGATGGTCACGGGCGATGATCTGCTCGGTTGCTCGTGTTGAATCGCTCGTCTCATGGCGCGAGCCAGGTTTGCCGCGTTTCAGCGCGGAGGCATGCGCGAACGCCTCGGTCGGAATCAGCCAGATCGCGTTCTGGCGGTCGCTGAGCAGCGGAAGGATGCTATCTGGGAAGAAGCGAGGTCCCTCGGCGACAATAGGCACGTCGCCTGGCATGGCCAGGATGTCGTCTATCGCCATGTCTACGCGCTCTGACCAGGACTGGATCGTCGTCCGCGCCATCTCTTCCGGCGTTGAGCCGAGCCAGCGTTCCTCGGTCGTCATGCGGTCCGGATGCGCGGCATAGAGAGCAGGATGCCGATATGGGTTGGCCTGGGCGAAGTGTCGCAGTTCGTGTCGATCGACGTGATATACCCGCATTCCGTGCCGCTCCGCCAGCAACGCGGCGACGGTTGTCTTTCCGGCATCTGGTGGCCCACCGATCCAGAATGCGTGTGCCGATCGGATGTCATCGTGCATGTACAAACTCTATCCACATGCCCTGACTGCTGGGCAATAGTGAGGCACGATTTATGCGGTTGCCTCGTTACTCGCCACGATCTCAACTCGCAATGTTCGCATATTGAGTTATTGAATGAGTCGAAACCGCAGTAGGCCCGGGCAGATTACGCGTTCTATGGCGTGGTTTCAGCTCAGACCGTCGGGCCAGTACCCTGCAGGCGGGCTAGTACCGGAGGCGGGGTACCTCCACGACGATACGGTGTCGTTATTGGGACGCACGAGGGATACCGCTCGCCACATGATGCACCGATGATTGATGCTCGAGGACGGCAAACGTCGCCGGTTCGGATCGTTCAATTGAGGCCAGCTACATGATGAGACGTTCATTTCGCCGAACCGCAATCCTGCTCATGATCATTGCGACGCTGTCGGCTGCCGTACTGCCGTCCGCGCCCGATCGTCCTGACATCGCGCGAGCGGAAGGGCGTCCGAACGTGCTGCTCATTGTCACCGACGACCAGCGTTGGGACACGATGGAGTTCATGCCGCGCACGAAGGCTCGCATCTTCGATCAGGGGGTTTCGTTTAGTAATGCGTTCGCCACGACCCCCCTCTGCTGTCCGAGCCGCTCTAGCATCTTCACTGGCATGTATGCCGGTAACCATGGTGTCGAACTCAACTCTGAGACGTCGAACGAAGACTTACCGACCTTTCCCGAAGCGATGAACGACAGCGGATATTACACGGGCCTCGTCGGCGTCAAGTACGTGAACTCCTGGAATCCACGACACGCACGACCGGAATTTGACTTCTGGTCGGTTGGGTACGCCTCCCAATCTGCATTCGGCGCGTCGAGCATGAATGTCAATGGCACTGACGTCGAGGTCAGTGGGTACGGGACACACGTGGATGGCGACTATGCTCAGCGCTTTCTCGAAGAGGCCGCCGACCAACCCGACCCGTTCATGCTGATGTTTGCTCCGAACGCTCCACATATTCCAGCCGTTCCTGCACCTGGTGACGAAAACCTGTATCTCGATCTCCCTCAGCACAGACCGCCGAGCTTCGATGAGGCAGATACATCAGGAAAGCCAGCTTGGGTGCGGTCGACACGACGGTTGTCCACGGCAACGATTGCTGAAGTCGATCAGACTCGCCTGGGGCAGCTCCAGATGCTCAATTCGTTGGATATAACCATCAGCGATCTGCTCGACACGCTCGAGCTGCAGGGCAGGATGGACAACACCGTTGTCATGTTCATGTCTGATAACGGATACCTGTGGGGCGAACATCGGCAGCTCGCCAAAAGCCGCCCATACGAAGAATCCGTCCGTATCCCGCTGGCGATCAGGTATCCAACGATCGTCCAGACGCCCCATGTTGACGACCGTATCGTCGCCAATATTGATATCGCCCCGACGATGTATGAACTTGCTGGACTTCCGATTCCTCCGATTGTTGATGGGGCGTCGCTGATTCTCCTGGTTCGTGATGATTCCAACCTGGTCTGGCGCGACGACATCCTGCTGGAGTCGCGTGAGTTCTCGTTCAACGCCGTTCATACCAAAGACATGGTTTACATCGAGAATACCGGTGACATCTCGGAGCTGTATGACCTCCGAGCCGATCCATACCAGCTCCAGAATCTGCTCGCCGATCCCCTGTACGACGGTATCCAGGCAGACATGCTTGCCCGCCTCGATCGTCTCAAACCGCGCAGCGTCCGATGGGCAACGCGCCAGATTGATAGCGCCAGCTACAACGTGCGGTACGCCGACTGGGCAGGTATTGTCGATGACAACGCATCAACCGAAGGTATGCGGTCATCAACGACTGCTGGCGGTTGGATTTACGGTCTCATGAAGACGACCGACGTGGGTGTGATCCTCTATCGAGGTCCCGATCAGGGGAAAGCGCAGGTACGGATCGATGGTATCGACCAGGAAATCATCGATCTCTATGCACCCGCTCCTGAATACGGGTTTCGGGTCAACTACGCTGGCCTTTCAAATGCATTCCATGCGGTGACATTGCGAGTGCTCGGACAACGTAATGAACAATCAACTGGCATTCGGGTGACGTTCGATGCATTCACCGCCAACAGCTCGGTGATCGAGGACTGGGATCCTCGGCTGAATTACACGGGCTGGATCGTTGGGAGAAACGAGGGCGCATTTACGGGCGATTATCACCAGACTGCGAGGCGTGGAGCCCGAATCGCGTTCGGCACAGTTGGCACGAGTGCCACGTGGATCACTGCCCGTGGCCCATCACTCGAGATCGCGGAGGTCTCCGTCGGCGGAGCCCTGACGATGATCGTCGATCTGTACAACCCTACCTTTGAGTGGCAGCACAAAGTCAAGATCGCTGGCGTCAAATTCCGACGGCAGAACGTGATTATCAGCGTGACCGGCCGACGTAATCAGAACTCGACGGGGACGGCGATTGTCTTCGACGGTTACAGCTTCCCATGAGCACCTGTAGAAACGTGAGAATGACACTTTTGGAGCATGCGACTATGCGATTGGGCTGTCGTCGTTGTTCTATGCTCTCAGGTTTCCGTCTCCTGGGTGCCATGTGTCTACTGCTGTTCGCGGTTCTCAGCATCCAGGGTGTCGCAAACGCAACATCACAGGTACATGCGGACGGGTTCAGCATCACCATTCCGACAAGTGGCCGGGCAACGCCATACCCTGCACCTCTAGCGATATCCGGCGTCACCAGCCCGGTCGCGAAGGTTGTCGTTACGATCACTGGCCTGACCCATACGCACCCGGGCGATCTCGACATACTGCTCGTCGGTCCTGGCGGCCAGAAAGTCGTACTCATGTCCGACGCTGGCGCAGGATTTGACATAAGCAACGCCTCGCTGACGTTCGATGACGAGGCCGCCGCATCACTCGCCGCGGCACGCCAGCTTCAGACTGGATCCTACAAACCAACGAACTACGGATCGGCAGACACGTTTCCATCTCCGGTCCCTGTCGGGACATCATCAACCACACTCTCCGTGTTCTCAGGGCTCAATCCCAACGGAACATGGTCGTTATATGTGGTTGACGATGTTCACCCGGATAGCGGCTCGATCCTCAACTGGGAACTAACGCTGATCGCCGGGAAAGCACCGATACTCGACCCGACACTGCCTCTCGATCTGACTGAAGGAGACACCGTTACGGTGCCAGTGCGTGCGAGTGACGCGGACGGTCAGGCGGTGACGCTCTCGATGACGGGCCTGCCCTCGTTCGCCACGTTCGCTGACAACGGCGACGGGACTGGCACGCTCGCCGTCGCGCCAGGCTACGGCGCGGCGGGTACCTACGCAAGCGCAACGCTCGTCGCCACCGACGGTGAGTTCACCACCCGCCAGAGCCTCCTGATCCAGGTCAGCAACGTCAACCGCACCCCGATCCTCGATTCGATCGATCCCCTCACAATCGTCGCCGGACGGACGCTCAGCGTGCCCATCAGAGCCGTGGATCTCGACGGCGACGCGCTCACTCTAAGTGGAATCACCCTGCCAACCTTCGCCACCTTCACCGACCACGGGGATGGGACCGGCAGCGTGGTGCTGTCTCCCGTCGCGACCGACGCGGGCAGCTACCCCGAGGGAATCATCCGCGTTGCCGACGCCGAGAGCCAGTCCGAGCAAGTGCTCTCCATGGTTG
>Ga0136611_10003249_pt1 | contig 11398 bp, 9 predicted proteins | sample AntDrymUQ2232306_2_FD_106645 | JGI IMG/M metagenome (GOLD analysis project Ga0136611, IMG submission 106645) | Polar desert sand microbial communities from Dry Valleys, Antarctica - metaG UQ223 (23.06) | ecosystem: Environmental > Terrestrial > Soil > Desert | place: Antarctica: Dry Valley... | reverse complement strand
GTCCTGTCCCAGCGCGCGAGCGTAGAGAAACAGGATCGGTGTCAGGATCGCGCCAGCCGTCACCATCGCGGCTCGCAGGCCGAACAGTGAGCCGACGCCGCCGACGGCCGGACCCCCGAAGATCTGGCCGAAGGCGTCACCCTGACCGGTCATCGAGATGACCGTCGCGCGCACCTTCGGATCGAGGCTCTGGTTGACCCAGGCCGTCTCAAGCGGATAGATGCTGCCGCGCAGTACCGACGCAGCCATCATCGTCACGATCGCCAGTATGAAGTTGCCGGAAAGTCCGAAGGCAATGACAGCCAGTATCAGACCGCCGTTGATGCCGAACAGCGTCCGCGATACCGCCCGGTGGCTGGCAAGGTCAACCTTGCGGCGGACGATCTCCAACGCGCCGATTCCGAGCAGTTGAACGACGAAGCTGATGCCGCCGATCCAGACGACATTTGAAAAGCCGCCCAACGCTGGGAACGTGAAGTTCTCCAGCAAGTGTGGCACCGCGAGCCGGTCCCAGCCCTCGTTGAACATGCCGAAGACCGCCGCGATCCCGATGATCGTCAGCAGCACCGGACGGCTGCGGATCATCCGCGTCCCGCCGTGGAAGGTGTTCTTCATCGACTGCCAGCGCGTGAAATCCTCGCGTGAGGCTCCCGCAAAGCCAGTTTCGCCCATCGTGAGCAGCAGAAAGCCACCCAGCCCGAGGATGGCAACGCCACCAGCAACGATCGGCAGGGCCAGAGCGACACTCCCGAGCGCGACGGCGATCGGGATGCCGGTGATCGAACCAACCCGCGCGACCTGCGACCCGCGTATGTAGGCGGCTCCGGCACGCACCTCACCGATCTCATCAGCGATCCACGCTTCCTGGGCGCCGCTCAGGAACGTGAAGCCGATCCCGCAGATGACCTGCGAGAGCAGCATCACCCAGAATTCCGGCACGGCGCCCATCACGATGAACCCGGCGCCAAGCATGAAGGTGCCGATGATGACCGACAGCCGCCGACTGTAGACATCGGCAACGATTCCGGTTGGTACTTCGAACAGGAAATAGGACAGCTCCAACGCCGTCCCAATCAGCACGATCTGGAATGGACTCAGCCCGACTCGCTCAACCTGGTAGACGAGGTTGACCGTCCAGACGACCGAACTGAAGAGCGCGAACCCCGCGCTGTAGATCAGGAAGACCGCGTAAGCTCCAAGCCGATTTCGCAACAAGCGCCATCAACTCCGAATTCATTGAGACGGCGCTCGGAACCTGCTCCGAGGCCGCCGGTCCAGTTGACAGGGTTGACGAGGAGCTGACTCGTTAGCACGTTGGGCCTCCCTTTGCGACGGGATTCGGGTTTCGGGACGTGAGATGCGGATCGTCCTCGATCACACCCCGAATCCCGTATCCCGTCCTACGATTCGTCGGTAACGACTTCAAAGCGCAAGTGCCAGACAGACTGGCCTTCGGTCGTCCTCGTGCGCCAGCCTGCGCGGGCGACCCAACCAGCCGCCCGCAGCGTCTCGGCCAGCTCGGTTCCTTCGCGGGCGACGATGACGCGCGGTGTCGTGTCGCTGGTGTCGTCGTGCGTTTGCTCTGACTGCATGAGCGTCGTCACGGGTGCTCATCCCCTTCTTTGCCGTGTCCCGGCGGCGAGTCGGAGGCGGTCACGCTGCCTACCCCAGGCGTACGCGCAACAGATCTCCTCCGTATCAACACCGCCGGCTCCCAGAAGGTTGACGCTTGCCGCGCCCTTCTGGTTCCCATCCCGACGTTATCCGGACCGCTTCAGCTTGCCGGTCCGCTTGGCATAGCGCTCGAAGTAGCCGAAGACGGCCATCCCGAGCGGGATTGTCACAAGGCCGATGATCAGCAGTGGCGCCATTGTCGGCAGCAGATCGATCGTCCCTTCGCCATCGAGGATCGCGCCGCGCATCGCTTCGAGAACATAGGTCGCTGGCGAGATGTACGAGAGCGGCTGCATCCAGCCGGGCAGCACCTCGACCGGGTAGTAGACACCCGAGACGAGTAGCAGCAGCGACGAGATGATGAAGGTCATCTGCTCGCCCTTCTCCGGGAAGAGCAGCGGCAGGACCGCGCCGACGATCCCGAATCCGATGAACGAGAGACTGCCGATCGTCATCGCCAGCAGCGCGCCGGTCAGGTTCGCGCCAGCCAGATCGATGTCGAAGAAGATCGCCAGCACACCCAGCAGCAGCGCCGAGCGAATGACGCCGTAGACGATGGCGAAGATCGACTGGCCGAACATGTGTGTCAGCCGGGAGATCGGGGCCATCATCGTGTACTCGATCGTCCCCTCCCAGCGTTCCCAGGCGATCATCTCGGCCATGTTCATGAAGACCGAGTTCAGGTAGCTCCAGACAAGCGTCCCGATCGCCAGGAAGAGCAACAGGTCGGTTGCCTGCTCGCCCTGCGCCTTGCCGATGTACATGATCGACATCGACGCGGCCGCCGAGTAGACCAGGAATGCCACCTCCCAGCCCCAGTACCGCTTCGTCAGGTTCCAGTTACGCTCGACGAAGGCATACGACGCCCGCGCCTCCCGCCCTGCCGCCGCCAGCGCCCCAAACCCGCGCGGCGTCCCAAGTCCTTGTGATTGCGCCATGTCATCCTCCAGTGCTGAGTGCTGAGTACTGAGTGCCGGGTGGTGGGTGCTGAAAGTTATCTACATGACTGCTACGCGATCTTCCGCCGATCCAACTCAGCACTCAGGACTCAGCACTCGCTACGCCGCCTTCTCGTCCTCTTCCAGATCGCCCTCGTCGTCGCGCAGGTCGCGGCCAGTCAGGGCGATGAAGACATCCTCCATCGATGGGTTCGTGATGCCGTCACGCTCCGCAACGAGTGCCTTCAGCTCGTCGACCGTCCCGACGGCGATCAACTTACCGCCGTCCATGATCGCGATCCGGTCGCAGAGTGCTTCGGCCTCGTCCATGTCGTGCGAGCAGATCACGATCGTCGCGTCGTGGTTGTCGCGCAGGTCGTTGACGAAGCTCTGGACATCCTTCTTCGAGCGTGGGTCAAGGCCCGTCGTCGGCTCGTCGAGCAGCAGCAGCACCGGCGAGGTCAGGAAGGCACGCGCGATCGCTACCTTCTGCTGCATGCCGCGCGACATCTGCTCAAGCGGCGCATTGACGCGGTCCTCCTTGATGCCGAGGTCCACCAGGATCTTCGTGATCTCACCGCGCAGGTCACTGCCCGACCGCCCGTAGAGCCGGACGGCGTAGAGCAGGTTCTCCATCGCCGAGAGCTTCTTGAAGAACGACGCATCGACCGAGACACGGTTGATCAGCCGCTTGACACGCATCTCGTCCTCACGCACGTCGTAGCCGAAGACCTTGATGTTGCCCGTGTCGGGAATCAACAGCGTCGAGATGACGCGGATCAACGTCGACTTCCCGGAGCCGTTCGCGCCGAGGATGCCGTAGATCTCGTTGCGCTTCACTTCCAGCGAGATGTCGTCCAGCGCGAGAACCGGCTTGACCGGTTTCGCGGGTCCGGCCTGCCGCCGGAAGCGTAACAACGGTCGTCGCTTTGTCTTGTTGAACTGCTTCGAGACGTTGCGGATGACAACCGCCTGGCTGCCATTAGCGATCGATGGCAGCAGGCTGCGATCGATCGTGCCTGGCATCGCTGAGATGCTCGTTCCGGCCTCTGGTTCACGAATGACTACTGACATGATCCACTCCTCCGGGGGCTGAATGTCCAGCGACATACCTGATGCTCATTACTCGGCACTTCTCGATCGCTTCCGTGCATCGTGATCGCATCTCCGCGATTCCTCAATGATCGTATCTCATGGAACTGGCGTTGTAAATATCTCATCTCTATCTCACTCACTCTTCATATCGGTGTCAATATTAATATCACCATCAAGAGACGGTATATAACATCGACATCACAGTTTTCTGACTCTTTCTGAAGCGGTTCCTGCCTGATCGCAGGCAACAAAAAACCGCGGGGTTCGGACCGTTCCCTGGTCCGCCCGCGGTTGTCTGGCTCGTCTGACTCAGCTAGGTGAAGTCAATGACCCCAGAACCGCCCGGAAGGCAGACCATGACACGGAACAGCGCCAAATGGCGCGCCGAGCCGTGCCGCAAACGGACCACGCAGGCGAACGATAGCGATCGTTGCGCTCATCGTCGTCCCTCCGTTCCCGTTCACGCTGTCTGACATTCCGGTTGCCTGTTCTCACATATGCTGCCGCATAAAGCTGCCGCACGAAACTGTCGCGCCATCTACGGCACGAAGCACATCATAGAGCCATCCAGCCCGAAAGTCAATCATTTTGGCTTAACACGTATCTAGCCACGTAGCAGCGTCACACTCACGCCGGATACGATACGCTCAGCGGCCATTGCGAACGGAGGGCAGTCTGGTGGAAATACGAGCGGAACTGCTGGCGGAGTCACGGGCCGAACTGGTCGAGTTGCTGCGCTCCGAAATCGAGGGTGACGGGCCGATCACCTTCGCTCGCTTCATGGGTCTCGCGCTGACGCACCCGGAATACGGCTACTACCTGAGCCAGAACGCACGCGCGGGCTTCGCTGGAGACTTCTTGACCGGCCCGGAAACGCACAGCATCTTCGGCCAAACGCTGGCCCGCCAGGTGGCCGAGTGCTGGGACCGGCTCGGCAATCCCACATCATTCATCGTCCGCGAAGAGGGCGCCGGAAGCGGGACACTCGCCCGCGATATCATCGACGGCCTGTGTGAGGAGCGTCCCGATGTGCTGGCCGCACTCCGCTACGAGTTGAGCGATGTGAACGCGTCGCGCGTTGCACAAGGTCTCGACGCCCTGACCCTGGCCGGGGACGGCGATCTCGTCGCGGATGCCAGCGACGAGCCGTTCACCGGCGTCCTACTGGCGAATGAGCTGCTGGACGCCTTCCCGGTTCACCGGCTCGTCATTCGCAACGATGAACCGCGTGAGGTGTACGTCACCTGGCACGACGGCTGGTTCGCTGACGAGGAGGGCCCGCTCTCCGACGATGCGCTGGCCGCGCCGTTGGCCGGTCTGGAACTCTTCGAGGGCCAGCGGCTGGAAGTGTCACCGGCCGCATGGGAATGGGCAAACGAGATCGGCGGCAAGCTCGAACGCGGCTACGCGATCCTGATCGACTACGGCTATCCCGCTGAGCAACTCTACTCACCAACCGAGCGACCGGACGGCACGCTACGCACCTACAGCCAGCACCTCGTTGGCGACGATCCCTACCGCCGCGTCGGCATGCAGGATATGACTGCCCACATCGATTTCACGGCTGTCGCCTGCGCCGCCGAAACAGGCGGCTGTGACATCCTTGGCCTCACGTCGCAGGCGTACTTCTTCGCCGGCCTCGGCATCGAAGAGCTACTGCTCCGTCTCCAAACAAGCGGCGCCGACCTGCCCGACTACCTCAACGCGCGCCAGACGATCATGCATCTCCTCGACCCACGCGCCCTCGGTCGCTTCCATGTCCTCGTCCTCGGCAAAGACGTCTCAGGCGAACCGCCGCTCCGTGGGTTGTCATTCTCGTTGCAATGAGGGCAGAGTCCCCCTGTCGTCCAGCACGGCAGCATCAACGTGCTCGCCGGTGACCTCGCCGACTGCGTGGAGGGCGGCGCGGACATCGACCGCGAGCAGGTCGAGCGGCAGACCGAGCGCATGGCCCTCCTGCGCGGCATCGACGGCGGCCAGCGAGCGCCGCAACGCATCGTGCTGGCGGACGGTGACGAGCGCTGGCTCCGACGCCGCGCCGCTGCCTGCCAGCGCGAGATCGTGCAGGGACGCTTCAAGCTCCGCGATTCCGTCGCCGGTCCGGGTTGAGACATCGACAACCGGCACGCCGGGCAGGAGCGCCAGCACCGGCTCATGGCCACCCGCGTCCGGCAGGTCGGACTTGTTGCGCGCGATCAGGACGCCGCCGTCGCCGAGACGGTCGGCCAGCATCATCGCGACCTGAACATCGTCGGGGCTGGCTGGCCGCGAACGGTCGATCACGAACAAGGCGATGCCGCTCGACGCCAGCGCCTGCCGCGAGCGGGCGATGCCCATCTGCTCGATGACATCCTCGCTCTCGGCGATGCCAGCCGTATCGAGCAGCGTTGCCGGCAGACCGCCGAGGTTGATGCTCTCGGCGATCACGTCGCGCGTCGTCCCGGCGATCTCGGTCACGATCGCACGGTCGGTGCGCAGAAGCGCGTTGAGCAGGCTCGACTTCCCGGCGTTCGGCCTGCCGACGATCGCGATCTGGACACCCTCGCGGTAGAGCAGTCCGCTCCGCGCCGAGGCAACGACAGCCGCGAGCGCGTCACGCGCCGTCTCAAGTGCCGGACCCAGCTCGATCGAGGGAATCTCGTCATCGGGGAAATCAGCGGCGGCATCCAGATAGGCCAACGTCTCGACGAGGCTGTCGCGCGCCGGGCGCAGCCGCTCCGTCAACCGCCCACGCAGCTCACCGACCGCCAGATCGAGCGAGCGCGGCGTCCGGGCGCTAACGACGCCGGCAACCGCCTCGGCCTGGCTCAGGTCGATCCGGCCATTGAGGAACGCTCGTAGCGTGAACTCACCCGGCTCGGCCGACCGTGCACCATACCGCAGGCACAGACTCAGCACCTCACGGACCGGGACAGGGCCGCCGTGACAACTGATCTCAACGACCTCCTCGCGCGTGTAGGTACGTGGCGACGCCATCCGCACCAGCATGACTTCGTCGATCGCCCGCCCGTCATCCGGATCGAAAATTGTTCCGTAGTAAAGGTGGTGGCTAGCCAATGATGCTGGCATGCATGGCCGCGATCGTGCGCCTCGGAGAAAGATCCGTGCGCCAATTGTGCCCGCGTCGGGTCCACTGAGGCGCACAATACCGATACCACCTTCGCCTGGTGGGGTTGCAATGGCGACGATTGTGTCGTGGTACATAGTTGGTTGACGCCAGACCCAGGTACGAGTGACTACCCGCTACGGTACGAACCGATATCCGATCCACGACCTGCCGGTCATACGCTGTTTCGTCGTATAACGGAATACTGCGAGTCGCGAGAACGGAGTATGCCCCACGCTGGTGGCACGGCGTCGCCATTCGTGGGGAGTTGATAATTGCTCGCATCACTGAAGATGCTGAAATGCGGAGTCAATGACTGACGCAGACCAAACAGGCCACAACGATCGCGTCACCGTCCTGACCGAGATTGCCCGCGCCACCACGCGCAGTATCGATCCGAACGAGCTGTTTGACATCGTCCACGACGCCATCCGCCATCTCGTCCGATTCGACGGTCTCGCGCTCGCGGTTGTTACCGATTCAGACCGCATCGAAGGGTCACTCGCGGTCGATGCGCAGATTGAGCCACTGGCGCTGAATGATGCAGTCCTTGTGAGCTGGGTCCGCTCGGTTGAGCACGCGCTGACGTTTTCGGACGACGATGCTCCCAACGACCATATCCTGAACCTGTTACGTCGAACCGGCTTCGCGCGATCACTCCATGTCCCACTCATCATCGAAGGCGAAACGATCGGGTTCCTGGCCGCGATGCGTCGGGACCAGCATGCATTCGACGCAGACGAGCGTTCCCTGCTGGAAAGCGTCGGCAACTTCGTTGCCGTTGCCGTTCGCAACAGGCTGCTCTTTCAACGGGCCGAACGCGCCCGGCGTGAGGCCGACGCGCGGCTCCAACAGCTTGAATCGCTCGACCGCGTCACCCAGCGTCTGGCTACGCAAGCGGGACTGGAGCAGGCGCTGGCAATTATCGGCGACGAGCTGTGGCGGCTGCTGCCATTTGTCTCCTGCCAGATCTGGGAACTCTCGCCGGGCCGCGATCAACTGGTTGCCATCCAGACCTGGGGCGCGCACGGCAGCCTGCGTCCACGACCAATGCTTCCAGCCGGCACAGGCATCATCGGCGATGTCATCGAGCGAAAAACGGCTGCCTTCGTCCCCAACGCGACCGCCGACCCACGCTCCCGCTATCCAGCCGAGTTCGACGCGCTTAAGCAAGAGTTATTCGATCTCGGCGAATCAGTGATGGCCGCGCCACTGACCGCCGCTGGCGACGTGCTCGGCGGGCTGCTGATCTCCCGACTCGGACGCGGTCAGTTCAGCGCCGACGACTTCCGCCTCTTCAGCAGCTTCGCTGGCCAGATCGCCCTCGCGCTGCGTGGCGTCAGGATGTCCGAGGAGAACCGCGAGCTGTTCCTCTCGACGATCCGTTCGCTGGCCAGCCTCGTCGATCAACGCGAGGCGAGTGGCAACCCACATAGTGACCGAGTCGCGTACCTCAGTGAGGCGATCGCGACCGAGCTGCGCTTGCCACCCCACGAAGTCGAGCTGGTCCGGATTGCCGCGACGCTGCACGACGCTGGAAAGATCGGTATTCCCGACGATGTGCTGGTTAAGCTCGACCCGCTCTCCGATGAGGAGCGCGCGCTGCTGATGACACACCCCGCGCTCGGTGCCTCGATGGTCCAGGCGCACGGCACGCACCCGGACATCGTCCCGCTCATCCGCCATCACCACGAGTGGTACGACGGACGCGGCTACCCCGACGGATTGACTGGCGACGACATCCCACTCGGTGCTGCCATCATCGGCAGTGCCGAAGCGTTCGAACGCATCACCAGTGACATGCCCTACCGAGCTGCCCGGTCAACGGCGGCGGCGAAGCACCTGCTCGTTGCCGGTAGTGGCCAGCAGTTCCACCCCGACATCGTCGAGGCGACACTGCGGGTCATTGCAGGCTTCGAGGATAGCTCTGCGCCGTATCTGAGTCGGGTTGCCGGTCACAACGGCGATGACGATTCGCCCGTGCTGACACTGGTCGAGCAACAGCAGCGTGAAGCCCGGCCACCGGGGACGTTTAGAATCCTCTATGAGATCGCGCACGAGATCGGCGCAATCCCGGAGTTGACGCGCTTTCTACGCCAGATCGCCCAGATCATCGGCGCGGAAATGAGTGTCGGAGCCTGCACGATCTTCCTGCTCGAGCGTGACAGTGGCGACCTGGTCGCTGCCGGCTCCTACCCGGAGGCCGGAGAATCCACGCGCGTTCGTCCGGTCGATGGGCCACTCGTCGCCGCCGTCCGGGCTGGCGAGCCGTCGACCCTGGCGGAGGGCGACGCGCCCGATGGCCGCTACATGGTCCCGCTGTTGACCGACGGCGAACCGATCGGCGCGATCGTCGTTGACGCAGCCGTTGGCCAGCGCTTCCGCGACAGTGAGCGACGCATTCTCGGCGCGATCGCTGGACAGATCGCGACCGCGATCGGCGTCGCACAACAGCACGACGACGCCCGGCGCGGAGCTATCACCGACGGGATGACCGGCGCCCACAACTATCGCTACCTGATGGAACGGCTGACGCTGGAGCTGGAGCGCGACGCGCACGTCTCGCTGATGCTGATCGATATGGACTCGCTCAAGGCGCTCAACGACCTCGCCGGTCATCTGGCCGGTGATGCGCTGCTGCGGGCGGTCGCCGCGTCGCTCGCCAGCGGGGTACGCCGCAGCGATGTCGTCGCCCGCTATGGCGGCGATGAGTTCGTCGTCCTGATGCCGCAAACGCCGCACGACGAAGCCGCGACGATAGCGTCGCGGCTGGCAACTGCTCTGGACGCTCTACCGGAAGCCAGCATTCCCGGTATCTCACGCGCCCGCGTCGCGTCATACGGTGTCAGCACCGCACCGGATCACGGCACGAGCGCCGCTGCACTTCTTGAGGCTGCCGACGCACGCATGTATGCAATGAAACGCGCCGGACATCAACACCGGGACGACACAGACTAACACCAGACGTGTTCTCGCGCGAAGTATCCTAGATCAGGAACAACGCCCCGATCACGATGATGACGACAACGACAGCCGCCACCGCCCACAATCCCAAGCTAAAGCCCATCATCTCCCGTTCGCGGTTATGTTGCTGTTCGTTCTCCGTCGGCTCAACCCGACGCTGTGCGTCATCGTCCATGGCGTCCTCTCCTCAATGGTCCGGTTGCCTCAGCGCTGGAATCCCGAAGATGTCAGGCGCATGGCATATGCCATGAACACCGGACAGATGATTCGCGCTACGGGATGAGATACGACCACGCCTCGGTCGCGAACTTCTCGACGACCAGTTGCTCCGCCTCCGCCCGTTCGGCCGGTGTGACCGCACCGACCGTCGCACCGGTCCGGCGCGTGAACGTTTCCGTCATCCGCTCGATGATCGTCTCGCGCGGCAGGTTGGTCTGCTGCCGCAGCGGCCCGACGCGCTTGTCAGCGCTGCGCAATCCCTTGTCGGACAGCTTCTCCTGGCCAATCCGCAGCGTCCGCAGCATGGCCGGCATGTCCATGTCATAGGCCATCGTCGTGTGGTGCAGGACGCCGCCGAAGCGCCGCGCCTGGGCCGCCCCGCCGATCTTGCCGCCCGCCGACGTGAGATCGTTCAGCGGCGCGTACCAGGCGTCGATGCCAAGCTCACGCAGCGCCTCGATCACCCACGAGTCGAGGAAGGCGTACGACTGTGGGAATGACAGCCCCTCGACAAACGACGGCGGCACATGGATCGAATAGGTGATCGCCAGCGGCGGCTCAATGAACATCGCGCCACCCCCGCTGATCCTGCGCACGATCTGGACGCCATGCTCCCTCGCGCTCTCGATCTGCACCTCGTTACGCACCGACTGAAAGCGGCCCAGCACGACACACGGCGCGCTCCAGGCCCAGAAACGCAGCGTCGGCTTACGCTCGCCCCGTCCAACCGTCTTCGTCAACACCTCGTCGAGCGCCAGATTCATCGGCGGCACTTCCGGCACTGCCGGGATCAACTCCCACTCATACGCCTTCCAGCGCGCTTCGACCTCAAGCGGGTAGTGCGCTTCATGCTCGATCGTCATGCCAGCCCCCTCCGCAGCGCGATCGCGACCGCCTCAGGCGAGAAGCCAAGCATCTCCGTCCCATCCGGCAGCGCCGCCTCGACCGCCCGCGCGATCGCACTCTCACCGCTCGTCACCGCCAGCCCCTCGACCGCGCCAACGATCGCCTCCAGCGCCTCCTCGGGATATAGAAAGAAATCCCCCGACACCACGACATCCCGGAACTGCTCGTCCCGAACATCGAAGTCAGCAACAACCAGCTTCCCCCCAGGCGTCTTGTACTCACCATGCATGGAAATCACTCCAACTGATCTGTCCACCTGAGTAGCCGACCACCATGATCTTAACGAGTTGGCTGTTCGGATGGAGTCGTCCAGTCCCCCTGTCGTCCAGAGCCGCAGCGAAGGACCTCTCCGGTTTTGACTTACTAGCGGCTGAGGCGGAGAGGTCCTTCGCTGCGGCTCTGGACGACAGGGGGACTGGACGACTCCATCCGAACAACCCGACAACTCCATGGTGGTCAACTACTGAGCCGCGGACTACTCAATATCCGACAAACT
>Ga0136611_10003248_pt1 | contig 11398 bp, 7 predicted proteins | sample AntDrymUQ2232306_2_FD_106645 | JGI IMG/M metagenome (GOLD analysis project Ga0136611, IMG submission 106645) | Polar desert sand microbial communities from Dry Valleys, Antarctica - metaG UQ223 (23.06) | ecosystem: Environmental > Terrestrial > Soil > Desert | place: Antarctica: Dry Valley... | reverse complement strand
TGTTAAGTATTTGCGATATGAGAATTAAAAACACCCTTTTATATTCATTAATCTTTTCTTTTTTTGCAACCGGATACTTGTCTGCACAGACCATGTCAAAGGAGGATTTAACTTACCTGACGTCCGAATGGAAAGGCGAACGTTTTACTGATGGCAGGCCCAAAATTGCAGATGAGCTGCTAGCAAGAGCAAAAAAAGTAGGAATCGATGATGCCTGGACAGTTTTAAAGAATTTGGGCTACACAAATCAATTCGAGTTTGGATGGAAAACTGTAAACGATCTCCCGGTCACAGGAAGAGCGATGACCGCTTTGTTTATGCCCACCCGACCTGATATTGAAAAGAATATTAAGGATAGAGGGGTAAAACAAGGCAGAACGGGGAATACAAATGCCTGGCCGATCGATGTGTTAACTAAAGGTGATGTTTACGTAGCTGACGGTTTCGGTAAGATTGCCGGGGGCACACTTATGGGAAGCACACTAGCCACATCAATCTTCACCAAATCTGGCAATGGAGTAATATTTGACGGGGCGGCAAGAGATGTACAAGGGCTTGCAGAAATCGAAGGTTTTAATGCTTTTGTACGTGATTTCCATCCTTCATTTCTGGAGGATATGTTGCTTATGGGATTAAATACCCCAATCCGGATAGGTAGAGTTATGGTTATGCCTGGCGACTTGGTTATTGGCGGAAGAATCGGTGTGCTTTTCGTACCTGCGCATTTGGCTGAACAAGTTGTAGCAACGGCTGAATTTGTAACTTTAAAAGATAAATTCGGATTCGAAGTCATTAAGTCAGGACGCTACACAACAGGTCAGGTTGATAGCCAATGGCCTGACGCAATTAAGGTTGATTTCCTTAAATGGTTGGATCAGAATCCCCAGGAAGGTAAAATGACTAGAGCGCAATTGGACGTGATGATGAGCAAAAGAACGTGGTAAAAAACTTTAAACTATCATATACAAAACCTAAACCCTAAAACTTTGAAACAAAACACTTACAAAATAGTACTGGGGCTTGCTGCCTTACTGCTTCTGATCGCCCTTGGGATGATTTTTACCGGCAACATTGAGCTGGCTGGACCTCTGCTGATAGCTTTCTTCCTGGCACTTGCTTTTGGATTCAGGGGCTACGACTCACTCAAGGGGTTTGCTTACACTACAGTAATATTCGCTGCAGTAACGATGGCTTTATATTACCCTGTTTATTTCGTGTCAGTAGGAGACTTTAAATTAACAGGTTTGATCACGCCTCTCATCCAGATCATAATGTTTGGTATGGGTACCTCAATGAGTGCAAAAGATTTTGTTGCCGTATTTAAAACGCCCAAAGGTGTGGTTATTGGAATTGTAGCACAGTTCATGATTATGCCAAGTATGGGTTATTTTCTGGCAACTCTAACTGACTTCCCACCGGAAATCGCCGCTGGCATTGTTCTGATCGGATGTTCCCCGAGCGGCCTGGCTTCTAACGTGATGGCGTTCCTTGCCAAAGCAAACCTGGCGCTATCATTAACCATAACCTCAATTGCAACGTTGCTGGCGCCAGTTCTAACTCCTTTACTTATGAAATTACTGGCCGGTCAGTTCATTGAAATTGATATGCTGGGAATGATGTGGGATATTGCAAAGATGATCATTATACCAATTGGGGCAGGATTAATTTTTAACCACTTATTAAGTGGCAAAGCTAAATGGCTTGATGATGCGATGCCGATTGTTTCAATGGCAGGAATTGCCTTAATAATTGTCGTGATCACTGCGGCCGGGCGGGACAGCCTCTTAGACATCGGTGGAGTTCTGATATTGGTAGTGCTGGTTCATAATTTGTTCGGCTACATCTTAGGATATTGGTTCGCTCGCTTGTTTAAAATGCCGGAACGTGATGCTCGAACAGTAGCTATCGAGGTTGGTATGCAGAATGGAGGTTTAGCATCCGGTATAGCAAATAGCCTGGGCAAAATTGCCACTATGGGTCTTGCTCCAGCGGTTTTTGGACCGTTGATGAATATAACAGGTTCAATTTTGGCCTCATACTGGCACAAAAAAACTCCGGAGGGTTACATCGAATCCGCAGAGCCGGAAACTGTCCGTTCACATTAATCATGACACCTTTATCAAACACCAAATAAAATGAAGAAAATTTCAATCCTGCTGCTTTTAACAATAACGATTTTTGTCGCTTGTAATCAGGCTGACAACAAAACCAAGTCAATTGACAGTGTAGGTGGCACATCGACTGTTTCGTCGCCTGAAGATGAAGCAGCTGTAGCTGCTGCTGTAGAAAGTTTGAACAAAGCTATTGTGGATCCAGAGAAGCAACAGCTTGAAAATTTAGCGTCTGATGCATTGTCCTATGGACATTCTGGAGGTAAAGTTCAGAATAAAGTTGAGTTTGCGGATGATCTGGTGAATGGCCCCTTTGATTTTCAGTCCATTAATATTGTTGATCAAACAATATCAGTGTCTGCTGATAATGCAATTGTAAGGCACACATTCACCGCGAAAGCAACAAATGCTGGTGTTCCAACAGATGTAAATATTGGGATCCTGATGGTATGGCGCAAGGAAGGTGGAGATTGGAAATTGCTTGCCAGGCAGGCTTTTAAACTACCTGAACCCGCCAAACAGTAATTTTCCTTTCTACAACAAAAGATGCGCGGCGAGACTGCGCATTTTTTGTTATCTATAGTCCAGTTTAAGAAACCTATGATAAGCAAGCCAGATAGTTTAATATTCGACATGGATGGGACCCTGTGGGACGCTGTTGATTCGTATGTAAAATCCTGGAATGAAGGTGCCAAAATTGAGGAAATTGATCGGGTATTTACCAGATCCGACCTCGATCACGTAATGGGTTGGGAGCGGGGAAAGGTGCTTCCTTTTATGTTTCCTGATAAAACCACTGCTGAGCAGGAGAAAATTTATTCAACCATAAACCGCTGTAGGGTGAATATCATTCCAAAATTCGGTGGTATTTTGTATGATGGTGTTCGCGAAGGAATTATCGAATTGGCCTCAGAATATAAATTGTTTATCGTTAGCAATTGTCCTAAGGGGGTAATTAGCCAGTTTAAGAATTGGGCGGTCCTGCAGGATTATTTTGTAGATGAAATGGAACATGGATTTAATTCTATGCCGAAAAGCCATAATATGAACTTGCTGATGGAAAAACATCGTTTAAAAAATCCAATTTATATCGGCGACACCCACGGCGATAGCATTGATAGCAAAATCGCAAGTGTGCCTTTTGCTTTTGTTACTTACGGATTTGGAACGACGCAGGAATATGATTTAAAGTTCGACAACTTTAAATCCCTTGCAGAATATTTTATGGGTTTATAAACCCTTTTTGTATTTAAAATACCCTTTAATTTTAACGTTCGGCAATAAGGTATAATTCTTGTGAAGAGTTTAAAACATCTTGTAGTTTTTAGGGTTGTAAGGACATTCATCCTTTACTAACCAATAAAGTAAAACAAAGCCAAATGAAATCAGAGCCTAATTTTTGGAAACGTATTGGAGTTCAAGACTGGTTTCTGAGTGATACTGGTGCAAAGTCATCAACCCCCAAAAACCTCACACCCAATGAGGTTTATAAATATATCATTGAGAAATTTAACGAATCAATTTCCACTTTGTCTTTTGCCGACAGGGTTGTTTTTTATCACGAATATATTATATGTTTCAATCCAGAGGATTACAAAGAATTCATGGATAACAAGCGTGGAATATTCGGCCTGATTGTTCAGGAAACCGTTAAAAAGTTTTATGAAATTCTAACACAGTCACGTACAGAATTAAGGGTGGTTGAGCCATCAAGCAATAAATGGGTGTTTAGATTTGTTTCTCATCCAGATTATGAAAAGGGTGATAAAGGTTTTATAGGTCGGTTGTTACCCGGGACTACTCAAAAAGAAGAGAGCCTTAGAGTTACGTTTATACCACGACAGACAGGTCTCGCACAAACATTTGACATTAATCAGGAAAACCTTAAAGGTTTCACTTTTTATAGCGAAGGATATTACGAAGTTCCTTATGTTAATGATCTCACACCAAAAGACGCCAAAATCAACAATGTAGAAAATCTTGCGCATGCAAGGTTTGAGACTATTCTTCCCGACAAGGTGTATTCTGGCCATAAAGTTGAATACTTTATGACTGATGAGGAGATTATTGTTTCAGGATCTGAAGAGACCCGTGAAAAGAGTAATATATTTAAAATTCCGTCGGAGTGGGTTGATACCCCACATCTTACAATTAAATTTAATAAATCAGATTCGAAATTCTATCTAAGTTCTTATGGAGAGAAAACGATGGTTAACGAGAAGGAAATCGCGAAAAGCGATATCAATTCGCCTGTTTGGACGGAACTACCGATTAATTCCAAGATGATTTTAAACGGAATAATAGGCGTAAATTTTTTTAAATCTTAGTTTATGTCTCACTTGTTATCTGTTTTGCTTTTGGCGATTTGTATTTTGTTGTTGCTCGCACATTTCATTGATATTAAAAACACCTATAAAAAGAATGGTTAACAATTATTTCGGTTTAACCGATACCGGTAAAGTTCGTGGGAATAATGAAGACACGTTTATTCTCCAGCCCTCCCTGGGAGGTGAATACATTCTGGCCGCTGCTATTGATGGAGTAGGAGGATATTCAGGCGGAGAGGTTGCTGCTGCCTCTGCAAGGGACAGTATAATCGAATATTTTCAGAAGCAAGGCAGTGATATAACCACGATGATGGTTGGGGCGCTGAATAACGCAAACGAGAAAATCTACAATGAAAAAATTGAAGTAAAAGAGCATGACAGCATGGCTTGCGTACTAACGCTTGCGGTTGTTGACATCAACCATAATGAACTTTTTTACATCCATGTTGGAGATACCCGATTATACCTTTTGAGAGATGGATCATTAGTAAAACTTACGAAGGATCAGTCGTTTGTGGGATATCTTGAAGACAGTGGCAGACTGACAGAAGAAGCTGCGATGAGCCACCCTAAACGGAACGAAATAAATAAAGCTCTTGGATTCAACAGTGGATTGGAAAATGATCCTGATTATTTTGAATCTGGCCGTTCTCCATTTTTGCCAGGAGATATCATCCTGCTATGTAGCGACGGGCTCACTGATATGGTAAATAAGCAGGACATTACTGAGATCATGACGAGCGAACTTAGCCTGGAAGAAATGTCGCAGAAATTAATAGATGCAGCTAATGCAAAAGGAGGAAAAGACAATATTACAGCAGTTTTAGTTAAGAATGACAACCCGGTTCATAAACAGCACGCAGTCAAACCTACCGCATCCTCAAAAAAAAAAGAACTGACAGTTAATGAGCCAGTTGCTGAAGAGAAAAATGATTCTGATAGCGGTCTAAACACTCCACCGCCAATTAAACGTGGAAACAGAACGGCCGTTATGCTGTTGTCGATTCTATCAATTGGCCTGTTACTAAGTACTGTTTACCTATTATGGTTGCGTGGTTTGAATAACGCTTCTGTAGAACGACTTTCGGTAGCAGACACCATAGAAACTATAGCTGACACAAAGTTTTCGCAACAATTTGCTTCTTTCACGGGTGACACCCTTGTCCTTAATGATTCAGAATATAGAGAACCGATACTGATCTCGAAATCGATAAACTTTGATAAGGATACCCTTTATATCCTGTCCAGGGGAAAAATTGTTTTCAAGCGGGATTCTGCTTTTAACGGTCCTGCTTTCCTCATTCCAGCCAGTGGTAAAAATATTGTTTTTAATGGGATAACATTTGTCGGATTCGATATAGGAATTGCCAGCCAGACCAGAAATATTAGAATGGAAGCCGTTAAATTTATTGATTGCCGGGTTCCAGTCCAATTTCAGTTCGCTACACCACAGGATAGTTTGATGACTGGTTCGCTTTCTGAACTTTTCTTCAAAACCGATTCAATGGCAGTTCCACTTAAAAGATAATATGTCCAGAATTAATACACTCCTTAGTGGCAGACGATTTGAGCGGCTTTTCCTGAGCCTGCTATCAATTGTATTTGGAATATTGTTCGTTTTTCTTTTTCAAGTGCTCGACCGTGACTTTGACGACGTTCAAAGACGTACATCTGAAGGAAGCATGGTTAATTTGAATGCTGGCAAAACTGCTGAACGAATTAACAACCTGATGATTAAAGGGTATTATTTCGATGATAAAAAAGACATCAAGCTTATCAGAGAAGTTGTCGAAAAGGCTAAACTCAAAAATAATACAGTCATTGATAACATTGGCGAACTTAATAAGAGAAAGTTTTTCGTCAACGCGGAACAAGCCTATTCTGAGGGGGGACTTGCATTCAAAATGCGAATTCGAGCTTCCAGGGCTCGTCTTGGCTTTACTGGTGATGATTCATTGCGCTTTAATCAGGAAAAATCTAACCCACCGGTTTTACCCGCGGTAACAGATACAAAATTGGGTGATCACGGTATTGGTGGCGAAATTGTAACTGCCGAAAAGGTTGCGGTTCCCGGAGTGCTTGTAAGATTGATTATGATTTTGCCTCAGGATAGTTTGTACAGCGACGAAGTTATGGAAGTTGAGCGTAGAATCACGGAAACAGGGCCGGGATATACTAAAACTTTCATTGCTGATAGTACAAAAGGCCGGCAGCTAGAGGCTCTTACAGCCTATGCCCGGACTGATGCTCAGGGAAGATTTAAGTTCGTCGGACTGCCTGAAAAGAAAGCATATCAGGTACTACCGATGCAGCCAGGTTTTCAGTTTGGTTCTTCAAAAGGGGTTCAGGAACTGGAAGATGATGTTTCTTTAAGCTTTACTCAAAATATCCACACAATTAGATTGTTGTCAACCCGGGATTTCAATATTCTGAAGAAGGAAAGAACATTGATAGTTAGAACACCTGAAGAATTTTCAAAGTGGTTTTGGATTATAATTGCAGGCTTTTTAACTGCTTTTTTCCTGGTGCATCTCCTGTTAAATATTAGGTTTCCAGAAGCCGACCAGATTATACTTCCCGTCTTGATGTTTTTTGCTGGCGTTTCGCTTTTAACATTATTCAGCCTCCAGGATCCTCTGCGGGATCGTTTCCTTGCGAAGGATACCTTATTTTACTTACTTGCCGGATTGGGGGGACTCTGCATCCTTTTGTTTGTCAATGTTAAAAAACTCAATCCGGATTCAGGATTTTACCGCATGTTTTTATTTCGGAAAAACAGACGTGCTGCAAACGGTTGGCCCTGGGCAGCCTCAGCGATTGCCCTGCTTGCAATGACGATAGTTTTCGGTACCGGGCCTGAGGGCAGTGGGGTTAAAGTTAATTTATTTGGGATTCAACCGAGTGAGATTGTAAAGTTCGGTATCATGTTTTTTCTGGCGGGCTTTTTCGCAACCAATGAAAAGTTTATCTCAGAATATAGGACATATAGGAAACGATGGTCATTTTTTTCATTCGCTTTGATAGCTATACTAATTTCAATATTTCTTTTTCTGATCCTCGGAGACTTGGGTCCATCCATGGTTATTTGCTTTACTTTTATCGTTCTTTTTTCTTTTTCCCGGGGAGACTTTATGTTCATGATTGGCTCCGTTGTATTTTATGTCCTGGCGATCTGGCTCTTAAATAATCTATGGCTGGCAACAGCAATTACTGCTGTTTTACTGGCGCTAGCGATGATATTCAAACGCAAGCAGATGAGTGAGTCATCAATAATGGCTTTGGTTGTCATATCCGGGTTTTTGCTTATAGATCAGGTACCTCAATTAGATAAACTATTTCCAGGGCCTGTTCAACGGTTGGTGGAACGAAAGTCAATCTGGCGTGATGCCTGGAACAATGAAGTGTATGGAGGTGATCATGTCGCAAATGGAATTTGGGCAATGTCCGGTGGTGGAATAACGGGTCAGGGAGTAGGAGAGGGTTTTGCAAAAAATATTCCTGAAGCGCATACGGATATGATCCTTCCGGCGATAGGGGAAGAGTTCGGACTGGCTGGTATCGTATGTATCTTTATACTTTTCCTAATTTACCTTCATCGCTCGATTCTCATAGGACGGCAAACCGGCACACCATTCCTCTTTTATTTATGTTCGGGAATAGGTGTAAGTACTTTTGTGCAGTTCCTTTTAATTGCCGGAGGTTCAACCGGTGCACTGCCCTTGTCGGGGGTTTCCCTTCCCCTGGTAAGTTATGGCGGATCCTCTTTACTTGCTAACATTTTAGCTGCAGGGTTTCTACTGTCGGCTTCAAGGGTGAAAGGTACAGAAGTACAAATGGCTTTTATGGCTAAGCAACAGGACCGCAATTTAGTGCCAGCTCTGGCAGCCGCATTCATTGGAGTTCTTTTATTAACCGTCAACGTGGGATCATATTTACTGAATAACAAGAAATGGGTGGTTCAACCAAGCCTGGTAGCCGACCGTAGTGGTGCCCGGATGTTCAGTTATAATCCAAGGATTAATATACTAATGAACAAACTTGAGGCGGGTTCATTGTTTGATCGTTCGGGGCGTATTCTTGCTACAAGTAAACCGGGACTTATAAAAGGACAAAAAAATCTCTTATCCCAATCAGGAGCACCAGGCTATGATCTCGATTCTGCAATGCACAAAAGGCTTGACCGGTATTATCCGTATGAGGAACAAATGTTTTTTTGGACAGGCGATGCGAATACAGGTATTTTCAACGGAAGCACTAACGGTTATTTTGCAGAATATGAACATGCTGCAGAACTACGGGGATTTCAAATGCCAATTACCAAGTTTAATACTATCGCTTCCCGTTTCCGGGAGGATCGCTTTTTGGCTCGCGGAGTCAAAGAAATGACGGTCAGTAAAAAGGATTATGGCGAGTTGGCCCCCCTTTTATTAGCGGGAATAAATAGTAATGAGGTTAATGAATTTAAACAAAGAAACCGGGACGTTACTCTAACCCTTGACGCCGCATTACAATCAAATATTCAGAGGTCCATAGCAACAGATGATTCTCTTAAAGATAACAGAGTATCTGTTGTAATTATAGAAGATTCAACCGGCGATGTTCTTACTTCAGCAGTCTATCCGTTTCCTGTTGTAAAGGATTGGGATATGATGACTATGTCTTCAGCCGAGCAGAATAAGCTTGCAAATTGGGTCACTACCTCAGATCTGGGGTTTACTTATGCAACTCAGCCGGGCTCAACAGCTAAAGTTCTTACGGCCATGGCCTCTTTCAATAACTTAGGAATGCGTGCAGCGGAAAAAAAATATCAAGTCAGCGCTTATGAGCGCATCCGAACGAAAGGACTTGAGCCTGATGAAACAGGTTTAATTAGTCTTGAACGAGCAATCGTTAAATCGAACAACGTCTATTTTATTAAACTTGCCAATGAGGAAAAATTGGAGGAGAACATGGCTGATTTGTATTTAAAGACCGGGATGTTTTTGGGAGGCGTCGGTGGATATTATTACTCAAAGGATGGTAATAATTTAGTTCAGGAGAATAAATGGAAAGAGTTATGGCGTAGAACAGAGTTTGATACACGACCGAGATATAATCCGGATAATATCAGGAGAACCCGGGCTAAAGGTATTTCGGGTATGTCCTGGGGCCAGGGTGAATTAATTGCTAGTCCTGCTGCTGTCGCACGTCTGGCTGCTGCTGTATCAAATCACGGCAATCTCACGGATCATCGGTACGTCCTAAAGATCAGCGAAAATGAAATGCCTGTGAAGTCAAGTGTACAACTTACAAATCCTCAGTATGCGGCATTGCTTAAAGAATACATGATAAGACAAAGCGCTACGAAATCTGGTACACTCGGCATTACGGTGGGGGGTAAAACAGGCACACCGGAACGCATTTGGAAGGGTGCCCGGATAAATGATGGCTGGTATGTTTTTTTCGCTCCAAAAGCGTCCGGCAGCGGCAATATAGTAGTGTGTATAAGAATTGAATCTACAAAAGGTTCGAGTGACGCAGTTAAGCTTGCTGCTCAGCATGTAATTCCTAATCTTTTACGCTTGAAATACATTAGGAGTTTAAGTGTTGCCAGTCAGAACCCTGCTGCGATACAGGAGCGATCTTTGGATGCTATACAAAATGCCCCGGATGAGGGTCAGGACGCTGTTCGTGAATAATCGAGATATGGTAGCACTAAAGTGTAAACTTGGACTATTTTTTGACGTAACTATAAAAATTCAAAATAATGTTTGAAATATTTAAGAGCGAAGAGGGAAACCAGATGGATGTGAAGGGATACCGCGATGGCGCTTTGCGATTTGTAAAAGAAGAACTGCAGAAATTGGAGGGCGGCGAAGGTAAAAATATCCGCGGCTTGCAATTGTTTGTGGCTTCCTCCATCGAAGAAAGGCATGTGTACGAAGCCGCAGTTTACGTAGAAGAACCAGACAGGTTAAAAGAGGAGGTGCAAAAAATTGCAGATGATTTTGATATCGAACTTCCATCGAACTGGACGATGGAGGTGTTATTTGTAGACAACTTGCCACCTGAAACAAAGCGGGCCACCGATCTTAATTTGGGTTTGTTTGTTAAAACACGCCAAAACCTCATTAAAAGAGATCTTAAGGCTACTATCCGGGTTTTAAATGGAGAGGCGGAGAAGGAAGAATATTTAATAAATTCGGGTAGTGACAAAATTACGATTGGCCGCGAAAGAAGTGTACAGGGTTCTGACGGGTTTTTTCGCATCAATACTATAGCATTTCCTGGTGACAGCTCAAATGAAGCCAATAAATATATTAGCAGGCAGCACGCCCACATAGTATGGAATGCCGAGAGCGGTTGTTTTATGATCTTTGCAGATGAGGGTGGTGTGCCTCCGCATAATAAAATTAAGATCAAGTCTGTGAATGACGATGCACCATTCAAGCTGAATTCTACCCAAATAGGACATGTCCTTCGTGAAGGAGATCAAATTATACTAGGCGAATCGGCAGTAATCGAGTATAGTTCACTTCCTTTAGAAACCGATCAGTAATGGGGAAGGTCTTTACCATAACCGAAGGATTAGAGAACATGGGTGCTATCCGTACCGGTGGACAAGGTTCGGTATATAAAGGCCGGCGAATGGGAGAAATCATAAGTGCAGTAAAACTTCTTCCAACGCCGATACATACTGAAGATAAACAGGATAAGAATTATCGGGATTTCAACAATGAGGTTGAGAAATTAAAAAAAGTAAATGAAGTCCCAAATCCTAACGTTGTTAAAATTTTAAGCTCTGGGCTGACAGAAAGTGGGTCATTTCCCTTTATAGAAATGGAATTTATCGAAGGACCCGATCTCGAGGAATTGCTTCAAGCTCCTCACGATTCCGTCTTTACTATTGTTGAAGCCATTAAAGTAGCAACTCAACTCAGTAATGCGTTGGCACATTGCCACAAAGTAGGAGTTAAGCAT
>Ga0136611_10003247_pt1 | contig 11399 bp, 12 predicted proteins | sample AntDrymUQ2232306_2_FD_106645 | JGI IMG/M metagenome (GOLD analysis project Ga0136611, IMG submission 106645) | Polar desert sand microbial communities from Dry Valleys, Antarctica - metaG UQ223 (23.06) | ecosystem: Environmental > Terrestrial > Soil > Desert | place: Antarctica: Dry Valley... | reverse complement strand
CCTCCGCGACCCTCCAGCGTCCGGGCCGTTATCCTGCATCGGCTTCCTCGCATAGTCACAAAGGGGATACCCACCTTGAAGCGCATCACATTCCTGCTCCTCACGCTCCTCGCGCTCGTGCTGGCGGCGTGCTCGGGTAACTCGGGAGGTTCATCAACTTCGGCCTCGGCCTCGGCATCGGCTTCGGCCTCAGCGGAGGCTTCGAGCCCCGCGGAGTCCGACGACGCGTCCGAGCAGCCCACCGAATCCAGCTCGGACGGCACGGCGCTGCCTTCGATGGACATGCCGAACTCCGCGCCGGAGCTGGCTGCGTTGCTGCCCGACGAGATCGGCGGCCAGGAGGTTCAGAAGATCTCCATGGGCGGCGCTGAGCTCATGGCCGAGGGGAGCGGCACCGATCCCGAGTTCATCTCCTTCCTCGAGCGTGTCGGCGCCCAGCCGGAAGACGTCTCCGTCGCGTTCGTGTTCACGCTCAGCGCAGCGGGCGACACTGCCGGGATCGCCGCCTTCCGGGTGGCCGGAGCCAGCTCGGACGAGCTCGAGAGGGAGTTCCGCGCGTCGCTTGACTCGGAGGGTGAGACGATCGACTGGCAGGAGCAGTCCGTCGGGGGCAAGGATGTCCTGACCGCACCGGACACCAATAGCGAGGACGCGACCCAGTACCTCTACACGGTCGGCGACATCGTGTTCATCGTGACCAGCACGAGCGAGGAGACTGCGGCCGAGCTGCTGGAGCCTCTGCCGTAGCACCCACCGGCGCCGCTGCCGTCTTCCTGAACGAGGGAGCCGGCAGCGCGCGCTCGTTCCGTGTCCGTCGAGCAATCGACCTGACGCGCCGCGCGCTGCATGCAGACCTGCACGTCACGGCCACACGCGACCCGCGTGAATTCGCCGAGTGGCTCGCCGCTCGTATCGGCGGCTACGGCACCGCGGTCATCGCCGGCGGGGACGGGTCCCTCGGCGTCGCCTACAACGTGGCCGCCGGGCGCGAGGGGCTGGTCCTTGGCTACATACCGGCGGGATTCGGCAACGCCTCAGCGCACCTGCTGAGGCTTCCACGCCAGCCGGAGGCGCTTGCCGCCGTCCTGGCGCGCGGCGAGGTGCGCCCAATAGACCTCGTGGCGGTGGACGGACGGCTTGCCCTCTTTGCGGGCGCGGGGTGGGATGCCATGGTCGCCGGCCGCTATGCCAACGCCGGCGCACGACGATTGCCGGGCTGGACGGCGGCGGTGGCAAGGTCGCTCCCGGACCTGTGGCGCCGGTTGTCGGTGGAGGTCCGCGCGGATGGCTGGGTCGTGCACCGCGGCCCGATGGAGCTGCTGGTCGCCGGCACCACGCCGTTCTACGGTCGCGGCCTGCGGGTTAACCCCGGCGCGCGACCCGATGCTGGCCGCATGTCGCTTCGTGTCTACCGCGGGCCAGCTCCCCGGCTGGCGGCGGAGGTCGCTCGCTGGACGCTGCGACTGCGTCCCCGGGCGCAGCGCTTCGATGCGCGGCACATCGAGATCCGCTCGCTCGACGGCAGGCCCATCCCGATGCAGGCTGACGGTGACGTCATCGGGCAGCGCGACGGCTGGTCGCTCAGCGTGCGCCCTGCGATCGTGCGGCTCATCGGCCGCTGGAGCTGATGCGCCGAACGGCGTCCAGGGCTGCGTAGGCCGCCCGCCGCAACCGCTGGGGACCGGAGCCGTGAATGCGCAGCTCCGTGATGGGCAGCGAGACCGCTCCAGCCAGCGAGACATGCACCCTGCTCCGGCCGTGGGCGTCCTGCGGCAGAAGGCTGACCTGGAGCACGGCATCGGCCATTGGCGGCCCGGACGCTCCGCCCATGTCGAGGATGCCGCCCAGGTAGCGCGCGGACCCCGGCTCGGGCGCTGCTCCGGCAAGGATGGCGATCAGCGACCCGCCGGTATCCGACTCCCATGACGCCAACGTGAGGCAGCCGAGTGCCCCGAGGCGCGCCAGCGCCTCCCGCGCCAGGTCGGCGTCGTCGGTGCCGTACACGTCGGGGCCAAGGGACGCGAGGCTCTCTGCCACGCACTGGTCCAGGACTGTCGCATCCCCGCGCGTCGAGAATCGAACGTGGACGCCGTCGTCCCCCGCATAGATGCCGGCGGTGACGCCGGACGGCGGAGAGCCGAGCAGCGCTCCCAGCTTCTCGGCCAGTGCGGACTCTCCGATGCCGAAGGCCTTCACGCTGCGGCTTGTCCACGGCGTGATCCCGAAGCGGGATGCCAGCCGGTGGCGCACCTCAGTCGTCCACATCGCTCGCATCTCGGACGGGACGCCGGGAAGGAGCGTGACCGCCGATCCGGTGTGCTCGACCCACCAGCCCGGCGCGGAACCGATCGGATTCGCAAGTGCCTTGGCCGACGGGATCAGCATCGCCTGGCGGCGGTTGGACGCTGGCATGCGGCCATACGCAGCGAACCGCTGCTTGAGCGCGGCAAGGAGCTCGGGGTCCTCCCGGAGCTCCTCCCCGAGCGCATCGGCCAGGCCCTCGCGAGTCAGGTCGTCGTGCGTGGGTCCCAAGCCGCCCGTGGCCACCACGAGCTGGCTTCGCGCCATGGCATCGGCAAAGCCATCGCGTATCGCGGCTCGATCGTCAGGCAGCATGCGTGCGGCGTTCGGTGGCAGGCCGATGGCCGAAAGCTCGGCGGCCAGGAACGCAGCATTCGTATCCACCGTTTCGCCGCGCAGCAGCTCCGAGCCGACCGATATCAGCTCGACGCGTGGCGGAGTAACTTCCGGAGCATTCACGCCGGAAGTTTAGGCGGAGCGTTGTGCCGCCCACGGCTACACTCCGAGCGTGACCGACCCCGACCTGACCGTTGCCACCGTGCTGACGGATGACCTGCGCGAGTGGCTGACCGCAACGTTGCGCTATCCGGTTCTCTCCGTCATCGCCGAGGACGGATCGCCGAGCCAGTCGGTGATGTGGTTCGACCTTGACCCCGACGAGCTGGACACGATCGTGATGAACACAAAGCGCGGCCGGGCCAAGGAACGCTGGCTGCGGCGTGACCCGCGGGTCAGCCTGTGCTTCGAGGACGGCCTGCGCTGGGCAGCATTCAAGGGGCGTGTGACGCTTGACGATGATCCGGCGCGAGCCATGGAGGCCATCGAGGGGTTGGCTCGCCGTTACCAGGAGTCGCCCGGGCGGTTCGCGGGGCAGGAGCGCGTGACCATTCGGCTCCATGTCGAGAAGGTCGTGCGTCACGACTGAGCTGGCGCCGGCCGGGCGTTAGCGGCGGCGGCGAATGAATGTAGCCCTCCTTGCCGGCGGCACCGGCGGCACAAAGCTCGCGCATGGCTTCTCGCAGGTGCTGGAGGCCGGCGACCTGACGGTCATCGCCAACGTCGGAGACGACTGCGAGCCGCACGGGCTGCACGTCTCTCCCGACATCGATGCCCTGCTCTACACCCTCGGAGGGCTGATCGACGTCGAGCAGGGCTGGGGCGTACGCAACGACTCGTTCACCGCCCACGGCATGCTCGAGCGGTATGGGCGGCCTGCCTGGTTCCGCGTCGGCGATGCCGACCTTGCCACGCACGTCGAGCGGACCAGGCGCCTTCGCGCCGGAGCCTCCCTGACCGATGCGACCGCCGCGTTGGCGGCGGCCCTGGGGATCTTCACGCGGATCCTGCCCGCAACTGACGAACGGCTGCGCACCCGCGTCGAGACCGATGCCGGGACCCTCGAATTCCAGGACTACTTCGTTCGTCTGCGACAGCAGCCCGGAGTTCGGTCCGTGATCCTCGACGGCCTGGAGACCGCGCGTCCGACCGCGGCCGTGCTGGATGCGCTCGCCGCGGCCGAGCTGATCGTCATCGGGCCGTCCAATCCCATCGTCAGCATTGGGCCCATCCTTGCGCTCGACGGGCTTCGCCAGGCAGTCGTGGACGCCTCTGCCGTCAAGGTCGCCGTCAGCCCGATCGTCTCCGGGAAGGCGCTCAAGGGGCCCGCCGACCGCATGCTCACCTCTCTGGGGCACGAGTCGAGCGCGCTCGGGGTCGCTCGGCTGTATGCCGGGCTGGTGGACCGATTCGTCCTGGACGAGGCTGACGCCGCGCTGGCCCCCGAGGTTGAGGCGGTCGGGATGCGCGCCGATGTGCTGCCGACGGTGATGCGGGACGATGCCGGCCGCGCGGCCCTTGCGCGCGCGATCATCGGTCTTGCCTGAAGGTCAGCCCCGCGGCCGATTCACCCCCGCAGGAACTCGGTGGCGCGCGCGGCGGGATATGCTCCTCGGGTGACGACGCGGATCATCGTCCCGCACCGCGGCCTCGAAGCAGCCAAGACGCGGCTCGCTCCGTCGCTGTCGCCGGAGCAGCGCGAGGCCCTCGCGCGCCAGCTGCTTGAGCGGGTCCTGAAGGTTGCGCGCCAGGTCTGCGCCGACGTGGTCGTCATCACTCCCTCCCGCGAGCTCGGGGCAACCGTGGAGCTCAGCGGGGCCCGCGTCGTCGTCCAGCGCGGGCTTGGGCTGAACGAGGGGCTGGAGCAGGCGCGCTTCGATGCGCTGGTCGACGACCTCGGCACCCTTGTGGTGCTCCACGGGGATCTGCCGAACCTGCATCCCGACGACGTCGATGCGCTGCTCGGGGCCCTTCCGTCCGACGGTGGGCCGGGCGTGGCGCTCGCGCCGGACCGTGCCGGGACCGGAACGAACGGGCTCGTCCTGCGTCCGCCGGGGGTCATGACCTTCCGCTTCGGTGTTGGGAGCTTCAACGCTCACCTTGAGGAGGCCGAGCGCGCCAATGTGCCCCTCGTCGCGGTCAGCCGGGCCGGCCTGGCGTTCGATCTCGACACGCCCGAGGACCTCGCTCGCTGGCTCAACCTCGGTGACGCCGCGTGACGGCTCGTATCGAGCTGATCGCGCTCGAAGGGATCCCGGAGGTCGCCGCGGGCGCGGACGTCTCCGCCATGGTGGCCGATGCGGCCGCGGGCACAAGGGTCGAGATCGGCGACGGGGACGTGCTGGTGATCACGCAGAAAATCGTCTCCAAGGCAGAGGGTCGCCTGGTCAAGCTCGCATCCGTGACCCCTTCGGACTTTGCACGAGACTGGGCCACGCGCTGGGGGAAGGACCCGCGTCAGATCGAGCTTGTCCTGCGCGAGAGCGCGGCGATCGTGCGCATGGGCCCAGGCGGCTTGATCATCAGCCGCACGCGGCACGGCCTGGTCTGCGCGAATGCCGGCGTGGACGTGAGCAACGTGGGCGGAGGCGAGGTCGCGGCGCTGCTGCCGGAGGATCCTGACGCGTCGGCTCGCCGCATCCGGGACGGGATTCGTGCCCGCACCGGGGCCTCCCCTGCGGTGATCATCAGCGATTCGTTCGGCCGGCCGTGGCGCAACGGCATCGTGAACGTGGCAATCGGATCGGCCGGGATGGAGGCGCTGCTGGACCTCCGTGGTGAGCCCGACGTGGCCGGTCGCCAGATGCAGGCGACGATCATCGCGGTCGCGGATGAACTGGCGTCCGCCGCGGACCTGGCTGGCGGGAAGGTGGCGCAGCTGCCGGTGGTGATCGTCCGTGGCTACGAGTGGCGCGCGTCGCAGGCGGGCGCATCGGTCCTGGTCATGGACGCCGATCGGGACCTCTTCCCGTAGCGGCCTAGTTCGGCTGGAGGAAGAGCGAGACGATCTGGCCGCCCTCGACGCGGAAGTTGGCCTCCACGTTCAACGGGGGCACGCCGGGGCGCATGACGGTGACATCGGCAATGTAGCTGGCGCCCATGTTGCGGCTCTCGTTGGTGAAGATGCGGAAGCCGTCTCCGGCGCGCACGAACCAGCCACCCACCTTGTCGCGGCCGCGAAGGTTGGTGCGCTCATCGGAGCCTGGAACGCTGATGCCGAGCACCGCGTTCTCGGCGAACAGCTCGATCGCCTTCTCGCGCCGATCGTCGTTGATCAGCTCCAGGAACAGGTCGACGGTCTCGGTGGCACCCATTGATCGAGTGTAGCCGCTCGGTTCCGAATTCCCACGGGGCGTCGAGGCTAGACTCGACCGATGGATCGGCTCACGGTTGGACTCATCGGCTGGGGGACCGTGGGGGCTGCGCTCGGGGAGCTGCTGCTCACGGGTCCGCTGCCGCTGAGCCTGGCGAGCGTCGCCGTCCGCGATCTCTCGCGCCCTCGCGCCCGTCCGCTGCCGGAAGGCGTCGCCATGGGCGATCCGCGGCAGGCGCTCGAGGCCGATATCGTGGTCGAGCTGGCCGGTGGCCTGGACGGCCCGCCCACGTGGGCTCGCGAGACCCTCGAGCAGGGCAAACCGTATGTCACCGCCAACAAGGCGCTGCTCGCGACGCACGGAGGTGAGCTTGCCGCTCTCGCCGAAAGACGCTCGGCCGCGCTCCTGGGGAGCGCCAGCGTCGGCGGCGGCACGCCGATGATCGAGACGGTCGGGCACCTTGCCGCGACGAGGTCGATCGATCGCCTGCGCGGCATCCTCAATGCCACGACCACGTTCATCCTGTCGGCCATGAGCACCGGCACCAGCTACGACGACGCGCTGCGCGAGGCGCAGGACGCGGGCTACGCGGAGGCCGATCCCAGCTTCGATGTCCAGGGACGCGACGCGGCTCAGAAGCTCGCCATCCTGGCCTCGGTGGCCTGGGGGCAGTGGCGCCCGGAGAGCGACGTCGAGACAACCGGTATCGTGGGAGTCACCGTCTTGCCGGGTGCGGCCGTCCGCCTGGTGGCCCAGGCAACCAGGGAGCAGATGACCGTGTCGCCGATGCCGATCGACCCCTCCGACCCGCTCGCGCGCGCAACCGGCGTTGAGAGCGTCCTGGAGGTCACGATTCGCGATGCCGGGACTTTTCGCGTCGCCGGTCCCGGGGCAGGAGGCCGCGTGACTGCGGGCGCCGTGTACGCCGACCTTGCCCGGCTGGTTGCCGGGGAGCGACCCATCCTCTTCAGAGCCGGCTCGTGACCGGGCAGAGCTGGCCGACCGTCGGCATCGCGGGCGCGAGGGGCGTGGTCGGGGGCGTCCTGTGCTCCATCCTCGCCGATGCGGGCCTGCCGGCCGCCTGCCTGCGCGCATTCGGGCACGAGGAGGGCAACACCATCGGATTCGGCGGCGAAGCCGTGCCGGTGCACGTTCTCGACTCGCAGCGTGCGTCGGAGCTGGAAGTCCTGTTTCTGGCGGTCGACGCGGTGCAGAGCCGCGAGATCATGGCCGGCCCGGGTGCATCGGTCCCGCTGGTGATCGATAACTCGAGCGCGTTCCGCCTGGCGGACGGCGTGCCGCTGGTGGTTCCGGAGGCGAACGCGCACGCTGCGCGCGAGCGCACCGGCAACCTGATCGCGAACCCGAACTGCACGACCGCCGCTGCGGTGGTCGCACTTGCCCCCATCCGGGATCTGGCGGGCCTCCTCTCGGTCGACCTCTCCTCGTACCAGGCGGTCAGCGGCGCCGGACGCGCGGGGCTTGACGCCTTTAAGGCCGAACGCGGCACTGATCATCGCGACCGCGCACCGGACTCGCCGTTCCATGGCCGGGTCGCCGATTCAGTGGTCCCGCAGATCGACGTGCTTGACGACGAGGGCTGGACGGGCGAGGAGAAGAAGATCCACGCGGAGCTGCGCAAGATCCTCGAGATGCCCGAGCTCGACGTTGCCGCCACCACCGTTCGCGTGCCGGTCCACACCGGACACTCGGTTGCGCTCCACATTCGTACCGAGCGGCACACGACGGTGGCGGCGCTCGAGGAGGCGTTGCGGGGCGCTCCGGGCCTCGAGTACCGCCCGGCGGACGGCTCGGAACGCCACCCGATGCCGCTGGACGTGGAAGGCCGTGACCCGGTCCTGGTGGGACGGCTGCGCGCGATCCCCGGCCGGGAACGCGGATTCGCGCTGTGGGTGAGCAGCGACAACCTGCGCAAGGGCGCGGCGCTCAACGCCATTCAGTCGGCCGCGGCCGCAGATCCGGAGCGGTTCGGCCGGCTCGTCCCCCCGCCGCGGTGAGCAGCTCTGACGGCCCGACCGTGGATCGCCCCCGGATACCCGCCGAGTACGGCGTGCCAACGTCGACAGACCAGCTCGTGGAATGGAGCCACGTTGAGCGCCGGCTGGCCGAGGCGCGCGTGTACTGGGTGGCGACCTCAGGATCCGGCGGACGGCCCACGGTACGGCCACTCGACGGCCTCTACGTGGACGGCGTGATCTACGTCGGGGGCAGCCCGGAGACGCGCTGGGTCCGCGATCTCACGGCAAACCCGCAGGTGTCGGTTCATCTCGATGGCGGGGACGACGCGGTCATCGTGGAGGGTGAGGCCGAGCTGATGATGGGCGCGGACGATGAGCTCGCGGAACGGCTGGCCGCGGCATCGAACGCCAAGTACCCCCAGTACAGGATGACCCCCGCCAGCTACAAGGGGCCGGGCCCGTTCGCCATCAGGATTCGCAAGGTGATTGCGTGGACCGATTTCTTCAAGGACCCCACGCGCTTCCGGTTTCCTACCTCAGACGGTCGGTGATCTCGAACATCTCAAAGAAGCGATACAGGTTCAGGTGCGCCCAGCTGCGATCCGGGAGCAGGGGTAGATCGGCCCCGAAGCGCGCGTTGAAGATCACGCGCCACGCATTCACCGGCGTGATGGCGTCGTGGAAGCCGGCGGTGTCGACATCGGCCCCGGGGACGCGCATTGCGAAGAGGATGCCGAACTTCTCGTCCAGCTCGGCCTGGGATGCGGCGCGCCACTGGAAGCCCCACTCGTTCTCGACGTAGCGCTCCGGAAACGGCCCCTCGTCGGACTGCAGCATGATCACGGCGTCCTCCGACTCGTCGATGATGCGGTCGATGACCTCGAGCATCCGTGAGTTGGCGTACTGGAGCTGACGCACGTAGTTTTCCTCGCGCCCACGTGAAGCCACCTGGGCGCGCTCCACGAAGGAGCCATCGGTGTCGAACACGTACGGGTCGTGGGGAATGAGCAGGTGCGCGAACACGTACTTGGGGCCGGGGATGTCCGGGATCTCGCCGAGCGTGTCGAGCGCGTACTTCGTGCTGTCGTAGAGGACGTCGCGGTCGAACGGCTCGCGCGGCGCCTCCTGCGGGTCATTGATGGCGCGCAGCAGCGTGGTCTGCGTCAGCACGGTGGAGAACTCGTCCTGGCCGGCGTAGAGGAAGACGCGATCGGCGTCGACGTTGGCATGTGTCGGCGACCACCAGTTGGCGACCTGCAGGTACTGGTAGCCGATCGACTTGAGAGCCGCCGGTACGGCGAGGCGCTCACGGAGGGCCCGATGGATCGGTCCGCGGTCGCGGCCGGACTCCTGCTCCGCCTGGAGCTTCTCGATGTCGAGAAACTCCATGTTCAGCGAGCTCACCAGCGAGAGCGGCGTCTTGATGTAGTTCGCGTTCGCGTCGCGTGCGACGCTGAAGCCACGCTCCTCCAGCGCTGTCAGGAACGGCTCGTTGTCGAAGGCGTACTCGCTCGCGAGCGTTGCGGCTCCGGCATACCGGTCGAGGATGATGTAGTACACGTCGGGCGGGTCGCCGCTCCCCGGATCGAGCGCCACCGCGCCGGCGTTCTGCTCCAGGGGCCTGGAGGACCCCACGGCCACCACCGCCTGCGTGAGGTCCCATCCGTTCAGCAGCAGAAGCAACACCGCCACAAGGTTGAGAACGGGCGTCGCCGCGGAGGCCCAGCGACGGAGCCGCCACGCGGAATGTGCGGCAATCAGGATCAGGAGCCCCCACGCGCCGATGAGCGGCCACTGGCTGTCAAGACGCTCGCTCACGCCGTTCCAGACATGGCCGTATCCGAAGAAGCCGATGACCAGCGCGGTCGTCAGCAACCCCGCCCGATGCCAGTCCCGGGCCACGACCCTCAGCACCACCAGCACCAGTGCGGCCCCACCCACGGCGAGCGCCAGCGGCAGCCACAGGGGCGACAGGGTCACCTGCTCCGCGGCGTTCGTGGCGAACAGAAAGATCACCGGATACGCGGCGGCCAGGAGGGGGTGGAGCGGCAGGGCAGCGGCGCGGCGCTGGATTGGCCCGCGTCCTGCGGTTAACATCGTCCTAACATTACGCGAGGCACTTCCCCTATGCCATTGCTGGCATATATCGATCCGGGCTCGGGCAGCATGCTCCTGCAGGTAATCCTGGCGGGCGTCCTGGCCGTCCCATTCTTCTTCCGCCGCACCATCGGGGACGGCTGGCGCAGAATGCGCGGCAATGGTTCCAACGAACGTGCCCGCGATGAGGATCCCACCACCAAGCCCTGAGGCGGCGGAGATCGACCCGGGCTCCTTCCGGGATCCAGCCGGCTTCATCTTTCGACGTGACGGAATCCTCTACCGCCAGATCCAGCCGCCAGCGGCACAGGACTGGGCGGCATTTCATTCGTCGGGCCTGTACGAACGCCTGGTCGCTGACCGGGCACTGGTCGAGCACGTGGAGGTGCCCGTCGCCGAGGCCGCCGTCGCGGGCGCAGTGACCGTCATCCGGCCGCGGATGCTCGAGTTCATCTCGTACCCATACGAGTGGTGCTTCACCCAGCTGCAGGAAGCCGCACTCCTCACGCTCGACCTCCAGTCGCGGGCCCTGGACGCCGGCATGCGCCTGCGTGACGCGAGCTCCTACAACGTGCAGTTCGACGCAGGACGGCCGATCCTGATCGACAGCCTCAGCTTCGAGGTCGCCCCGGATACCGAGCCCTGGCCCGCTTACCGCCAGTTCTGCGAGCACTTCCTGGCGCCCCTCGCCCTGATGTCGTCGCGCGACTCGCGGTGTGGCCTGATGCTGCGCGACTTCATCGACGGTATTCCGCTGGATCTCGCCGCCGGTTTGCTGCCATGGCGCACGAGGCTGAATGTCGGCCTCTCCGCGCACGTGCACCTGCACGCACGCGCGCAGCGGCGCTCGGGGAGCGCGGCCCAGCCCGCGTCCAACGGCAGCCGCCCGCGGGCCATCAGCGCGACGGGTCAGCGAGCGCTGCTCGACTCGCTGCGCCGCACGGTCGCAGGCCTGCGGTTCGAGGCGAGCGGCCACTGGGCCGGCTACGCGAACTCGACGTCCTACTCGGACACCGCCACGGCGTCGAAGGGCGAGATCGTGCGCGGCATGCTGGTCTCCGCGCGGGGCCACACGGTGTGGGACCTGGGCGCGAACACCGGGGTCTACAGCTCCATCGCATCTCAGGCCGGATATCGGGTGGTGGCCTTCGACCAGGACGCCGGGAGCGTCGAGGCTCACTGGCGCCAGGTCCGGGGCGTTCGCAATCCCGCCATCCTGCCGCTGGTCCTGGATCTGTCGAACCCATCGCCGTCGCTGGGCTGGGCACTGCGCGAGCGAGGCTCGTTCCTCGATCGCGGTTCCCCGGACGTGCTGATGGCCCTGGCCCTGGTGCACCACCTCGCCATCGGGAACAACGTCCCGCTGGTGGGG
>Ga0136611_10003246_pt1 | contig 11400 bp, 13 predicted proteins | sample AntDrymUQ2232306_2_FD_106645 | JGI IMG/M metagenome (GOLD analysis project Ga0136611, IMG submission 106645) | Polar desert sand microbial communities from Dry Valleys, Antarctica - metaG UQ223 (23.06) | ecosystem: Environmental > Terrestrial > Soil > Desert | place: Antarctica: Dry Valley... | reverse complement strand
CTCCATCTCGCCGCCACGCGCCAGCCGGAACAAACCTCCGGCCCCGCCGCTGACGATCTGCCCGACTTCGACGCTGCGCGACAGGATCAGTCCCGAGGTCGGCGCGCGGATGTCGAGCCGGCCGATCTGGGCCCGGGCCGCGCCAAGCTGGGCCTGGGCGACCTGGATCCGCGCGTTGGCGGCGTCGCGGGCAGCCTTCTTGCGGTCAAGGTCGGCCTTGGACACAAATCCGCGACTGACCAATGACGCGCTGCGGTCATATTCATTTTGGGCCAGCGCGGCATCGGCGCGGGCAACCTGGATCGATGCCGCCAGCTGCGCCGCGGTTTGCGACTGGACCGATCGATCGATCGAGGCCAGCACCTGGCCCTGGCGGACCCAACTGCCGGCATCTACCAGTACGGCGCGCACCAAACCGCCTTCGCCCGCCACTCCGACTGGCTGGTCGCGGCGAGCGGCAAGCGCACCGGAGGCGGTTATCGTCCGTGCCACCTCGCTCCGGCCTGGAACCACCACCGTGACCGACGGAATCTGCCCGCCGCGTCCGCCACCTTCTCCAGCAGCGGCGGCGGATTTGGTCGAGGCGGCCGGGTCATCGCTGCCGCGGAACATGGCGAACGCGATGGCCAACGCAATCGCGGCAACCACCGCGGCAATGATCCAGCGTTTGCGGTTGGGCCGATCGACGACGATCAACCTATCCGATCCTTCGAAGCGGGTTTCCCGGTTCATGCTTGTCATTCTTTCGTCTGGCTCGCGGTCTCGCAGCTCGAATCTGCCGAGCTGTATTACGCGAATAACTCACTTGGTGCAACAGAAGGGTTGCGGCCCCCGAATCCAATCGCTTTTCGACTAACGGCGGCACTTGCCCTGCGGACCGACGTTGGTGTTCATAGCGACATGAGGCTCGCCGATTCGCGGGTGCTTTTAAAAGGAGGGTATGATGGGTCTGCTTGAAGCGAACGGCTGGATCGTCTGGATCATCATCGGCGGGTTGGCCGGCGCGATCGCCAAGCTGCTGATGCCGGGCAAGGATCCGGGCGGTTGCATCGTCACCATCCTGCTCGGTATCGCCGGCGCATTGCTGGCGGGCTTCATCGGCCAGTCGCTCGGGCTTTCAAGCACCGCCAATGGCGCGGGTTTCATCGGCGCGATCATCGGCGCCTTCGTGATCCTGTTCATTTATCGCCTGATCCTGCGCCGCCGCTAACCGCACGGTGCGTCATTCAGCGATCAGAAATCGCCGGACGGCCACGGTCGTCCGGCGATGTGTTCGCATGGGAGGTGTTATGAAGGCGTTGTTCCTATCCGCTATCGCGCTGGCGGTAGCTTCCCCTGGTGCGGCGATTGCCCAGGGCGCGACCATCGTCCAGCCGCTCGGCGGAACCCGCCTCGACATCAGCGCTACCGGGGAGGTCACGAGGGTGCCCGATCTCGCGATCATCTCGGCAGGCGTCCAGACGCTCCAGCCGACCGCGACCGCGGCAATCGAGGAAAATGCGACGCGGATGGAGCGGGTCCGGGCGGCCCTCAAGCGCGCCGGCATTGCGGATGCCGACATCCAAACGTCGTCGATCAGCCTAAATCCGGAATATCGCTATGCCGAGAACCAGCCGCCCGTGCTGACCGGCTACCGCGCCTCGAACACCGTCAACGTCAAGTTTCGCGACCTGAAGCGCAGCGGCGCGATCCTCGACGCGCTGGTGCGGGAGGGCGCCAACCAACTCAACGGACCCAGCCTGACTCTCGACAAGCCCGAGGAAGCCTATGACGAAGCGCGGATCAAGGCGATCGCGGTCGGCCGGGCGCGAGCCGAGATCTACGCTCGGGCGCTGGGTATGCGCGTGGTGCGAATCCTGTCGGTGAGCGAAGGCGGGGCGTCGTTCCCCGGCCCGATGCCGATGGCCTATGCCCGCGATTCTGCAATGGCGGTGTCCAAGACCGAGATCGTTCCGGGGACACAGGACATCCAGGTCAGCGTGTCGATCAGCTTCGAACTTCGCTAGTCGGACATAAAAAGGGCCGCGCGGATTGATCCGCGCGGCCCAGATTTTCGTGACTGGTTGCCGCTTAGCGGACCGAGCCGCGACGGATCAAATTGACGATCCCAAGCAGGACGATCGCACCGACCAGCGACACCAGGATATTGGTGATGTCGAGCGGCTCGCTATTGATGCTGCCGCCATTGAAGATCAGGCCGGCGATGAAGGCGCCGACGATGCCGACGACGATGTTGAGCAAGATGCCCTGTTGACCATCAGTGCGCATTACCAGGCTGGCGAGCCAACCGACGATGCCACCAATAATCAGCCAAACGATGAATCCGATCATGCGCGTTCCCTCCTGTTCGTGGCCGCTTTGCGCGAACCTTCCGGCATCAAGACGCCTGATGCCCGTCACTTGTTCCGTATAAAGCCCGCTCTGTCCAGTCGCAGGCGTAACGAAAAGGCCGCGGGCAACGCCCACGGCCTTCGGAAAGTTTCGGCGATTAGCGGCGTTCAATAACGCTGCTGGCGCTCATATTGCTCGCGATAATGCTTGATCCGAGTGACCCGAAGCCCGGGCATTCCCGAGCGATCGACCGCGCGCTGCCAGCTGGTGAATTCCTCGAGGCTCAGCGTGTAACGGGCGCAGGCTTCATCAACGCTCAGCAGGCCACCGGCGACCGCGGCGACGACTTCGGCCTTGCGGCGGACGACCCAGCGCGACGTGCCCGGCGCGGGCAGCGAACCAAGCGTCAGCGGCTCGCCGAGCGGACCGATCACCTGGGCTGGCCGGATTTTCTGATTCTCGAGCATCTGTTCCTCAACTCACTTCTGACTGTCGCCGTCACTGGCGATGACCCTGATTAACCCGCCCCATTGAAGATATTCTGAAATCTGCTGGTAAATTGAATTGTCATGATTCCTCATGGTCCGTTAACCCTGTCGGCTCGCCGGGAGGCGCGAATGCCCCGCCCAAGCTTGCCGCAGCATCGCGCCAGCCCTCGCTCCCAGAGAGGCACCGAGCGATAGCGTCGCGCCGATTGGCGGATTTGCTCTCCGCCGGGCGACGAAGGGCGCGGCGCACCTCGTCGAGGTCGAGCTTTGCTTCGCCAACTGCTTTGAAGTCACCGTCATGACGCGCCAAACCCATGCCCCGCTATTTTCCACCTTTGGTTGAGCCTCTCTATGCGGACAGGGTGAATTTCGGGTAAAGACCGTTCCATGCCCGATCTTTTCGACCTTGAGCGCCCCGCCGGCGACACCCGGATCGTCGTCGCCATGTCCGGCGGGGTCGATTCGTCGGTGGTCGCCGCGCTCGCCGCGCGCTCGGGTGCCGAGGTGATCGGGGTCACGCTCCAGCTGTACGATCATGGCGAAGCGGTGAAGCGCAGCGGGTCGTGCTGCGCCGGGCAGGATATTCACGACGCCAAGACGGTGTGCGATCGGCTTGGAATCGCCCATTATGTGCTCGATTACGAAAGCCGCTTCCGCACCGGCGTAATCGACAAATTCGCCGACGAATATGCCGCGGGGCGGACCCCGGTGCCCTGCTCGTTGTGCAACCAGGGCGTGAAGTTCGTCGACCTGATCGCTTTCGCGCGCGAGCTTGGTGCCGATTGCCTGGCGACCGGTCATTACGTTCGGCGCGTATTGGTCGATGGCAGGCCGCAATTGTGGAAGGGCCGCGACCCGGCGCGGGATCAGAGCTATTTCCTTTATGGAACGACCGCCGACCAGCTCGATTATCTGCGCTTCCCACTAGGCGATTTGCCCAAGAGCGAAGTGCGAAAGCTGGCCGAGGCCGAGGGGCTGGTGGTGGCGAACAAGCCCGACAGCCAGGACATCTGCTTCGTCCCCGACGGCGATTACGCCTCGCTGGTCAAGAAGCTGCGTCCTGAAACGGCCGCGCCGGGCGAGATCGTCGCGCTGGACGGCACCGTGCTGGGCGAGCACCAGGGCGTGGTCCACTTCACCATCGGCCAGCGCCGCGGGATCGAGGTCGGCGGCCAGAAGGAGCCGCTCTACGTGGTCCGGATCGAACCCGCCACCCAGCGCCTCGTGGTCGGCCCCCGCCGCGCGCTGGCGGTGGCATCGGCCAGCATCGACGGCCTCAACTGGCTGGCCGAGGGTCAAAGCGCGGTCCACGCCAAGGTCCGGTCGATGGCCCCCGCGGTCCCGGCGCAGTGGGACGGCGAGCGGCTGACCTTCGCGCGGCCCGAATATGGAGTCGCGCCCGGCCAGTCTGCGGTGTTTTACGACGGCGAGCGCTTGCTCGGCGGCGGCACGATCACCGCGACCGACGCGGCGGCGATCGACGAGGCGGTGGCAGCTTAAACTGTGCGCGAATGAGGCTGTCTTGGATGAATAGGCGCCGCCAAGCGGCGGCAATTTTGGGGCGCACGTGGACCGGCTTATTTAATCCAAAATTTCACCACTCGGGCGAACGCGCCTCGACTCGGCAGACAAGCCCGGTCGGTTCGAATTTCAATTCGGCCTTGCCCTTCATCTCGGCGGCCAGTGTCCGCTGGATCAACCTTGTCCCAAATCCAACCCTGGTGACCGGCAACACGGTCGGACCTCCCGCCTCGCGCCACTCGAAGGTTAAAACGCCGGCGTCCACCGACCAGCGTACGGACAAGCGCCCGCTGTCGTTCGACAGGGCTCCATATTTGGCGGCGTTGGTCGCCAGTTCGTGGGTGGCTAGAGCAAGGGCCACGGCCATCGACGGTGGCGGCATCAGCATTGGCCCCTCGACGACGCAGCGCTCTGGTGCGCAGAACGGGGCGAGCGCCTCCGTCACCACATCTGCCAGCGAGGCCGATTCCCAATTCTTGCGAGTCAACATGTTGTGCGCGGCCGCAAGTGCTTGCAGTCGGCCCTCGAAGCTTGCCACCGCGTGGCGGTTGGTCGGGTCTTTCTCGAAGCTCTGGTGGGCCAGGCTCTGGACGATCGCCAGCGTGTTCTTGACGCGGTGATTGAGCTCTCCGACCAGCATTTGCTGTTGTCGCTCGAATCGCTTGCGCTCGGAAATATCACGGCCGACGACGTGCAGCCCGACCGGCTGGCCGTCTTCGCCATAGGTCAGGCCGGAATTGATCTCCCAGAATAGCAGGTCGCCGGTGCCGCCGCGAACCCGGACATCGTAACGGGTCGTGCCGCCATCCTTGAGCTTGCGGCCCAGCATGGCGGTCGTCTGGTCGAAATCCTCCGGCGAGATGAATTCGGAAATCGGACGGCCGATCGCTTGGGCTCGCGTTAGCCCAACCGCGGTGGCGGCCGAGGGATTAAATCGGTGATGATCTGATTGAGATCGGCGGTCAGGATGAGATCGCTGGTCTGCTCGAAAATGCGCCTGAAGCGCTCCTCGCTAACCTTCAATTTCTCTTCGAACTCGAGCCGCTCGCTCAGATCGTAAAAATAACAGACCACGCCGTGGTGCCCATTGGGCAGCTCGATTTGCTCGATGCGCCAGTCGTAGGCCTCGGTGACCTCAATATCGCCACGGGGCTCGACCGTGCGCAGCGAGGAATATGGCTCGCCGGTTTCGAGCGTGTGGCGGAAGCGTGCAATGGCCTCGCTTGCGAACGGCTCGGCCCAGACGATGCGTAGCACCTCCGCAAAATCGCGGCCGATAAGCGGATTGACGTTCGAAAAAACTTTCTGTGATCCCTGGCTTACCTCAGCCAGCTTGAAATCGGAATCCACCACGTAGACGCCGAACGGATTGTTCTGGATCAGATTGTAGAACGTGCTGTGGTTGCGGCGGACCTGCTCCTCGGCGAGCTTCTGATCGTGAATGTCCGTGCAGGTTCCGTACCACCGGCTGACGTTGCCGTCGGCATCACGAACGCACTGAGCCCGCCCGATCACCCAGCGATACTCGCCCGTCCGGTGCCGCAGCCGGTACTCGATATGGTATGGCTCGCCGGTCTCGAGGCTACGCCTCCACACCGCCCAAGCTCGATCCTGGTCGTCGGGGTGGAACATGCCGTTCCATGCTTCGCCGTCGGTTGAGCCGGGCGGTACGCCGGTATATTCGTACCATCGTTCGTTGTAATAATCGTGATAGCCGTCCGACCGCGTCGACCACACCATCTGGTCGATCGAGTTGGCGATTGCATGGAGCTTCGCCTCCGAGTCGAGCAGGCGGGCCTGCGCTCTCACCCGTTCGACATGCGCCCACGATCGATCGGTCACCTCCTGGATGACGGCCAGCTCATAATCCGACCAATGATGCGGATCCTTGTCATGGATGGCCATCAGCGCCGTCAGCCGCCCACCCTTGACCAACGGCATGCAGATGGTGGCGCCGATACCCAGATCCTGGAAGGTCTTGGCCTCCTCCGGCGGAATATCCTTGAGATTGTCGTTGATGATCAACGGGCGTCCGGCGCCGAGCTCCTTGACCGCCAGCGCGCCGAAGTCGGCGAGGAAGTGATGGCCGACGATCGACGGCGATCCCAGTGCGTGCCAGTTGCCACGGACGGTGAAGCCGTCCTGATCCTCGTCCATGTCGGCATAGGCGCAATTGGAAAGGCCGAGGTGTTGCGCGGTCAGCCGCGTCGTGATTGCCATAATCTCGTCGGCATCAATGGCGCGTGAAACTTCTTGGCCCAACTCATCGAGAAATCGGAAAAGCGCTTCGCTCTCGGCCGTGCCGGTCGCGGCAACGCTCTCCAGCCGGCCTGCATTCGGGCGCAAAGGGCCAGGGATAGCGTCGTCGTTCAACATTAACCCCGAGTTTCCATATGTTAATCGACTAGCTTGATTGCCCGCGATTACAAGTTCGTGCCGCTCGCCCTCCAACGGTTTCGACACTGGCTGCTCTGGTAGCGGGTTTTCATCCGCCGCCACTTCGCTAAAGGGTCGTTCCATGAACAAACTCGCTTTTGTGGCCATCGGCCTCTCGCTCGTCGTCTCCGCCTGCGCCACCGTGCGCACCCCGCCCTCGACCGCGCCCGGGGCCGACTTCCTCACCCGCAACGCCGCCGCCAAGCGGGTCGTGGCGACAGCCAGCGGATTGCAATATTTTGTGGTCAAATCGGGCCCCAAGACGGGCCGATCGCCGGTGTCGGGGGAGAGCGTGACCTTCGACTATGAAGGCAAGTTGACCACCGGCGAAACATTCGATAGCAGTTTCGCGCGGGGCGAGCCGCTGACCGGGGATATCGACGGCTTCGTGCCCGGCTTCACCGAGGCGCTGAAGCTGATGCGGCCGGGCGACGAGTGGATCGTGTGGGTTCCGCCCGCGCTCGGCTATGGCGAGCGGGAGACGGGAACGATCCCGGCCAATAGCGTACTTCGCTTCTGGCTGGCGCTGCACAAGGTGACGCCGGCGACGCCGGTCAACTAAGCGGTCTAGCGCATTAGGCCCGCCGCGCGGAGCGCATCCTCGATCACCTTGCCGACCCTGTCCGGACGATGCGGGCGCGATTTGGCGGCCGGCGGCCGATCGGATGGCGTCGGCGACGCGGCAACGGCCACGGGTCGCGCAGCCTCATTCGACGCTTTTGTGGCGGTCAGTCCCCAGGACGTGGCGATCCGCCGGGTCGAGCAGATATCCGCCTGTAACATATGGGCGCCGGCGGTGCCGCAGGACTCGCCACCGCGGGTGTCGATCGGTGTGCCATGGCCCATCCCGGCGATGTCGTAACGTTCAATCACGACGCGGCCATCGGCGTCGCGCCAGGTTTCGCGACGGTGGCCATCCACCGTGTCGACCGTGCCCGGCGCGGTCGCTACCCCATGCAAATCCAGCCATTGATCGACGATCGCGCCGGCATTGGCCGGATCGACGATCGTATCGTGGGTTCCGTGCCACACCGAGAGGCTTGGCACCGGTCCGCGCTGGGGCGCCGCCGCCTTGGCCCGCGCGCTCAGTTCGCGCGATGACGGTCCGCCGTGACCTCGCATCCGTTCGAGCGCCTCGGGCAAGGTATTGGCGCCCCCGAACGGAAGGCCGGCGATGATCGCGCCGCCTGCAAATAATTCGGGATAGGTGGCGAGCATGACCGCCGTCATCGCGCCCCCCGCGGACAAGCCGGTGACGAACACGCGCGCCGGGTCGAGCTTATGTGCGGCCGTCATATGCTCGACCATCTGGGCGATCGACCGAGCCTCGCCGGCACCGCGCCGTGCGTCCGCCGGGACATACCAGTTGAAACACAAGTTGAAATTGTTGGCGCGGCGCTGCTCAGGGAACAGCAAGGCGAAGCCGTGGCGATCGGCCAAGGTCGACCAGCCGCTGCCCGTGTCATACACCGATGCATTCTGGGTGCAGCCGTGGAGAATGACCACCAGCGGCGCGCCGACCGGGAGGTTGTCGGGTAGATAAATCCGGGCATCGAGCGCGCCGGGGTTGGATCCGAACCCGGTCAGCGTGGCTAGCCGACCATCGTCATTGGCATTGGCCGCCAAACCGGCGCGGCGCATCGCGGTCAGGCGCGAGACGGTGTCACTAAGTCGGCGCATGGCAAATCTTTCGCAGTCGCAGCAGGAAATGCTGCATTGCAACAACAAGTGGGCGCGACCGTCGTTCCAGACAAGTGGCAGACACGAGCAAGCCCCTGATATCCGTGCAGTCGTGTTCAGTCGCCGCCGCCGCCGCCATCGCCGCTGTCGGTGTTTCTGCTGTCGCCGCTGGTGAGGTCGCCGACCGAGTCGATTGAATCGAACAGCGACAGGATGTCGAACTCCAGCGCCATGTCGCCAATGTCGAGCCACTGGTCCCAATCTGTCTCTTCGCCAGAGTCGATCGCGGTGTAGGTAACGAAAGCGCTGTCGTCACCGCGCTCGGCCAGCAGCCTGCGCAGCACCGGGATTCGACGCCGCGCCGTGGGCGACATGATCACATGCCGGCCGGCGGAACCAACTGGATCCGGCCCGCGTCAGGCAGGCTGAGCAATCCGGCCTGGACGCATTGGGGCGCGGTCCCGGGCGACGGGGCGAGCAGCAAGGCCGCCTCGGCCGGCGTAATCAGCCGTCGTTCAATGGCCGCTCCTTCGACGGTGCTAGAGCTGGAAATGCCCCTCGATCACTGTCACGCACCGGCCGCCGAGGATCACGCGGTCCTGTTTCAATTCGCAGTCAAGGTGGCCGCCGCGCTTGCTGGCCTGGAACGCGGTGAAGCGGGAGCGGCCCAGTTTCGCGGCCCAGAACGGCACCAATGCGGCATGGGCGGCACCGGTGACGGGGTCTTCATCGATGCCGTGGAAAGCGGCGAACACCCGGCTGGTAACGGCGGTGTCGTCGCCCGGCGCGGTGACGATCACCAATCGATCGATGGTGCGAAGGGCGGCGAAACTGGGCGTGATCGCGCGGACCGCGGCTTCGTCGGCGAGGAGGACGATGGCCGAGCCATTGCCGCCGCGGCCGAGATAGGTCGCGGTATTGGCGGGGAGGCCGAGCGCGTCGGTGAGGCCGGGTTCGACGCCTTGCTCCACAGCAAACGCGGGCAAATCAAGTCGCAGCAAATGGCCGTCTCTGGTGACGGTGAGGATTCCCGAGCGGGTGGCGAAGCGCACCGCCGCGCCGTGGATCAGGACATGCCCGGCGGCGAGCGAGGCATGGCCGCACAAATCGACCTCGACGGTCGGGGTGAACCAGCGCAGGTCGTAATCCGCGCCGTCGGCCTCGCTCGGCACGGTGAAGGCGGTCTCGCTAAGGTTGTTCTCCGCCGCGATGGCCTGCATCACCGGGTCGGGTAGCCACATGGTGAGCGGCATCACCGCCGCCGGATTGCCGGTGAAGGGGCCACTGGCGAAGGCATCGACCTGGAAGAAGGGCAAGGGCGTCATGACCGGCTCTCCGTGATCGCCGAGGGAAGCATCGTCTCGCGGTCGGTATGGCCCTCGGGGTCGAGGTGGATCAAGATCTCGGTCCCCGGAAAGCGCGCCTGAAGCGCCTCCTCGACCGCGTCCGTCCGCCGATGCGCGTCGCCGACCGTCCATCCGCCCGGCACCCACACGTGGAACTGGACGAAGTCATAAGCGCCGCTGGTGCGGGTGCGAAGGTCGTGAAGGCCCGCGAGCTCGGGGAAATCGGCGGTGGCGGTGAGGAAGGCGCGGCGCTTGGCCTCGGGCCATTCCTTGTCCATCAACTGGTCGATCGAGCGGCTCGCCGCGCGCCACGCCCCGAACATCAGCCAGCCCGCAATTAATATTCCGAACAGGGGATCGGCCGCTCGCCAGCCGATCAACTGGTCGAGCACCAAAGCGACGATCACCGCCAGGTTGAGCAACAGGTCCGACTGGTAGTGGACATGGTCGGTCTCGATCGCGACCGACCCGGTGCGCTTGATGACGTAGCGTTGGTAGGCGAGCAAGGCGAACGTCGCGCCGATCGCGACCATCGACACGCCCATGCCAAGCTCGAGCCCCTCGGTTCGCGCTTCGCTGCCGAGCCGGTCGATCGCGCGCCACGCGATCAGCACGGCGGAGATCGAGATCAGCACCACCTGGGCGAGCGCGGCCAGCGCTTCCGCCTTGCCATGGCCGAAGCGATGATCGTCGTCGGCCGGCACTGCCGCGAAGCGCACCCCGGCGAGGGTGACGATGCTGGCGACGAGGTCGAGCGCGGTGTCGGCCAGGCTGCCGAGCATCGCGACCGAGCCGGTCGCCCAGGCGGCATAGGCCTTTAGCCCCACCAGAAACAGCGCCACCGCGATGCTGGCGAACGCGGCGCGGGTGGTGAGTTGTGCGCGTGCCTCGTCGCGGGTCGGGGCGGTGCTGGTCACGGGTAAAGCATACTTTCGGTCCAGCCCCCATTGCCGGACTCCAGGGCGCCGGACCGGACGAACAGGCGGCGCTCGTGCAACCGATGGGCGCGGTCGGACCAGAACTCGATCTGGCGCGGGACGACCCGGAAGCCCGACCAGCGCGGCGGGCGGGGGACGTCGCCGCCCTGGAATCGATCACTCATCGCGTCGAACCGAGCCTCGAAAGTGGCGCGGGAGTCGAGCAAGCGCGATTGGTCCGAAGCCCAGGCGCCAAGCCGCGAATCGCGGCTGCGGGTGGCGAAATAGGCGTCGGCTTCGGCGTCGGTCACAGGCTCGACCGGCCCGTCGACGCGAACCTGGCGGCGCAGCGATTTCCAGTGGAACAGCAGCGCCGCCTCGGGGTTGGCGACGAGTTCCTCACCCTTGCGGCTGTCGAGATTGGTGTAGAAGACGAAGCCGCGCGCGTCATGGCCCTTGAGCAGCACCATCCGCACCGACGGGCGGCCCGCGGCGTCGGCGGTGGCGAGCGCCATCGCGTCGGGGTCGTTGGGCTCCGCCGCCTTCGCCTCGGCGAACCAGGTATCGAACAGGCAGAATGGATCGTCGGTCATCGGACGAGGCTCTAGGCCGCGCGACGCTTGCCCTGCAAGGCACCCTGTTGCAGGAGGCGTCGCCATGGACCTTTATCAACGCCTGGGG
>Ga0136611_10003245_pt1 | contig 11402 bp, 6 predicted proteins | sample AntDrymUQ2232306_2_FD_106645 | JGI IMG/M metagenome (GOLD analysis project Ga0136611, IMG submission 106645) | Polar desert sand microbial communities from Dry Valleys, Antarctica - metaG UQ223 (23.06) | ecosystem: Environmental > Terrestrial > Soil > Desert | place: Antarctica: Dry Valley... | reverse complement strand
TAACACGGCTCATGGTAGAGCACTTCGTCGCCCGGGTTGATCAGCGCGCGCAGCGCGAGATCGATCGCCTCACTCACGCCGACCGTGATGATCACCTCCGTCCGCGGATCGTAAGCGATGCCGAAGTGCGTGTGCACGTAGCGGCAGATCGCCGTCCGCAGCTCCGGCAAGCCGAGGTTCGACGTGTAATGAGTCCTCCCGCGCTCCAGCGAATAGATCGCCGCCTCCCGGATGTGCCACGGGGTATCGAAATCCGGCTCGCCGACGCCGAGCGAGATCACCTCTTTCTCCTGCGCGACGATGTCGAAGAATTCGCGAATGCCCGATTTCGGGAGGTCGCGGACGTGCGCAGCGATCTGCCTCTTTGAGGTCATGGTTCGCCGTTAGGGAGCAACCGCCAGGCGCTCCGTTTTCTCCTCGCGGGTGAGGGAGACGCCGTTCTCTTTGTAGCTCTTCAGACGAAAGTGCGTCGCCGTCGAGAGCACCCCTTTGATGGTCGAGAGCTTCTCGGAAATAAACGCTGCGATCTCGTGCAGGGTCGCGCCTTCCGCGATTACCAGCAGGTCGTAGCCGCCGCTCATCAGGTAACACGATTGCACTTCGGAAAATTTCGCGATGCGGTTGGCAAGCCGATCGAACCCACCCTCGCGCTCCGGCGTAATCTTCACCTCGACAACCGCCGTCACCAGTCCGGCGGCACGCCGCTGCCCATCGACGATCGCCTGATAGCCGAGGATCACGCCCTCCTCCTCGAGCCGTGCGATTTTCTCCGCCACCGCCGCGGCCGTGCTGTTCAAGCCGCGCGCGAGTTCCTCGTGGGAAGCGCGCGCGTTTTGCCGAAGGAGCTGAAGTAGGTCGTCCATGATTGTGCCGGTGGAAAAAGGCGGCGAGCATACACGCCGCCTTCGGACGGTCAGCGAGAAGTTTTACGGCAGCACGCGCGCCGTGCCGTCGAAGCCGATCGCTGTCACGCGATCACTTCCGAGCTCGCCGATCCGATCGTGATAAACATGGATGAGCCGGATGTTCTCAACTTGCAGCTCTGCGCGCTGCGCGGCGGTGGTCGCCGGATCGAGCGCGGGCTCGTAGAGGAAAGTCTCGGTGAAGTTGTGATGGCCGGGCCCGTAGGTCTGCGCGAACTCGTCCGTGAGCACGAGTGGCGTGCTCGTGAGGCCCGTGCTCGTGAGGCCCGTGATCGTGGGGCGCGCTCCCCATGCGGCCAGGGGGAAGGTTTTGATAAGAATAAAACCGCCGCTCTCGTTAAGTGAGCGGTTCATCGTGGGGAGCGGGGCTGCACCTTCGCCGGGGAGCGCTTTGCTGCAAGATGTCTCCCGGCGCAAAAGCGCGCGGCTAAAGGGGTGCCGGCGTGTTGCCCGGTCGGCTCGAGTGCTGGAGGGTGACGCTCGCGATGCGCGAGCAAGCGTTGCCGCGAAGGGACCCAGCCGGTGATGAACTTATCGAGTGGCAGGCACGGGCTGCGGATCTGCGCGACGGTTATTGGGGACGGCGACCGGACGGCCTTCAAGGAACGCGGCTTCTTGAAGCAACACGCCAGTTTCGCTGAACGTCCGCTGGACAGTGACCATCCCATCCGGCGTTCGGACAATTTCCAGGGGAGAACGACCATCGCGATTCTTGTGCTGGATCCGAGCAACCTCGCGCGTGGGAGTAAGTTCGCGGTGGGGTCGGTCCGGGTCGCCGGGAGGGCGGTATTGGTTTGTCGCCCCGGCGCTCGCGGTCAGTGGCGGTCTGGACTTGTCCCAGATTCCTGCTTTTGCCGCCCAGCAGGCACCGATCAGCACGGCACAGGTGGAACCGATCGCGATCCCGCGAATCCGGCGGCGACTCACGAGGTTATGGCGCCAGCCATTTGATCCGCACGAAGGCGCGGCTTCGCTTCGCACAGGGAATGGCCGCATCGATGCCCACAACCGCCACTTCAGCGACCGTCGCGGTGGAAAGGACCGTTTCCGTCACCGCAGACGCGGGCTCCCAGTTTGTAAGGTCGGAACTGATCTCGTAGCGAAAACTCCGCGGGGTCACTGCGGCGCGGCGCGAGTATCTGAGGTGAATCACGGCTTCACCGTCCACGGCTGAGACGGTCGCAGTGATCGGACTGGGCGACGCCTGCAATGGCGAAGCGGCGAAGAAGTATTCGAGCGAATTGGGAATTCCGTCCCCATCATCGTCGCCGTCCGCCTTTAGGTCGCCAGTGGCGAAGTAGTCCATCGCCCACCGGTCGGGGATGCCGTCGCGATTCTGATCGGGAACCGTGGCAGCGACGGCAGACCAACGGGCGATGTAGATCTTGTCGTCGTCAAGAATGCCGAAGCCGTCCGCGCCCCAACGCACGCAAGCCAGTGCCCAATCGCCACCTTGAGACGCGGGGAGAGCGAATGTTCCTTCAGGATTTCCCGTCGTTGCGTTGAAGGCGCGCAAGGCATTGCCCGAGACGAGATACGCGCGGTTCGCGGGCGCATCGACACAGGGCCGCCCGTTGAAATCGAGCGAAGCAACAAGCGTCAGCGTGTCGGTATTCACGAGCTTCCCGGTGCTGGAGAGCACGCGATTCCCTTCTCCGCGAATGTCCACGTAATAACCGCTGATCACATTCGATACGGACTCCGTCGCGGTGACGCCGGCGGCGCTGACGACGAGCTTCGAGATTTGGAACCCCGAGGTGTAGTTATTGTATCCGATGAAGGTATCGGGCGACCCGGTTCGCTCGATCCGATCGACGCTGTAGATGCTGGTGCGATCGTTGCGCCGGGTGGCGCCGTCATACACGATGGCGGAGTGGTCACTCGCTCCGGAAATGAGAAAGCTGGTGCCATCGCCGGCGAGCACCTCGATATCCTGAGCGTAGTTCGTATCGCCCCACTGACTTGCCCCGAGCGGGATGCGGATGCTCGTGGGCGGATTTGCAGAGAGATCGACGCGATGGACCTCCGGAGAGTCCGTGAGGCCTACATACAAATACCGGCCGTTCGCGGACAAAGCCATCGCGCCGGGGAACGGGTTGGCGTTGATTGGAAGCGGATCGGAGATCAGCCCATTGGTGGGATTGATCGAGACGATGGATCTCCCAAGAGGCGCATCAACCGATGCGGGGATGCTTGCCCAGAGCACATTGCGGGTCGGATCGTGAATGAGGTTGTTCGCGGTCATTCGCAGTTGATTGACGCTGTCACTGCCCGACTGGAATCCAACGCTGACGAGCTTGAACGCGATGTTATCCGAGAAGTTCGCGTCGATCGCGCTGGAGGTGGCGCTCGCACGGCAGGTGAGGCTTCCGGCAGATTGCGGAAGAGCGGCGATGGTCAAGGTGGCCGCAGCGCCGGCGGCCAATTCGCCGACGGAAAGCGTGATGTTCAAACCTCTCGTCGAAACCGTGCCGGTGCTGGCCTCGACGTTTTGCAAGGTTTGGCCGTCCGAGAGAGTGCTGGTGAGCAGGGTATTGCGCGCAGGGTTGGGGCCGTGATTCGTAACCTGCACCGTATAGGTCAGCGTCGCGCCGGCCGTCGCGGGATTCGGGGTTGCGGCGACTGTCGTGCGGAGGTCGGCGGGCGGATCGCTGGGCACGAGCTGGCTGCTCGCGATCAGGACCACCGAATTCCCGGCGCGGAATGCGAGCCCATTGGCTCCCCAGCGAATAAAACCGCCGGGCGAAGAGAATGAGGAGGGGAGCGTTACGCGACGGATCAAAGTGAGCGTGGTCGGGTCGTGCGCGCTGAGCTTGTTGTATTCGGAGGAGAAGTTCCCTTGCGGCTCGAGGAAAAACACCCGGTTCGAAGCGAGATCCGGCCGCACGAGTCCGCTGGCGGCGAAGGTGCCGAGCCGCCGCATTTGCAGACCGTCCACCGCGACACCGGTGAAAGAAAAGACCCGGTCGCCGTCCGACCGAATGTCCGTCGAGAAGCCGTCGATCAAGTCTCTCTTCACCGCCTCTTCCCGGATCCCGGCGGCGTCAACGCGCAGATGCCGGAAGCCAAACTCCGTCGTTTCGTTGTTATACCCGAAGAAGAGCGTCGGGTCGGCGGACGGCTCGATCACGTTGCTGCCGGTATGGTCCTGCGTCTTCGCACCGCGGGCCACGCCATTCTCGTAAACCGCGACGCCTCCGTGACGGGGAGAAACGCTCTTCCGAAATTGCGAGACGACGAGCAGATTTGGCTGGCCGGCTACGGTGCACAGATCTTCGGCGTAGAGCGTTCCGAATGACGGATCGGTGCCGACCGGGAAATTTGCCGCGACCGCGAGATTGTCAGGCGTGATCCGCGAGATCGTGCCATTCGCATTGAGCGCGACGTAAAGGTTCTCGCCCCCGCTCGTCAGTGCAAGCGGCCCGGGATCCTGGCTAAGGGCGACATTGCCCGTGATCTGCGCCGTCGAGGGGTCGATGACGACGACTTTGTTCGCATACACGCCTCCGCCGACCGACGGCACGCTGGCGTAAATACGGCTCCGCCCAGCATCCCACACGAGGTCTGCCGCTTTCACGTTCACCAGCCTCAAAGTGTCGAACGGGCTCGATTCACCGGATCGGCCGAACGCATCGGTCGCGCGCAACCGCAGTGGCGCAGCGTTTACCGATGGGATCGTGACTGCGCCCGTCCAAGCTCCCCCGGAAAGCGTCACGCTCGCGGGATTGAGCGGTTGGACGCTTCCATCCGGCAGAAGGACGCTCAGGTCCACGGCCCCGGAGAATCCGCTGATCGCGTTTCCTTCAACATCGAACGCCGCGATCGTAATCGTCACCGGACTGCTGATCGCGAGGATCTCGCCCAAGGTCCCGAAACGGTAACTTGCAGGGTCGTTATCGCGGACCAGCACGGCCCGGCTCGCCGAGGTGAAGGTGCTCGCGGCGGCGGTAATGCTCACGGACAGGGTTCCGTCCGCGGCGGTGTTGTCCGCTGCTGCGATCGGAAAGCTTGCCGAAGTCTTCCCTGCTGGGATCGTCACCGTCGCCGGCACCGTAAGCGCAGCTTCGTTCGAGCTGGTCAGGCTGATTTGCAGAGGAGATGTGACGGGTCCTGAGACCGTCACTGTCCCGGTCGCAGTCGCTCCCTCCTGCACTGTTGCGGGAGCGGTCACGGAGAGCGTGCGTGCTTCATTATCGAGAGCGACGGTCTCCGCCGTTACAGAAGCCAAATCGCTGCCGCTGGCACTGACGGTGACGGGCACTTCGCCGTCCAGTTTCACATCGTCCACCGCACGAGCGGTGAAAGCGACCTGAGTCTCGCCGGCAGGAATTGTGACCGAGCTGGGAATGGTGATCTCGCCCGACGGAAGAGCGGTGAGATCGATGGTAAGCGGCACCGTCGTCAAACGATCGATCGAGACTGAAGCGTTGTCCGTGGGCAGCCCGCCTTCCGTCAGCGTGCTCGGCAGCGTGAGCGTGAGCAGCGCTTGATCGGCATCGACGATTTCGATGGCGCCGGACCCCAGCACGACTCCTTCTGCAGTGGCCGTGATCGTCACCGTGCGTTGAGGGTTCACGACCTCGTCATCATTGACGGAAAACTGGAAGCTGGCGGAGGTCCGCCCTGCACGGATTTTCACCGACGCGGGCAGCGTGATTTCCCCGGCCGGTGACGCCGACAACGCCAGGATCATCGATTTTTTCGAAGCGAAGGCCAGTAACACGCGCCCGACATGTGGGCCGGTGCCTTCCGTCAGCGGCGTCGGCAACTCGAACTCGGCTCGCTGGTCCAGGTCGGCAGTGATGGACACGTCGTCGAAAGCGATTCCATCCAGCGGCGCTGGTCCATTGTCATACGCCGAAAAGCGAATCCGGAACCCTCGATCGAACCGCCCATCTAAAGCAGCAACACTGGGGTCGAGAGCGATGGAATAAGCCGTCCACGCAGCCGGCACTGCTTCCAACGATTGCACCGTCCGCCACGTCGCCCCGCCGTCCGCACTGATTGCCACGCCATCATAAGCGCGCTCGCCAGAGAAATTGCCCGCCGGTGGCGGGTGCGGTTCGTTTTCCAAGCTCTTCGCTTTGAAGCTCAGAACAACGTTCTTCTTGTTCGCGAGGTTTAAGCGGAGAGTCGCCTCCGCGGCCGAGTAAAGGGCGTCGTCCACGCGGTCATCGGCGATCAGGTGCGCGGCGCCCGTCGCCGGCCCCCTCTTCGTGCTGACCTTTACCCGGCCGTCGTTCGTTTTGGAAATGGACCACTTCGGGCCCAAGCTCCCGTTCTCGAAGCCGTCCTTGAAGACGACCGCCGCGTCGGTCCTTGGAACAAGGGAAAGGAAGCTGAGGGCAGCGACGAGGGCAGCGGCAAGCGTTTGCATCGGTGGAGGCGTTACTGGGGTTTGGAGGGAGGAGCACGCTCGGCCAGGAGTCCGCGAGCGCATTGGGATGAAAGGGCGCGGAGGTTATGCGTTTCGCTTTTTACTGCAAGCTGGGATCAAGGGCGCCCGCGCACACGCGCACCGGGCGAGAGTTCCTGGGGCAGTGACCGACAGCAGCAGCAGCAGAAACGAGCAGGGCGCAGCACGTGGAGGCGAGACGCAGAAGCGGGAGAGGTTCCGGGCGCGGAGATGCGCGCGCGCCTGCCGGGGAGCGCATCGGCGCGAGGATCTGAGCTATCCGAAGCGTGGCGGAATTGGGGTGTCGGGTCGTCTCGACTTCCGGCCGCCTCACGGCGACCGTCGCTGTCTTCACCCGAATGTCCGTGCGCCTCCTTCTCCTCGTTGCCGTCAACGTCTCGCTGATCATCGCGCGTGCGCACGCTGCACCGCCGGTGCTCGGCCCGGCGCAAGGGGTGACGCTTCACCCGGGGGGAGCGGTGCGCCTCGCGCTGCCGCCGGTGGAAGCTGGGGCGGTTTGCGTGAGCCGCGATGCGAAGGTGGCGCAGGCTTTCAATAATGGCTGGTGCTTCGGGATCGTGCTGGGAACGACGGAGGTGGAGGTCCGGCGCGCGGCGGGAGGGGAGACGGTGGGCGTCTTCCGCGTGCGCGTGGTGGAAGAGAAGCCGCGGGTCCTCACCGCGGGCGACATTCAGCAGCACCCGGACAATCGGCGCTTTCGCACGGTGGATGGCCGGCAGTGCTACGGGAGCGAGCTCAATGCCCGGCAGGCGGAGAGCAAGGGGACGAAGTCGAACCGTGTCGTGAATCCGAAGCGGCCGGGCGGCGATGTCTTGTGGCCGGTGGAGAAGGGTGCGCGGATCGTGGATGGGGCGGGCACGCTGATCGGCACGGTCGCGCCGCAAACCGCGGGCGGGGAGCGGCTGTCTCTTTCGAAGTTCAACCACGGGATGACGAAGGTCCTCAATGGCGAGGTGCACGTGTATTCCTTCGCCACACCCGTGCGGCTCGCGACGCCGCGCGATGGACGCTCGGAGGTCGGTGTCTCCGCATGGATGCCGCTGCGTGAGGTGATCGATAAAGAGACGCTGCTCGACCTGCTGCATCCCGGCACCGGCAAGGTCCCTGCGGTTGAGCTGAGCGGCGAAACTTTCCGCATCACGGGCGGCAACCCGAAGGAGTTTGCGACCGAGGACGGGACGCCGCTGAAGATCGTCAAGAACGTCAACACGCCGCCGAAAGCGATCGACTATCTGGTGCGCGACGCTGGCACGATCAACGTCCTCTACTGCGTCCCCGGTTTCGCGCTCGGCGGGCACGGGCTCGACTCGTTCCTGGTCTCGAGCGGCGCGCAGTTTCGCCCCGGGAAAGACATCCGTAAGATCACGGTGCCGACCTATTTCCCTCCGGGGCACGCGAAAGCCGGCGAGGTGACGCCGAAGCCGATGACGTTCGTTTACGGCGCGGTGGAGGTGAAGGGCGCGCCGCCAGTCTTCGGTTGGGTCGCCGAAGCGGCGCTCTCGGGTGTGGTGCCGGAGGTGTGAGCGCGGACGTTTTGTTTTACGAAGTGCGACGGCCGCTGTTACTGACGAGCCACTTCTTCTTTCCGCACCCATGAGCCAGAACATCGAGTCCCACCAAACTGAGACGCGCCTCTTCCCGCCGCCGCTGGAGTTCGCGAAAAAGGCGCGCGTTCAGTCGCAGGAACAGTATCGCGCTCTTTGGCGCGAGTCGCTCGATGACCCCGAGACTTTTTGGGCGCGCGAGGCGGCGGACCTGACGTGGGATGCGCCGTCGACGCAGTTGCTCGATTGGCAGGAGCCGTTCGCGAAATGGTTCGTCGGTGGGAAGCTGAACGTGTCGCGGAATTGCCTCGACCGGCATCTCGGGACGAGCCGGCAAAACAAGGCCGCGATCATTTGGGAAGGGGAACCCGGCGAGCGGCGCACGCTGACTTACCAGCAGTTGCACCGCGAGGTTTGCCGATTCGCAAACGTGCTGAAGCGAAACGGACTGCAGCTCGGTGATCGCGTGATCATTTACATGCCAATGGTTCCCGAAGCGGCGATTGCCATGCTTGCCTGCGCCCGGCTCGGGCTCACGCACTCGGTCGTCTTCGGCGGGTTCAGCGCGGCGTCGATCAAGGATCGCGTGCAGGATTGCGGCGCTGTCGCGGTGATCACGGCCGATGGCGGCTACCGACGTGGGTCGATCATTCCGCTGAAGGCGAACGTTGATGCAGCGCTCAAGGGCGGCGGCCATCCGGTGAAGCGCGTGATCGTTTTTCGGCGGGCGAATAACGATGTGCATATCGAAGAAGGCCGGGACGTCTGGTGGCACCGCGAGCTGGAATACGTCGACGCGAACTGCCCGGCGGTGTCGCTCGACAGTGAACACCCGCTCTTCATTCTCTACACGAGCGGCTCCACCGGCAAACCGAAGGGCATCCTGCACACCACGGCTGGCTACCTGCTCGGCGCTTACCTCTCGTGCAAATACGTCTTCGATCTGCGCGACGAGGACGTTTACTGGTGCACCGCCGATGTCGGCTGGGTCACGGGCCACAGCTACGTGGTCTACGGGCCGCTCGCGATGGGCGCGACGACGCTGATGTATGAAGGCGCGCCGGATGCACCGGACCGCGGTCGCTTCTGGAAGATCATCGAGGATTATGCGGTCAGCGTGCTTTACACCGCGCCGACGGCGATCCGGGCGTTCATCAAGTGGGGCGACGAGTGGCCGCAGAAGCACGATCTCAGCTCGTTGCGCCTCCTCGGCACGGTCGGCGAGCCGATCAATCCCGAGGCGTGGATGTGGTATCACCGCGTGATCGGCGGCGAGCGCTGCCCGATCGTGGACACTTGGTGGCAAACCGAAACCGGCGGTCACATGATCACGCCGCTGCCTGGCGCGATCTCCACGAAACCCGGAACGGCGACGCTCCCGTTCTTCGGGGTCGACGTGGCGGTGGTCGACGATGAAGGGAACGAAGTTCCGCCGAACGTCGGCGGCAAGCTCGTCATCCGGAAGCCCTGGCCGTCGATGTTGCGCGGCATTTGGGGCGATGAAGAGCGCTATCGGCAGACGTATTGGAGCGAAGTGAAAGGATGCTACTTCGCCGGCGATGGCGCCGTGCGGGATAGCGATGGGTATTTCTGGATCATCGGACGGATCGACGACGTGCTGAACGTCGCCGGCCATCGCCTCGGGACGGCGGAAGTGGAAAGCGCCCTGGTCTCGCACGAATCGGTCGCCGAAGCCGCCGTTGTCGGGCGGCCAGACGAGCTGAAAGGGCAGGCCGTTGTCTGCTTCGTGACGCTCAAGCAAGGCGTGCCGGCTTCGCCCGAGCTTGCGGTGGCGCTGAAGAAACACGTCCGCCACGCGATCGGTCCCGTCGCCACGCCGGACGATATTCGCTTTGCCGAAGCGCTGCCGAAGACGCGCAGCGGCAAGATTATGCGCCGGCTGCTCAAGCAGATCGCCAGTGGCCAAGCCGTCACGGGCGACACCACCACTCTCGAGGACTTTAACATCCTCGCGAAGCTCTCTGCGGCCGAGGAGTGAGCCAGCCGGTGCGTGACGGGCACTCTGCGCTCGCCTCGGACCTTCCCGTCGGTATCGTCCGCGCCGCCACGCTCCGCAGTGCGCCCTTTACGATGGACTATTTCCGCCCAGGACTCCGCGAAATCCGGCGCGTCGTAGAGCGTTGCAACCATCGTCTTCGGCTTCTCTGGCTGGATCGCCAGCTCGGGAAAGCCGAAACGGAGTTGGGCGTGCTGGGTTGGCAGCAGGCGGACTACGACGAGGCGACGCAGACCGAGGTGAATAAGATCCACGACGTCGAGCGGGAGCAGTCCCGAATGACGAATGCAGGCGCCGAAGTTGGTCAGATCATTCGCGAACTGGCGCAACAGCGGGAGACTGCACGAGGCGAAGCAGACGCGCGCCGCCAGACCGTCGAAACCGCACGTCAGCGTGTGCAGGAGCCGCTCGCGGCGCTCGAGAAGCAGATCGCCATCCTCCGCAAGAGCGAGCACGACTACGGGCGCCGCGTCCCGGAGCTCGATCGCGAGCAGCGCGAGGTCGAGACGCTCTATTCGAAGCTGCTGCTTGCGGATTCACCCACGCCGACCGCGCGCGACGAATTGTTTCGCCTGCGTGAGCGGCTCATCGGCATTCCGAACGAGAAGGCAGATTTGCGCGTCCACCACACCCGTAACGCGGCGGACTTGCAGACGAAGGAAAAGGAAGCCGCGCTCCTGAAGGGGCAGATCGAGGAATTCAACCGGCAGATCCGGGAGATCGACACGTCCGCGCGCGCTGCGGAGGCGAAGCTCGCGGGTGAATTGCGCGAACGCGAAAAGGAGAAGGCGCGCATCAATGCGGAGGTCGACAAGCTGGAGCGCGGCAAGACGAACCCGTTTCGTGAGATTGGGCGCGTGCTCGCGGACAACAACCTCCCGCCCTTGAATCAACCCCACGTCCTCGAGCATGTGAAGGCGCTCCGGTTCGCTGTTGAGGAGCGCCGTTACGAACTCGCCGCGTCCCGCGAGCAGAGCGCGCAGGAGGATCCGACTGCGGTCCGCTCCTCGTTGGCGCTTTGGGCGGTCATTCTGCTGGCCGTCGGCTTGCTCGCGGCCGCGCAGCTCTAGCGCCGGGATGCTCAGGTTGCTCTCCCTGTGAGCGTCGACCGGTGCACTCTCGAGACGCCCCTGCGCGAACTCGCTTCCCTCACGCCGCAGCGAATCCGTCAGCTTGAGCGTTTCGGCCTCGAGAAGGTCGGCGACTTGCTGACCCACTACCCGCGTCGGCACGAAGACCGGACGCGCTTCGAGCGATTCCCCGACGGAGAAAACCCGGAGCCCGTGTGCGTTTACGGCATCGTGAAAAAGACGCAGCTCCGACGGCTGCGCGGGCGCTTGAAAATGTTCGATGCGGTCCTTGAAGAGGAGAATCCGCATGCTCTGAGTTCGCCGCTGATTTGCCGGTGGTTCAACGCGCACTGGGTGGAAAAGGCGATCATCGCAGGGCAACGGCTGATCATTCACGGACGCCCGAAACGGAGCGCCGGGAACGTGGTGATC
>Ga0136611_10003244_pt1 | contig 11405 bp, 12 predicted proteins | sample AntDrymUQ2232306_2_FD_106645 | JGI IMG/M metagenome (GOLD analysis project Ga0136611, IMG submission 106645) | Polar desert sand microbial communities from Dry Valleys, Antarctica - metaG UQ223 (23.06) | ecosystem: Environmental > Terrestrial > Soil > Desert | place: Antarctica: Dry Valley... | reverse complement strand
GGCCTCCGTTCGCTACCATTCCCCTGCCAACCTCCGACGGGCGAATCCCATGGCCAAGCCGCTCACCGTCATCTTCAACGGCGAAACCGTGAACTTCGACCTCCGGAAGGTCGAGCGCTCGAAGCTCTACGGCTACGTCGAGACCGAAGTCGTGGACGACTCCGGCAAGCCTTGCGAACTCGCCACGCTCATCGCCGACGGGCACTCCATCGTCGGCAAAGGGGGCACGGCGCTCGCGTACTTCACCCCCGAAGGGCTGTGGCGCAAGAAGTCCGAACTCAAAGCCGTGGACATCCACGGCAACACTGTCGTTCCGGTGAAGTCCACGTTCGACAACCCGGTGACGCTCGACGCGACGGCGACCATCGACGAGTACCTCTCGCACAACATCCACCTCATCTACCTGCTCTCGCCCGACGGAGCGAGCGACGCGCTGGTGGCCGAGTTGCGGGCGGGGACCATCTTCCGGTTCCCCTTCAGTTACCGCGGCGGCCTGGAAGCCTCGGCCGGGTTCCTGTTGCACGGTTCGGATGGGAATACCTTCCTCTGCGTCGGCGCGCCGACGGCCGCCGAGTACGTCGATCTGAAAGCGACGGCGGCCGTCGTCCCGGACGCGGACGAACCCGATGCGGTCGAAGACGGCGCCCTCGATTTCAGCCTCGTGTGATGCCGGGAGTTCCGCTCGGATCTCGTTCGCCCGCCGCGCCGGCGAGGGAATTATCGGTTCCGCGCCGGCGCGGCGGACGAACGAGATAGGAAACCATGTTCGGCCCGTCCCTTCCCCGTGCGCTGCTGGCGGCGCTGTCGGGCATCGTCTCGCTCGTGCTCGTCCTGCTGGTCGCGGCGCTCGTCGCGGCCGAGGGGAAGAACCAATACGAACTGCTGCGCGACCTCTTCGTGCCGCTGATCGGCCCGGTCGTCGCGGTCCTCGTGCCGATCGTCGTACTCTACGTGATCCCGAGCGGGCAGAGCCGCGAGAAATTCGCCCTCGACCTGTGCGGGCAGTACTACAGCGAAGACATGCGACGGGCGCGCAACGTCGGCTGGCAGCACTTCGTCGTGGGCCAGCGGAACCTGCCGCCGATCAAACGCGCCGAAGGGCTCAACCACTTCCTCGACTACCTCACGAACCCCGAGACGCACCGCGGCATCGAACCGGCCGTGGACGAAACGTACCAGCGGGCGTCGCGCGTCCTCGACTTCTTCGCGCTCGTGAACGAGTGCGTCGGCCGCGGCACCGCCGATCCGGACATCGTCCGGTCGTTCCTGCTCTACTACTACTTGTGGTGGCGCGACGAAATCCTCGACCCGCTCCGCAAAACGCGGCGGATCGTCACGGATCACCCGAAGTTCCGCCCGCTGTGGTGGAACCCGATGATTCACTTGGATGGAATGGTCGGCCCGGTTACGGAAGGAGATGGATCGCCCTGAACGCGGAGGCGACGGCTCCGCTCACTGCTTCTCTTTGCGATCGTCGCGGATAAGGAAGACGAGTTGCTTAGCGCAGAGGGCGATCTTGTCGCCCGGCCGGAGCTTCGTCGGCCCGTGGATGCGGGAACCGTTGAGGACGGTGCCATTCTTGGAAGCGATGTCGTGGAGTTCGCACGAGCCGTCGCGATGGACGACGATGGCGCAGTGGCGGCGGGAGACGCACTCGTCGCGGAGGACGACGCTGTTGTCCGGGAGTCGCCCGACGCTGTTCACGCCCACCGAGAGCGTGTAGAGGCGCTCGCCGTCCTGCACCCAAAAAGTTCGGGCCGGATTCGGGCCGAGCCGCGTTTCGCGGCTGTCGGAATCGCCGTCCGAAAGCCACCCGAGATCGCCGCCGAGGGTCAGTTGACTGCAGCCGAGTTCCATCTTTTGACGCGCAGCTCGGAATTCGGCCTGCCGTGGCGAGCCGTCCAAATGCAGGCTGTGGAAATGCGGATCGGCCACGATCCGGACTCGCCAAGTTAGGGAAATGAAACCGCCGTACCCGAATTCTACGACGTCCACGCCGACACAATCACTGCCTATTCATACTTTTCGACGAAGTCGTCCGTTCTGTCAAGCCGAAACGAGGGAGTTTCGAGCGGTGCTCCCAAAATTCCTTCGGCATAGGTGGAACTGCGGAACTCCGCTTCCTGTTGACGCGGTCGCCCCTTCGGGTATAGCCCGATCCGTCCGTCGCCGTCGCCGAGGATCGGGATGCCCCTCCGCTATCTGCCCCTGCTCTTCGTGCTATCGTGCCTTCCGGCCTGCGCCGTGTCGCTCGGCGGGAAGGATCTGCCCGATGGCCATGAACTCACGCGGTCGAAACCGGTCGATGCACCGACGGGTGTGCCTTTTGCCATCGCCCGCAAACCGGGGAGTTCGAAGCCGCTGAATCCGGAGGCGACCGAGCCTCCGCCCGTCGTGCGAACTCCCGACCTTCCCGAAATCCCTCCGCAGACCGTACCGAAAGAGAGCGAGCCGAAAGAACTTCCGCTCGTCGTCGCAGCACCTCCGGTGCCGGACGCTCCGCTCGTCGCGATCCTGCGCGCCTATGTCGAAGGCCATCCGGAAGAGGCGATGCCGCTGATCCATAGGCTCGGCAAGCCGAACCAAGAGTTGGTGCTGCAACTCGTGCCGGCGCTCGTGAAGGCGTCGCAGTTGAACCCGGCGCAGGCCGATCCGCAAGAATTGGCGATGGTCGCGGCGCAATTCTCCGGCGCCGCCATCCTGTTGAGCAAGCGCGCCCCGATGACCATCGAGAAGGCGCTCTTCTGCCGGTCGGTCAAGAATTTCGGCCACTACGATCCGCTGCCGGAGAACGCCTTCCTCAAACCGGGGACGACGAACATCGTCTACTTCGAGATCGGCAACGTCGCCAGCGAGCCGGCGACGCAGAACGGCGTCGAGGGCTACCTCACGAAGCTCGTATGCTCCTGGCAGCTCAAGGACGGCGACCGTGTCCTCGACCTCACGAGCCGCTCGCAGGAGCAGAAGGCGGAACTCGTCGAGACGAAGGCCGACTTCAGCCAGAGCCAATTACGGGACTACTTCCTGCTGCTCTGGTTCACGGCTCCGACGAAGCCGGGCAAGTACACGGTGCATTTCAAAGTGCGCGATGCGAACACGGGCCGCGAAGTGATCCGGGCCTTGCCGTTCCGCGTGCCCTAACCCGCAACCCCGAAAGAACGGTTGCAAACGGCACTCTCGAAAGCGATTGCGCTGCGCGAATGCCGCAATCCGGGCTGCCCCGTCCGGACGAGGTCGTAAAGTAAACCGATTCCGCGTTCCCTCTCCGAAGGTTCTCATGGCCGACATCCAACCGACGCAGGTCTTCTACCACCCCGGCACCGTCACCCGCGCCGAACGGCACGCCCTGCTGAAGCAGACCGGCGCGACGCTCTGGTTCACCGGCCTCTCGGGGTCGGGCAAATCGACGCTCGCCGTGGCCCTCGAACAGGTGCTCATCGCCCGCGGCCACCCCGCCTACAGCTTGGACGGCGATAACATCCGCTTCGGCCTCAACGCCGGACCGAAAATCCTGATGGATACGCGGAGCCTGCCCGAAGCGAGCGCCAAGCGCTTCGGCCTCGGGTTCAGCGCCGAAGACCGCGAGGAGAACATCCGCCGAATCGGCGAGGTGTCGAAGCTCTTCGCCGACGCCGGGCTGTTCGCGCTCACGAGTTTCATCAGCCCGTACCGCAAGGATCGCGATGCGGCCCGCAAGATCCACGAGGCTAACAAGACCGGGGCGATCCCGTTCCTCGAAATCTATTGCAACACCCCCATCGAAACCTGCGAGCAGCGCGATCCGAAGGGTCTTTACAAGCAGGCCCGCGACGCCGTCGCCGCCGGGAAGGGAATGGGCTTCACGGGCGTCGATGATCCCTACGAAGCGCCGAGCAACCCCGAGTTGACTTGGGATGCGTCCACGCAGACCGTCGAGCAGGGGGTGGCTCTCGTGCTGAATTACCTCATCCAAAAGGGATTTGTGAAGTCCTGACCGACAGTCCCCCAAATCGCTGCAATCGCTACAGCCGAACTTCCGTCCGGCTGTCCAATCCCGATTTCCCTCAAGTCCACTAGGCGCGGCATTCTCCGCCCGGTTAATTTGTGCTTGTAGGAAATGCTAACTTGCATTCCCTCCAGCGCGCGCCGCCGAGGCGCGATTGGCGCGGCTGGCGCGATTGCGCCGGCACGAGAGGGTGCTCGCCCGGCACTTCCGGCAGACTGGCCCCACTCCGCCTAAACCCCCTGGGATGGCGCAGAAGGCAGACCCGGCTTAACCCGCCGGAAACTCCCGAAAAAAGACCATTTTCGCTGGAGTTGGAGCGGAGCTAGCGTTGACCGGGGTGCGAGTGCGACATACAGTTGTCGCGTTCGGCCCGTGCTCCCGACCGCCGCCCGGAGTCGCTCGGCATCACCGCCGAGCGCAATCGCGGGCCCCATCAACCAGCCCTGACAGGATGCCCATGGCCCCGACCGGTTCCAAATGGCGGCTCGACCGCCCGGCAGAAGGATTCGATGCCGCCGTGCCGTCCATCGAGACGGCGCCGATGTTCCGGACCTTTCTGCCCGACTGCTACGAACCCCGCTACGCCTATCCCCTGCTCGTGCTCTTCCACGCGCACGGCAGCAACGAGGAGCAGGTACTCGACCTCGTCCCGCGGATGAGCCGGCGGAATTACGTCGCCCTCAGCCTCCGCGGCCCCGAACTCATGGGCGTCCGCGAAGACGGTCACCTCGCCTGCGGATGGGGCACCGACGACCGCCACGTCGAGACGGTCAACGAATACATCGTCGGAGCCGTCGAACGCGTCCGCCGCGTCTGCAACATCCACACGGAGCGCATCTTCCTCGTCGGCGTCTGCGAGGGGGCGGCGGCCGCCTACCGCGCCGCCTTCGCCATGGGCGACCGCGTCGCAGGAGTCATCGCCCTCAACGGCGGTATCCCGAAGCCGTCGCCCGGCGAAGACCCCCTCGACTTCGCCGCCCTCAAACCGATGCGGTTCCTAATCGGCCACGGCATCGCCAACGCCGTGATCCCCTGCTCGACGGCCCGCCAAGACTACAAGCAGCTCTACGCCGCCGGGGCCGACGTGCGGCTCCGGACCTACGCGACGACGCACCGGCTGCACCAAGATATGCTCAACGACGTGAACCGCTGGGTCATCGGCGCGCTGAACGCCGACACCGACCGCCTGAGCCAAGTGCGGTGACACGTTCCGATGACCGGCGGTCGCTCCGGGTCAACCGGTCGAAGTCGATCGCCTCTCCTTTTTCCAATTTCTCTCGAAACGGATGGGAGTTATCGGATAACAGACGGGAGACCCGCTCCCCTCCCGGATCTCCGCTCCCATGACCAGTCCGGTTCTGAAACTTGGTATCCCCGCCGGCAGCCTCCAGGAAGCCACGGGCGAACTCTTCCGCAAGGCGGGCTACAAGCTCACCTTCGCGAGCCGCAGCTACTACCCCGCCATCGATGATGCCGAAATCCACTGCACGCTCATCCGCGCCCAGGAGATGGCCCGCTACGTCCAGAACGGCTCCCTCGACTGCGGGCTGACGGGGCACGATTGGATCGTCGAGAATGATGCCGTCGTCACGGAACTCGCCGAACTCGTCTTCAGTAAGGTGAGCCGGCGACCGGTTCGCTGGGTGCTCGCGGTGCCGAACGATTCGCCCATCCGGGGGCCGAAGGATTTGCAGGGGAAGCGCATCGCCACGGAGGTCGTGAATATCACGCGGAAGTGGCTCGCGGGCCACGGCGTCACGGCGAACGTCGAGTTCAGTTGGGGCGCCACCGAAGTGAAGCCGCCGAGGTTGGCCGATGCCATCGTGGAGGTCACCGAGACGGGCAGCAGCCTGCGGGCGAACAACCTGCGCATCGTCTGCGATCTGCTCCAGAGCACCACGCGGTTCATCGCCAACCCCGAAGCCGCGCTCGACCCGTGGAAGCGCCGCAAGATGGACGACCTGATCTTGATGCTCAAGGCGGCGATGGCGGCCGAGGGCAAAGTCGGCCTGATGATGAACGTGAAGAAGAGCGACCTCGCGGCCGTGCTCAAACTCCTCCCAGCGCTGCAGAAGCCGACGATCTCGGGGCTGTCGGACGAGGATTGGGTGGACGTGAACACGATCCTCGACGAGGATGCGGTGCGGAAGCTCATCCCCGATCTGAAGCGAGCGGGTGCCAGCGGCTTGGTGGAGTACCCGCTGACGAAAGTGATCGATTGAACCGACGGTTGAAGAGGAACGCGGATGACGCGGAGAAAGGCAGGATGAAGAAGATCGGAGAGAAAACGTTCATTTCCGATCCTCTTCATCCTGCCTTTCTCCGCGTCATCCGCGTTCCTCTTTCGTCAAAGCACCGATCAGCGCCACCACGAACGCCGGAAGATCGGCCGGCGTCCGGCTCGTGATGATGTGCCCATCCACCACCACTTCTTCATCGACCCACGTCGCGCCCGCGTTCGCCATGTCGTCCTTGATCGACGAGAAGCTCGTCGCCCGGCGACCCCGCAGCGCCGTCGTCGAGCACAGTACCCACGGGCCGTGGCAGATGGCCGCGATGGGCGTCTTCTGCGCGTCCGCGTCGCGCACGAGCTTCAGCATCGGCTCGCTGCGACGCATGTAGTCCGGGCTGAATCCGCCGGGGATAACGATGCCCGCGAAGTCGGCGGCCTTGACGTCCTTCGCCGCGGCGTCGGACTTCGCCGGATAGCCGAGCTTGCTGGCGTAGCTCTTCCCCGCTTCGGGGGCGACGAGCACCACCTCGGCCCCGGCTTCCTTCAGACGGTAGACGGGATACCAGACTTCCATCTCCTGGTACTGCTGTTCGAGCAGCACCGCGATGCGCTTGCCGTTGAGGTTCATCTGAGGATCACTCCGCCGCCGCCGGGGAAAACTTCAAGGTTGTGCGCGGGCAGTCCCGGCGAGGGTTTCGCCGGCTTATCGGGATCGAGGACTTTGTTCCTCAGCGTCCGCAGGTCGGCGAGTTTCAGCGTCGTCTCGCCGAAGAACTTCGTGTTCGCTTTCAGCCCGGTCGTTTCGATGGAGCCGCGCACGGACGAATTCTCCGTGACGATCACGTCGTACTCGGGCACGTCGCGCAAATCCTTCGGCAGCTTCGCGAGGAGCTTCGCCAGAATCTCCTCCGCGCGGCGCATCGCTTCGGGGTTGCCCCCCTTCGCGGTCTTCCGCAGCGCCGGCAGCGCCAACTCGCCCCGGGACTCCAGGTACTTCTGGGCTTCGTCACGCTGCTTGAAATCGGACGCGCCAAGGTCGGTCGCGGCCGTCGTGATTTTCGCTTCCATCCCCTCGGGATAGCGGAAACCGAGTTCGATGCGGACGATCTCCGAAAGGGGCACCGCGAGCTTGCCGTACTTCGTGGCGATGGTGATTTTCCCTTCGGGGAGGAACACCGGCAGCGCGCTGCCGTCGGCGAAACCGCCGGTGAAAGGTAGCCCCGCCGGGGCCGGGTCGGCGCCGAGCGCGGTCGAAGCCGCGAACAGAGACGCGAGGATCGAGCGCATCATCGGCCGACTCCTAAGTGGGTTCCGCGACTCGCAGCATGTCCGCGTGATCGGCCGGGAGGTCGATCGGCAATTGCAGCAGGGCGAGGGCGAAGCTCTTCCCCTGCGTGTCGCTCCGCAGCGAGCGGCTCGCGCCGCCGGCGAGAGCATCGTACAGCATGAAGTTCAATCCGAGAACATTGTCCGCCTCGAATCGCTCGACCCGGCTCTGCCCCAGCGACGCGAAATGGGTCGCGACCGCATCGACCGTGAGGTTCGCTTTCAGCCACGCATAGCCGGTCGGCGTGTACGCGATGATCGCGATGTTCGAGTGGTTCCCCTTATCGCCGCTGCGCCCGTGCGCGATCGCGGAGAGGGGCCGCTTGACGTTATCGGACACTCGAAGTGCCTCCGGAGTCGTTCCGAAATTTCCGGTATTGTAGGCACACCTCATGCGTAGGATGCCGTGGATTGAGCGGCCGGGATCGGGCCATGCGGCGTTAAGCTGGAGAGGCGCGGAGGTTTGTGCAGGATTTGAGGGGCATGACGCGCCGGCCCAATCGCGAGGATCGTAACGGGAGCGAAAAGAATTGTGATCTCGCCCCGGCAACTTAATCTAATATTCGGAGACGATCCGTCCGGGCACATAGCCCCGCATTCTGGAGAACCCCCTATGAGCCTCACCCGACGCCTTCTGACACTCGCTTCCGCCGGAGTCCTCGCGAGCGCCGCCCCGAGCTTCGCCGGATGGAACAGCGTCTTCCTCACCGCGTGCAACGATTGCAACAAGCCGCACACGTCCAGCAAGCTGCCGCCGACGAGCACGAGCATGCGGTACGAGAGCACCTCGTACTACGAAACCGTGACGGTCATGCGGCCCGAGAAGTACATCGAAGAAGTGCCCGTGAAGGTGAAGAGCTACTACTACGAACCGGTGACCACCTATACCTACCGCAGCTACTACGATTCGTGCTCGCGCCAGTGCCAGCAGATCGCCGTGCCGCGGACGTGCAACGTCCGCCGCGAAGAGTGCAACACGGTGATGAAGGCCGTCGAGCGGATGCGGATGGTGCCCGTCCAAGTGGAACGCGAAGTGACCGAATCGCGCCCCGTCTACACGAGTTACGGCCCGGTGACGAAGCACTACGGCCCGCTCGGAGCCTCGGCCCCGCGCGTCGATGAGTATCGCAACCCGAAGCCGGGCGTCTACCAGGATAGCGGCTCGATCCAGTCCCCCGGTCTGCCGGTGACGCCGATGCAGATGCCGGGCGGCGTGTCGAATCCGAAGCCCGCGACGCCCCCGTCGAACTTCCGCCCGAACGCGATGACGACGGCGAACGTCAAGCTCGCGCCGACGAAGGTCTACGGCGAAGTGGTGCAGAAGGATCAGAAGACCCCGCTGGCGAACGCCAAGCTCGTCTTCGTGAGCGTCGCGAACACCGAGAAGCGCGAGTACTCTGCGGCCGACGCCTTCGGCCAGTTCGAGAAGGCGCTTCCCGCCGGCGAATGGTACCTGTACGTCGGCCCCGGCGACGGCAAAGCGAACCTCCACTCGCAAATCAAAGTGAGCGAAGGGGAACCGAAGGGCTTCAACGTCGTCGCCGCGAAGTAGTATGCCTCGCGACGGAAGATCGAGGGCCGGTCGGAAAGCGATTTCCGACCGGCCCTTTTTCCGTTAGCATTCCACTGAGTCGGAACGGGATCGGAGGCGACGTGCCGCTGCTGAATCACTTCGTGCCGCCGTTGAGCGTGATGCGTCCGTGGGAAGGATTCCACAGCGCCTGGACGACGATGATGGCCCAGCAGTTGAACCGCACTCTGCCCGAAGGCTATGTGGCAATTCCGCAGACCTCGCGCGGGCCGATGGTCGTGATCGACGTCGCCACGCTGGCACAATCGGCAACGCGATCATCGGCACCACCAATCGCTTGGGAACCTGCGGAACCGGCCTGGAGCGGCCCCTTAGAGTGGCCGGCGCACGATTGGTTCGAGATCCGAGTCTGGGACACCGCCGACGGTCCGAAGCTGGTCGGCGCCATCGAACTCGTCAGCCCCGCGAATAAGGATCGCCCCTCCGCGCGCCAAGCTTTCTGCGGAAAGTGCGCGGGCTACTTGCGCGCCGACATGGGCCTCGTCGTGATCGACGTCGTCACGAGTCGGCAGCACGATCTCCATCATTTGCTATTGGAGTTGCTCGAACTCGATTCGGCGGTACCGGAAGTCGCCGCGGTCGATCCGCCCCTGTCGGCGGTCGCGTACCGCACCGTCTCGACGGGGCAAACGCGCCTCGATCTCTGGCCGACTCCGCTCGCCATCGGTTCGCCCCTCCCGACAGTTCCTCTGTGGCTGGCTCCCGATTTCGCCGTGCCGCTCGATCTCGACGCGAGCTATCACGCGACGTGCGACATGCTGCGGATGTGACGGAGGCCTAACGAGCAAGCCCCGCCGAACGGCGGGGCGTGCTCGTTGGCTCTACCCTCTCCGCAGTCGCGGTGAGCCGGTCACCGTGGGGGAATGGTTGGCCCCGTCCGTCACGATTCAAGAACATTTTGGGGCGGCGCATCTTTGGTGGGCGAGGAGCTGCTGCACCTCCTCAATGCTGCGACAGCCTCCGCCCATATGCAAAACGGCGTGGCAGTTTGGGCATACCGGGCACAAATCCTCCACAGGATCGGCCACGTACTTGCCGCCGATCTCGGACAGCGGCCGAACGTGATGAACGTGGATGTACCCTTCGGCTTCAGGGCCGTATCCCGCGCCGAAGCTGAAGCCGCAGATGCAGCAGGTGGTGCCATGAGCCGTAATACACCGCCGTCGTGCCTCCGGATTGCGCTCGTAGGCGTTGATGGTGACCTGGCGAACCGCGCCCTCGTACAGGGTTGGTGACTCGGCTACCTCTTCCGAAAGCCATCCACTGAAGCCGGCTGGGTACCCGCCGAATAAATGATCGAGCTTCGCCTTCAACTGTTGAAACTTTGACTCATACACCTTCCTGATTTGGTCGAGCTTCGTTTCCTCCAGGGGCCACAGTGTCGATTGGACGAAGAACTGCTTCCCAGGCAGGTCAACCGACTCGCTGACGAGCCAAGTCACAAGACGGACATGATGACGGTGCGTGGTGGTGTCGTTTCGAACCGGGTTCTGAATCGACCCCGGGTGTAGGTAGTTGCTGGTGACGACACCGATCCCGACAACTCTGTTATACCCCTCATTGGCGACCACGATGTCCTGCGGTTTGACTTCGGCGACGAACCGCCAGATGATTTTTGCAGCCCCCGAACCGTTTCCGGCCGACCCTTCGCCATATTCTCGCTCGAGCGCCGCAAGCACTGCCTCTTCGCTCCCATATTGGCTGTAATGTGCAAGCCGCCACCCGAGGCCGATGCAGCCATGCTCGCGGAACAGTTCCCAATCTTCGGCACCTTTGCCGGGAGCGATCTTACATACCTGTGTCATGTTCGGTGTCCCCAGATTCGTTGCGATCTTCTGCCGCCAAACGTGGGGAGGTCCATTTCTCCCAATGCAATGCAAGTATCAAATAAACACCGGAAAACCAAACGTGCGACTCACAGAATACCGGCGATCGGAACGGCCCATTTACAGCTGCGTCACACAAGTCTTTTGGGATAGAGCGGTTTCAGTTTCATCCGGGCGTCGCCGATGCGGAACCGCCAGTCGACGCCGCGCTGCTCGTCGTCGATCGCCGCCGCCACGCTCGGGCTTCCGAGCGGATCTCCAGCCACCCTCGGACGCGCGGATCCGGGTGGCGGTAACGCTCGCACGCAATCGTCGCTACCTCGGAATCGGAAAACGAATCAGTGGGACGCATCCTCGCTCTCCCGGAATACGGAGCGAAACGACGCGCCGATCATCCTCCCTTGCGGGGATTTGCCTCGAGGCCAACTTGTGTCACACCATCGG
>Ga0136611_10003243_pt1 | contig 11405 bp, 7 predicted proteins | sample AntDrymUQ2232306_2_FD_106645 | JGI IMG/M metagenome (GOLD analysis project Ga0136611, IMG submission 106645) | Polar desert sand microbial communities from Dry Valleys, Antarctica - metaG UQ223 (23.06) | ecosystem: Environmental > Terrestrial > Soil > Desert | place: Antarctica: Dry Valley... | reverse complement strand
CTCGAGCACCCGGCCGGCCGGGGTACCGGGCGGAGGCACAGGGAGGGGCGCCACGCTGACCTGCACCTCACCGGGTACGGCAAGCGCCTCACGGCTGGTCGCGAGCACCGTCACCTGCGCCGCCGCGCTGAGGATCGCGTCGACGAGCGTGGCGACCGCGTCGATGACGTGCTCGCAGTTGTCGAGAACGAGCAGTGCCCGCCGATTGGCCAGGTAGGCCAGAAGCCGCGCCCGGACAGCAGCGTTCGGATCAGCGCCGTCGAGCGGCACGCCGAGGGCGTCGGCGACGGCCAGCGGCACGTCCCCAGGGTTCGTGATGCTCGCCAGACGTGCCAGGTGCACGTGCTGGTCGAAGTGGCCGGCGAGCTCGTGCGCCACCGCGATCGCCAACGACGTCTTTCCGGCGCCGCCAGGACCGACCAGGGTGACCATGCGCTGCTTCGCCAGGGTGTCGGACAGGTGCACGACTTCATTGTCGCGGCCGATCAGCGTCACGGTGGGGACGGGAACCGTTCGCTTGGGGCCCGTGTCGGCGCCCTGGCCGACTGCGGGCGTCTGGGCGGCCGGCGCAATCGGAGCCGCCGCGAACTGCGCTGCTGGTGTCACGGGAGGTGCGGCCAGCCGCTCATCCTGCTCGAGCACCCGTTGGCGCAGGGCCCGTAGGGCGGCGGACGGCTCGAGTCCGAGCTCCTCGTCCAGATGCCTGCGGGTTCGATCGAACACCTCGAGCGCGTCAGCCTGCCGACCACTGCGGTACAGCGCCGTCATCAGCAGTCCGGCGAGCCCTTCCTGCTTCGGGTCGTGCGCGACGAGCGGCTCGAGCTCCGCCGTGACCTCGGTGTGACGGCCGGCTACGAGGGCTGCTTCAGAGCGCTCCATCAGTGCTGCGCCGTGCAGCTGTGCAAGCCGAGCTGCTTCGACCGTGGCCCAGCCCTCACCGGCGAAGTCGGCCAGCGGCTCGCCACGCCACAGTGCGAGCGCCTGGTCGTACAGGCCGAGCGCTGCGGCGGAAGCACCAACGCGTGACTGCTCACGCGCGGCCGCGACGAACGCCCCGAAACGGTGCAGATCGACGCTGTTCGGATCGACGTCGGCGCGGTAACCGGTCGCCACGCGCTGCACGACGTCCAAGGAGTGCACAGCCAACGCCCGCCGAAGCTTCGACACCCGCAACTGCAACGCGTTCAGCGGATCCGCCGGCGACGTCGACTCCGACCACAGCCGGTCGATCAGCGAGCTCGCAGCGACTGTCCGGCCGGGCGACAGCAGCAGCAGCGCCAGCAGGCCGCGCTCGGCGGCCCCAGGCAGCTTGACGGGCGCGTCGTTGACGAGCAGCTCCATGGTGCCGATGAGCCGAAACTCGGCAGCGATCACGGCCCGCCCCCTGACATCGGCCAGCCGACATTGTGCTCCAGAAGAGCGCCCGCGGGAAGCAAACACAAGACCTCTGTCCGGTGACTGTCCCGCCGCGCTGCCTGCTGCACCGGCCGGACAGCGGGACGACAGGCCGGCGCACGACCGTGCGGAGCGGCTGACTGAACAGCCAGCGCGCCGCAGCTCTGCCGCGCCGCCTGGCGACCGCAAACGGCAGAGGACCCTGATGACCACCGGACATGTGCGAGCCAACGCTCTCGAACGGCAGGACCGCCGCCTCCGGCGCTACGTCCTGGGCGTGAGCGCGCTCGGCCTGTCGGTCCTGCCGCTGTCCCTGCTGTGCCTGCCACCGCGCAGCGTGCTGTCGCTGGAGCCGGCGTTCTGGGCGCTGTGCGCGCTGCTCGTGCTGACCGAGGTCCGTCCGATCTTCACGGCGGGCGCGCGCGACGCCAACGGCCTGCAGCTGTCGACGAGCTTCGCCTTCGCGCTGCTGCTGAGGTACGGCCTGCCGATCGCGATCGTCATGCAGGCGCTGGCGACCCTCGCCGCGGACATCGCGCAGCGCAAGGCCCCCTGGCGGACCGCGTTCAACATCGGGCAGTTCTCGCTGTCGTGGACCGCCGCGTCGGCCGTCATGTACCTGGTCGGCCACGACGCGACCGTCGCGACGCCGCTCGACCTGATGACGGCGGACCTGGTCGCCGCCGGCCTCGGCGGCGTCACCTACTTCGTCGTCAACCAGCTCCTGGTCGGCGTCGCGGTGTCCTTCAAGAGCGGCCAGCCGCTGCTCCGACTGTTGCGCACCGACCTGGCGTGCGAGTCCGCGACCAACGGCGCGCTGCTCGCGCTGGCGCCGCTCGTCGCCCTCGTCGTCGAGCGAGGGACGGCCTTCCTGCCGCTGCTGATCCCGCCCCTGCTGGCGGTCTACCGGGTCGCCTCCATCGCGCTCGAGCGCGAGCAGCAGGCCCAGACCGACGCGCTGACCGGCTTGCCGAACCGCACGCTGCTGACCACGCGCGCCGCTGACTCGCTGGTGGAGTCCGGTGACGCTGGGACAGCCCTGCTGCTGCTCGACCTCGACCGGTCCAAGGAGGTCAACGACACGCTCGGCCACCACGCCGGTGACCGCTTCCTGCAGGTCATCGCCAAGCGCCTGACCGCGGCCGTACGGCCGACCGACACCGTCGTGCGCCTGGGCGGCGACGAGTTCGCCGTCCTGCTGCCGGCCACCGACGCGCAGGCCGCCGAGGACGCCGCGCGCCGGCTGCTCGAGGACGTCTGCGCGCCCATCGTTCTGGAGGGCCTGCAGGTCGACGGCGGCGCCAGCATCGGCATCGCCGCGGCCCCCCAGCACGGGGGCGACCTCGACGCGCTGCTGCAGCACGCCGACGTGGCGATGTACCTCGCCAAGGACACCGGCAGCGGGGTAGAGCAGTACGACGCGAGCCGCGACCGCAACACCACCTCACGGCTGGTCATGCTCGGCGAGCTGCGCCGCGCGCTGGCCGAGGGCGAGCTCGAGGTGCACTACCAGCCGCAAGCCGAGCTAGTCTTCGGTCGCGTCACGGGCGTCGAGGCGCTGGTCCGCTGGCGGCACCCCGGGCGCGGCCTGGTCCCGCCGGACGAGTTCGTCCCGCTCGCCGAGAGCAGCGGCCTCATCGAGACGCTCACCCGGCACGTTCTCGACGTCGCGGTCGGCCAGGTGGCCGCGTGGCGGGCGAAGGGCCTGTCGCTGAAGGTCGCCGTCAACGTCAGCGTGCGCGACCTGTCCGGCACCGCACTCGTGTCCAGCGTCCGGGCCGCGCTGGAGAGGCACGGCGTCCCGTCGCACTGCCTGCTGCTGGAGGTCACCGAGGGCTCGCTGTTCGCCGAGTCGCACCGCGCGGCCACCACCCTGCGGCTGCTCGACGAGCTCGGCGTCGCCCTGGCACTGGACGACTTCGGGACCGGCTGGTCGAGCCTGGGCCACCCGCGCCGGCTCCCCGTGAAGGAGCTCAAGATCGACCGGTCGTTCGTGCAGCGCATGCGCGACGACGCCCGCGACAGGGCCATCGTCCGCAGCGTCGTCGACCTGGGGGTCGGCCTCGGGATGCGCGTGGTGGCCGAGGGCGTCGAGGACGAAGCAACCTGGACGCTGCTGCGCGAGATGGGCTGCGACGAGGCGCAGGGCGGGTTGCTCTCGCGCGCGGAGCCGGCCGACGTGCTGACGCCGTGGCTGTTGGAGCGGCACGCGCGGCGGCTGTCCTGACCAAGTTCGTGCGCTGTCCCACGGCAGACTCCGCGTCACCGCCTGGGCTCCCGCCGCGGCTTCCGGCGGCAATTGCTGAGTGGACAGCGCGCGGACAGCGCCGCTTTGCACGCTCCGCTGCGTGAGGACGACGAAGATCGCAGCGCGGGCGGTGCCGAACGGCTGACGCTGCAACGTCACGGGGACGGCTACCGGCACTGCGTCCGGCAGGTGACGGCCCGGAGGCGCAGTCCCGGGGGTCGAGACCATGCAGCCCGACGCCACCTCCTGCCTGGTTGTCCTCGGCGGCTCGATGCACGAAGCCGACGTGCTGGCGGCCTGGGCCAGCATCCACTACGTCGCTGCCGTGGCGCAGCGATCTGATCCACCAAGCGGCGTCCGTTCGGTGCGCTAACCGCCCACTCCGCTGGCGCATCTCGGGAGCACAGCAGCCAGACAGTCTCTGGACAGGACGCTCGTCGAGCGTGATGCCCTGCCAGACAGGCACTTCACCTCAGGGAGCAACCGCTATGACCATCGACACCTACACCGTCCAGGGCATGACGTGCACAAGCTGCGCCGCGTCGGTCACCGCCGAGGTCGAGGCGATCTCGGGCGTCTCGAGCGTCGACGTCGACGTCGCCAGCGGCCAGGTGCGCATCACCTCCGACATCCCGGTCACCGAGTCCCAGGTCCGCGACGCCGTCGAGGAGGCCGGCTACCGCCTGGCCTCCGCCGGCTGACCCCACATCACGCGACCACGCAGAGGAGCAGGATCGTGAACGTCCCGAGCAAGCTCGCCGCCTTCGGGCTAGGCCTGACCGCCATGTTCGGCGCCGCCGCTGCAGTCGGCCACGGCATCGGCCCGGTGATCGCCGCAGACTCCGGCGGCAACGCCCACGAAGGCGGGCACGGGGTCCAGCCGCCTGACTCCCCGGCTGATGCGTCGGCGCAGGCCGTCCCGGGTGGACTCGCCGCCACCCGGGACGGCTACACCCTGCGTCTGGCGCAGGACCGGTTCGCTGCCGCTCCCGGAGCCGACCTCCGCTTCACCATCGCCCGCGCCGACGGTCGACCCGAGACGGACTTCACCCCCACCCACGACAAGCCGCTGCACCTGATCGTCGTCAGCCGCGACATGTCGGACTTCCAGCACGTGCACCCGCGGATGCTCGATGACGGCAGCTGGACCGTCAGCGTCGACTTCGTCGACGCTGGTGCCTACAAGGTCTTCGCCGACTTCGCGCCCGCCGCCCAGCCAGGGCCGATGACGCTCGCCACCGATGTCCTCGTCGCCGGCGACCACCAGCCCGACCCACTTCCCGCCGTGTCAGGCACCGCCGTCGTCAACGGCTACACCGTCACGCTGGACGGAGCGCTCGAGCCCGGCCGGGAAAGTCGCGTCACGCTATCGGTCAGCAAGGATGGCCGACCGGTGACCGACCTGCAGCCCTACCTCGGCGCCTACGGACACCTCGTCACGCTGCGCGCCGGAGACCTGGCCTACCTGCACGTCCACCCTGACGGCGAACCGGCCGACGGCCGGACGCTGCCAGGCCCCGACGTGCCGTTCATCGTCGAGGTTCCCAGCTCCGGCACCTACCGGCTCTACCTGGACTTCAAGCATGACGGCGTCGTCCACACGGCCGCGTTCACCCAAACCACCGACCCGCGCACGCAACCGCTGGTGGTCGAGCCGACACCAGCGGACGAGCGGCCCGTACCCGAATCCCACGACAGCACCGACCACGCGCACTAGACCGACGTCCCCGACACCCTGACAAGGAGGAGCGATGAGCTCCCGCAGCGCCGCACCTACCGGACCCGAGCCGCAGCAGTTCGAGCTCAGCATCGGCGGCATGACGTGCGCGTCGTGCGCCATGCGCATCGAGAAGCGCCTCAACAAGCTCGACGGCGTCACCGCCACGGTCAACTACTCCACCGAGAAGGCCAAGGTCCAGGCTCCGACCGGAGTGACGGCTGAGGAGCTCGTTGCCGCCGTCGAGGCGGCCGGCTACATCGCCGCGCTCCCTCGACCGTCCTCCGAAGCTGTCACCAGCGAGAACATTCAGGACGCCGACCCGACCCGGTCGCTGCGCGAGCGCCTCCTGATCTGCCTCGTGCTGTCCGTCCCGGTCATCGCCATGGCCATGGTCCCCGCGCTGCAGTTCTACGCCTGGCAGTGGCTCTCGCTCGCCCTGGCAGCGCCGGTCGTGGTGTGGGGCGCGCTGCCGTTCCACCGCGCCGCCTGGACCAACGCCCGACACGCCGCTGCCACCATGGACACCCTGATCAGCGTCGGAACGTTGTCCGCACTCGGCTGGTCGCTGTACGCCCTGTTCCTCGGCACCGCCGGCGAGCTCGGCATGAAGCACCCGTTCGAGCTGACGATCTCCCGCGCTGACGGCGCTGGGAACATCTACCTCGAAGCTGCCGCCGGCGTCACGACGTTCCTTCTCGCCGGGCGCTACTTCGAGGCGCGGTCCAAGCGACGGTCCGGCGCCGCCCTGCGAGCGCTGCTCGAACTGGGCGCCAAGGACGTCACCGTCCTGCGAAACGGCCAAGAAGTCCTCATCCCGGTGCAGGACCTCGCCGTCGACGACCTGTTCGTCGTCCGACCAGGCGAGAAGATCGCCACCGACGGCGTCATCGCCGAGGGCAGCTCGGCTGTCGACGCCAGCATGCTCACCGGCGAGTCGATTCCGGTCGAGGTCGCACCGGGCGACGCTGTCGTCGGTGCCACCGTCAACGCCGGCGGACGCCTGGTCGTGCGGGCCACCCGAATCGGCTCGGACACCCAGCTGTCGCAGATGGCCCGGCTCGTCGAGGACGCTCAGAACGGCAAGGCGCAGGTGCAGCGGCTCGCCGACCGGATCTCGGGCATCTTCGTCCCGATCGTGCTGGTGCTGGCCGCCGGGACTCTTGGCTTCTGGGTCGGAACCGGCGACGGTGTCAGCGCCGCCTTCACCGCGGCCGTCGCCGTACTGATCGTCGCCTGCCCGTGCGCGCTCGGCCTGGCGACCCCGACCGCGCTGATGGTCGGCACCGGACGGGGAGCGCAGCTCGGCATCCTCATCAAGGGGCCGGAGGTGCTGGAGTCCACCCGCCGCGTCGACACGGTCGTGCTGGACAAGACTGGCACGGTCACCACCGGCCAGATGGCGCTCGTGGACGTCTTCCCCGCTGACGGGGTCACGGTCGAGGAGCTGCTGCGCAACGCCGGCGCCCTTGAGCAGGCCTCCGAGCATCCGATCGCGCGCGCCATCGCCCGCGCCGCCACCGACCGCGTCGGGCCGCTCCCGAAAGTGCACGACTTTCAGAACACCGAAGGTCTCGGCGTCCAAGGCATCGTCAACTCCGACGGCGGCGCATCCCACGCCGTCCTCGTCGGACGCGCCCGGCTGCTCGCGGAGTGGTCGCAGCCGCTGACGCCCGCACTCGAACGGGCCAAGGCGCAGGCCGAGGCGGACGGCAAGACGGCGGTCGCCGTCGCCTGGGACGGCCAGTCACGCGGCATCCTCACGGTCGCCGACCAGACCAAGCCGACCAGCGCCGCAGCCATCCGCCAGTTCCGCGCGCTCGGCCTGACGCCCGTGCTGCTGACCGGCGACAACGCGGCCGTGGCCCACGCGGTCGCCGCCCAGGTCGGCATCGACGCGGAGAACGTCATCGCGGGGGTCCTCCCGTCGGACAAGGTCGACGTCGTCCGCCGGCTGCAAGCGGACGGCAAGGTCGTGGCGATGATCGGCGACGGCGTCAACGACGCTGCGGCGCTGGCGGCCGCCGACCTCGGCCTCGCGATGGGCACCGGCACCGACGTCGCCATCGAGGCCAGCGACTTGACGCTCGTCCGCGGCGACCTACGGGCCGCCGCCGACGCGATCCGGCTGTCGCGCCGCACACTACGCACGATCAAGAGCAACCTGTTCTGGGCCTTCGCCTACAACGTGGCCGCGCTCCCGCTTGCCGCTGCCGGGCTGCTCAACCCCATGATCGCAGGCGGCGCGATGGCGCTTTCGTCGGTGTTCGTCATCAGCAACAGCCTGCGGCTCCGCCGCTTCACCGCCCTCAAGGAGAACCGCGGCGAGGCCCCGGCCGCGACCGGCGACGCCTCGGTGTCACGGCCCAAGCCCGAGCCCGCAACGGCCTGAGCCGAGTCCGCACCTCACTCGCCCGATCCGAACCAAGGACATCGCGATGAACCAGCACGGCCAGCGGATCGTCATCGTCGGCGGCGGCGCAACCGCCGCCGCCGCACTCGACGAGCTGAACAGATTCGGCTTCACCGGCAGCGTGACGGTCGTCGGCGCCGAAACCGAGCGCCCCTACAACCGGACCACGGTGAACAAGGGTCTGCTGAACGGTGAGGCCTCCGCCAGCAGCGTCAACCTCGCCGTGTCGCCGCCCCCGCGCACCCGGTGGCTCCTGGGGCACCAGGCCAGCGGGCTTGACCTGGCGAGTCGGACCGTTCACGTGGACGGTCACTCGCCGCTGCACTTCGACGGTCTGGTCCTGGCCTGCGGCTCGGTCGCCCGGCGCCTGCCGCCCACGTGGCTGCCGTTCCTCCACGGGCTGAACGACCTGGGGGATGGCGCATCGCTGCGCGCGGCCGTCGACGCGGTCCCGCGACGTGTGATTGTGCTGGGCGCGGGCCTCATCGGCACCGAGACCGCCGGGGTTCTTACCAGCGGGGGACACGGCGTCACCCTCGTCGACGCGGACGAACGGCCGCTGGAGGCTCGCCTCGGTCCGCTTGTGGCCGAGTGGGCCCGCGAGCGGCACCGCAGCGCCGGCGTACTGACCCAGTTCGGTCGCCGGGTCGTCGACGTGGGACCTGCGGACGGTGACAGCGTCGGGGTCGAGCTCGACGACGGGACCGTGCTGGCAGCCGACGTCGTGGTCAACGCGCTGGGGACGCTGCCGTCAACCTCCTGGCTTGCTGACTCCGGCCTCGAGATCACCGACGGTGTCCTCACCGATGCCGAACTGCGCGCCGGCATCTCCGATGCTTCGGGACACAGCGAGGCGGTGCCCGGCGTCGTTGCTGCCGGTGACCTCGCCCGTTGGCCGCACCGCGCCTTCGGCGGCGGCCTGCACCGTGTGGCGCACTGGGGCAACGCCCTCTCACAAGGCAGCCACGCGGCCCGCACCGTGCTGCGCGACCTCGGGCTCGCATCGCCGACGGACGGGCCGGTCCAGTACGACGAGCTTCCTGCCTTCAGCACCTACGTGCACGGCACGAAACTGCATGTGGTGGGGCTGCCGCACCTCGCGACACGGACCGCGTTCGTCCGGGGTGACGTCGACGCGGGGCGCTTCGCGGTCGCGCACACCGACGACCGGGGCGTCGTGTTGGGCGGCATCGCTGTCGGCGGCGCGAAACCCATCGCCGCACTGCGATCGCTCATCGATGCTGGTGAAGTCCTCGAGGCGCAGGTGCCCGCATGACCGCCGCGGGCGACACAGCCCGGGGCTACCGAACATCGTGGCGCCTGGCCGGCGACGCCTGCTGCCCGTCGGCGTCCATCACGGTGACCTCGGCCGTGCTGCCGCTTCGGGTCGTTGTCGGCGCGGTGCTCATGCTGTGCTGCCGGCGAGGCAGCCGCTGCTGCTGACGGAAAGAATCCGACACTTGGCCCTCCAGCTGACGGGGGCGCAGCACACCAGCGCCCGAACGACGCCCGATCCGGGGCTCTTTGCGCTGGGGTGTACTGCCGACTGCTGCAACTGATCTTGGCCAGCGGGCTCGGGTTGCCGCCGCCTGGCTCCCGCCAGTACGCCAGGGCTTGCTAACGGGATTGCTAACGGAGCTATCAGCACCACCCGGTACGTGAGCGCACCATCCGGACGGGGTGTGTGGACCGGGCAGCACGACGTGAGCGTGATCGGACCCGTCAGCACCCATGATCACGGCGAGCACTGCCCTACGGATCAAGAGGTTAGTGGGCTCGAATCCCTTCGGGCGCACCCGTTGAACCGCAGGTCAGAGGGGTCGTCCCGGTTCGGGCGGCTCCTCTTTCGGGTCTCATACAGCCACGACGATGATCAAGCGTTTCCGGCAGGTGGCCCGCGAGGCTCGCGCTGCTGGTACGCGGGGTGCGCATGGCACTCGTGCGTCAGCAGGCACCGCGACCCGGCCAAAGCGGCATCCGCGCCGTAGGCCTGCGCGTCGCCCACGTCGGGCGGCGTTGGTGATCGCGCCTCCCGCCACCAGCGGGCCCCCCGGGCACGAGGGCGCGTACGCGAGGCATCAGCGCTCCTAGCGGATCGGTCGCCGGCACGTGACTGAGCTTCAGCGCGAAACCGCGAAGGTCACGCCCGGTAGGGCAGCTCAGCTGAAGGAGTCGCCGCAGGCGCAGGAGCTGTCGGCGTTGGGGTTGTCGATCGTGAAGCCCTGCTCCTCGATGGTGTCGGAGTACTCGATCGACGCGCCGTCGAGGTAGGGAGCGCTCATCCGGTCGATGACGACCTCGACACCGCCATAGTCGACGACCAGGTCACCGTCGAGGCTGTGTCCGTCAAAGTAGAGCTGGTAGACCAAGCCGGAGCAGCCGCCGGGCTGCACGCACACACGCAGGCGGAGGTCGTCGCGATCCTCCTGCCCGAGCAGGCTCTTGATCTTGCTCGCGGCAACGTCGGCGAGCAGCACGCCATGCGCCGGCTTCTCGACCGGGGCTTCCTCGGCAACTGACTGGGAGAGGCGGGCTTGGGTGTCGTTCTGAACCCTCATCTGGTGTCCTTCATGTCGATGGTCGTGTCTTTCGAGGGTCGTGTGGCCAAGCTGGCCACTGACAACCCGGTTAGAACATTCCGAGTTGCAGCCGGGCGGCCTCCGACATCCGGTCCTGGCCCCAGGGCGGGTCCCAGACAAGCTCGATATCGACGTCGCTGACGCCGGGAACCGACTGGACCGCGGCGCGGGCGTCCTCCTTGAGGATGTCCCCCATCCCGCAGCCCGGAGCGGTCATGGACATCTTGATCTCGACCCGGTGGGTGCCGTCGGCGAGCGGCTCTGCCTCGCAGACGTAGACCAGCCCGAGATCCACAATATTGATGGGGATCTCCGGGTCGAAGACGTTCTTGAGCTGGGCGATCACCTGATCCAGCTCGAACGGCCCCCCGCCGGCGATGATTGCCTCGGCGGCAGGGTCGCACAGTCCGAGCGCGGCGGAGTCCTCCGCATTGATCCGGACGAGGTATCCCCTTTCGGTTTGGACGGTGGCGCTGCCGCCCAGGGTCTGGGTCACCATGACCCGTTCACCGCGCTGGAGCAGCATCGACTGTCCGCCTGGGATCACCGTCGCCTGGCAGTCCTGCCCGAGTTCGACGCTCACGTATCGGCCTGAGCCCATGGTCGTCTACACCGTCCCGTCTCGGTGGCCGGCGTCTTCGAGAGCACTGTCTTCGAGGGCACTCCGCAACGCCTGCCAGGCCAAGGTGGCGCACTTGACCCGTGCCGGGTACTTCCACACGCCCGAAAGCACGGCGAGCTTGCCGACCTCGGTGGGCGGCACACCGCCCTCGGATTCGCTGGTGAGCATGGTGTGGACGCGGGTGAACAGGGCGAGGGCCTCGTCGTGACGCAGACCCTTCATCGCCATGGTCATCAGCGAGGCGGACGCCTGCGAGATGGCGCATCCGTTGCCCTCGAAGGCGATGTCGACGACGGCACCATCGGTGAGCTCGACGTAGAGCGTCAGCTGGTCACCACACAGCGGGTTGAGCGCCTCGACCGTGCGGGTCGGGCCCTCCAGCTCACGGAAGTTTCGTGGCCTGCGGGCATGATCGACGATCACTTCCTGAT
>Ga0136611_10003242_pt1 | contig 11406 bp, 11 predicted proteins | sample AntDrymUQ2232306_2_FD_106645 | JGI IMG/M metagenome (GOLD analysis project Ga0136611, IMG submission 106645) | Polar desert sand microbial communities from Dry Valleys, Antarctica - metaG UQ223 (23.06) | ecosystem: Environmental > Terrestrial > Soil > Desert | place: Antarctica: Dry Valley... | reverse complement strand
CCTTATAATAAATGGATTTGAGCCATATTTTCAATTCAAAAAAATTCTTCAGCAAATCATTTTGTGCGGTTTTATTTTCGTTACTGAGCTTTTCGGCGTTTTCACAAGAGCACACGTCGGCAGATACGGCACATGCTGAAACATCAGTTTCCCATGCTGGCACCGAAAAAAAAGAAGATATTTCTCAAATAATCCTTCATCATATTGCAGACTCTCACGAGTGGCATTTTTTCGGAGATGTCTCCGTTCCATTGCCGGTTATTTTATATACCGAAAACGGACTGGTGAGTTTTCTTTCTAATAAATTTGGACACAACGATCACGGCACTGATGTTATCGAAGCTGATGGTAGCAAATTGGTAAACTATCATGGTAAATTCTATTACCCTGCTCCAGTGAAAGGCGCTGACGGTACATATATAACTCACGATTCAAGGGGGGATATTTTAAATGCCAAACCATTGGATATTTCAATTACCAAGAATGTAGTATCCTTATTAATTTCTGTTTCTGTACTTCTTATCGTATTTATAAGCATTGCTAATACGTATAAAAAACGTGAGGGTAAAGCCCCTAAAGGCTTACAATCTATTCTTGAGCCAATAATTATTTTTGTTCGAGATGATATTGCCAAACCTCAGTTGGGTTACAGGTATAAAGGGTTTATGCCTTATTTATTAACGGTGTTCTTTTTCGTGTGGTTAAACAACCTGATGGGATTGATACCTTTCTTTCCAGGAGGCGCTAACCTAACAGGAAATATTGCGGTCACCATGATGCTTGCGCTTTGCACCTTTGTGTTAACAACCGTAAATGGTAATAAAAACTACTGGGGACACGTATTTACACCGCATGTTCCATGGTGGTTGTACCCATTGATGATTCCGGTTGAAATTATAGGATTGTTTACAAAGCCTATCGCATTGATGATTCGTTTATTTGCAAATATCACTGCAGGCCATATTCTGATACTGAGTTTGATCTCGTTGATCTTTATTATTAAGAGTGTCCTTGTTGCGGGTGTAGCAATTCCATTTGTCCTGTTTATCAGCGTTATTGAGCTGGTGGTAGGTTTTATACAAGCATTCATTTTCACAATTCTGTCGGCGCTGTTTATCGGGATGGCTGTGGAAGAGCATGCTGAGCATTAATATGAATTTATTTTTTGTTTAATATATATTTAAAAATCAGATTATGATCGTTGGAAGTATCGCTGGTATTGGTGCAGGATTAGCTGCTATTGGAGCAGGCATTGGTATTGGAAACATTGGTGGTAAAGCTATGGAAGGTATGGCTCGCCAACCGGAAGCAGCATCTAAAATTCAAACTGCCATGTTAATCGCGGCAGCATTCGTTGAAGCTGTAGCATTATTTGCTGTAGTTGTTGCGTTCTTAGGAACCGGACAAGTAAACTAATTAAAATAAGGCTCGTGCGATTGGCACCAGCCTTATTTTATTATTTTGATTGATTATTAAATAATTAAAAATAATGACATTACTGGCATTAAATCCTTTAGTATCACCGGATCCGGGTTTATTTATTTGGTCGACAGTAGCATTTTTATTGCTGTTCTTCCTGCTTAGTAAATTTGCCTGGAAACCTATAGTTCAGGCTCTTGATGAGCGCGAACGCTCCATCGAAGATGCTTTATCGAAAGCTGAAATGGCAAAAGCTGAAATGGCAAAGCTTATCAGTGAAAACGAAGATTTACTTCGGGAAGCTCGTTTAGAACGTGACAGTATTCTGAAGGAGGCAAAAGAAATTAAAGATCAGATCATCAACGACGCGAAAGATGTGGCTAAAACTGAAGGCGTTAAGCTTATTGAGAAAGCTAAAGAAGAGATAAATAATCAAAAGCTTACTGCTATGGCCGAGATTAAAAATCAAGTTTCAAACTTATCTCTGGACATCGCAGAAAAAATACTGCGCAAGCAATTTGAAGATCAAGATAAACAACAGGCGTTGATTAATGACCTGTTGAAAGAAGTAAAATTTAATTAAGTTGAAAGCATGCCTGCCGGCAGGCAGGTTGAGAGTTGAAAGTGGCAAGATTGCTATTAACAACTGCTAACTTTAAAAAAAAAGTAAAACTTAATTTATCAATTGAACAGGTTTGGTGCAATTGACTAATTAACAAATTGGCAAATCGACAAATTGTAATATGTCAGAAATACAAGTTTCATCGCGATACGCAAAATCTTTAATCGACCTGGCTGGTGAGCAAAATGCTGTTGAAGCCGTTAAGGAAGATATTGAGTTGTTTCTCGAAACCTGCAGAGAAAATCCGCAGTTACAGGCGATTCTTAAAAACCCTATTATAGGGCTTGATAAAAAGGCGAATATCTTAGAAGGACTGTTTGCCGGTAAAGTGCATGAGATGATTCTTTCATTCTTTAAGATAGTAATCAGAAAAGGCAGGTCTGAAATATTATTTGGCACCGCTAAAGAATTTATCAACCAATATAACATCCTTAAGAATGTTGTAAAGGCAACTGTTACTTCAGCATCTCCTTTAAGTCAGGAAAATATCACGCAGATAGAAAATGTAATTAAACAGTCTACTAAGGGCGAGGTTATGTTAACCTCGGTTGTTGATCCTAAGCTTATCGGTGGATTCATCTTAAAAGTTGGTGATAAACAATTTGATACCAGTATTTCAAGCAAATTGAATAAGCTGAGAAAAGAATTCGAACACAATTAAAAAGATACCCCAGCCCTTATGGGTTTTGTTTGCTTCCCTTGGGGATGGAAGCGGGAAGATTTACAACATTAAAAACAAAATACTACTATGGTAGAGGTAAGACCAGATGAAGTTTCCGCGATCTTAAGACAACAACTTTCAGGCTTTAAGTCAGAAACTGAACTCGAAGAGGTTGGTACGGTGTTACAAGTCGGCGACGGTATCGCGCGTGTATACGGTTTGACAAAAGTTCAATCAGGCGAACTTGTTGAATTTGATAACGGATTGCAAGGTATCGTTTTGAATCTTGAAGAAGATAACGTAGGTGTGGTGTTGCTAGGAGCGTTCGATGAGATCAAAGAAGGCGATACAGTAAAACGAACAAACAAGATCGCTTCAATAAAAGTTGGCGAAGGCATGCTTGGCCGTGTGGTAAACACTCTTGGTCAGCCACTTGATGGTAAAGGACCGATCCTTGGCGAGACTTACGAAATGCCACTGGAGCGTAAAGCGCCAGGGGTAATTTATCGTCAGCCGGTTACTGAGCCGTTGCAAACAGGTATCAAAGCAATTGATGCAATGATTCCAATTGGTCGCGGACAGCGTGAGCTGGTTATTGGTGACCGTCAGACTGGTAAAACTGCTGTGTGTATCGATACCATCATCAATCAAAAGGAATTTTATGATGCAGGTAATCCTGTATTCTGTATATATGTTGCCATTGGACAGAAAAACTCAACAGTTGCTCAGATCCTTAAAGTTTTGGAAGAAAATGGCGCTTTGCCATACACAGTGATCGTCGCAGCTTCTGCAGCTGATCCTGCTCCTATGCAATTCTACGCACCATTTGCTGGTGCTGCGATTGGAGAATTTTTCCGCGACACGGGCAGACCAGCATTAATTGTTTATGATGATCTTTCAAAGCAAGCAGTTTCTTACCGTGAGGTTTCATTGTTACTTCGTCGTCCTCCGGGCCGTGAAGCCTATCCGGGTGACGTATTCTATCTGCATAGCCGTTTACTTGAACGCGCCGCAAAGATTAACTCGAATGATTCGATTGCACAGGCTATGAACGATCTTCCTGAGTCAATCAGACACATCGTTAAAGGTGGTGGTTCATTAACTGCATTGCCAATCATTGAAACACAAGCGGGAGACGTATCAGCATACATTCCAACAAACGTGATTTCAATTACTGATGGTCAGATCTTCCTGGAGTCGAACTTGTTTAACGCAGGTGTTCGTCCCGCAATCAATGTGGGTATCTCGGTATCACGTGTGGGTGGTAACGCTCAGATCAAGTCGATGAAGAAAGTTGCAGGTACCTTGAAGCTCGACCAGGCGCAGTACCGTGAACTTGAAGCATTCTCTAAGTTCGGTTCCGATCTTGATGCCGCTACGAAATCAGTACTTGACAAAGGTGCGCGTAACGTGGAACTATTGAAACAAGCACAATTCTCACCTGAAACAGTAGAGAAGCAAGTTGCAATTCTTTATGTAGGTACTAAAAACCTGATGCGTAATGTTCCTGTAAACAAAGTGAAAGCTTTTGAAGCAGAATTCATTCAGCAGTTAGAACAACGTTATCCTGAAGTTTTAGCTGGCTTAAAAGCAGGTAAACTTGATGATGCGATAACTGGTCCGCTTGAAACTGTGGCCAAAGAATTAGGGGATAAATATTAAAGAAACAGTATCAGGTATCAAGTATCAAGTATCGAGACCCAGGGTCCAAATACTTAATACTTGATACTTGATTCTTGATACCTAGCAAAAATGGCTAATTTAAAAGAAGTAAGAAACCGGATAGCATCAGTTACCTCCACGCAGCAGATCACTAAAGCTATGAAAATGGTTTCAGCTGCTAAGTTGAAGAGGGCCACGGGTGCTATTGTTCAGCTTAGGCCTTACGCTAATAAAATGAGAGAAATTCTGGCTAATCTATCAGCCAGTCTGGAAGAGTCAAATTCTCCTTTTATTCAGGAACGCGAACCAAGCAAGGTGTTGATTATTGCGATCTCCTCAAACCGCGGTCTGGCAGGTGCATTCAATATGAACGTAATCAAAACGGCGAATAATTTAATTTCTGAAAAGTATTCAGATCAATACCGAAAAGGCAATGTCCATATCGTTGCGATCGGTAAGAAGGTTCAGGATTTTTACGAGAAACGTAAATACAATGTTATTGGAAATAATAATGAACTGTACAGTGAGTTGACTTTTGAAAATGCTTCTAAAATAACTGAAGCGATCATGACAGGCTTTGCTAAGGGTGAGTATGACAGGGTCGAACTTGTTTATAATCAGTTTAGAAATGCGGCCATTCAGATTCTTACAACTGAACAACTATTGCCAGTGCCTAAAGCTGAAAATCTGGCCGCTAACGCAACGCAAATAGATTATATTCTTGAACCCTCACAGGAGGAGATTGTTGAACAATTAATTCCTAAGTCTATTAAAACCCAGGTTTATAAAGCAATACTTGATTCTCATGCATCAGAGCACGGAGCGCGTATGACTGCGATGGACAAAGCAACAGAAAACGCAGGCGACCTATTGAAAGCATTAAAACTTTCTTACAACCAGGCAAGACAAGCGGCTATTACAACAGAGCTTACAGAGATTGTAAGTGGTGCAGCAGCCTTGTCAAAGGCATAATACACGTTTGAATTTTAAATTAAAAAAGATTCGTAAATTCGAAAATCTCAACTAAAAGATATGGAACAATCATATAAGAATAAGCGCACAGAAGAATCAAATGATCCGGCACATTACAACCTTATTATTATAGGGATCATAATCGGGATAATTGGCATTTTTCTTCGGTTTACCGGAACCTGGATGTTTATCGATGCCATATCTAATATTCTCTTTCTAATAGGGATCGTGATTTGCTTGAAAGCGGTTCTCAGGATCTTAAAATAGGAAACAAAGTAAACACAGAAAGCTCATGCCCAAACCGGTTGTGGACTTTTTAGTTCAATTAAGTTCAATACTTTTCATACATATACACCACCTTTTTACCTACCAATGCCATCGGCATGGCCGATCTTTTCGCCATAGGTTTTAACCAATGGTTTTCGATATCAGCGACTGCAGCTTTTCATCCGTCTGGATTTTCCGAAGCGCTGCGTTATATGATATCCAGTATATTTCTTCTGTTTTCTTGACATCAAACATACTCGTAACTCCCATACCTTCAGGCTCGATAAGCACATCCAGAAGCTGACATTTATTTTCCATATCCGAGTTAATGGACATGATTGCGGCCCGCTCGAATAAACGGCGGAAATTAGAAATGGAATTCACGACGGGCAGATGATTGCATGATGATCCGATAATAAAGTCACAATCCTTTCTGATTGGTTCAATCGGAAAGTTATTAAGCACACCGCCGTCCACAAACATTTTACCGTCTATTATAATGGGTTTAAAAACGCCCGGGAAAGAAGAAGATGCCAGGATAGCATCAATCAGCTTGCCCGAAGAAAAATATTTTAGCTTCCCTTCACTGAAGTTTGTTGCCGCAATAACCATTGGTATTTTCAATCCTTCAAAAGAGTCGTGCGGCAGGTACTCTAAAAACAGCGCTCTGGTATTGTCGAGCGATATTAATCCCGGATGCCTGAATGCAGGCCTAAGAAATTTGTATAATTTCGTTTTTAAAAAAATCTGAAAGATCTCATAGGGTTGTATACCCTGGCAATAAAGAGAACCAACAATGGAGCCTGCACTAGTACCGCTTATTTTACAAAACTTTAGTCCAGCCTCCGTTAGAGCTTGCAAAACTCCCAGATGAGCTATCCCTCGTATTCCACCTCCCGAAAGAACTAATCCGACCTTCATAAATGTTTATTTTTAATCCCACTTCTCTCCGCCCAGCACGTACAACCTGCCTACCGGCAGGCATATTATGTAGAACGTTCAACTACATCTTCGGTTTGTATTTTGACTCAGTTAATATTTTTTGAGGATCTTTCTCAAGTAGTAGTTGCTGTAAGGTAACATCCGGATTCTTCTCCATATACTTCCTGACGATCTGCCAGCCCGCCCACACTCCAAGTTTCGGTGCTGATTCAGAATTGTCACCAATGCCAGGAGTAAATGGCGCCTCTGCAAGATATCTCTGAATCTTCAAATAGTCTGAATTGAAAAGAAGATCGTTTTGTAAAAAATAAGCCCAAATACCACCCTCGTTTTTTTTACACCATTGTAATTGCTCGTTTGTATAACCAATCTTAAGACTGTCTGCTACTTCGGGGATAAAGGCATCCATGGCATACAAAATTTTTCCGTTATAGATCATCTTTGCCAGTAGACTGCGGTCCTGATCTTGTTCAGGATACATGTCCTCCCTCAGAAAGGCCTCTACAACTCGTGAAGTAATGTTTTCAGGTGTGAAGCGTCGCGCAATATAAAAGGGTATACTTTGCCGTAATGCCGGATAAAAGCGTTCTCCATGGTTTCCTAAAAACATATCAAGCCCGATTCCTATGTAGTCATTGCCTATGGGCATTTGTACCGCAAAGCCAGATATGAACGTGATTAGTCGGGGCAATTTTTGATTGGGATAATAATATCGGACGTGTTTAAACGCATCATTGAGTTCGACTTCGTGTGACGACAAATCCGGGAAAGTCTTCTCAACTGTACTGCTTAATTCCTGATAGTCTTTGTTCTCAAGAACTGAAACGAGACCACTAAGGTATGACTGATCAGTGGAAGGAGAACCTACACTAAGCATTTGCTCCATATAATCATCATAGAACCAGGTATATTTTTTTCGTAATTGTTGCGATTTAAGTGCAGCATTTGTGGCATTCAGCTTATTCAATTCCTGGTCGAACCGCTCAATAGAAACCTTCAATTTAATTTTCGAAAGATCCGGCCCTTTTTTGTTATTACAGGATGCTGCAACAAAGCAAATGAAAAAAAACAAGTAAATTTGGGCGCTCCTCATGGGTACAGATATCTGCTAAATTATAAAAAATGAACATGAAAAGCTTGTTGCTGTTCATGTGTAAACACAAATTAGTATATGAAGATTGCACTAGCTCAGTTAAATTATATAATCGGCGATTTTAATTTCAACACCCAGAAGATCATCTCAACAATTCATGATGCAAAGCTTCAGGATGCAGATCTCGTTGTGTTTGCTGAATTAAGTGTTTGCGCTTACCCACCAAGAGATTTTCTTGAGTTCTCCGAATTTATAGAATCATGCAGAACTTCAGCTGAGGAAATTGCAGAACATTGCCACGGTATAGCATGCATTATCGGACTTCCCACAAATAACCCAAAAGTACAGGGTAAGAATCTCTTTAATTCTGCGTATTTTATTGAGAATGGCAAAGTTAAGGCCGTGGTAAACAAAGCCCTTCTTCCAAACTATGACGTGTTTGATGAATACCGATATTTCGAACCAGCTATTGATTTCAAATGTATCGATTTCATGGGCTCTAAAATCGCACTGACGATTTGTGAAGATTTGTGGAACATCAACGATAACCCCATGTATGTCACCTGCCCTATGGATGTACTCATTCAGGAAAAACCGGATCTGATGATTAACATTGCCGCTTCTCCCTTTGCGTATAACCACGATGAAGAACGGGTGTTAATACTTGGAGATAACTGCCGGAAATATCAGGTTCCGCTTTTTTATGTGAATCAAATAGGGGCTCAGACCGAAATTATTTTCGACGGTGGCTCGCTCGTGTTTGATGATAAGGGGTTCTTATTAGATGAGATGCCTTATTTTACAGAAGCGCTAAAAGTGTACGAGTTTGATCAGGGCAAGGTTAAAGGCTTAGAACAGATCGTCCACGATTCGCAAAATGATATTGCCCAGATTCATGATGCTATAGTCCTCGGAATTAAAGATTACTTTCAAAAATCGGGTTTTACCAAAGCGATATTAGGTCTATCAGGGGGGATCGATTCAGCTATCGTTTGTGCGCTGGCGGCGGAAGCGCTGGGTTCGAAAAATGTGATGGCCGTCCTGATGCCCTCTGAGTTTTCATCAGATCATTCGATTCAGGATGCCCTGGATCTGGTTAAAAATCTTAATTGTCAGCATGAAGTAATTCCGATCAAAGAGGCAACGCTTGCATTTCAGAGTATGATGAAACCTGTTTTTAAAGACCTTCCCTTCAGCGTCGCTGAGGAAAATATACAGGCGAGGAGCAGGGCAATCGTTCTTATGGCTATGTCAAATAAGTTTGGTTATATTCTGCTTAACACGTCAAATAAGAGTGAGTGTGCAGTAGGCTATGGAACCCTTTACGGCGACATGGCAGGTGCTATTGGAGTTTTAGGAGATGTTTACAAGACCCAGGTTTATAAGCTTGCTACTAACATTAACAGGAACGGAAATATTATACCTCAGAATAGCATTGTGAAGCCCCCATCCGCTGAATTGAGGCCCGGGCAAAAGGATTCTGATTCACTTCCGGAATATGAACTACTGGACGCAATATTATTCCAATATATCGAGTTAAAACAAAGCTTGATATCCATCACCAAAATGGGCTTCGATGAAGCACTTGTTAAGAAAGTCCTCCGGATGGTGAATGTAGCCGAATTTAAACGTAATCAAGCTCCGCCAATTTTAAGGGTTTCTCCAAAGGCGTTCGGAGTGGGGCGGAGGATGCCGATTGTTGGGAAATATCTTAGTTAATTATTAGAGGTTAATTATCAAGTGTTAGCGGCCACAACAATTAACCATTAATCATTAACATTTAGCCATTCCCGTCCCTTTATCACCCCACCGTCACATCGCTGTAACAAAACTGTATGTTCCAACAGTTAAAGTCATAAATTCCGTTTCTTTATAAAGATGATTACAGATGGAGATCTTTTTTAGATCGATGTCGCAAAATACCCCGGATTCATGCCGGGAGTTTAGTTTGGTTTAGTTTTAGTTTAGGTGAATCCGTTCCTGTTAAGGAGCGGATTTTTTATTTCGACTAAAGGCTGTAAATCTGTTATTACATGAATGTCTAAGCGAGGGGAAATCACTAGCATTTAAAAGCCGGGTTCATTCAAAAGCACAGCGAGAACCCGTTACAACTCTGAAGCTCCAAAAATTCCTTATAACCACTAATTCTTTTTTCTGAAGAACACTGCTGAAAACAACCATATTCCGAATAGTGCGCTACCGGCAGATCCCGCCAGTGCAATGTAATCGCCATGTTTTACATAGAATGTAATTTCTTCATTCAGATTAATATCGGCTTTAAGTGCGGCAGGCACCCACCATTTTGTTTGTTGTGTGATGTCACCACGCTGATTAATAAAAGCGGAAATTCCGGTATTAGCCGACCGGGCTACCCATCTGCGTGTTTCAATTGCCCGCAGTTTTGCATATTGAAGGTGTTGATCCTTTCCGGAGGTATTTCCCCACCAGCCATCATTGGTGATAATAGCGATGAACTGAGCGTCTTTTTTAACATATTCAGCGACATACTCTCCCCAAATTGATTCATAACAAATAACCGGTGCGGCACCTATGCCACTCTGAGAATAGAAAACCGAGGGCTCATCTTGTTTACCGTAGCTTCCTGATGAGCCGCCGAACGCAGCAAACCATGGTTTAATAAATCCCAGGTAATCGGCGAAGGGTACTTGCTCTACTCCAGGGACTAATTTAGACTTATGGTAAAATTGCACTTTAGGCGAATTCTCAACTAAAATTGCCGCATTGAACACGTCAAAGTAAAGCCCTGTCTGTTCGTTTAATCGTGCGCTACTAGTTTGTGCGCGATCATAAAGCGTGAAACTTTCTATGCCGGAAATAAGATTTCCATTTTTGTATTTGCTTAGAAAATTTTGAATGGCTACAAAGTTTGGTTCTAACCGGATAGTTTTCTCTTCCGTATTCTGTGAAATCGCTGTTTCGGGCCAAATGAAGAATTCGGTATTAGGCTGGCCAATGGAATCAGATAAGCGCACCATGCGCTCAATTTGTGCGGATGCAGGCAGACTGCCGAATTTTTCGTAAGGATCAATATTTGGTTGAACAACGACTACGTTTGCTGGATTCGAATCTTCGCTATAAGTGAAATAGATGATCAAGGATACCACGATTGGTAATACAGCGTGGGCAATTGATCTGCCAGCAAGGATATACTTTCGTTTTTGGGGTTCGTTCGCTCTGAAAGCCAGATATGTTTCAAAAACCAGGATATTAGACATTAGCACCCAAAATGTGCCGCCATATACTCCGGTCCACTCATACCATTGAACAAAGAAATGAGATTGTGCAAAACCGTTACCAAGGTTCATCCAGGGAAATGCCAGATCCCATGTCTGATGTAAGTATTCATATCCAATCCAGAAACAGATTAATCCTGCGTAACTAAGCGTTTTACTAGCTATAAGTCTTAAGCGGTAATACAACCAAAAGGCAATAGCCATAAGTAATGAACCAAGCCCGAATGGGATGATAGATACAAAAACTGCCATCATGGTAGGCATAACTGCAGTTAAGGAATTGATCACCCAATAGATAGAGGCTGTATTCCAAACTACAAAGCAAAAGAATGATGTCTTGAAGACTAAATTGCCTTTTCTTTTATTCGCGGAACCAATAATATTCTCAACGGCCAGAAGAATAGGAACCAGCGCAACTAGCAGAATTATCGCGGTAAACGGAATAGGCGGCCAGGCTAACCATAATAGAAAAGCACTGGAAAGTGCTAACAAATAGTTTTGTTTCACTTATAGT
>Ga0136611_10003241_pt1 | contig 11408 bp, 11 predicted proteins | sample AntDrymUQ2232306_2_FD_106645 | JGI IMG/M metagenome (GOLD analysis project Ga0136611, IMG submission 106645) | Polar desert sand microbial communities from Dry Valleys, Antarctica - metaG UQ223 (23.06) | ecosystem: Environmental > Terrestrial > Soil > Desert | place: Antarctica: Dry Valley... | reverse complement strand
TGTTTGATCTGGCTGCGATGATGTTTGGTTTGCAATCGCTGCTCGCGGGAAGCCCGACTCACTTTGGTAGGAACGCGCACTTTTGGCGGCACAACGGCTTGGCGCATGAGTTCCACCAAGCGTTCCAGAGCATCCTGGCGATTTCTTTCCTGAGTGCGAAATTGTTGTGCTTTGAGCATCAACACGCCGTCTTCGGTCACTCTTTTTCCAGCCAGACGCAACAGGCGTTTTTTCACATCGTTCGGCAGGCCGCCGTGCGTTATGCCATAACGTAGCACGACAGCCGACGACACTTTATTCACATTCTGGCCACCCGGCCCGGAAGCGCGCACAAAGCTATAAGTGATCTCGCTTTCGTCAATTGTGATGTCGGGAGTGACTGCAATCATGTCGCTGACTCGCTTAGATCCAACTTGTCGCGCTGGAGTATTGCCTTTGACACAGACCGAGACCCGGCAGATCTATAATTTGCCGGGCCTTCATAAATTCAAAGCGGCGCTTGCGAGGCCACAGACGTCCTATGCAGCTCAGGGCGGCGCTGGGCCGAACCCGCCGCCGGGCCGGCCTCTGGGAGTCGTGCCGCCGGCTGCATCGCCCGCACCGGCGGCACCGCGCGCTTGCGGCGACGCACGCAACTCGACGTAGCGATCCTCGGCGCCTTCGCGGATAATCATGCGCGTGTTGACGCGACCACCTTCGGTGTTGCGCTCGATACGCAGCACCTGAATGCCGTCCACCTCGTCGCCCGGCTGCACGACGCGCGTGACTTTGCCGTCGGGGCCATCCATTTCCAGAAGCGCCCGCACTCCATCGCCGATGATGATGCCGGATAACCGCTTGTTGCTGGAGCGAGCGATGCCAACCGGGCCGCCGCTGATACGTCCATTAGGCGGGCCTGAGGGTGTCGTGGGAACACGCGGCGCCAGAGGGATGCGCGCTGGAGGAATGACTGTGAGAACCGTGGCCTCAGACAATGTAGGCCCGACTCCCGCACGAATGAAAGGTGCCGGAATCGCAGCAGGGGCAACGATGACCTGCGGACGCGGCACCTCGATCAAAGGCACCGGAGTGGGCGCGGGTGGCGGTATCGGAGTCGGGGCGGCGATCAGCACACCGGGAGGCGCGAAAGGATCGGGACGCCAGGGCGCTGCATTGATGAACCGCGCCGTCGTGCCGGAACCCGCCGGTACTGAGGTGAGAGCCGCCGCCGGAGCGCCGCCGGGCGCTCCACCTGGCGATCCGGCACCAGGAGTCACCGGCGCGCCACCCGCAGCGGGAGCCGGCGCATCCGCGCCCGGAGCTTTGGCCGTCGTTGTTTGAGGCACCACCGGCGTTTCCCCGCCACTGAAGGGGTTGTACAGAACCAGTACAACAACCAGAATCAGGAGGATCAAACCTCCCAGAATCATCAGTTTTTTCTTCTCATCTGCACCAATTGCTGCCATGGATAATCCCTATTTCCAACTCGTATTTGTTACCGCAAGTTTTGTGGAGTCGCTCCTATCTCGCTGCTGCTCCGGGGGGTGCGCCCGCAGGTGCTCCGGGCGCGCCGGGTGCTGGCGCTGCCGGCGCGGCGGCGATGACGCCCTGCAAAGTGACGGGCGCGCCGGTCGCCAAAAGATAAGGCGTCACGGTGAATCCCGCTTTGATCTGTGGCGAAGTTCCGTCCAGCTTGATGTTACCGACCAGCAGTAAGATGTTGGACGACATGGAATTAAGGCGGCGCAGAAACTTCATGTGGCTCGCCAGCGAGCCTGTGACATCCAGCGTGAGAGGAGCGCCGGTCGGCTTGAAGAATCCATTGGACGGAGGCACTACGTCTTCCGGCGCTTTGGGCGGCGCCGTAACCGAGAAAGAAGTGCGGATGATGACGCCACTGTCGTTGGCGGCATCAATCAACTCTCTCTGCAAGGCCAGGCCATAGCCTGAGTAATACTCATTCAACCAACGGCGCCAGGTCACGTTGCGCTTGTAATCTTTGACATCCTGTGAATCGGCTTTAGCCGTCGGAGTGTCGGTTTCCTGTCCAAAATCGAAGCTCATCGAACGATAGCGCGAGCGCAAAAACGCCAGTTGCGCCTTAGCATAACGCAGGTTTTGCTCGGCCTTGGCTCGCTCTTCGAGAGCCGCGCCAAGCCCACTCGCCACCTCTTTTCTGGCGGTGTACTCCGTCGTTTTCGCAACGATAGCCTCTTTCTGCGGGCGAATCAACGCGACGTACCAACCCACAGCCATGCCGATCACGATGACCGCGGTGGCAACACCCCAGATAATGAAATTGCGTTTAATGCGTCTTTCCACGGTAGCGTTCTCTTCCCTGTTAAAGTAGCGGCTGCGAGATTATCCAACATCCTTCACGCCAAACCATACGATTGCGACTGCACGACGGCGATCCGGCCCGCCTCGTTTCTCCAAGCGATTTAACCTGGGCCGGCGCCGGGACGCCCACCTGGGCCGCCCGGTGGGACGGGAGCGCCCGCTGCCGGAGCACCGGGGCCGACCGTCTCGGGGGGGCTGGGCGGCGGGTTTTTCAGTGTGCCCTGAGCCGAAATGCTCAACGGAAAAGTCGGCGGCGGAGGCGGCGCCAAGTTCAATGATCCCGGCCCGGCGACGGGCTGGGCGACGGGAGTTGAGGCGCTGAAACCGGGGATGCCGCTGGCCGACGGTAAATCTGAAAACAACGGCCCGCCGCTGGATACGCTGGCCTTCCGCAAAATGCCGAGGAACTGTGCGTATTCGTCGGGGTTGTTGAGCGCGAGAGCCATCTTCATGGTGGCGCCATCGGAAATGTCAATGGAGGAAACGAGGGCGCCATTATAAATCCAGCGCCGGATCATATCAATCAGGGCCGCGCGCGCGGGGCCGGTTTGTCCGGCATCTACAATGAAGTTCACGGTCGCGGTGTAAGGCCCGGATTCAGTCGTCGCCGCCGCTTTGGCCGTATCGGCGTCTTCTTTCTGCTTGGCGATTGGCTCGATGTTCGCTAGATCGGTTTTGATCTTCGTCAGCTTCTGCTCGCCCTGATAATACAGCACGAACAAGACGCCGCCGACCACGGCCACCAGAGACACACAAAACGCGATGAAACGCTTGAGCCAGCGTCGCATTCCGACATAAGCGGGCAGCAGATCAATCTTGATCGTCATAATATCGTTGAAGCCTCGTTGATTTTACACCAAATCCCGCAGCGCCAGCCCCAGAGCGGTGGCGAAGGCCGGGCCATTACTCTCCACATATTCCGGCGCTAACTTGGGCGCTTGAAGGGCCATGCCGACAAGGGGATTACCCAGCGCCGTCGGAATGCCGAGCGCCTCAGTAAAATAAGCATCAATGTTCTTCAATTTCGCGCCGCCACCCACGAGGGTGATATGCTGCACCGCCGCATCGGGATAGCGCGAGGCGTGATACTCCAGCGAGCGGCGGACCTCGTTGGATAAGGTTTCAAGAATCGGATGCAGAATCGAATAAAGCGTTTCGGCATCCACGCCCAAATCATGCGCGTCTTCACTGGGAGCCAGGCCCGCGCCGAAGCTTTCCAGATCAACGCCGAAGTCACTGTCCATGCCGGGCGCCGCCGCGAAATTGGTAGCCGCAAAATCGTCGGTATCGCTTAGATCGGGGAACCCAGCATCTAGCGCAGCAGCACCCGCGACTGCCGCGCCGGGAGTGCCCATGCCGACGGCGCCCGCAGTGGCGGCGGGTGGCGCCGCGATGCTGCCGATCAAGCTGTCCAAATCGAGATCATCCACCGCGCCGCTTTCTGTTCCGCCTAGCGCAGTCGTGGACGCGAAGAACGGATCGGCAACTGCTGCGCCGGATGTCCCGGATTCAGCGGGCGTGTCCAGAGCGTCAAAGTCGAACCCAAAGCCCGCAGCCGGCGTCGCCGCCTCATTTCCTGTTGGTGCCGGCTCGGCAGTCGCTACAGGCGCCGCAGCGGAGGACAGCGGCGGAGCGACGGGCGGCTCTTCGATCACATCGCCAAATTGGAACGCTACGGGCGCCACGGGCGGAGTCGCTACAGGGGGAACAGCCACGGGTGGAGCGGCAACATTTGCCGTCTGCATCGCGGGTAGATTGCTTGATGCCGGATCAGCATCATCCATCGGAAAATCGAAAGCGGATGAGATGGGAGCCGCCGAGGTCACCGGCGGCTGATCGGGCGTGACGACCGGGAGCAGCGCGAGATCTTCGTCATCGTCGCCCCTCGATGGCATGAACGACGGCGCGTCCCCGGACGGCGGCTCGTTAAAGCCAGCCACCGAGCCATAAGCTAAAGGCTGATCGGGCGCGGACGTGGCGGACTCGGCGACCGGCAAGACCGCGTCGTCATCGCCGTCCGGCGTGACCGACGAAATCGCGGGCAGCACCGATTCTTCCGCAGCGGCTGTTTGGCTGGGCGCAGTCGCGTGAGGCTCATCGTCCAGACTGAAGCTGGAAAAGTCGAAGCCGGCGGCGGGCTTGTCGCCCGCGCTTTCTTCTTTCTGAGCGTTGCGCTCGGTCGGCTCATCGTTGCGCGGCCCCTGATTGAAGAAGTCGAGATCGAACGGATCAGCGGTTTCATTCGCGGCGGGCGCGGCGCCTGAAGCGCTGCCGGTGTCCGGCACGGTGCCTGGAGTACTGCCGATGGCGGGGGCAGGCGCGGCGGGCGCGGCGAAATCATCGAGAATCGTCGAAGTGTCGGCGAAAGGATCAACGACAGCCGGAGCAGTCGTGGTGGTTGCCGGCTCCTCGTCGAAAAGACCGAACTCGCTCCAGTCATCGGTGCCGCTCACATCGGCCTGAGTACTGCCGGTTCCGGGCGCGGGCGCGTAGGCGCCTGCCGCGGCGTGCGGCGGCAGGGCGTCGCCCATTTCGCATTTCAAGCGCTCGGCGTCTTCCCACGGCATCCCCAGGTAATCCACGATTCCTTGCGTCAAAGCGTAGCCGCCCGTGGGCACGGTGCGCGTGAAGACGAGAATATCGCCGCGCAGAATGGAAATCTCGGTGCCGCTGGCGCCGATGTTGAGCAACGCTGTGACATCGCTGTAATCCGCGAAATCGCCGTCGGTGCCGTTGTGATTATTGAGGTGACGGTTGCTACCCAGCAGCGCGCGCGCCGCTGCGAGCGGCTCGACATCAATGGATTGCGGATCGAGCTTGGCTTCTTCGAGCACGCGCACATGAAGGTCAATAATCTCACGCTGCGCCGCCGCAAGCAGCACTTCCATGTTGGGCGAATCCGGGTCGGACGGCAACTCGCGCAATGCTTTATAATCCATCACGACTTCCGAGACCGGAAAAGGAATGTAGCGGTCGGCGTCCATCGTCATGTTGTCGGACAACTCGCTGTCGCTCATTTTGGGCACTTCGATGATGCGCACCACCAGCGCGCCGGTGCCGGAGACCGAGGAAACCACTTTGCGGCTTTTGATGCCGGCCTGCTTGAAGGCATCCTGCACCGCGTGAGCGAGCGTGGTCACGCTCATCACAACGCCGTTGGACATGCTTTCCGGCGGCGTCGCCACGCTGCCCATGCCGGTGATGGCGAACTCGCCGGCTTTGGAGCGCACCTCGATCACTTTAATGCTGTCGTTGCCGATGTTGAGGCCAACGACGGTGCCGCTCTTGACGTTTTTCTTGCCGCCTTTGCCGCGCCCCGCTTTGCCGTTACTGGCAAGAGCGGCGTTGTCGGGGGACATCTGAGTACTGCCTGTCGCGGGGGTAGGCGCCACGCCGCCGCTCAAGGATTCCTCGCTAAAGTCCGAGAAATCCAGCGCGGCATCGGCGTTGTCGGGCGCGGCGGGCGCGCTGTCTTTGGGAGCTTTATCCTTTTTACGAAGGCTCATGCCGCGCGACTTTTTCTCTGTAGCGGGAGCCGCCGCGATCGCATCGGTTGCCGTCGCGTCTGAAGTTGATTTCGTTTTGTTGCCAAAGAGAGCCATGGTAAAGATCAACCGCCTGAATTCTGAATGCAGACCAACGCTCAAAGGGTGGTCACGACGACCTGCGCTTCGCTTCTTGCCTGCTGGAGTGAAATCACAAACTATTATATCACCATGAAGCAAGATGATGGTTGTCAAATTTTCCAGGCCGCCGGAATTTTTGACGGAGGCGCCATAATGGTAGTGGATTTGCGTGTGGCGCGCGCAGTCGCAAATAGATTTCAAGGAGAAAGATAACAATGGCACAAGATGGAGTTCAACACGGAATTGATGACAATCCCAACAATGATCCCCAAAAGGGTGCGACCCTGGGCGGTCTGGGCGGAGTCGCGGTTGGCGCGGCGGCGGGTTCGCTGATCGGCCCGGTCGGCACTATCGTCGGCGCGATTATCGGCGGTTTGAGCGGCGCTATCGGCAGCGGCGCGGCGGTCGCGGCAGTGGATCGCATTGATAACGACAACACGGTGAGCGGAGTCGGCCCCGGCGCCACGGGCGACATCAGCAACGCCGCCTCCAATGTGGCTTCGGCAAGCTGGGACAAAGTCAGCCCGCATTACCGTCAGGGCTGGGAACAGCACCACGGACAAAGCGGTCAGAAATGGGAAGATGCCGAGACCGCGCATCGTTATGCGTGGGAAACTCAGAGCCAGCCCCAATATCGCGGCAAAGCTTTCACTGAGGTGCAAACCGACTTGCAGCGCGATTGGGAAACCAAGAACCCCGGCAAGCCCTGGACAAGCGCATCAACTGCCGTTGGCGAAGGTTGGAATGCCGCCGGAGAAGTTCTGCGCTTGCACGAGGAGCAGTTGCACGCCACCAAGCAGAACGTGCAGACCGGCGAGGTAGCGCTTCGCAAAGAAGTCATTACCGAGACCAAGACCTATTGACGTGCCGGTCACGCGCGAGGAAGTCGTCATCGAGCACCACGCCGTGCAGGGCGGAGAAGTCGCGGCCTCAGCCATCGGCGAGGGTCAGGAAATTCGCATCCCCGTCATGGAAGAGCAAGTTTCGGTGAACAAGACGGCGGTCGTCACCGAGGAAGTTTCCATCGGCAAGCGCGAAGTGCAGGAAACCAAGCAGGTTTCCGACACCGTCCGCCGCGAAGAAGCGCACATCGAGCAGCAGGGCGACGTGAAGATGGGCCAGTAAGCCGTTTCAAACTCGCTCGCTTCACCCGCATGGTGAGCCGTAACTAAAATAAAACCCCGAAGGCGCTATCGCTTTCGGGGTTTTATTTGGTTTTGGCAACTGTGGCGGCGCTCTGATTAACTCTGACTGACTACTTTCGACGGTGGGTGTCGAACTGCCCGACCACGGCGGACGATTTTATCCAAGCCTACGACTGAATCGAGGTTGATTGAATGGCATTGACGGAAGCGCAGATCGAGCATTTCTATCGCGAGGGCTACGTCGTGGCGCCCGCTCTGGTGCCTCACGCCTCCATACAGGCAGTACTCAGCGCGGCGCCCGAAGGCATCACGACGGGCGAGCGGTGGCGGCCCAGCATTTTCGATCACGAGAATCCGTTGCAAGATGCCAAGCTGCATCGTTTGCTGATCGAGCCGAATGTGGTCGAGGCGGTGACGGACATCTTCGGCACGCCGCCGCGCGTGTATTATGGAATGCTGGCCGTCGTGCCGGCGCGCGGCGGGCAAGGCTTACCGTGGCATCAGGACAATCAATACGATCAAATTTTGGGCGGCGCGCTCAACGTCTTCATCGCGTTGTGCGACATCACGCCCGACAAAGCCATGCTGTGGGTCGCGCCGCGCAGCCATCGCGCCGGAGTGCAGCCTTCCAAAGCCAACGAGACCAACGCGCCCGGCCACCGCGAAGCCATCGTCGAGCCGGACAACGGCATTCTGTTATCCGCGATGCAAGCCTGCGACGCTTGCATTTTCGACCGCAGCACGTATCATCGCACACTGCAAAACGAAACCGACGAGCCGCGTTTCGCTTACGCGGCGCAATATCAAACCGAACACGCCCGCCGCGCTGAAACGGGCGCGAAAAACCCAATCAAAATGCGCGCCGCCGATTTGGAACGACGGTGGCTTGAGGGCGGCGCGTTGGATTGAACAGCGAACCCGAAGCGTAAGCGAGGTTTTTCTTGGAACTGGGAAGAAGACCCTCGCTTACGCTTCGGGTTATCTTTGATAACAAAGGAACTTATGTCCAGCTATCCCGAAATTCAGAGCATGGTTGATGAGATCGAAATCTGGGACACCCACGAGCACGTCGCAGGTTTCGACTGGGGCTTTGTCGCCGAGGACGCGCCCATCGGCCCGACACATCCGCGCAAATCGCTGCCTCATGTTTTGATGAACGACATGCTGCTCTACATCACGACCGCGACCGGGCGCGAGGCGCCGAATCTGGCGACGAGCAACTGGCAAATTGAAGATGCGCCCGCCTACTGGCGCGCCATGCAGCCGGTTTTGGAGGAGTTGCGAAATACCGCCGTTTATGGCCTCATCCGGCGCGGCCTCAAAGAGCTGTACGGCTTCGAGGGAGACGAGATCACCGATGATAATTTCGAGGAACTCAACGCGCGCGTGGTGGCGGCTTATGCCGAAAAAGGCGCGCCGGCCTGGCTTTTCGAGGTCGTGCAGCGCGCGAAGGTTAAGGAATTCATTCAGATGGCGCATCTTCCCTACTCTATCGAGTACTGGCCGTCGCTGGAGCCACAGCGACAGGCGCGCGAACGGGCCGTGGTGCGGCCTTCACTGGTGTTGGAGCCATTCTTTTTCAGCGGCTTCGAGCCGGATCGCTCGCGCGCCCGCCAGCGCACGATGGAACTGCTCGACATTTTCCCGAACAGTTATCAGGAACACCTGGAATTCATGCACGCCGCCGTGGCGCGTCACAAACACGAAGGCGGCGCGGCGCTCAAATTCATCTGCGCCTATCAACGCAGCCTGCATTTCGAGGAAGTAGCCGACGACGAAGCCAAAAAACTTTATGACAAAGGCCACGAAAATCTCGACAAGTATGAGCTGCGGCGTTTGCAGGACAACCTCTGTTGGCATCTGATACGTTTGGCGCGCGAGTTCGAGTTGCCGATTCAAATCCACACCGGCTACTCCATCCCGACTTCGATGGGCCACCCGGAGAACTTGCTAAACGTCGTGACGCACCCCGATTTCCGCAAAGTTGATTTCTACTTCTGCCACGCCGGCTGGCCCCACGACGGCGCGCTGTCGCTGATGGCGCGCAGTTATGCCAACGTCCACTTCGGTTTCTGCTGGATGCCCGGCCTCTCGCCCGCACTGGCGACGCGCCTGATGGATGAGGTTTTCGATCTGGTGCCGGCCAGCAAAGTCCTCGTCGGCATGGACGCCGGCAACATCGAAACCTTCTACGGCACCGCGCTCGTGACGCGCGAAATCACGGCGAAAGTGCTGGCCAAGAAAGTGGATGACGGCACCATCAGCCGCCGCGCCGCCGAGACCCTCGCGCACCGCTTTTTGCACGACAACGCGAACGCGCTGTTTGGGCGGCGATAGGCAATTGGTGCGGTATAGTGTCTTGTTCGGCTGCGGCGCGCGGCTTGGCTGTGTGTGCTATGATAAAAGTATGAAACCAGCGAATTTAATTCCCGAAGATCACGAACAACGATTACACGCGATCATTGATAGCTCTTGGCAAATTTTCCAGTCGCATTTCGTCGGCGGGCGGCATCCAATTTTGAAGGAAGCACCGTTTCAACATCACTTTGCCAACATCATCTCAACAGTTGGCGCGTTATATTGTTTCAAGCGGGAAGACGTGTTCTTTGTAGATTTAGAAACCAAGTGCGAAAATATTAAAGGCAAAAGCAAGTACTTGGACATTACCTGCTCGTTCAAAGATACAAACGCATCTTGTGCAATAGAACTCAAATTCAAAACCGCTCAACAGGGCGCGCAAGATCATGGCCGTATAGACGCTTACATTGATATTGAAGCGGTTGAACTCGCTTGCAAATCTCAATACAGTTTTGGCAGGTTTTACATGATTACGGATAGCCAAACGTATGTAAATCAATCCCAACGAGGCGTGGGAACTGTATTCTGCCTTCACGACGGTTTTCAAATAACGCCAGGAGCCCAGATTTCGTATTCAAAAAGCATTGGCAGGGAAACTATTCAAGTCACTTTTGAGAAACCCTACACTCTTGATTGGGCACAAAGCGAAAAATGGCACTTTCTCGAAGTCAAAATATAACATTTGCAACGTCCCAACCGCGGCAGAACAAGGCGCTGCACCCGACCGCTTACAGCTTCGCTCGTTCCTCGCTGCGCTTCCGGCGGCGGGTGAGCTTGGTCGTTAGGCCGGTGCGCGCGGCCTGACTGTAGCCGAAGGGGAAATATGTCATAATTAACAAGGGAGGAAACGAAATGAAGAACCTCAAAATCATTGTTGAAAAGCATCCTGATGGCTATGTCGCTTATCCGCTCGGCTTGCAAGGCGCGGTTGTGGCTCAAGGCGATAGCTACGAAGAGGCATTAGCCGATGCCAAATCTGCCATTCAATTTCATATTGAGACGTTTGGGCCGCAGGTGTTGGAAGAAGATGACGTGCTTGAAGCCTTTGTTGCCGAAGCCGGGGTGCTTGTCTGATGCCCAAGTTTCCGATTGATGCTCCTTTGCGGCGTGTGATTAAAGCATTTGAGCAGCTTGGCTTTCGCTTGGTTCGGGAGGGGAATCACATTGCAATGGAACGAGAGAATGAGGACGGCACAAAAACGCCGCTTACCATCCCGAACCACAGCACTCTCAAAAGCTCTACTTTGCGAACTATCTTGACCCGAGTCGGCATATCCAGAGACGAGTTTTTGGCCGCATACGCCAACAGCTAAAACCGACCGACACCGGCCCAACAAGGCGCTGCACCCGACCGCCTACAGCCTTCGGTTCGTTCCTCACCTTCGGCTTCCGGCGGCGGGTGAGCTTGTTCGTTAGGCCGGTGCGCGCGGCTTGGCTGTGTGCCGCGAGGTTTTGAATCGGTAATAATTGAAAGGAAGAATTGAAATTGAGTTGAGGCAAGGCCAAATTGAATCACGTCACCGAAGTATTTTTAGGGCTACTTATTGTTTTCGTTGCGGCCCAAATCGGGGCTGAAATCGCGCAACGCCTGAAACTGCCCGCCGTCGTGGGTGAAATTGCGGCGGGTTGCATTGTCGGTTCATCGGTTTTAGGTTGGGTCAAAGTCAATGAGCCGCTCGAAGTGCTGGCCGAAATTGGCGCTGTGCTGCTGCTTTTTTCCGTTGGTTTGGAAACGCGCGTCGGCGATTTGAAAAAAGTTGGGCGCGTGGCTACTCTGGTTGGCATCGGTGGTATCGTGCTGCCGTTTGTGTTGGGTGCGGCATGGGCGAAATTGAGCGGATTCGATACGCCCAAAGCCTTGTTTGTCGCTGCCGCCTTTGTCGCTACTTCCGCCGGCATCACGGCGCGGGTTTTACAAGACATGGGAGTACTCAGTCGCACCGTCAGCCGCGTTATTTTG
>Ga0136611_10003240_pt1 | contig 11408 bp, 8 predicted proteins | sample AntDrymUQ2232306_2_FD_106645 | JGI IMG/M metagenome (GOLD analysis project Ga0136611, IMG submission 106645) | Polar desert sand microbial communities from Dry Valleys, Antarctica - metaG UQ223 (23.06) | ecosystem: Environmental > Terrestrial > Soil > Desert | place: Antarctica: Dry Valley... | reverse complement strand
CACTGCACGACCGTCAACATTCGCGGCGATAGTTACCGCATGAAGGAAAGGAAGAAAGCGGGACTGCTGGCGACGCCCGAGCAGCGCGAAAACCAGATCAAGTAAGCCGCCTCTGTCAAGCCGACGGAGTGGAAAGTTTTCAGACGCCGAAATGAAAAAAGTCAACATGCCGTTGACAGAAGAGCCAAACGGTTAAAACTTTGCTGACCACCTCCCACAGATCGTCAGGTACGTGCCAGATTGTGTCCAGAACAGAAGAGGCAACGGCTTCCATGAAGCCATTATCGGCATCCAGTTAGCCCGCTTTGGGATAGTTTGTTAGAGAAGCGTTCCTATCGTGTGCAACGTTGTTGACGACAACGCCACGCCGCTCGACAGACGGACAATCGACAAAGGCCGGCTCAGAATTGCGCGAGCGCGGAAACGTTGACGCTGCCGTACTCACGGATGGTCAGGGACATCACCGCGCCCTCCCCGAAGACCGGAGTGACCAGGTCGCTGTATTCCTCGACCAGCGCTTCGGGCAGGATTACCAGCGTAACGCCGGCAAAGCCCCCGCCGTGGACGCGGTAAGCACCGTGCACGCCCCTTGTCTCGAGAAAACGCTCCGTGAGTGCTAAGGCCAGGGGTATTCCCTGCGAGCGCGTGTCTGAGACGTCGTAGCCGTTCTGAAGGAGACGCCAAGACGAGCTGCCCGAAGCGGTGACGAGATCCAGAAATCCCGGGGAATCGTTTCGCTCCAGGAGGGCCACCTGCCGCCGCACCCGCTCGTTCTCGGCGAAGAAGTGGAGGACCCGCAGCACGGCGCGATCCCCTGCGGAAGCGCGCAGGCGCGGGATCTCGGCCACGACCTGCTCAAGAGTAAGCTCGATGCAACGCTCCTTGCCGAAGTGGTTCGCGACCGCCCGCATCTCTACCGGTACCTTCGTATATTCGTCCGTGAGGTGCGCGTGGTTCCCACCCGTGTTGACGATCAGGAAGGCGTACCCCTCTTTCCCAAAGTCGAAATTGACGTTCTGGGCTTTGGGCTCGTCCCGATCCCGAAAATCCAGGTGGATGAGCCCGCCCAACCCGCACGCCAGTTGATCCAGGAGACCCGACTGCTTGTTCCAGTAGCGATTCTCCGCCGACTGGCCTATCTTCGCCAAGACGTAAGGGTCCACCGCGCCACCGTTATAAAATCCGCTCAGGATCGTGCCCAGGAGCATTTCGATGGCGGCGGAGGAACTCAGACCCGAAGCATTGAGGATGTCGCTGGAGGCGTAAGCATCAAAGCCGCCGACGGCGTACGACCGCTCCATAAACCCGGCGGCGACGCCTCGGATTAGCGCCGGGGTTCCTTTCTCCTGGGCGCGGGGAGAAAGGTCCCGCAGGTCAACGACAAACGGTTCAGGGAAGCCTTCCGAGTGAAGCGAGACAGTCCACGTCTGGTTCGGCGCGGCCGCGGCGACCACGTCCAAGCTGATGCTGGCCGCGAGCACCTCGCCCCCATTATGGTCGGTGTGATTTCCTATGATCTCGGTCCGGCCTGGTGCGCTGAAGAACGCCACCGGCTCTTTCTCGAAGCGTCGGCGGAATTGATCACCGATCCGATCGTACCGCCGGCGCTGGCGTTCTCGAACGTTCGGGGAGTTCCCGTACAACCGTTGGATGGCTTGGTCGAGCCCTTCACCAAACACTGTTTCGGCGTTCCACACGTCCGTCATGCCCAAGCCTCGCGTCGTCGGCGGGACGCCCTGTAATTCATTTCAAAGGCCCATAATTTTACTGTCACTACACACATCGATTCTCAAGGGACAATCCCGCCAACCATTGATCGACTTCCTCGACCATGTGGTGGCCGATGGTACGGAAAAGGCTCACACTCTTCGCGGCGTCCCTGCGCGCCGCTTCCACATTGCGCCGGCCGTAGTCAGCCCGGGCGCGGCCGAACAACGCATAACCTTTCAAGTCGCGCATCTTCCACTTTTTAGCATGCTCTAGCGCTGACTCGAAGGTATCGTACGCCGCATTATAATCGTGGCGCCGCAGGTGAATCTTGCCGTATTCGTGCTGGAGGAAGCTCACGTACCACCAATATTTAATCGCCTTCGCTTCCTCCAAAGATTGCTTGATGCAAAACTCGGCCGCATCCTCCGCGGTTTGAAACGCCTGACCCGTGAGCGCGCCTTCTTGTTTTATGGCACGCAACTCCTCACTGCCCTCCTTTTCCAAAGCAACCCGGGCTTGGATCTGCTTCAGTGCAAAAGAATGCTCCCGACGGTCCCGGCTTTTCAGCAGTTCCAGGCCCTCATGCACAAACGTCGCCGCCCGCTCATAATCTTCCAGCTTCAGCGCAAGGCGACCAAGATCGGCCAAGCAGGCAATGATTTGCTCCAGGTTGCCCTGGTTGCGGGCGAGCCGTAGGCCCTCCATCTCGTAACGTGCGGCCTTCCGGTACCGCCCGAGGGAGAGCGCAACTAGGCCCCGTCGCTGGAGTAAGTAGGGCAGCATTCCGTCTTGATTACCAGTCGTTTGCGCCCGCTTCAAACCTTGTTCCAGATGTTTTTCGGCTTCCTTGTACTTGGCCTGATTGTATTCCACAATCGAGAGGTGGTAGAGAAGTTGGTTTGCTTCTTTGGCAAAGTCTCGCCCCACTAATTCCAGTCCCCGCTCCAGTTTGCGCTCCGCTGCGTTGTAATCCCCGCTTTTTTCCTCCAGCCTACCGGTGTGGAGTAGAATGAGCACCTTTGCCTTGCGCTCCGTTTCTGGTAATTTCTCGGCTGCTTTTTCTGCCTTCTCCAGGTAAGTGCGGGCACCCATGTGAAGCCCTTTGGCCTCCATGTAGTCGTAGAATGAGTTTGCTGCTCGCACTAAATCTTCGTCGAGGCCCTTCTTATCAGCAGTTTCAAGAACCGCCAGAAGGTTTTGGTTCTCGCTCTCAAGTGCGACATAGTCTGTATGCAGGTTGTGCTCTGTGATGTGGTCGACCAAATCGATGTAATGCCTCACCATCCGGCGGTACGTTTTACCATCGGGCGGCTGCTGGCGGAGATAAGTGGTAACGGCCCGGTGTATCGTGTAGCGCAGCGGGTTCGCGCCGTTCGAACGTACTAAACCAGACCGTAGGGGATCCATGCGCCGGGAGTGCGGCGAGCCCAGCCACTCGTCCCTTGTGATGTCCATGACGCTCAGAGCGGCGTCCAGGGAGAAGGTTCCGGGATCCGACGGGAAGACGGCGAGCTGGCGCAGACGATCCTGCCATACCGCCTCCAAGGCCTGGAAGGTAACCTCGAAGGTCTGCCAGAGATGGCCGGGCAGGTTATCATCCACCGGAAGGCGGGACACGTCTACCTTACGCAGCGACTCTAACAAGTGCTCGATTGCCGCCACCCAGTCGCTCGCTATCCAATGGGACAGCAGCAGATGATCGTGTTTCTGCTCCAGATGCTTTCCTATGATCGTCAAAGCGAGGGGTAGGCAACCCACCTCCTCGACCAACTCCTTCGCCTTTTCCTTCACGCCCTCGGCTTTCAGGCGGTCCTTGACCTTGGCCGACCCCTCCAACAGGTCGATGGCTGCCTCGGTGGAGAGCGGATGTATCTGGACTACGGAGTCGTCGACCAGATATCGCGCGTGCTCGCGCACACGTGTCGTGAACAGGTGGGCACAGGAGGCACCACCTAGCTCGAAATTTTGTGCTTGCTTGACATCCCAGACGTCGTCAATGATAAGGAGCAAGTTGCGCTCCTGAATCGAATCCTTTATTGCGGTCCCGCGTTCCTCAGGTGTCGTGAGATTTTCGTAGCCATTGATCCCCAGAGCCTTGCACCAAGAGCCCAGAAGCCCCAGCACATCTGGGTTTGGACCTAGAGGTGCCGCGAGGATCCCATCGCGGAAGCGTTCCCTCATCTTCTGGTCATGCGCCAGTACCGTCGTCAGGGAGCTTTTGCCTACACCCGTCCCGCCGTCAAGGACAGCCTTCGTCCCTGGATGTAGAAGATCTTTTACCTTATTGATATCTGCATCGCGTCCAATCAAGCGTCCTTCCCCGAGCTCGGGCAAGCGGACGTACACGGGGAAGACGCTCCGTTCCGTTCCTACTGTTGGGGCGGGAGGCCAAAGGGATGGGTGGCGGACGTGATACTCGGCCTGCAGCTCGCGGAGTTCCGGGAAATACTTGAAAACCATCGCGGTCGAGATCGCGACGGCACCCAGATCGCTGTTGACGTTGCGGCTAAGCTTGACGACGCCGCACACCCCTTGTGTCCGCCGGTTCAGCAGCGGCGCTCCGCTGACCCCCTGCTGTACCTGTCCTCCCTTGAGTTTGAGCGTCTCATGCGCCGCGTCCGCGCCCATGCCGCTACCCTTGAAGAAGGGCCCCCAGCCCTCGACCTGAGCCGTCACCGGGTCGCCATCGCGCCGCCTTTCCGGGTAGCCGTAGCTGTATACCGGGTCGTCTACGTTCGCTGACTCGTCCAGGCGGACGCAGGGGTGACTGTTCAGCCCAGGATGCTCCTTCACATCTATGCTGAGAAGCGCCAGATCCGGGATAGTTGGGTGGAATGACCGCAGTTCTGCCGGAATTGCCTCGATACCATCCCAGTCCAGCAGGACCGGTCCCGGGTGCGGCCTCGCCCTCTCGTCCACGACGACGTGGGCACAGGTCAGCAGCAGGCTGGGGGCGACAAAGAACGCGGTCCCCCAGCTCTCGCCACCATCTCCTTTGGCCACCCGGACGCGCGCCGTGCAGCGGCGCAGCAGCACGTCCCAGGCCTCCCCATTGTTGGTAGTGGCAGCGGTCACGGCAGTCATGGTGTGGTCGGTCTCCGGGTCTTCAGTGGGACCTTCGGTCAGCCGTCAGCCCCAGGTATGCCACGCGGGCGACATCGGGATCCTGCAGATAACCGACGATCCCGTGGTGCTCGCCAGTACGATTGTCGACGGTGGTCTTGTTCTCGATGGTTGGCTTGATTGCGAAGCGCTTTTCGTCGAGCGGGTACAGCGCAACCACGTCGCGCTCGTCCATCGCGTTGTACCAATGCGCTACTCGGGACGGCATGGCCAGCGTGTCCAGCTGCCGTTGGATCGCCCCAATACCCAGGGGCGAGCCCACGGTCACGTACCGGATCGCAGATCCGGCTGGCAATTGCCGCAGGACGTTATAGGCAACCACTGATCCGAGCGAGTGGCCGACCACCAGGCAGGGTTCATCGTCCGGGATAACTGCACGGATCATGTCATCAATACGCCGGCGGACGTTGCCATTGGTCAGGTACACGGATACGTCACGGGTGAACTCGTCGATAGCGTGGGAGCCGATCGGCGTTCGATCCAGCAATTTCAGTATCGAGTGCACCCATTCCCAGTTCCCAACGCCGCGCCCCACGGCGGCGGCATCCCCGCCACGCGCGGCCACATCGGCCGCGAACTGCGACGTGATCTCAGGGGCGGTAATCCCTTCCGCTTCCGCAATCTCCTGGAGCAATTCGCTCCGCAGTTCACTTTCCCGATCGCGGATGGCTGCCTCGTCCCCACCGCGAGAAACGACGTCGGCCGCGAGCGGCGCCTTGAGGGCCTTCATCATTTTGTCCAACTCGTCCCCATAGAATGGCAGAAGCGGCTCAGTGCCCTCCGGCCAGGGGAGGCTGACGCGGCGAAAGCCTTCGGCCAGGGCGTCCTGCCATTCCAACCGCAGCGCCTCCGGGTCCTTGCCCTGCTGGTTGCGCCCATGCACAAAGATCAACTTCATTGGGTGCCTCCCTTTGGAATTACCGCGTCAATTATATTGACGCCTGCTGGCGTCAGCGTCGTCCACAGCGACGGGACCAGTTCGCGCCGGGCTCGGTCCAAATACTCGGGCAATGGCTGCCCCAGGGTCTCCAGCAGGCTCCAGCCCTGGGTCAACAGCGGCGACCAGGGCGCGACGTGCGGCCCAGGGTTTACCAGGTCGACCTGGCCGGCAAGAAGCGCAACGTCGAACAGCACGGGCTCCGGTTCCCTCCTCATGTACTGGTAAACCGACTGTGCGAGGTCTTGTCGGCCGGCTTGTATGTAGGCGTAGGCGGCGTAGAGGCCCATAGTGGGGTCAACAGCCTTCTCGACGCGCAGGAAGTCGCCCGCTGCGTCCGCGGTTCCCGAATCCAGTGAGAACGAGCCGAAACGAGCAGCAGCGGCGAGAAAGGCATGTCGCTGCCGAAGATTATGCGCGTTGTCCCGGAACTCTCCGTACTTGTCGGGGTTGGACGGCGTTGGGAGATAGGACACGCTGACAACGCGCCCCTCTTCTACGACGACCGTCCCGATGAACCCGGGCAGCACGGCAAGGGTGGTGCCTCTGCCGGACACAAACTGGATGAGAATGCTCTTCTGGGCGAAGTTGGATTCGAAAAGCCGTTCTATCTGGATATGCGTTCTGCCGCCGTCCAGTGCGCGCCCTATACGGCAATGACCGGATGCGACGCGGGCGCTCGCGACCTCCTCGCCGAAGATTGTGAAACCCGTAGCGATCTGGATTGTCGCGGTCTGCCCCGTTTCCATCTGGACGTCGAAAATTCCGTCCGTACCACCGCTATCGGTATGGCCCGGAAATTCAGCCGTCTTCAGTCGTTTCATCGCCGCGCGGAACCGTCCGCCGTCTGGATCAGGTATCTCTGGCTCATCTGGCGCCGCGTCGGGCAGCATTCTAATCGGAACCGCCAGGCCGATCTTTTTCGCGATCGCACGAATCGTGGCGACCGTGGGCGTCGGGACTTCAATGGGCGACTTGGTCGACGAGACGTCCACCTCCCGGGCGGGCGCTTGCTCCGGATCGATCTCGGCGAGAAAGAAAGGCTTGCGGGACTCGACGCTAATCTCGGGATACTGCTCCAGCGACAGGTCAATGTCGCCCAGTGTGCGCGGCACCTTCTCTTCAAGGTACGGCTTCAGCGCCCAAGCCGGTACAACGTAGCGCTCCCGGTCGTCTTCGGTCCATGTCTCCCATACGGCGGGTTCGGAGCCGTGCAGGCCCCGTAACAGGAGACGGGTGAAGATGCCATCGTATCGTTCAGCGGCCTTGGCGACATTCTCGCCACGCACTTCCCAGGACGATTCGAAAGGGAGAGTGGCGTAGAAGTGGTCGACATACGACGGGCGCTGGAGGTTCAACGCGGCAGTGGGGAAGACGTCACTGCCGATTACCTGGTTTAAGCGTGGGGTCACCGGCGCCGATCGACAGGCGTCGGAGATGAACACGATATGACCAATACCAGAGTAGCGCGCGAGCCGGGCAGAACCAACCAGATTCACGGCCTCACCGGAGTCCCTGGGTGCCCCGGAGAGGAGCCACAACTCGGTCTGAGCTGCCCGAAGAATACCGTGGCCGGCGAAGTAAACGATTAGTTGCTTGCAGGTGTGGGCTTCAACAATTTCGAGGATCACATCCTTGATGTCGCCAACCTTGACGCGCCCACCGTTCTCGTCCGTGAGCAACGTGACGTCATAGCCCTGCCTATCTGCCCAGTCGCCGAACTCCCGCGCACCGGATGCTGCCGCCCGCAATGGCGCCAGGTCCCCGGTGCGATCTACCCCGATAGCGATGACTGCTTTGTCGATCATAGGAACATTGTAACAGCAGAATTCACAGCGGAAATGTCGAAAATGCGACTTGGCCGAGATGCTCCCGCGCGGCGAGGAGGGCGTCCTGCCGTTGTTGGTTGGCGGGCAGCAAGGCCATAGAGATGCTCGCTCTGGCACTCATCCGGGCCAGAACATCACGACGGTGGAGGTGAAGAGGCCGAGTTCATCATTCCCCGAATTAGAGCCGGTTCCCGCTGAACGTACACCAGGGCAGCATGGAGCGCGCGACAGGATAGGCCATCTCCAGCGCATCGTTTGGCGTTGCACCACCGGTGTAACGATAAAAGGTGGCACGGGAGATGCGCAGCGTTTCGCAGATTTCCTGCACGCTGCGGGTCGAGCCAGCCCGAAGTGCGATGGCCATCTTGCGCTTCTTCTCGTCCATCTCTTTGGGACTGCTACCCTCCTGCCCCTGGCTCTTGCTGCCCGCCAGCCCCGCCGCGGCAAGGAATAGTCGTTTTCAATCAGGTTGAAGGCCTCAGGAAGATTGACCTGATTGTCCGGCTTCCAGGCATCGGCGAGGTACTGGCAGGAGTCAAGCGGCGGGGCTTTTATGGCCTCAGGTTGCCGAACCGTCAACCGCTCTGCAAACGACTATAACCCGGCGGCTGCACGACTCTGGCTCACTTGTTGGGGCCGCTCTGCACGGGCCCATGCTGGCAGGTTTTGGAGCACGGCTAAGCATGGAATCAGCCCCCGCTAGCACCTCCTGCCGCAACGGCTATGCCCTACTAAGCCACCACCTTGGGTGACGCCAAACCCAACAACGATGTGGCAATGGCCACCACACTGGTAATCTGGTCCAGCGTCTTGGCCACCTTCCGCAGATCCTCCAGAGACTCTCGTATCCTGCCCTGAGCTTCTTTGAGCGCACCACTGAGCCGCTGGATCTCTTCGTTGTTCTGGTCGAAGATCTTGTTACCAGCGAGGATGTAGTTCAGGTGCGCCTGATCCCAACCCAACGCCAGCTGCTTGAGCCGCGCGCTGACCTGGTCGGCCGGGACTTGCTGCCGTATGGCGTCGGCAAGCTCCTGGCGCTTGCCGTCGATGGCTTCGTACTGCTCCTTGTAGAGCTGGAAAACTTCAAGGTCGGTCATCTCGCCTCCGCTGTTCCGATGATCCGGACAACGTCGATGTTGGTCCTGGCTTTAAGCGCGTCCAGAAGATCCTGCACCAGAGCGTTCTGCTGAACCATCTCCTGGAACGTCAGCGGACCTCCTGCCACCACCTTTCTGTGGAGCGATACCAGCACGCCTAGCGCGTCTGAGATCTCCTCGCCGGCGTCCTGCGAGATCCGGGCGATGGGGGTAGCCCGAGCCTCGATAACCTCGACCACGGCGTTGATGAGGTTTGGGTCCGTGAACACCGGGGCGGGCGTGGGCCACTTCAGTTCATAGGCCTCCAGAACGCGGCTGACCAAGGCCGTGCTGTCCACGGCCTTTCCCCGGACGAGCCCCTGCGCCGCTTCGGTATAGACGCGCCTCTTGTCGTCGGCTATGGACTGATAGACCGGGAGCTCGGCGTCGAAGACCGCTCTGACCCTGTCCACCAGAGCAATGAGGCGCTGGTTTTCCCTCAGGATGGCCCGGTTCTCCGCCACCGTCTGCAGCTCCGTCACCAGGGCATTGATGGCGCTGGTCGCACTTACCGGCGCGGCGGCCGAACCCGGCGCTATCAGCGGACGCCCACGCAGGCTCTGGACGGCCTCGTTGAGCTTTCCGACTGAGGCGATCACCTCCTCGGAGCTGTCGTAGGAGGCCAGATTACCGAACTGCGTGTAGGTTGCGCTGATCGTGTTGGCAAAGCGTTTGCGGGCGAGCAGGGCCAAGTACCGGTCGCTGTAGGCTTTTTGAAGAGCCTGCGTCAACTCCGTCCGGGGCAGGCCCGAGAAGCCGCGCTGGAAGGCGGTCATCTCCCACACGTCGACGGTGTCTTTGGCGAGGGTGTCGTAGTAGGCCGCCATCTGCTCCGACGTGATTTTTCCTGCCGCCGCCACCTTGTTGGCCTGTGGCCGGACCGAGCGCGTGCAGCCGGTAAGACCCAGTATGGCCAGAAAGGCAAGCAGTAGGCATTGACAGCGGCGCGAGTGCCGCGCACGTCGTTCTGTGATAGCGGCGCAGGTAATTCTCTGCACGATATCCTCCTTTTCCACTCCCTGTGCGAGTTGCCAATCCGCCACAAACGGGCGGAGCATATTAGTGTCGCCCATGAAATCAAAGAAATTCATAGATCAATGGAGACGGTCTCGGTGGCCTGCGACTCGAAGCCCGCCGAGACCGTGCCGTCGTTGGGGTGCATGACGAACGCGCTCGTGTTGGCGCCGGACCAGGGCACAGCCTTGCCGGGGCTCGTGCCGATCACGCAGTTTTTCCAGATCACCTCATGCAAGAACGAGCCGCTGTTGAAGTCCTCGCGCCCTTCGTTCTGCCCGATGCTCGTGACGCGCTTGAGCCGGTTGCCCCCGCCGCTGGGGTTCCAGTCAAAGTTGGTCGGCTCGCCAGCGCGGTCGGCCTCCACGTTGGTATTGCTGACCGGGAACACTGAGGCATCCACCCGGATGGCGCGCAGGACGGGCTGTTTGCTGGCATCATCGGTGCCCTTGGCGCGCACCTCCAGCACATTGGTGGCCACCACTTCAAACTCCAGGAGCACGGTCTTGCCCGACGCGAAGCGGGGGTGCGGGTCGGCCCCCGGCGCCGGCCCGTAGGTGAAGCCGAAGCCGCCCACGGCCAGGAACAGCGACCAGTTATCCTTGGCGGCACTGTACTGGAAGCCAGCGTCTACCTCGCCGCCATTGCTGCCGCGCCCGCCCATGTAGACGTACACGGTGTCGCCGCTGGATTTGAGCTGGCCGCTGGGGTCCAGGGTAGTGATGTTGTTGCGCCCCGGCAGGAGGATGTCGGCGGCTTCGTAGGCGAAGCCGGTCTTGGACAGTGCCCGGCGGAAGGGTCCGGTGTTGTTTTCGGAAAATTTCGGCATGTGACCTCTCGGAAGAACGGTGCCGCCCTGATCGGCTTTACTGGCGCGCCCGCGCGCCCCAAGTGAGCTAGAGCGCCGCGGTGCACGCTTGAGTATCCGGTCCTGACAGAAGTAGCAGGCAGATGTGGGTTCGACATGCCGAGTTGCGTACCCTCCCGACCATGCGGCCAAGTGTAAAAAATCACAGGCAGGTGGCCCGCAGCTATCGGTAGATTGGAGCGGTTGTAGGTTGTGTCTGTAAGGTTGTGGGTTGAGGAGATCCCGGGTTTGGGAGGAATCAACCACCATGCGGGATTTGACACGAGACGAGGTGACGGAGGCTGCCAGCTAGGCGGTTAGCGATAGAATCCGCCTTGCCGTCAAAGCGGTGCTGGAGCAGATCCTCGACGAGGAGATGAGCGAGCACGTCGGGGCGGGCCCACGTGAGCGGACGCCAAACAGGACCGCCGAAAGGAACGGCAGCTACGGTCGTGACCTGATCACTGACCTTTCCCGGGAATGGCGGCTCTTCCGCACTTTTGATACTGCTGGCGAATTGCAGTCAGGCCGTCGCGGGGGTAGGCGTCATGACTGGAGGCGTCATGAGTTGCCAGAACGCCGAGCGGCGTGTCCGGGCGCGAGGGACGCCTGCAAGCCACTCGCCGACCCTCACGAAGTTCATTGCCACCGCGGTGAGCAGGTGCCCCAGATGCACCTTGGCCAAGCCTACATAACGCGTGCGGCGCAGACGGCAACGGCGAACCCCGCGGGAGAGCGTGCCCTCAATACCGGCGCGCCGGGCGTATTCCTTTCGGTATTCCACGGTCTGAACACGGGCCCGTGCCGTACAT
>Ga0136611_10003239_pt1 | contig 11409 bp, 8 predicted proteins | sample AntDrymUQ2232306_2_FD_106645 | JGI IMG/M metagenome (GOLD analysis project Ga0136611, IMG submission 106645) | Polar desert sand microbial communities from Dry Valleys, Antarctica - metaG UQ223 (23.06) | ecosystem: Environmental > Terrestrial > Soil > Desert | place: Antarctica: Dry Valley... | reverse complement strand
TCCTGGCCGCCGCGCTCGTCGTCATCCGCCGACTCATACAGTGCGCTCGCTCTCGCTACCGCTGGCCCACACGCCCCACCACCACCCGCCTCAAGTGATGCCTATTGCCGTGCGCTCTAAGGCTCGCATACGTCCCCTCCCGACCTCGCTGTGCCGTCCCACGCCGTGCCCCGCATGGTACATCGCGAACGAGAAAGGCGCGGCTCGACCTCGGCGGCGAGAGGACAACCGTCGCCGAATCTGTCATCCAGAAGCGAAGAGAGGAATCTCACGCTGCCCAGTACGGGACCGTTCGGAGATCCCTTGGTGGCCAGTGCTCCCTCGGGACGACAGAGTGATCTGCTTGCCCCGATCGCTCCCCTCTCCCGCGTCAGGGAGAGGGGCCGGGGGTGAGGGCATCCCAGTGCGCTCAGCGTTCCGTGGGAGTGGTGACGATCACGTTGTCGAACTCAACGACGGGCGGCTGCCCCCACGCGATTGCCCCGAACCCGAACCGACCCGCACCGAACGTCGTATCGGTCGCAACGATCGCGTCCCTGCCATTGATGTTGACGCGGATTTGGTCGTCCGCGGCCCGCACGACGCATCGATTGACACCGCCTCGAATGTCGATGGCCGTCGACCGTACCCAGTCCGTGCCCGAGGAAACTCCGTCCACGCTCCGGCCGAGCATCGCGCGGCCGGAGCGCGCATCAATCGTGACCACGTAGAAGTTGTCGGTATCCAGGCGGCGGAAGAAGATTTGGAACCCGGCGTCGGCGCCCGCTGCGATCCGCGCATCCAAGCTGAGCGTGAAGTCGCTGAATTGCGAGCCCCACGCGGTCCAGGCGACGGTCGGCTCCGTCGCCCTACCGCCGACCGTCATCGCGATCGTCGATCGTCCACCGACTTCGGCATACCGCGCCACGTCGTTGACCCCGGCGAAGCTGCTGAGCTGCTCGCCGCCAAAGTCGCTGGAGTAGAGCACCTGGGGGATCGCCGCGCCCGGGTAGGCAAGCGTGCGGAAGATGCCATACGGCTCGGCGTCGCTGAACGCGCCGGAGGGCGAGCGCACTTTGATGTAGTACGCTCCCGGCGCGCGCACGGTGGTGTCCACGACCTCGACGCCCTCGCCCGTTTGGGTGGAGGCGGCGATCGTGTCGCCGTTCCAGTTCGCGAGCTCGGCGACGTAGGGCAGAGCGCCGTTGGAGAGCTCGACGCGCACGCCGACGTCGAAGTCGAGCACCTCGATGCGGTAGGCATCGATGTCGCCGGGGCGCGAGATGAAACCGAGCGCCTCGGAGCCGGGGCCGAGGTAGCACGCCGCCTGGAGGTCGTCGTTCGGCTCGGCGCAGACATCCTCGCCCTGCGCCATCGTAGCGCGCGGTACGGCGGCAACCAGGAGCGTCGCGAGGCCGAGCACGAGCGCCAGTAGCCCGCGACCGGGGCGAACGGCCCTACTCCCGATCCAGCTCGAACGCCGCATGCAGCGCGTTCACAGCAATCGAAACGCTGTCCGATCCGATGATGCAGGTGATGCGAATGTCGGACGTGGTGATCATGTCGATGTTGACGCCGGCGACCGACAGGGTCTCGAACATCCTGGCCGCGTAGCCCGGCGCGCTCTGCATGCCCGTGCCCACGATCGACACTTTCGCCAATCCGTCGGAGTGGTCGAGGCGCTCGGCGCCGATCTGGGGCACGATCCGCTTGACCATCTCGATTGCGCGGTCCTGATCGGTTTGCGAGACGGTGAACGAGATGTCGGTCTTCCCGTCCAGGCTCGTGTTCTGGACGATCGTATCGACGCTGATGCCGGCCTGAGCGAGCGGGGCGAAAATCGCCGCCGCGACGCCCGGCCGGTCCGGCACGCCCTGGATGCGGATCTTGGCGACGTCTGTGTCGTGCGCGATGCCGCGCACATTCTTGCGGACTTCCACGTTCTCGATCCGATGGATCAGGGTGCCGGGCGCGTCGCTGAAGCTCGAGCGCACCAGAATCGGCACGTCGTAGACCTCGCCCAGCTCGACCGCGCGGGGGTGCATCACGCGCGCCCCGAGCTGGGCCAATTCTAGCATCTCCTCATAGGAGACCTCTTCCATCTTGCGGGCGTTCGGCACGACGCGGGGATCGGCCGTGTAGATGCCCTCGACGTCGGTGTAAATTTCGCACCGGTCGGCCCTGAGCGCGGCGGCCAGCGCCACCGCCGACGTGTCGGAGCCGCCGCGCCCGAGGGTCGTGACGTCCTGGCCGTCCGTGACGCCCTGGAAGCCGGTCACGATCGGCACGCGGCCCGCGTCGATCTCTCGGCGCATGCGCTCGGGATTGATGTCAGCGATGCGCGCGCGGCTGTACAGCCCGGTCGTGCGGATGCCGGCCTGGCCGGCCGTGAGCGAGACGGACGGGCAGCCCTGGTCGATCAGCGCCATCGCGGTCAGACTGGCCGACACCTGCTCGCCGGTCGCGAGGAGGTGGTCCAGCTCGCGGTCGAACGGCTCGCGGGCGACCTGCCGGGCGAGCGCGATGAGCTCGTCGGTGGCGTGGCCCATCGCCGACACGACCACGACCACCGAGGTGCCCCGAGCGGCCGTCGCCGCGATGCGCCCGGCCACGCGCTTGATTCTCTCGGCATCCCCGACGGACGTCCCGCCGTACTTCTGCACGACCAGCGTCGTCGCTCGCCCACCCGCCACGCTTAGCCCCCCTTGGTTTCGTCTACGACGGCATTGATGATGGCGGCAACGTAGCTCGTGTTGCGATGTCCCGGTATCTTGGCCTGGATCTCCGATGGCCGAAGCTTGCAGTCCTTGAGCTTGAATGGCAGCGCCCGCTCGATGTCATTTCGGGCGATCAAACGTTGCATCCCAGTACTCGCCGGGGTAACCAGTATGTGCGCCCCTTCGATAGTGTCGACTGAGAATCTCAGTCCGCGCACAGTCGTCAGGCTCACACCTCTTAGCGTTGAGACGCGTATCCACAAGTCGTTCAAGGTTCCACTCCTCTGTCGCCGCGCGACGATTGCGCCCTGCGCGGCGATGCCGGCCTGCAGCACGTGGCCCGGTACCGATGCCGCCGCTGCACAAGCCGCGAGCGCGTTGCCCACAGAACCGGCGCGCTCGTCGCCGACGAGCGCGAGCACCGAGGATCCGGCTCCCGAGAGGAACGCGCCGTATGCTCCGCCATCGAGGGCGGCAGCTAGCAGCTTCGGGAGCGCCGGGAAGATCCCGGCGCGGGGCGGCTGATGAATGGCGTCCTCGGTCGCCGTGCGCAGCAATTCGGGGCGGCCGGACGACAGCGCCGCCACGAGTAGCGCCGCGCGGCCGATGTTGTGGACCGCGGTGGCGAGCGGCACGCTGGTCGGGAGGAGCCCGCGCGCGCTGCGCGTGTCCATCGGGAAGTCCGGCACGAAGACCGTCGCGTGGAGCGGCATCGCGACCGGCACGCGACAATGCTCGATGCCGCTCGACGTCTCGACGCACACTTGGACGCCGCCAAGCAGGCAGGCGGCGATGTTGTCCGGGTGGCCCTCTAGCTCGGCGCCGATGCCAAGCAGTTCATCTAGGGTAAGCGGATCGTCCAGCAACGCGTTGCCAAGCAGCAGTCCGCTCGCTCGGGCCGCGCTGCTACTGCCCAAACCGCGCGATGGTGGGACGAAATTCTCGCAGCGGAGCCGCAGCACCGGCGGCTGCTGGCCGCGCGCCGCAAACGGAAGCACCAATGCGCGGTACACTTCGTTGCTGGCGTCTGACGGGAGCAACCCCGCTCCCTCACCGACCACGTCCACATGGACACGATCCGAGCGCCAGGCATGCACCACGTTTGCGACGTCGAGCGCCAAACTGAGCGCATCGAACCCAGGTCCAAGGTTTGCGCTGGTAGCCGGCGCCCGCACGCTGAGCATCGGCGGATCGCTCGCTGAGACCGGGGACGCGCTGTCGCTAAGCACGAATCGAGACGATACCATGGGCGTGGCTCTTGGGCTAGCCGATTGAGGCGGCACTAGCGCGGGACGAAGCTAGTCTGGATCTGGGTCGGCTCGCCGGGGCCGACCTGCGCGAACGCCACCACCTCGGCCTGGGTGCCCCGCGTCGCGTCTCCGATGTTGAAGACGACGGTTGCCTCGCCGGCTTGGGTCGTGGCCACGGTCCCGTTATCTTGGGGCCAGCGCTCCTCGACGGTGCTGTAGTACACCACGATCCAGACCGGCACGTCCGGCAGGGCACGCCCGTCGCGCGTGACCCGCACCATGACCCTGACGTCCGATCGGAGGGGCGGGTTCTGGTCCGTGAGGCGGACCTGGGTGCCGACTGCGCCCGTCGCGGCAGGACTACTCGTCGGCTTCGGCGCGGCGGTCGGCTTCGCGGGCACGGTGGCAGTTGGTGCCACCGGCGTGGCGGTGGGCGGCGTTGGCTGCTGCACGAATACCGGGCGTGCAGTCGGGGGAGGGCCGACGGGAGCGGCCGTCGGGGTTGCTCCCGCCCGAGCCGCGCCCAACGTCAGCAGCGACGCGGGGTTGACGGCGCCGGTCATGCTGGTAAGGAGCGCGACGATGCCGAGCGCGAGCACGGTCGCGAGCAGTACGACGATGACGATGGTGCGCACTCTCGCCAATAACCCAGGCGGCAGCCCTCGCCGGCGCGGCGGCGGCGTTGATTGGATAGGATGAGGCGCCGTCAGCGAACCGTTGATCCCGACGATGGTCAAATCTTCGTGGAACGGCGCCGCTGACTCGAATGACTCCGCCCGCTCGCCTTCGTCGAACGTGGTGGCGTGCAGGTGCGTCTGGCCAGGCGGCGCGCTGCGCGGCCCGTACTGCGCGGTCCCTTCATATGGGTCGTCGCGGAACCCGGATGCTTGCAGCTCGGCGCGCTCGTAGGCCGCCTGGCGCATGCGTTGGCGGTCGTAGTCGGCGCGCCGGTCCGGCTTCCCGAGGATCTCGTAGGCCGCGTTGAGTTCCGAGAGTCGCCGGGCGGCGCGTGTCGGGCGCCAGCGGGCGTCCATTAGCCGCGACGCACGGCTTCGGTAGGCGTAGCGGATGGCGTCGTCCGAGGCGCGGGGATCGACGCCTATCACGGCGTACAGGTCGGGTACACCGGGCAGCGCGTCGGGCGTGACATCCTCGAACGCGGCGAGGCGCGGATCGTAGAGAGCCGGCGCGTTCGACTCGAGCTCGGTGAGCGAGGTCGCAGCGTCGCGGTCGTGCTTCTTTCGGCGAAAAAACCGGGCCACCATTGGCGGCGTCCTCCGGCCGCGAACTATGAAACGAGCCGAGTGTAGCACACCTGTGCTGCGACTCTTCGCGTCATTCCGCACTGTCCACCAGTACGGTGCGCTCTCCCGTCGTTTCGGATCGTCCGTTCGGACGCGCGCCACCGTAGCATCAAATCTCGTTGCGACCGAGCCCCCGACGTTCGGGATCACGCGTCCCATGGCGCCATCGTTCATCGTGCTCTACGCAGCCGTGTGGAACAGAGCCGAAGCTGAGTACACGGAGGCATGACTGTGTCGTTCACGTTCGCTCAGGTCGAAGAGCAGGCTCGGAGATTGTCGGCCGAAGAACGGGCGCGTCTCGTTGAGACCTTGCTCGAATCGATTCGAGAAGTGCCATCGAGTGACATTGAGGTTGCTTGGGAGCGCGAGGTCGCCGACCGCGCAGCCTCCCGCGACCGTGGTGAGGCTCATTCCTATTCGTCAGACGAGGTCTACAATGAGGCCCGGCGCCTGAAGCGGTGAAGTAACGAAGTTTTGTCGCAGCCGCGCGGGAAGAGTTCCTGCTCGCGGTGACGTACTACACGGACGCCCAGCTCGGCCTGGGCCGACGCTTCGCCGAAGCCGTCGAGGACGCCATCGATCGAGCCGCAGCCTTTCCCAGAGCGGGATCTCCCTCCGAATCGGAGACTCGCGCGTCCTGGTCAAGGGCTTCCCTTTCTCCGACTACTATCGGCCCGAGGCGAACGGCGTCATCGTCTTCGCCGTCGCGCACCCTGCACGTCGTCCGGGCTACTGGGCAAGTCGAACCGATGACAGCTGAGAGCCCGGCTGGAACACTTCACCCAGCTGCTAACCGACCGCCACGTGCGGCACTGTTGTCCGAGTCGAACCCGAGCTCGGCCAACGCCGCCTCCGCCTCCTCACGGTCGTTCCACGGCCGGCGCTCGTGCCCGACCACCATCCGACGCTCGTGGCCCTTGCCGGCCAAGAGGACCGTGTCGCCCGCGCGCGCCCGCCCGAGCAATGCTCGGATCGCCGAGGCGCGGTCGAGGTCGATCGCGAAGTCGCGGCCCTCGGTCTTGCCCGTGGGCGTGGCTCCTGCCGCGATGGCCCGCGCGATCTCGGCCGGGTCCTCATGCAATGGATCGTCCATGCTGATGACGAAGAAGTCGCTCAACTCGGCGGCGACGCGACCCATCGCCGGCCGACTAGCAGGATCGCGCTCGCCGGCGTGGCCGAAGACGGTGGTCAGCCGTCCGCTGGTGTGCGAGCGGAGCGCACGCAGGGCATTCTCGAGTGCCTGTGGAGTGTGCGCAAAATCGACCACCACCAGGAACGGCTGTCCCCGCTCGATACGCTCCATGCGGCCGGTGACGGGCGCGAGCGTGGCAGCGGCGGCGACGACGTCATCCGGCGTGGCGCCGAGCTCGAACGCGGCCGTCGCCGCCGCCAGCCAGTTCGACACGTTGAACCGACCGAGCAGGGGCGTGCGAACGTGGACGGCCACCCCGCCAGAATCGAGGGTGCCAGATTCGAGGGCGAATGCGGCGCCGCTCCCGTCCACGTGGACCTCGCGCGCCATCACGTCGGCCGGCGCGTCGATGCCGTAGCTGAGTACCCGCACAGGGCTGTGCGCCCGCATGGTGTCGGATGCTGCGTCGTCGGCGTTGACGACGCCGGCGCGCGGCCAGGGCTTGTGCGACGGTTCCCCGAGCATCTCGAAAAGGCGCGCCTTGGCGAGCCGGTAGTCGGCGAGCGTGCCGTGGAAGTTCAGGTGCTCGGCGCTCAGATTCGTGAAGATCGCAAGATCGAATGCGCAGTTGCGGACGCGGTCCAGCGACAGCGCGTGCGAGCTAGTTTCCAGGATGGCGACCTCGACGCCCGCCGCCACCATCTCGGCCAGCACCTCCTGGACGCGGTCGGCCTCCGGCGTCGTGTGATGCAAGTCGTTGGGGCGGAGTCGGCCGCCGACGTTGACGTCCACCGTCGTGAGCCAGCCAACGCGCCGACCGGCCTGTTCCAGGATCGCCGCCAGCAGCCGCGTGGTCGAGGTCTTGCCGTCGGTACCGGTCACGCCGACGAGGCGCAGCTTGCGCGACGGCTGGCCATGCAACGCGGCGGCGGCGTCCGCCAGTGCTGCCCGCGCGGAGGGAACCAACACGACGGCGCATTCGGATGGCGCATCAACCGTTGACTCGGCTAGGACGGCGACGGCGCCTCGCTCGATGGCCTGGGGCACGAAGTGCCGGGCGTCATGCTGAGACCCCGGCATCGCGACAAACAGGTCGCCCGGCCGGATGCCGCGCGAGTCGTGCCCGATGCCCGTCACCGAGGTCGCCGGGTCACCTTGGTCGAGTCGAGCACCGGGTACCTGTGCGAGGATGTCGTGTAGCTGCATGGGGTACCATTATCGTCAACAGAATCATGGTTGTCGCAAACCTGGCTGAAGAACGCCCTCGGCTTGCCGAAGCGCTGAAGAACCTCCCGGACCGCCCCGGCGTGTACCTGTTCAAGGACGCGCGCGGGCGGCTGCTCTACGTCGGCAAGGCGGAGTCGTTGCGCGACCGGGTTCGGTCGTACTTCCAGCCGAGCACCACCTTCGACCAGGCCCACCAGCCCAAGGTGCGGCAGGTCGTGGCGCTCGCCGACATGGTCGAGTACATCCTGACCGACTCCCCCATCCAGGCGCTGATCTGGGAGAACGACCTCGTCCGCAAGGAGCAGCCCCGCTACAACACGAAGCTGCGCGACGACAAGCACTACCCCTATATCCGCATCAACGTGCAGGATCCGTGGCCGATGGCCCAGGTCAGCCGGCGGATGGAGAAGGACGGTGCGCGCTACTTCGGGCCGTTCCCGCACGCATCGTCGGTGCGCCAGACGCTCGACACGCTGAGCCGCCTGTTCCCGCAGATCCTCTGCACGCGCGTCATCACGGGCACCGACCCGCGCGCCTGCCTCTACTTTCACATCAAGCGCTGCCCGGCGCCCTGCATCGGCGCGATCGACAATGGGGCGTACCGCGACATCGTCGATGGCATGATCCGCTTCCTCGACGGCAAGGATCGCGGCGCCTTGCAGCAGCTTCGGCGCGAGATGGTCGAGGCCGCCGAGAACCTCGAGTTCGAGCGGGCCGCCGACCTACGCGACCGCATCAAGGCCGCCGAGAGAGTCGTCGAGCAGGAGCGGGTCGGGTACACGACTCTGGTCGATCAGGACATCATCGGACTTGCTCGCGACGGCGGACACGCCTGCCTGCAGGTGTTCTTCATGCGCGGTGGGCGACTGGCGCGGCGCGACCCCTTCCTGATGCAGGACGCCGATGGCGAGACGGACCGCGCCGTGCTGACGAGCTTCGTCACGCAGTTTTATAGCCAGGCCAGCGATCTGCCCGACGAGCTGCTGCTCCCGCACGAGCTCGACAACGACGCGAACGTGACCGAGTGGCTGCGCGGGCTACGCGGCAAGCGAGTCGCCCTCACGGTGCCCCAGCGCGGCGAGAAGCACCGCATCATGGCGCTGGCGGAGAAGAACGCTCGCGAGACGCTCGACCAGCAGAAGCTCGAATGGCTCGCGGACGACACCAAGACGAACGAAGCCGCCATGCAGCTCCAGGAGGCGCTCGGTCTGCCGCGCCCGCCCCGGCGGATCGAGTGCTACGACATCTCGAACACGCAGGGCACCAACAGCGTCGCGAGCATGGTCGTGTTCGAGGAGGGCAAATCGAAGCGCTCGGACTATCGGCGCTTCAAGATCAAGACGGTCGAAGGCTCGAACGATTTCGCGAGCATGCAGGAAGTCTTGCGACGGCGCTTCCGCCGCGCGCTCGATGCCAACGCCGTCTCGGACCCGAACAGCTCCGGAGCCGCCGCGCTCGCCCAAGGTCGAGACGTTGCCGGTCGTGAGAACGGCGCCGCCGAGGTAGGGACGGGGCTTGCCCCGCCCTCCCAGACCGCCTCCGACTCTGCCGCGGGGTTCGATGCGGTCGCAGCCTCGCCGCATCGACCTGTCGGCCCGGCCGCGTCGCACGTGGCATTTGCCCTGCCGATGGCCGCCAACCATGGGGCGCAGCACGCACATCAAGCATCGGTCGATGACGACGGCGCCCAAGAGCATGGCGCGAATGACGACAGTCGAGAGGGTAGCGAAACGAGCGCCTCGGCGCAGGCGTGGGGCTCGATTCCGGATCTCGTGATCGTGGACGGCGGCAAGGGGCAGCTCTCGGCGGCGGTCGAGGTAATGCAGGAGCTGGAGTTGACCGAGATCCCGATCGTCGGGCTAGCCAAGCAGAACGAGGAGCTGTACCTGCCGCGCCGCTCGGATCCGATTGTCCTGCCACGCACGTCTCAGGCGCTCTACCTCGTGCAGCGGGTCCGCGACGAGGCCCACCGCTTTGCGATCACCTACCACCGCAAGATTCGCGGGAAGAGCGGCCTGCGCTCGCAGCTCGAAGACGTGCCCGGCGTCGGCCCGACCCGCAAGAAGGCCCTGCTGCGCCAATTCGGCTCGCTCAAGTCGATGCGCGCCGCCACGATCGACGAGCTCGCGGCCGTCCCCGGCATGACGAGGTCGGCGGCCACCGCGCTCAAGCGCGCCATCGGCGACTGACGTGGAGCGACGACCGACGTGAAACTCGACGGGAAAGTTGCCATCGTGACGGGTGGTGGCGGGGCCATGGGCGGTGCGCAGGCACGCCTGTTCGCGCGGGAAGGCGCGGCGGTCGCCGTCGCGGACCTCTTCGTCGAGAAGGCGCGCGCGGTCGCCGATGACATTGGCGCCGACGGCGGCCGCGCAATTGCCCTGCATCTGGACGTGCGATCATCCTCGGACTGGGCGAGGGCCGTCGCCGACACCGAGCACGCATTCGGCCCGGTCTCGATCCTCTGCAACAACGCCGGCAGCAACTATCGCGTCAGCTTCGACGACCAGACCGAGGAGATGTGGGACCAGATCCTCGGGTCGATCCTGACCGGCAGCTTCCTCGGGACCAAGGCGGCCGTGCCATCGATGCGACGCCGCGGCGGCGGCGTCATCATGAACCTCGGGTCGCTCGCGTCGATCCGAGCCGGCGGCGGTGCGCCCGCCTACGGCGCTGCTAAGACCGGCCTGGTGGCCCTGACGCGCTCGACCGCCGTCTCGTATGCGCGCGACGGCATCCGCTGCGTGATCGTCTCGCCGGGCCACGTCGATACGCCGTTCATCCGCGACGACAATCCCTACAGCCCGAACGACCCCTCCACGAGCATCGACAACCCGGCGAACTATGACCGCCGGCTCAGGAGCACGCCGCTCGGCCGCCTCCAGACGCCCGACGACATCGCGCGGACGGTGCTCTTCGTCGTCTCCGACGATGCGTCGATGATCACCGGGTCGATGATCACCGTGGACGGCGGCGCGGCACTGACCTAGCGGACTCACGGCTTCGCCGCTCGAACGACCGCCGCGTCTCAGCGCCGCGGGCGCCAGGGGATCAGCCACGCCTCGACCGCGTCCAGAATCCAGAACGACAGGATGCCGAGCCCGGCGATGGTCACCAGCCCGACGTACATCTCCTCGATGGCGAACGTCTGCCAGGACTGCCAGATCAAGTAGCCGAGGCCCGACCTTGCCGCCACCATCTCGGCGGTGACGAGTAGCAGCAGCGAGACGCCCCAGCCGAGGCGCAACCCGGCGAAGATCAGCGGCAGCGCGCCCGGCAACGCGATCGTCCAGAGGGTCGCCAGCCGACTCGCGCCGTAGTTGCGCCCGACGTCCAGGTAGATGCGGTCGATGTTCGCGACGCCGGCCGCCGTCGCGATGAGCACCTGGAAGAAGACGCCGATCGCGATGATCGCCCACTTGGACTGCTCGCCGAGCCCGAAAATCAGCATCACCAGCGGCAGGATTGCCACTTTGGGGATCGGGAACAGCGCGCCGATCAGCGGCTGGAGCGCCGCCCTCACGAGCGGGACCAGCCCCATCACCACGCCGAGCCCGACGGCCGGCACGGCGCCGAGGACGAAGCCGACCGCCGCGCGCGACAGACTGACGCCGATGTGGCCCGGCAAGCTCGTGCTGGCTAGCTCCACGAACGTGCCGACGATCGAGAGCGGCGCCGGAAAGAACCGCGCGTCGAGTACCCTGACCCGCACGAGAAGTTCCCACAGGCCGAGCAGGAGCAGCGGCGCGAGGAATGCCACGGCGCGTTCGGCCGACTCGCGCCGCTGCTCCTGCTCGGCC
>Ga0136611_10003238_pt1 | contig 11409 bp, 10 predicted proteins | sample AntDrymUQ2232306_2_FD_106645 | JGI IMG/M metagenome (GOLD analysis project Ga0136611, IMG submission 106645) | Polar desert sand microbial communities from Dry Valleys, Antarctica - metaG UQ223 (23.06) | ecosystem: Environmental > Terrestrial > Soil > Desert | place: Antarctica: Dry Valley... | reverse complement strand
GGAGAGGGGAGTACACGCCAGACCCGGTTTGCCAGCGTCTCCCCTCTCCATCACCGCGGTGATGGGGAGGGGCCGGGGGTAGGGGCCGTTACTTCTCCAGCCAGTACCACGGAAATGCGTCTGCGCCCAGGTCCGCGCCGCCCCACATTCGATGCGCGTCGGGGCCGCGCAGGCGGGACCAGGCCAGCACGGGCTGCTCCGTGTGACCGCCCATCGGCACGGCGGGCAACTGCTCCGCAAAGTATCGCTGAATCTCATGCTGGACCGCTACCCGGCGCGCTGGTTCAAGCTCTTGCCGCTGGCGCAGGATGAGCGCATCCAGGGCAGGGAAGTGCCGTCCTACCTGGGTACTCGCGCCCGCGGAGGAGAAGAAGATGCTCCAGAACTGACCGGGGTCGCCACGGCTGCCGGTGCGCTGCATCGCGAGGCCGTCAAAGTCGCCCGCGCTACGCAGATAGCGTGGGATGAAGTCGAGATTGTAACGCACGGCCTGCGGGCGGCAGCGGATGCGGCCCTCCCCGAGCATCGCCATCAGCATCTCGGCCCGGCTCGCCCAGTCCCGCCCCCAGTGCGCACCAGAGATGAAGGTAAAGGGCGTCTCGAACCCGTCTGGATAGCCCGCCGCGCGGAGCAGGCGGCGTGACTCGGCCGGGTCATAGTGAAGGAAGGCGGCACTGGGACCAAAGGCGCTCCCCTTCGGGTCGAGCCAGGCCGTGCCCCAGGCCGCGCTCAACGGCGTCGTCCAGGTGGCGCGCAGCGGCAGACCGGCCGCCTGAAAGCCGCTCAAGTCGGAGAAGGCTTCGATCAAAGCGTCCCGGTCGAGCAGGAGCGAGACCGCGCGCCGCACGCGCGGGTCGCGAAAGGGGCTGCCCTCGCGCCAACCGAAGGCGAGCGTCGGGCCGAGCAGCGGCGGCGGCAGAAGGTCAATGCGCGTTCCAGGCAGATCGCGGTGCGTTTGCAGGATGTTCACCGCGTCCACCGCCGCTCCGCCAAGCGCGGGACCGCCGTGGATGTTGCCTGCACGGAACTGTGCCTGCGCCTGCGCGCTCTCCGCGATCACCGGCAACTCCACCGCATCCAGCAGCGGTACAGCGGGCGCGAGTGTGTAGGCCGGATTCCTGCGGAAGGTGAAGCCGGCGGACGGCTGATTGCGTTCCAGCAACCAGGGGCCGCTGCCCCGCATCTCCAGGCGCGGATCGAAGCCGCCGCTCAGCCCTTCACGCGGCAGCACCCAGAGGCCGAAGCGGCTCGCCAGGGTGGGGAGTAATTGTGCGTCCGGCGCGGCCAGGGAGAGCGCGAGCGTGCGCGCGTCTGTCGCCCGCAGCGCGCGCACGGGCGCGTCCGGGTGCGCGGCGGTCGCGAGGTCAGTGCGGTAGGTGCCGCGCGCGACGAGCGCGTCCCAGCTCGCGACCACGTCGTCCGCGCTGAGGAACCGTCCGTCCGTGGGCGCGCGGTGATCGAAGCGCACGCCGTCACGCAGGCGCAAGACGAGCGTTTCCGGGTCCGGCTGCTCCCAAGCGGCGACCAGATCGCCCTCCACCGCGCCGTCGGCCGGCGCGCCCTGCCCCGGCCGGAAACGGAAGAGGCGGCTGTAGACAAAAGCCGCGAGCTGGTTGCCCACACCGCCGCTGGGCGTGAGCGGGTCCAGCGTCGCCGGCTCCTCATCGAGCAGGCCGCGCAGGACACCGCCCGCGCGTGGTGCGCTGTCCGTGGCGGCGCGGCGCGTCTCCGTGCGCGGAGCTGTGCGCTCACCGGAGCAGGCGCCCACCAGACCGAGCGTGAGACCGGCCGCGCCGGCAAGCAGTCCACGCCGCGCCACGCGACCAGCGTTCCCATCAGAAACAAATTGGCTCATCTCTGCCAGACTACCGCAGGCCGCACGCGACGCGCACCGTCGCCTCTTATGTGCTCGTGTCGCCGTACCAGCGGGCGAGCAGGTAGTGGCCGATACCGATCATCGTCCAGGAATAACGCGCGAGGTCGAGGCTGAAGTAGCTCAGCCCAATGGAGGCGAGGAAGACGACCGGGTTCAAAAGGCCGCGCGAGCGCGCATAGGCAAACTGCTGCCGCGTGAGCGTGATGCGCGTCAGGCGCGGGTTGCGGCTGGCGTACCACCAGAGCCCGGTGAGCGCGAAGGAGGTGACGGTCATGCTCGCCGCGTAGAAGACGACCACGAACTGATTGTCGTACTCCCCGATCAGGTTGGTGGGATAGGGCAGGAAAACGATACAGAGCAGGAAGAAAATATTGAGCCAGAGCAGGCCCCTATCGTGCCCGCGTAGCTCGCGGAAGATGCGATGATGCGCCATCCAGAGGAGGCCGATCACGAGGAAGGAAAGCACAAAGCTGTAAAAGTGCGGCAGTTGCTCACGCACTGCCCTTGCGACCTCGGTCGACCCGATCAGATTGGCGTCCGGCGGGTCAATCGTCGTGATCAGGAGCGTCATCGCAAAGCCGAAGACGCCGTCGCTAAGCGAGAGCACGCGGTCGTTGCCATCGGACGAATCGGCGTCAGAGGACGGCGTGACCGGCGTGTCGGTGGTCATTGTGGACAGTGCATCCTCTCGTCGCCTGACTCGCGCTGGTGTTCGCTTCGTTAACGGCGAAGCCAGAGCGCCAGCAGCTCCGCCTCACGCGCCGGCGTCATCCCGGCGCGGCGCGCGGCATCCGCGGGCAGCAACTGGTCCCAGGCGAGCGTCTCCCGCACCGTCTCCGCGAGCGGGCGGAAACGCAACCCGGCCGCCAGCGCCTTCGAAATATCCAGACACATGAAGCCAGCGTATTCTGATGTCTCCGGCAACCAAAGCGGCAGCTCGATCCACGGACCCGCGCCCTGCGCGAGCAGGAATGCCTCGTCCAGCCAGACGAAGCGCGCATCGCTCCCGCTCACCTCTTTGCAGGTCTCCAACAATGCGCGCATCGTCAGTGTGTGATCCGGGCCAGTGGCATTGAAGACCCCGGTGACGCGCTCCTCGACGAGGCGGACATTCCACTCTGCCAAGTCGCGCGCGTCGATTAGCTGCACCGCCCGGCCCGGCCACCCGGGGGCGAGTACATCACCACCGCGCGCGACGCGGGACGGCCAGGAAGTGAAGCGGTCGGTGGGATCGTATGGCCCCACGATCAGGCCGGGGCGGATGATCAGCGTCCGGCCCGGCAGCGCCACCTCGACCACTTGCTCACAGCGCGCCTTAAGCGGGCCGTAGAAGCGGTCCACATCCTCGCTCTCCGGCTGCTCGAGCGTGCCGAGCGGGGAGGACTCGTCCATCCCCGGCGTGCGCGCGTCCGCATACGCGGAGACGCTGGAGATAAAGGTGTAGTGCTCTACCGCTACCGCGAGCAACGCGGCGGAAGCACGCACGACGCGCGGCAGGTAGCCAGCCACGTCAATCACGGCGTCCCAGCGCCGGCCGCGGAGCGCCTCCAGGTTGCCGTCACGGTCGCCGCGCAGCTTCTCCACCTCTGGGAAAAGCTCTGGGCTATGCTGGCCGCGGTTAAAGAGCGTCACCTCGTGCCCGCGCGCGAGCGCCGCCTCCACGAGGTGGCGGCCAAGAAAGACCGTGCCGCCGAGAATCAAGAGCTTCACCCACCCACCCCCACGGACTGCGTATTCAGGCGCGGCGTTTCACTGGCCGTCCTTGGCGCTCCAATTGGTCCTCGCCCCGTCGAGGTGCTCCCTCAACCTTCGGTCTGGTTGAGCTTGAGCAAGCCACGCATTGCTAGCGGAACCCGCCGGGTGTGGGATTACAGCCGCTCTAAAATCCGGGCGGCGAACGCGTGTTTGGGCGGGGGATTTTGATACAACGTGTGCATCATCAGACTACTATGGCTGGTGCCTACTGCTCGGTCAAACATGAGTTTGTGATCACCATTGTCTCCGGATGACTCTAGATAATCATATAAGAGGAACATCACATCTACCACGCCGCGCTTCCCCACGCTGAGCTCGTCAAACTGGATGTGCTCGCGCAGTTTATCGTACAGCGGTGTTTGCATCACAGCTACAACACGCGTACCCCATTGATGGTGATAGAAGCCCTTCGAGACCAACTGCTCCACGAAGCGTTTCCGCACATTCGCCCAATTCACACCGTAGTTCGTTTCGACCATCTCCAGATTGTTGAGTACGCCGGAGTAGGCTGGTTCGACCGTTCCACTGAGGTCCACTGCCTGTAGTTCGACGCTCACAAACTGCCGGATCACGCCAGCCGATTGATCGAGATCGGCGATCACCATATCGACCGTGCCAAACTTTTCCATGCTGACCTCGTAGGCCACCCTGGGGTTTGCGGGTGCCTGCCCCGGCCAGCAGTGCTGGATTACGTCTTCCTTAATTGCCGCTTGAAAGAAGCGATTTGGGCAGATCGTGATCAACCGCGGCGATTTCTTCAGGTGCCAAACCGAACAGACAGGGTAAGGTCCCTCCAGGTGGTGGCCTCGTTTGGTGCATTCGCCGTTGATGAACGGACAGAGGTATCCGGCGTTGACTGGGCTTCTCTGTTGGGCCGCGGGCGTGCCGAGGATTTCACCAATGATGCGCTCAGGCAGTGCGCGCAATCTGCTTCTCCTCTTGCTGGCTTCGTGCGACTGTCATCATAGCCAGAACAGAGCCAGCAAGGGCGTGTGCAAGCAAGGGAGGCACCGCGTTTCCCACTTGTTTGTACTGCTCGCCCCGACTGCCAAGGAATCGGAAGGTATCTGGAAAAGATTGAAGTCGGGCGGCTTCCCGAACCGTAATCGTTCGATCCTGATCCGGATGGATATATGCACCCCAGTGGAGGTCGCACTTCGTGAGGATCGTGCATGACTGTGCATTGGGATGCATACGCCCGTAGCGCTTCGTATGGTCGCTTCGCCGTGCGCGCTTCATACCAGCCGGAAGAAGCGCGTAAGGTAGGTCACGCCAGCTACCACCTTGCGGAATCAATTTCATCCGCTCTATGTTGATCGGAGCGAGTTGGGGTGAGACATGATTATACACCCGGTCAGAATCCGTCCGGAGCAGTGCTTGATACTCAGTCCGAGGCTCGCCCACATAAGGCATTTCTTCCTCGCCCTGGCCGTTTCCGAGCGAGGGTAAGTCGCTCAAAGCGTCTGAAACGGTAACGAGGGGCCTTAGCTCGCGCGAAACTGCAAAGAGATCATAGGTTGCCGTATGAGACTGCTGCGGCCAACGGACTGCACGGTCGTCACGTGCTCCTAGGAAAATGATTCTTCGTCGCTCTTGTGGAACGCCGAACTCCTCTGCCTTCAATATTCGGGCTTCGACGTAGTACCCGAGTTCGCGCAGCCGTGCTTTGATTTCGGATGGCGCCTGTCCATCTTCAACACTCGTGATGCCCGTTACATTCTCCATCACGACGAACCGGGGCATGATGTCAGCCACCACCCGCAAGTATTCTCGGAACAGCCCCGACCGCTCATCATGCATTCCGCGCTGATGGTTATAGACACTGAATGCCTGACATGGAGGCCCGCCGATAAGAACATCCAGGTCTCCCCTTCGCAGCCCGCCGATTCGTAAGAAGTCGTCGGAAGCGATCCTTCCAATGGGGCCGGACAAGAACCGTGTCTGAGGATGGTTCAGCCGGAATGTGGCCGCCGCATGTTCGTCGAAATCGTTCGCAACACGTAAGTGGAACCCAGACTGCTCGAACCCAAGGGACAGACCACCGGCGCCTGAGAAGATGTCGATCGCGGAGGGGTTAGGCGCGGACACTAGCCACCTGCTTCTCTCGATCCCAATTTGCGCTCTTGCATTTGGGACACACGCGCGGCTTCTCATCGCTGCGTGGCAACCATTCGTGGCCGCAGCGGCAGCGACAACCACATAGCATTACAATGCCAATCGCTGCTCCAAGGTTATCTCGGCTCGTCATATGTCCGCCCGAAGGTATATAGCGAAAGTATATACTGTTGCTGCCGACCGTCAAGCGGTGCATGGCACAACCAAACGTACCAACACCGTAACGCTACAGTTCTATTGAGTATGATACAGATATATGTGCTTGAAGTAATAGTCCAGAAGCATGCCTGACCGATGCGCCGCGCCACGGTAGCAACAACGGACGATTGTCTGGTTGCTGTGCAGAGTTCGGGTGATGCAGACAGGGCAGCGACGATGCGCTGCACAATGTAGGGGAGGGCCGGCAGGATGGAGGCGGAACATGCGGCGGTGGACCTGAGCGATCTGCTCTGGATCGGCGGCGCGCAATGGGCGGGCAAGAGTTCGGTGGCGCAGCTGCTTGCCGTGCACCATCCGCTGATCCTCTACGCCTACGACTATCACGACGCGCGCCATCACGCTGCGCGCTCGCTCGCCGAGCCGGAACGTTTCCCCCACCGGCACGCCTTCCTCACCGCCCTGGAGCGTGACCCGGATGCGGTCTGGGTGAGACCGACGCCGGTGGAGATGGCCGCGGTCGCGCGCCTCTGCTTCGTCGAACGCTTTGCGATGGTGCGGGATGACCTCGCGGCGCTGCCCACGGGCGTGCCGGTGCTAGCCGAAGGTTGGGGCCTGCGACCGGAACTGATTGCGCCCCACTTGCGCGCGCCCCAACAGGCGATCTTCCTCGTGCCCACCGAGGCGTTCCGGCAGCATCAGCTTGGCGCCGTCCCGCGCGCCACCGGCTTCAACCCCGATACCCCCGTGTCCGACCCGGAACGCGCGCAACGCAACCGCCTGGAGCGCAATCTAATCCTGACGCGCGATGTGGAGCGCGAGGCCGAGCGCCACGGTCTGCGCGTGGTCCAGGTGGACGGCTCGCTCGGCGTGGCGGGACTCGCGGCGCTGGTCGAGGCGCAGTTCCGCCCGTTCCTGCGGCGCTGGCGCTACTGACGAGCGGTCAGCTATCAGCTATCAGCGGTGACCCCAGATTGCTGACCGCTCGATTACGCCGTCACCGCCACGTCAAACGCGAGCGGCAGGTGCTTGACGCCGTAGAAGATGAACGAGTTGATCCGCTCCAGTGGGGCCTCGTCCATGCGGCGCAGGTTGGGCAGGCGACGCACTATTTCCTCCAACGCGACCCTCGCCTCCAGCCGTGCGAGCGGCGCGCCGAGGCAGAAGTGGATGCCGAGACCGAAGGCGAGGTGCCGGTTGGGGTCGCGCGTGATCTCGAAGGTGTCCGCGTTCGGGAAAATCTCTTCATCACGGTTGGCGGAGGCGAGCCAGACGACCACCGGCTGCCGCGCCTTGAGCGTCTTCCCGCCCAGCTCCGTGTCCGTCTTGGTGAAGCGCACCGTCGCCTGCACGGGCGGGTAGAAACGCAGCACTTCTTCCAGCATCGCGGGCACGAGCGCTCGGTCGGCAGCGAGCCGTGCCTGCACCTCTGGGAACTCGATCAGCGCGAGCGCGGCATTGCCGATCAGGTTGGTCGTCGTTTCATTGCCCCCGACCAAAAGGAGAATGCACATCGCCATCAGCTCCTCGGCAGAGAGTGCGTCACCCTCGCCTTCGAGCTTGATCAGGGCGCTGATCAGGTCCTCGCGCGGTTCGGCGCGACGCAGGGCGAAGAACTGGTTGAAGTAGGCGATGAACTCCGCCTGCGCCTTCTGTGCCTCCCCCACCACCGGCGGCGCAAAAAGGCCGTTGCCGAGTGCCGCCACGAGCGCATCGGACCAACGTTTGAAGTCCGCCCGGTCCTCCTTCGGCACGCCGAGGATCTCCGCGATCATGATCACGGGCAGCGGATAGGCAAGATCGTCAATGATGTCCACGCGCCCGCTCTCGATCACGGCGTCGAGCATCTCCGCCGTCACCGCGCGGATGCGCGGCTCCAACTGCTGCACCATCCGCGGTGTGAACGCCTTGCTTACCAGGCCACGCAGGCGCGCATGGTTCGGCGGGTCCTGCACCAACATGCTCTGCGGCGCTTGATCAACGCCGTAGCCGGCCCGGATAAAGATCTGCGGGCCGTTCTGCGCGCCATCGGAGGAGTAGACTTCCGGGTTGCGCAGGATCGCCACGCAATCCTGATAGCGCGTCACGTTCCAGATATCCATGAAACCGGTCGCAAGCTCCCCAACCGGCTCCGTACGCCGCGCCTCCGCAAACGTGCTGAACGGGTCCACCTGACCGGTGAGCGCAAAGGGGTTGAATGGCATCGTCCGTCTCCTCCCGCCCCGCCCGCGGAGCACAACCAGCGCGAGCGCGGGGCCGGTCTACCGACCAGTATACAAAATAGGATAGGTGAAGTTAAGGATCGGCCCGTCCCAATACTTTGACCAGCAACCTGATCGTGAAGATTGATGCGCACGCCCCCGGAGCGGTGCGAAGCGGGGTGAAGGTACGCCCCAGATCAATCGGCGACACGCGGTAGGCTGACTGGGGGAGTGTTCATCCCGCATCCGTCCCCCTCGCATGGTCTACCACTCCTCACCCACGCGGTTACGCCGTCCGCCGCCTGCGTTGCAAACCACGGCGCGCGAACCAGGCGGCGAGCGCGGCGAACGGAAGCAGCCACCAGGAGAAGGCGGCGACCGTGAGCAGTGCGAGCGCGAGGCCACCAATAACCTCAAGCGAGGCGGACCAGCCGAGGCGGAGCGCGTCGAGCGGGTTGCTGGGGCGCTCTGGGGCAATCACCGCTGCTTCGACGTGAAGCTGCGCCTGGATCGTGGCGAGGTCGCTCAGGCGGGTAAGCAAATTGACGCGACCCTTAAGGCGCTCGATCTCGGCGCGCGTCGTGGTGAGGCGATCCTGCACCTGGAGCAGATCCTGCGTGTTCTTCGCCTGGCCGAGGAAGACGAGGAGCTGCTGCTCGGTCGCCTCAAGGTTGCGCAGGCGGGCCTGCACATCCGTGTACTCTTCGGTCACGTCGTTGGCGTTCACGCGCTCAGAATCCACCTTCACGGCGAGGCCCCGCATCTGGGCAAGCACATCCTGCACCCGCGCGGCGGGCACGCGCACGGTCACAGAGGCGCGGCGCTGATTGAATTCGGTGCGCAGATTCGCGTCTGCAACCAACCCACCGCTGCTCTCCGCGATCAGACTGATGCGCTCGAAGCTGCTTTGCACGTCCTTGACGCTCAGGTCCAAGAAAACGTTCGTGATGATTTTGCGGTCGGCGGCCGGCGCCGGCGCGCTGTTTGTGGACGCCTGCCCGACCAGCGCCGCGCCCGCCTCCTTTGACGCCGCCTGCGCCTGCGTCGGTGCCGCGCCGTCGGACACGGCCAGGTCCAGCCTCGCTGAATCCCGTTTGGCCGTGCTCGCTCCGCCGCAGCCCGTGAGCAAGAGTGTCCCTGCCAGCGCCATCGCCCCCAGCCATCGTCTCTGCCGCATCGTTCCCCCTCCTCCGATCTGCACGACGCGTCCCCCGGCGCGCTACCAGCAGAAGACGGCGGCCGCGCGCGGATATTCCGCGCGCATCACCTAGAATTGCGGTATGACGAACGAACGCGACCCGGACATCCGCAGCGGCAATCCCTTTCATGACCTGATCGGCGTCGAGGTGGTCGAGCGCGGCGCTGGCAAGGCGCGCATCCGCCTGCCCGTGACGACGCAACTCAAGGGCGGCGTCGGCGGCTCCGTTCACGGCGGCGTGCTCAGCGCGCTCGTGGACATCGCCGCGATCATGGCGATCTCCACGACGATCGGCCCGCACGAGCAGATGGCCGGCACCGCCGAATTGAACCTCAGCTACCTGCGCCCCGCCGCCGGCAGCGAGGTCTTCGCCACCGCACGCGTCCTCAAGAAAGGCCGCATGATCGTGGTCACGGACGTGGACGTAACCGATAGCGAGGACCGGCTGCTGGCAAAGGGCCGGCTCGCCTATGCGGTGCGGCAGCAGAGAGAGCAAGGAACGGGAACCAGGGAGGAATGAGCAACCACGCGGAGATCAGCGTTCCTTGGTCTCCAATTCCAGCGCGGCCTCCAGCGCGATCCCAATCATCGCGTCAACGGCCGGCTGAAGCTCCTCCGGGCTGAGCCAGGCGGCGGCGCCGACGAAGTTGCTGATCGTGAGGATCGTGCCAGCCTGGATGCGATGGCGCGCGGCGACGGTGAAGAGCGCGCTCGCCTCCATCTCCACCGCGAGCGCGCCGAAGGCGGACCAGTGCCCCAGCCGGCGCTCGTCCGGGTGATAGAAGACATCATCGGTGACGATTGGGCCGCACGCATACGGGAGGTGCGCCGCTTCCGCCGCCTGCACCAGCGCCCGGATCACGGCGAATGAGGCCACCGGCGCATAGGGCCGCCCCTCCAGGTACCCGGCGGTCGTCCCATCCAACGGTGTGCTGGCGGTCGCGATCAGGAGCGCCCCAGGCTCGATGCCGTCACCGAGCGCGCCCGCCGTGCCGATTCGGATCAGCGTGCGCGCACCGAGCTGGACCAACTCCTCCGCGACGATCGCGGTCGAGGCCGCGCCCATCATCGTCGTCTGCACGCTCACGCGCGTGCCGCGATACGTCCCGGTGAAGCCGAGCAGCCCGCGGTTGCGGTTATAGCAGACCGCCCCGCTCAGTCGCGCCGCGACACGCTCCGCCCGCGCGGGGTCTCCGGGGAGCAAGACCACGGGCGCGAGGTCAGCGGCGGTCGCGTGGAGATGAACCGGCATTGGTCTAGAGCCACGAGCCGCGAGGTGCCGGGGGCGGAAGGCGATCGTCTGCGGAGGCCGGAAGTTCCACATCGGCGACGACGCGGAACCCATAGTCGTTGTAGCGAAAGCTGGGGTCCAGGCTACTGCGCGCTGCTGTTCGACAGACCTGGATCTGATGACGCCAAGCACCGCCGCGGGAGGCGCGGCGCGTGCCAGTTTTGGGGCCGCATGGGTTGCGCTCCGGCGCGCTGGGATAGTAATCGGGCGCGTACCAATCGCTGCACCACTCGTGGACGTTGTAGCCCATGTCGAGCAGGCCGTAGCCGTTTGCACGCGCGCGTCCCACCGGTTGCGGCTGCTCGTGGCGGATGCAGGCCAGCGCGGGGTCGCTGCTCCAGCCGCGCGCGTCCGCACCCCAGGGATAGGTTTCGTCAGACCGGCCGCCGCGCGCCGCGTATTCCCACTCTGCTTCCGTGGGCAGGCGGCACGCACGGCCCGTCTGTATCGAGAGCCACGCGCAATACGCCAGCGCATCATGCCAGCTCGCGGCGACCACCGGCTGCTCCGGTTGGTTGAAGCGCGGCTCATCCCAGAAGCGGGACGGCTCGGCATGCGTGTCAGCAAGGTAACGCGTGTACTGGGCGTTCGTCACCGGCGTGCGCGCGACAGCGAAGCCGTCTACCCAGACGCGATGCGCCGGCCGCTCGTCCGGCCTCCCCGCCTGATCACCCATCACGAACCAGCCGCCGGGGAGCGCAATCAGGTCGAGCAGCGCGGTCGTGGTTTGGCTGGTCATGCGTGCGGCCCCGCGCCTGCGAACGTCGCTGATCTGCCGCCGAGGCTGGCAGCGGCGCGGCGCCCCTCTCCGCGAAAT
>Ga0136611_10003237_pt1 | contig 11410 bp, 8 predicted proteins | sample AntDrymUQ2232306_2_FD_106645 | JGI IMG/M metagenome (GOLD analysis project Ga0136611, IMG submission 106645) | Polar desert sand microbial communities from Dry Valleys, Antarctica - metaG UQ223 (23.06) | ecosystem: Environmental > Terrestrial > Soil > Desert | place: Antarctica: Dry Valley... | reverse complement strand
CAGAACCTCCCCGGCTTCGTCGTGCTCTGCCCCGGCAAGCCCGTCGTCGGCCCGCAGCTCTGGAGCAACAGCTTCCTCCCCGGCGTCTACCAGGGCTGCCACATCGCCAACCTCGACCCGAAGCGGATCATCGACCACATCGAGAACAAGAACCTCGGCAAGGAGTCGCAGCGCGGCCAGCTCGATCTGCTCAACGAACTCAACCGCATGCACCGCGATGCGCACGACGGCGACGACCAACTCGACGCCCGCATCCAATCGCTGGAGATGGCCTACCGGATGCAGACCGAAGCGCAGGAAGCCTTCGACGTGAGCAAGGAAAAGCAAACGACCCGCGACGCCTACGGCAAGGGCTACTTCGCCGACGCCTGCCTCACGGCGCGGCGGCTCGTCGAGCGCGGCGTCCGCACGGTGCAGGTCTACTACGGCGGCGGTCAGCCGTGGGACGATCACGGCGACCTCGAAAAGGGGCACCGCAACAAGTCGAAAGACACCGACCAAGCGGTCGCGGCGCTGCTCAAGGATCTCAAGGCGCACGGACTGCTCGACGAAACGCTCGTCCTCTGGGGCGGCGAATTCGGCCGGACGCCGACGAGCGAAGGGGCCAACGGCCGCGACCACAACAACGCGGGCTTCAGCGTCTGGATGGCCGGCGGCGGCGTGAAGGGGGGCATGACCTACGGCGCGACGGACGAGTTCGGCTTCGCCGCCGTGGAGAACAAAGTCCACGTCCACGACCTTCACGCGACGATCTTGCACCTCATGGGCATCGACCACGAGAAGCTCACCTACCGCTACAGCGGCCGGGATTTCCGGCTCACCGACGTTCACGGCCGCGTGGTGAAGGAGATTCTGGCGTGAGAACGGCCCTCGCTTCACTGCTGCTGCTCGCCGGATTCGCCGGTGCGGCCGAACCGGCGCGGGTGGCCGTCCCCGCGCCCGAGAACTTGCGGAACCCGTGGCCCGCCGACTGGGAGAAGGAGTTCCGGAGCCGCGCCGACGCAGTGCTGAAAGCGCAGTGCGCGAAGGAGAAGGTGGCGGGTCTCGGCGGCCGCACCTACTTCGAGAACGAGAAGCGGGCCTACGGCATCCTGATGGCCCACGCCGTCGCGGGCGATCGGGACGCGGCCCTGAAGGAACTTCAAAAGGAGGACGCGCAGGCGAAGGAGTGGCACAAGCACACGGAGGGCATCGACTATTACGCCTGCTTCACGCTCAAGCACCAGATGCGGAAGTACTTCCTCTTCGGCGACCGGATGGAACCCGCATACCGCAAGCGGATGTTCGACGGCGCGAAAGCCTGGACGGAGAAAGATCCGCTGCGGCGACCGCACTACGCCTTCACGAAGCCGGGCGAAGGCTGGGGGCCGGACGTGCTGAATAGTTGGGTCGACGTCCGCAACACCGAAAACCTCTTCCTGATGCGGGTCACGTCGGTCTACCTCATGGCCGAGGAGACCGGCAACGAGGCGACCCGGAAGCAGTATAAGGAGATACTCCTCGCTTACGCCCGGAGCCTTTACCGCGTCGGCATGGGAGAATGGGATTCCGAGAACTACCACGGCCATTCGCTCTCGCCGCTGCTGAACATCTTCGATTTCGCAAAAGACGCCGACGTCAAAGCCGCGGCGAAAGCGAGCCTCGATTACCTGTGCGCCATCGGCGCGGTCAAGTACTACCGCGGCGCGTTCACGGGGCCGAGCAACCGCGACTACAACCACCCGCAGCCCTTCGGCGGCAGCGCCGCCGCGATGCTCTGGCTCTACTTCGGCGATTCCCCGACGGCCTGTTCGCATTTCGAATCGGACGAAGTCCACGTCGTCACGAGCGGTTACCGCCCGCCGGCCGCGGTGGTGCATCTGGCCCGCAAGAATTTCGACCGCCCCGCGGAGATTTTCTCATCGAAGCCGGCCTACATCGCGTCTACGACGGGCGATTTGAAATCGCCCCCGGAATACTACGAGACGCATCACTTCGGCAAAACCTATCAAATGGGGTCGCTGGCCGGGGGGACGTCCGTCGGCACCTCCGCGGTGAACGGGTTCAAAATCGCCGCGTTCGATTCGAAGGCCGGTGCCGCCGTGATCCAAGCCGTCCCCGGCCCCGATCCGCTTTCGGTCGGCTCGGCCAAGTACGCCGCGGGCAAAGTGAGCGGGGCCAACCGGATCGGGCAGTATCGGAACCTCGCCGTCTGGCTCGTCGAAGGCGGGGAGTCCCCGTGGGTCTGGACCTTCCCCGATTCGATCGGCGTCGAAGTCGAGCGGGGGGTCACGTTCCTCAAAGCGGAGCGGACTTGGATCGCGCTCCACCCGCTGAACCTCTCCGAGCTGAAACTGGACGCGGACCTCACGAAAGCGGTCATCGAACCGGCGAAAAAGAACGAGGCTTGGCCCGGCCACCGGGTCCTCTCCGCGAAGGGGAAGGGCGGGAAATTCTGCGGTGTCGCGGTCGAGATCGGCGAAGCGCCGGATCACAAAGATTACTCCGCGTTCAAAAAAGCGGTTCTCGCGAAGGGGGCCGTCGATGCGGCTGCGATCGACGAGGGGACGGTCTCGTTCACCGGGACGGATGGCAAATCCGTCAAGCTCCGGTTCGCTCATAAACAGGACGAACTGGCCGTCTGGCGCGATGGCCGGCGGCACGATTGGATCCGCCATGCGGAGTCCGCATTCGGGAGCGTGGGCAAAACCGCTGCGCCCATCGAACAGGTGTGGCTGGGGGGCAAACTCACAGTCCGGGCGGGCGGCGCAAAGTTCGCCGCGATGGTCTCGGACACCGGAATCGCCACGTTCGAGAACGAATAACCGGGAGCACCCCATGTCCATCCGCCGCCTGCTCTCGCTCGCCCTCCTCGCGACTGCGGGCGCGTCCGCATCGGCGGAGGATCCCACTTACAAGGAAGACGAAGCCGCCGTCGCGGCCGTGGAGAAAGCGGGCGGCATCGTCGGGCGTGGCTACGCGGTGGCGCGCCGACCGGGCGTTCCTCCGGCACCCGCAATGAAAGATCGCAAAGACCTCGCCCGCGGCGCGAAGAACTCGGATCTCCCCGTCATTCGCATCGACTTCGGCAGTGCGAAGGTGAACGATGTCACGCTGAAAGCGCTGGCCAAGCCGCTCGGCGGCTTCAAGTACCTCGCGCACGTCGCATTCGCGGGCACCTCCGTCACCGATACGGGGCTGAAACAACTCGCCGTCTGCGAGGGGTTGACGAGTTTGGAAATCGGCCCCGGCGGCATCAAGGGCACCGGATTGAAGGAACTCGCCGATCTGTCGCTGACGACCCTCTCCGTTCACGGAACGCTGCTGTCGCGCAACGGCTTCAAAGCCGTCGGCTCGCTCAAGAAATTGAATTCGCTCGTGCTGAGCCGCAGCCGGGTGACCGACGAAGACATGAAGGCCGTCGGCGAACTCGTCGATCTCGTATCCCTCGACCTCGCGGATACGACCGTCGGCGACGGCGGCTTGCCCAACTTGGCGACGCTCAAGAAACTCCGGACGCTCGATCTGAGCCGGACGCGGGTCACCGGCACCGGCCTCAAAGGTCTGGCGGGGCTGGACGCGCTCGCCGCGCTGACGCTCGACAAAGCGCCGCTCACGGACGCGGGACTCGCGACGCTGCCGAAGCTGCCGGGCTTGGTGTCGCTCGATGCGAGCAACACCGCGATCGCCGGCGCCGGTTTGAAAGGGCTGGCGGGTTGCCCGAAGCTGGGCGTGCTGAAGCTCGATTCCACGGCGGTGAACGACGCCGGCGCGGCCAATCTGTCCGCGTGCGCCGCCCTCGGCTCGCTGAACCTCAACCGCACGAAGGTGACCGACGCGGGGATGAAAGCCCTCGCCGGACTCACGAGCCTCTACGATCTGGATCTCGGCGGGACGGCCATCGGCAACGCCGGGCTGCGCGAACTGACGGGCCTCAAGCGGATGAACACGCTGAACCTCGCGAAGACGAAAGTCGGAGACATCGGGCTGGTCGCGCTCGCCGAGATGAAGGGCCTCACGACCCTACAACTCGGGGGCACCCCCGTGACCTCCGCGGCGTCGAAGCACATCGCGGAATTCGCACGGCTCTCCACGCTCGATCTGTCGGGCACGAAGTTCGGCGACGCCGGGCTGACCGAGCTCACCGAAAAGCTGAAGGACATCGGGGATTTGAACCTCGCGAACACGCCCGTCGGCGAGAGTGCCGCGAAGCTCGTCGCCTTTCCGAATCTCCACTCGCTGAACCTGAACGACTCGAAGGTGCCCGACAAGGCGGTGAAGGAGTTCGCCGCGCTGAAGAATTTGACCGCGCTCTCCCTCGCCCGCACCCCCGTGACGGCGCAGAGTCTGAACGCGATCTCCGATCTCCGCGAACACTTGTATTCGGTCGATCTGACCGGAAGCCGCTTCCCGCCCGCGAAGCTCCGCGAGCTGCGGTTGGCGATGCCGTACACGACGGTGACCCCGTACGTGCAGTAGGCTTTCCCGGCTCCTCTTCATTGCCCGCATTCCGGGAATGTCCCGACCCGCAAGCGCGCCGCATGCGGAGGGCGTTCTCCTCGGGAATCTCCCAATGACCATCGGCAGCCTCGACGTGGTGCTGGGCGTCATTGACCGGTAGGTCGTACAGATATCGAGTCCAAGACCCATAGCCCTAGCTGTGGGCTTACGTTTGAAGGCGGTGAGATCACCTTCATCGGCGATCTCACCGCCTTGCGTTGCTGCTTTGTGCGGTACTCCCTACGGGCAGGTACGCGATCACCCGATCATTTTGTGCCGCATGCGAAGAGCGGAAGCAGGCTTACGCAGGGTATTGAAAAGCAACACATCCGCGGTACTTGTCCTTGGCGGCGTTCCGACATGTGCGATAGACGGTACCCGTCTTACCGCAGCAGGTGAAGTTGTTGTTATTATCGGTGCAGACGAGTCCGTAGGGCTCCTTCGGATCTACGGTGCCTTCACAGTAGTACGGATCCGCACAGTCGACACAGTTCACCACGCATGCGGTGTAATTGTCCGCATTCGTTGTCGGGTTGAATTTGCCGCCGCAGAGGTCTTGGCAGCCTTTATAGTAGGGTGACAGCGTGATATCGCTCACGCATGGCACGTCGGCGGAAGCCGGCAGCGCGGCCTCCGAACGCCTTGTCGCGAGGCCGAGGCCCAAGGCCCCGAGCAGCCCGGCCCCGAGTCGGCGAACCGACTCCCGGCGGGACAACCCCTCGCCCGTCGCCTTGGCGACTTCGTCGAACCAGTTCTTCATAGCCGGGACTCCTTGAGAACGGAACGGCGGAAGCTCAATGGGCCGCAGCGGACGGCAGAAGCTGCCGACCCTGCACCGATTCCTTCTCGCCGACTGGCCCCCCACTCCCGGAGAGGGGTACGGAGGCGAGTGCCAAGATGCCCTCCGGGCCCACTGCAACATCGCGGACGATCACGCCCCGCTCGTCGATCAGGTACCCGATGGGCGTGTAAAACATCTCGTAGAGTTTAGACACCTGCCACAGCGATTGCAAACCGATCGGGAAGGTCAAGCCCAACGCCTCCGCCTTCCGCCGGTTCGATTCGGCATCCCGCCTGCTGACCATCACCACGGCGGGATCGATCCGGGTACGATGGATCGCTTCCAAATGCGGGGCGAGGTGCTCGCACGGTCCGCACTCGGGATCGGAAAAGACGAGCAGCACAGGGCGGCCGCGATATTCTTCCAGGGATAACTCGCCGCCATCCAGACGTGGCACCGTGAAAGCCGGGGCCATCGCACCGGCTTTCAGCCCGCTGCGGTTGATACGGCTGTGTTCCAGACCGCGGTTCTCCTTGCCCCGTGACGGCCGCGAACTTCCCAGTTCGCCGGAAGCGTTCGATGCCGTCGTGATGCCCGCTTCTCCGGCCGGGGAATGGATCAGGGCCATCAGGGCCTCTGGCCCGGCGACCACCTCACTGGCGATCCGCCCGCTCTCGTCGATCAGGCAGCCCATTGGGGTGCCGTCCAAGCTGTATTGCGCAGCCACCTCGTCGGCATTTTGGAAAAGAACCCTGCATCGCCCTTCGCAATCGCGCATCCACGCGGCGTTGGCGTCCACCCCGCGACTGGCCACCACGAGAGGGAGGGAACCGCCCTCCTGTCCCTGCGGGGGTAATGCGGCGAGTTGCTGTGCCATTTCCAGGCAGAACCCGCAACTCGGGTCGAAGAACACCAGTACGACGGGCCGGCCGAGGTGCTCGGCGAGCGTGTGGCGTACGCCCGAGGCATCCGGCAGTTCAAACGCGGGAGCGGTGTCCCCGATTTTTAAACCGGACGCAGTGGAGGGCGCGGCCAACAACTTTTGAACACCCGCTTCCAAGGATTCGATCCGCGAGAGAATGCGGCCATTCTGCCGGACGAGTTGAACGCAAAGCCAAGCGCCGAAGCCCACCAGCAACCAGGGAAACACCATTGCGACCAAAGTGGTGGTAATTTCCGGCATTTGACACCGCGGATATGGTCAAGTGTTCGGACGCGTGCGTCCACTACGCAATTGGTGTACCAGTCTAACGATCAATTTGAGCGGAGCATTCCACGGAGTTTCGCAAGAAACCGAACAGCACCTCTGCGGCCGCGTCCAATTCCTCCACGGCGATCCATTCGTCCTTCGTGTGGGCTTGGGCGATGTCGCCGGGGCCGAAGACCACGGCCGGAATCCCCGCTTCCTGAATGGTGCTCGCGTCGGTGCCGTAGGGCACGTTCCAGACTTCGTGACGGCCGCGCACGCGGTCGATGGCCGCACCCAATCGTTCGACGAACGCGTCGCCCCCCTTCGGGAGCAGCGGCGGGCATGCCAGCTTCGGCGGGAGCGAGTGGCACTCGAATCCGGTCAGGTGACGATCCAAATCGGCGATGGCTTCGAGAGCCGATTCGCCGGGGAGCAGGCGGCGGTCGATGTCGATGACGCAGCGGTCGGGCACCGTGTTCGGGCTGACGCCGCCGTGGATCATCCCGACGACGAGGGTGCGCGGCCCGAGTGTGGCATCGGGCGTCCGCGCTTGCAGTTCCTTCGCGTACTTCTCGATGGCCGTGAGAACTTCGCCCATGCGGTAGACGGCGTTCGCCCCGTCCTGCGGGCGCGAACTGTGGCACGCCCGACCGGTGGTTTCGATCTGCCAGCGGACGACGCCCTTGTGCGAGCGCACGATGTTCAGGTTCGTCGGCTCCGCGACGATGGCGAAGTCGGCCTCGACCAATTTCACCAGCTCCTGCGCCCCGAGGAAGGTGTGTTCTTCGTCCACGGTGAAGGCGAGGATCACACGCGGAGCATTCGCGGGCTTCTCCTGCACCAATCGTCGGAAGGCCCCGTACATGGCGACGCCGCCCCCCTTCACATCGCACGCCCCGCGCCCGAAAAGCTTGCCCCCTTCGATGACCCCGCCGAAAGGGTCGATGGTCATGCCGTCCACGGGGACGGTGTCGGTGTGGGCTTCGAGAAGGATGGTCGAGGAACCGCCGCCGTCGAACGTGGCGATCAGGTTGTCCCGGCCCGGTGCGACCGGTTGTCGGATCACCGATACGCCGAGCGAGCGCAGCTCCGCTTCCCAGCGTGCGATGACACGGGATTCGTAGAGGATGTCCGGCGGCAGATCGGTGCGGCCCATCGGGTTCACCGACGGCAACCGCACGAGTTCGGCCAGAAGCTGAGGGAGGGGAAGCATGGTGGATACCGAAAGAGTTTCACCACAGAGTCACAGAGAACACAGAGGGAAGAAAGAGAAAGCACAATCGAAAGAAGGAAACACATTCCATCCACTCACCCTTCTCCATCTCTCCGATTTCGATTCTCTCTTATCTCTGTGTTCTCCGTGTCTCTGTGGTGAATACTCCTACTTCCCCGCCGCCGCCCATTTCTCGCGGATGAACTTGATCCCCTGCGTGTAGACCTCTTCCGGCGACGGGAACAGATCGCGCCAGACGCGGGTCGCCGCGGCGAGGTCGGGCAGCGCCCGGCCGAAAGCTTCGATCACGAACCAGCCGTCGTAGCCGGTCGCACGGAGTGCTTTGAAGGCTTCATTCCAGTGGACTTGGCCCGTACCCGGTGTGCCGCGGTCGTTCTCCGAAATGTGGACGTGGGCAAACGCGCCCGTACAGGCCGCGACGCCGGCGGCCTGCGACTTCTCTTCGATGTGGGCGTGGAAGGTGTCGTACATGCAGCGGAAGTTCGGATGGCCGACTTCCTTCACGAGCGCGGCCGCGTCCTTCGCCGTCGTGAGGAAGTAGCACTCGAAGCGGTTGAGGTACTCGATGGCGAGCGTGAGGTTCGCCTGCTTCGCGAACTCGGCCGCCTTCCGCAGCACCTCGACGGCGTGCCCCTTCTCGGTCGCGGTCGGCCCGGCCCCGCTGAACACCCCGAGCGGCGAGTGGTACGGCCCGCACATTGCGACGCTGCCGAGGATGTGGTTCATTTCGATGGCCCACTTCAACCGCTCGACGGCGGCCGTTCGGATGCCCGCATCGGGGCTGATCGGGTTCGCCTCCGGGTTCATGATCGTGACGGTCGAGCAGGCGAGGCCCTGCTTGTCGAGTTCGGCGCGGATCGTCTTGTAGTGCTCGGCGGTGCCGTCGAAAAGGGGGAGTTCGACGCCGTCGAACCCGGCCGCTTTGATCTTCGCGATGATCGGGAATTCGGCTTCGGTGACGTGTCCCGTCCAGAGGAGAAGGTTCATGCCGATTTTCATGCGACGCTCCGGAGCGGGCGAGAGGGGAAGATCGGCATTGTCCGGCCCGCAGTCGATGCCGGCAAGGGGCGGGTCTTCGCCCGGGGTTTCAACCCCGGGCGCGCAGTGTGATGGCGCGGTGTCCTCCGAACCGGAGCGACCGGGGTTGAAACCCCGGTCTACGCCCGTCCGCCCTCCGGGCGAAGAAGGCCGTGCCGTGCTTTTTCCCCGCGCGCCGGTAGAACGATGCTTCCGACCGGAGGGCGACCGATGACCGCGCTGCGACGCACTTCCCCGGCCCTCTTGCTGCTTGCGGGGGCGATCCTCGGCTGCAAGCCGGAGCCGCCGGCGCTCGTCACGGCGAAACCGCTGGAGGAGCCGAAGCCGACGACGCTCGAACTGAAGCCGCCCGCGAAGCCGGAGAAGTCCGACCCCGAAGCGCGCAAGAAGCTCGATGCCGTGCTCGCCGCGCACACCGGCGGGAAAGTGGAACTGCTGCAGAAACTGAAGAGCGCGAGCTTCACGCGGACGGGCCTCATCAACGTCGATGGCCCGCCCGGCCGCACTTCGGTACAGACGATCGACGTCGATTGGCCGACGCGCTACAAGTACCGCACCGAGATCCAATTCGACGGCTTGGCCGTGTTCCAAGCGGGGCTGACCCCGGCCGAGAACTGGCGCTTCCCCGCGGAACCCGACCCGTCGAAGCCGCCGCCGGCGAAGCCCGAAAAGCAGAAGCTCGACGCCGACGTGACGCTCACCGTCCGCCGGCAGATGCAGGAGGACGCGCTCTTCCTGCTCTTCCCGTTCACCGATCCCGCGACGGTCGTGCTCCCGGCCGCAGATGCGACGGTCGCCGGTAGGGAGTGCTTCGGATTGCACGTCTGGACGCCGGCGCTCGAATACGCGCTCGTCCACGTCGGGAAGGCGGATTCGATGCTCGTCCGCTTCGCGTACAAGGGCCGCGAGCGCCGCACCGAGGTGGTGAAGGAATTGGTCTTCGAGGAGTTCGCGGATTACGGCGGGGTGAAGCTCGGCTCGAAGATTTACCTGAAGGCCGTCGGCACCGATCTGGCCTCGTGGCGGAGCCTCACGGTGACGGCGGGGAAGACGTTCGATCCGAAGTACTTCGACAATCCGTGACCCTCACGGCGGCGGGCCATCATCCGTCCCTTCGACAGGTTTCGGCTTCTCGGGCATCGGCACCTTCCGCTTGTCCGCGTTCCAGAGGCGGAAGCCCACGTCGTCCGGCGTGCCCTCGCGCCGGACGACATCGCCGTCGTCATCGACCCCGTTCGTGCCCACGCTGTAGACGACCGCCCCGTCTTCGACGATGCGATAGCGCATCGGCTGGCCGTCGAACGGGTCGATCAGCGCTTTGGGGTCGATGCCGAACTCGGCGAGGTCGTCGAGGGTGGCGGGCCACTTTCCGTGCTTGAGGCGGCGGCGCTCGCAGGCGATCCCCGCGGCCGTGCAGAGGCATTTGGCTTGGTAGCGCAATTCGGCGAGGGCGACTTTGTTCATCGCGGGGATCAGAAGGTGGCCGAGTAGATTTTCGCGTGTCCGAGGCGGGAATGTCCACCGCTGGATGGCGGTCGCTTTTTGATTGCTCGGCAGATCCAGTATTGAAAGGAATTCATCGCACTGTTCGTGGACGAACGCGATGTTCGCGGGGATGTATTGGCGGAAGATCTGTGTCCCCAAGTCAAAGCCCTGAGGTTTTTTGTCGTCGACAGTGATTTCACCGCGATCGATCAATTCGAAGAGATGCTGCATCAGCGCGCGTTCGCAGCGGATCGACGGCTTGATCGAAACATTCGTGCTCTCCTTCCACGCCAACTCCTGAAGCGCAGCGAGCGACTTGTCGTCCGCATCCGCATTCCACGCGAGCGTCTGCTCGACCGAGTTCATCGGGAGGATGCCCCCGGCGATGCGGATGAGGTACGTGATCAGGAGCGGTTCGTAGTCGATCGAACGCACGAGGTGCAGGCCGGCCATCGCGGTGGCGAGCGATTGAGCCGTTTTGCCTCGACGGGAGTAGCGGATCGCCTGCCACGAGAGTGCGAACGAGGCCATCCGCAGGTGCTGCGTATTTTCGAGGCGGATGTCCATCGGGCTGCCGCCGAGGTATTCGATTTTCAACCGGCCGCGCGGCGCACTCGCGGACCAGGCCGCGAGTTCCGCGATCCCGCGTTCGTACGGGGCGAATCGCATCTCCAACTCGTCGTAAGCTTCCGCGTCGGGCAGCTCGTTCGGCAGGCGATCCTTGTCGATCTTCGCGCGGACGCTCTGGACATCCGGCGTGGTCGGCCCCTCGAGCTTCGGGAACCCCTTCACGATCTCGACGGCCTTCATCGCCGAGTTCGATTCCGGCGGCGGCACCTTCGCATTGTGCTCCGCGCCGATGTCCTCGAAGCGCCAGCCCGGATCCTCCGCGTCGAGCTTCGCGGTGATCGCATCGACCTTCTTTTGACCGGCGTTCCGCGTCAGCTTCCAGTCGATGGCGAACCCGATCGTGATGACGATGACGTGGAGAGCCAGCACGACGAGGATGCGCTTCGTCCAGCGCCAAATGCCGCGACGACGATCCTTGCGGATCAATTCGGGCATTCTGTTCGTATCGGGATCGATCACGTCCATCTCCCTGTCGACCCGCGATTTGCGCACATGTAGGACAGGCATCTTGCCTGTCCGGGAAGGAAATGCGGACAGGCAAGATGCCTGTCCTACGGAAGAGGGCATGCAATTG
>Ga0136611_10003236_pt1 | contig 11412 bp, 6 predicted proteins | sample AntDrymUQ2232306_2_FD_106645 | JGI IMG/M metagenome (GOLD analysis project Ga0136611, IMG submission 106645) | Polar desert sand microbial communities from Dry Valleys, Antarctica - metaG UQ223 (23.06) | ecosystem: Environmental > Terrestrial > Soil > Desert | place: Antarctica: Dry Valley... | reverse complement strand
TCGGGAGGGTCAACCGCTACCTCGTGCGACGTTGTGCGGCGTTCCTGGATCTGGGCCAGGCGGCATGGCGGATGCCCGACCGCACGCTCGGCTTCTACACGGCCTGGCGCCGGGCAGCCCTGCACGACCGTGCCCTTGACCTCGAGGGTGTGCCTGGATGGCGCGATCAGGTGGCATCGCTGCCCGATGACCCCGAGGACGCAGTCATCGCCCTCCTGGGCCGGCTGGGAGTCGAGGAGGAGCACTGGGGCAGCTACACCGGCCGGGTCCTGACCGGCCTGCAGGGCTGGGCCGGGATGATGAACTGGCGAGGCACGAACCCCCGGTTCCCCCGGCAGGAGGCCCAGCCCGCAGACCTCGCCCAGTACCTCGCCGTCCGTCTGTGCGTCGAGACGGCGATGGTCGCTGCCGTGACGCGCCGTACCTGGGGTATCGAGCCGGACGAGCTCGTCGCGCACCTTCGCTCCCGCCCGTCAGAGGTGTGGCTGCGAGCGCAGGCCGGCGGGGGCACCCTCCCTGAGGCTGTGGTCGCTCCTGTGCGCGAGCAAGTGGCGATACGCGGTACGGAGGCCAGCTGGGTGCGGCTCGCCACCCACGCCTGGGCCCACCACCAGCCGAGTGACAGCCAGGGCACTCGGTTTCGCGCGCATGACCACGCGTGGCGGCTGTACCGGCTCGCGCAGCTTCGAGGTTGGTCTGCGGCCGACGTCCGTAGCCTGGACGAGGCTGCCTGCGCCGGCATCCTCGAGGTGCTCGACGCCTTCCCGGAGTCGGACCACGGACCGATCTGGCTGGCCGCATTCGAGCGCCACTACAGGGAGGAGATCCTCGGCGCGCTGGCGGCCAACCGCGGCAGGGGACGCTGGCGGGACCGTCCCGAGCGACCCAAGGCGCAGGTCGTGCTGTGCATCGACGAGCGTGAGGAGTCGATGCACCGCGCGCTGGACGAGCTCGACGACGGTTACGAGACCTTCGGCGCTGGGGGTTTCTTCGGCGTCGCCATGGACTACAGCGCGCTCGACGACCACGACGTGACCCCGTTGTGCCCGGCGGGCGTCACCCCCGCGAACCGCGTCCAGGAGGTCCCCCGCCCGGAGGGCGCCGCGGCGGCCGAGCGCCGGGTCACGCTGCGGTCCTGGGAAGCGGTCTTCCACAACACATACTGGGAGACCAAGCGGAATGCCGTGGCGGCCTTCTTTCTCACACAGCTGACCGGCCTCGTCCAGGCCGTCCCACTCATCGGCCGGGTGCTCGCGCCCCGGCAGTGGACCGACCTGGCCGATGCCACGCGCAGCCGCCTCGTCCCGCGCCCACCCACCGCGCTGACCCTCGACAAGGACGACGAGGGCCGGGGGTTCACGACCGTCGAGCAGGCGGACAAGATCGAGGCGGTGCTGCGGAACCTCGGCATGACGCACCACTTCGCCCGGCTCGTCGTCTTCTGCGGACATGGCTCCATCTCCGTCAACAACCCGCACGAGTCCGCCCATGACTGCGGCGCCTGCGGTGGTAAGCACGGTGGCCCCAACGGCCGCGCGTTCGCCAGCCTCGCGAACCGGCCGGCTGTGCGTGCGCTGCTCTCCGAACGCGGCATCGACATCCCCGACGACACGCACTTCGTCGGTGGTATCCACAACACCGCGAGCGACCTGGTCACCTTCTTCGACACGCAGGACGTGCCTGCGACGCACACCGCCGAGTGGGAGGAGCTGTCCCGTGCCTTCGACGTAGCCCGGGCGGCTTCCGCGCGAGAGCGATGCCGGCGGTTCGCCTCCGCGCCCAGGGACCCGTCGCCAGGCGCAGGTCTTCGGCACGTCGAAGAGCGCAGCCGCGACCTGTCGCAGGTCCGCCCCGAGTGGGGCCACTGCACCAACGCCTTCGCAGTCCTCGGACGCCGCAGCCTGACCCAGGGGGCGTTCTTCGACCGGCGTGGGTTCGTCATCTCCTACGACCCCACGCAGGATCCGACCGGCGCGTTCGTCGAGCGGATCCTGCTCGCCCTAGGGCCGGTGGGCGCTGGCATCAACCTCGAGTACTACTTCTCCAGCGTCGACAACCGTGTCTACGGTTGCGACACGAAGGTGCCGCACAACGTCTCCGGCCTGCTGGGGGTGATGGAGGGTGCGGCCAGCGACCTGCGGACCGGGTTGCCTCGGCAGATGGTCGAGATCCACGAGCCGATGCGTCTGCTCCTGATCGTCGAGTCCACCCTGGAGATACTCGGCGGCATCTACGGGCGCCAGCCGGCGATCGCCCAGCTGCTGGACAACGAGTGGGTCCAGCTGGTCGCGATGGACCCGGGCGACGGCACGTTCACGCGCTTCGTCGCAGGCGAGGGCTTCGTTCCGTGGGAGGAGAACGTCTCTGACCTGCCTGTCGTCGCAGGCTCCCACGAGTACTACCGAAACAGAGAGGGCTTCCTGCCTCCCGCTTTGATCGGGACGAGGACCGTCGCCGAGCGAGCGGCGACGGCGTCGTGAGCTGGGTCGGGCTGGCCGCCATCGCCGTCTTTACGCTGCCCCTGTGCGCAGCCGTCGCCAACGGCGTGAACGCCCTGACCCAAGACCGCCTCTACGGGCATGCCACTGTGTCCCGCGTCGCAGTCTTGGCCGTGTTCGGCTCGTTCCTGACGAGCGTGGCAATAGCGGTGGCGATGGTGGCGCGGCCCGACACGTACGAGGTGACGGTCTACCGCTTCATCCGGAGCGGCGACTTCGTCGTCGACTTCGGTCTGCTCCTGGATCCCCTCAGCGTGGTCATGATGCTCGTGGTGACCGGGATCAGCGCGCTGGTGACGTACTTCTCGGTCAACTACATGCACAACGAGGACGGATTCACCCGCTACTTCACGGTCGTCTCCCTGTTCGTCTTCGCGATGCTCGTGCTGGTCATGGCCGACAACTACGTCGTCATGTTCCTCGGCTGGGAGGGAGTAGGGATCTGCTCCTACCTGCTGATCGGCTTCTACCGTGATCGACCGGCGTCAGCCCAGGCGGCCACCCGCGCGTTCGTGATGAACCGGGTCGGCGACGCCGGACTGCTGCTTGCCATGTTCCTGCTCGTGGTGCACACCGGCAGCGTCCAGTACGGACAGGTCTTCGCCGATGCGCCCTCGCTGCCCCGCGGGGTCGCCGAGGCGATCGGCTTCCTGCTCCTCCTCGGTGCGACAGGCAAGTCTGCGCAGCTGCCACTGGGCACCTGGCTGGCACGGGCGATGGAGGGTCCGACCCCGTCCAGTGCGCTCATGCACGCCGCGACGATGGTGACCGCTGGTGTCTACCTCATCGTGCGCTCGGCACCGATCTACGACAACGCGGCGAGCGCCCTCGTCGCCGTCGGCATCGTCGGTGCGGCGACGGCGCTGTACGGACAGCTCGTTGGCTATGTGCAGACCGACATCAAAGGCCTGCTCGCGGCGTCCACCACGGCGCAGCTCGGTTTGATGTTCCTGTTCTGCGGTCTTGGCCTCTACGCCGTCGCAATCTTCCACCTGGTCGCGCATTCCTTCTACAAGAGCTATCTCTTCCTGACCGCGCCGTCGATCCTGCACCATCTCCACGACGGGGCTGATCCCACCGCGGTGAGCCGACCGAGGGACACGGCGCGACTTGCGGCCGGAGCAGCGCTCGTCGTGGCCGCCGGGCTCCTCGTCGTGCCGCTGGTCGGGCGGGTCGTGGCCTCCGCTGGTGGCGGAGGCATCACCGCCAACCTCTGGGTCGTGCTGGCGCTGGCGGCCATCGCGGTGTTCGCTGCCGTGTTCTCGACACAGCGCATGACCGCAGTCGCCTTCGCCGGTCACACCGACCACGCCGACCACGCCGAACCCGCGGTCGAGAAGAGCGGCAACCCGCTGGGTCGCGTTCTGGTCCCGATGGTCGTCCTCGCCGGCCTCGTCGCGGTGGGCCTGGCCCTCGACGTCCTGCCCGGCGGGCTCCAAGGCTCCTGGTTCCAGCGACTGCTCGACCCCGTCACACGGAACAGCCCCGACGTGCCACCCGGCCACCTGGTTCTGTGGCTGCTCTTCGCCATCGCGATCGGACTGCTGCTCCTTTCCGGATGGCTCGGCCCGCGGTACCTCGACCGGTTCCGGGACGAACTGCCGCCCGAGCACTACAGGCCTGCCGCGCGCCGCATGTACTGGTGGGCACTGGGCCGCGGGTACCTGGACGAGGGGTTCGACCGTGCGTTGGTGGTTCCGAGCCTGGCTCTGGGCCGGGCGCTCGAGCGCTTCGACCTCACGGTGATCGACCGGTCGGTCACGCCTGGGGCCCGGGAACGGCCAGCGCAGGAGCAGCCCGCGCGCTGGGAGGAGCGCTTCGTCGCGGTTCGCGAGGCTCATGCACGCGCTACCACCGCGACCGGTGTCACCGCGCTGGCCGAGCCGCCCGAGCGTCTCGACTGGTTGGCCGCAGGTCCGCTTGCTGCTGCCCCGTTGCCGCCGGCGCGTCCACACGGCACTGGTCCCCGGCTGGACATCGCCGCCAACGCCGTCGCGCGCGTCACCGAGAAGTTCGAGCGGGTCACCTTCCAGCGTGCAGAAGGGCACGGCGTCCTCGGCGCGACCGGTCACGCGTTCGCTCTCCTCGCCGAGAAGATCGAGCGGTCGGTGTTCCAGCCTGTCGACATCGGCGCCCTGAAGCTTGCCTCGCTCATCGCCGGGATCACCGATGCCGTCGAGCGGGTGATCTTCCAGAGCGGCGTCGAGCGCGGGGTGACGAGCGCCACCGCCGGCTCGCAGCGACTGCTGCTCGCGACCGAGGCGCGACTGGGACGCCCACTGGTCATCGCCACCATCTTGGCGCTGGCTCTCGTGGCCCTGGTCGTCGGCACCGCATGAACCTCGAGCAGGTGATGGCCGTCGACCAGGTGGGATTCCCCATCCTGTCCGTGCTCATCGTGTGGCCTCTGGTCACGTGCGCGGTGCTCCAGCTCGTCCGCCACCCGCGGGCGGCGGTGGCGCTGGCCATCGCGGGGGCGAGCATCGAGCTGCTGCTGGCAGTGGTCCTGGTGGTCCGATTCGAGTCGGGTGTCGCGGACATCCAGTTCGCCGAGCGCTCCGGCAAGATCCTCGGTGTGAGTTGGCACCTCGGGGTCGACGGGGTCAACCTCCTGTTCATCCCGCTGGCTGCGCTGCTCGGCCTGCTCGTCATCGTGTACGCCGAGCGGGCCTCGGTCGGCAACCGCGTCGGCGACGCCCGCCACTACGCCATGGCCGTACTGGCGCTCGAGGCATCGTTGATCGGTGCGTTCGCCTCGCTCGACATGGTCCTGTTCTGGTTCTTCTTCGTCATTGAGCTGGCGCCGAGCTGGTTCCTGATCACGCGCTGGGGCACGGGTGAGGCACGGGGCCGGGCGGCGCGCGAGTACGTGTCGTTCATGGCCGTCGGCGCGTCGCTCATGCTCGTCGGCATCCTGCTCCTCGGCCGCAGCCACGCCCAGGTCACGGGCGAGGGCTACAGCTTCGACCTGCTCGACCTGCTCGAGAGCGGTGTTCCCGCCGAGGCTCAGACGCTGATCTTCTTCCTGCTGTTTTTCGGCTTCGCGGTGAAGGCGCCGATCTTCCCGTTCCACACCTGGCTCCCGAAGGTGCTCGAGCACGGCCCCGTTGTGGGCGTCGGTGTCTTTCTCGTCGGGCTCAAGCTCGGCACGTACGGTTTTCTGCGCTTCTCCATCCCGCTGCTACCCGAGGCGGCCTCCGGGTGGTTCTGGCTGATGGCGCTGCTGGGGGTCGTGGGCGCGGTGTACGGGGCGCTGCTGGCCCTCGGGCAGACGAACCTACGACGCCTCCTGGCCTTCGCCACCCTGTCGCACATGGGCGTGGTCATGCTGGGCCTGTTCTCCCTCAACCTCGACGGCTTCGAGGGCGGCCTGCTGCAGATGGTGAACCTCGGCATCGTCGGGGCCGGCCTGTTCTTCGTAGCGGGGTTCCTGGTCACCCGGGTCGGCCCGCCCGAGGTCACCTCGCTCGGAGGGGTCATCCATCATGCGCCACTGTTGACGGCAACCTTTCTCGTCATCGCCCTGGCCGGCATCGGCCTGCCGGGGACGAACGGCTTCAACGGGGAGCACTTGGTCATGCTCGGCGCCTTCGAGCAGCACTGGTCGATGGCGCTCGCTTCCGGCGTGGGCGTCTTCTTCACGGCCGCGTACTCCTTGTCGTACTTCCAACGGGCGTTCATGGGTCCTTCGCGGCCTGCCGTGGTCGAGCGCGTGCACGACCTCACCAGGACCGAGCGGGGCATCGTGCTGGCGCTCGCCGCCCTGATCTTCTGGATCGGGCTCGGTACCGGCCCGTTCATCCAGGTGATCCGTCCATCGATGACCCTTCTCGAGCACATCGTCGACGACGCTTCGGGTGGTTCGGCGAACGCCGGCCTCGACGGGGAGGTGCCGGGGCGGTGAACGAGATCTCTGCGGCCGAGCAGGTCGGTTTCCCGATCCTGTCCACACTGGTGTTCCTTCCCGGCCTCACCATGGTCGTGCTCGCCTTCGTCCGATCCGACCGTGCCCTGCGCCGCGTCGCGCTGGCCGGTGCACTGGCGGTCCTGTTCCTGTCGCTGGTCCTGACAGCTCTGTTCCGACGGGACGTCCCCGACTTCCAGTTCGGCGAGCAGCTTCCGTGGGTCGAGGCGATAGGGGTGAGCTACCACCTCGCGGTGGACGGCGTGAGCGTCCTGTTCGTCCCGCTGACCGCACTGCTGGTCGTCGTCGTGATGCTGGCGTCGTGGACGTCCGTCCGTCACCAGCCCAAGGCCTACCTGATCGCGGTGCTGGCCTTCGAGACCGCTGCGATCGGCGTCTTCACCTCCGTTGACCTGATCCTGTTCTTCGTCTTCTGGGAGCTCATGCTGATCCCCACGTACGTGGTGATCAAGATCTGGGGGACCGGGTCGCAACGCGGCCGTGCTGCACTGCGTTACGTCTTGGCGATGTTGCTGGGATCCGCCGCGTTGCTGGTCGGGTTCGTCCTGCTCGGGGTGGACTACCGGTCCAGCGAGGGGTCGGACGGTGCCCTGTCGTTCGACTTGCTGGAGCTGATGAGCTCACCGGCGGAATCGGCCACCCAGACCACCGTCTTCTTCCTCCTCGGGTTCGCCTTCGCGCTCAAGGCCCCGATGTTTCCGTTCCACGGGTGGTTGGCGGGAACCCTCGTCGAGGGCCCGATCGGCATGGCGATGTTCCTCGCCGGGCTCAAGATGGGCGTGTTCGGCTTCCTGCGTTTCGTGCTGCCGCTGGCGCCCGACGCGTTCAAGCAGTGGAGCTGGCTGGTCGCCCTGCTGGGTGTGGTGGCCATTCTCTACGGCGCACTCATCGCCCTCGTCCAGCAGGACCTGCGACGCCTGGTCGCCTTCGCGAGCATCAGCCACGTGGGCCTGGCCATGCTGGGGCTGTCGACCCTGAATGCGCAGGGGGTGCAGGGCGCGCTGTTCCTCATCGCCAACCTCGCTCTCGTCTCGACCGGCATGTTGCTCGCCGCCGGCTACATCCACCTGCGGTTCGGCAGCACCGATCTCTCGGCGCTCGGAGGTCTCGCCGGGCGGATGCCGCTGCTCACGACCTTCACGCTGGTCGTCTCCCTCGGCGCGATCGCGCTACCCGGTACCAGTGGTTTCCCCGGTGAGTTCCTCGTTCTTCTGGGGGCCTTCAGGGCTCATGGCTGGTTGGCGATGGTCGCCGTCGTGACCGTGATCCTCGCTGCCGCGTACGTCCTGGTGTCGCTCGAACGGACCTTCCACGGCCGTGCCCGGGGGACGGTCGCGGCGGCCGTCCAGGATCTGCGACCACGTGAAGCCGTGCCCGCCGCCATCATCGGCGTCCTGATCGTCACCCTAGGTTTCTTCCCTGGGCCGGTGCTGGACTACTCGAGCGCGTCGGTGGACGAAATCGTCAACCGGCTCGACTCGTCGACGACCACCTCGAATGAGAACTAGGGGTAGACGCGCGTGGACACCACTGGACTCACCCCGCTGTTCGCGATGCTGGTGCCGGTCCTCGGCGCGCTCGGGGTCGTGCTGCTCCGCCACGTGCCGCCCGCCCGGGAGCTGTGCGGTGTCGTCGCCGGCGTCGTGCAAGTGGGCCTGGTCGCGTCGTTGGTGCCCGTCGTGCGCGATGAAGGCACGGTCTCGGTCACGCTCTCGACGTTTCTTCCGCAGGTGTCCATCGCCCTGCGCGCGGACGCGTTGGGAGTCGTGCTAGCCGGCACCGCGGCCATCCTCTGGGTGTTGACGACCCTCTACGCGATGGGGTACTTCGGAACGCCCCCCGACCCGGCGCTCACCCGCTTCCACGGATGCCTGTGCCTCACCATGGCGGCCACGGTAGGCGTCGCGTTCTCCGCCAACCTCATCACCCTGTACCTGTTCTACGAGGCGATGACGATCATCACCTACCCCCTCGTCGCCCACGCGGGTACGCCCGAAGCCGTGCGGGGAGGGCGCCGCTACCTCGCCTACCAGCTCGGGACCGGCATCGCATTCCTGCTACCCGCGATCGTTCTGACGTATGTCGAGGCGGGAACCTTCGACTTCGTCCCAGGCGGGATCTTCGGCCCCGACGCCAGCAGCGTGCTGCTCGTCATCGTCTACGTGCTCTATCTGCTGGGCATCGCCAAGGCCGCCTTGATGCCGGTCCACTCCTGGCTCCCAGCCGCCATGGTCGCACCTGTGCCGGTCAGCGCCTTGCTGCACGCGGTCGCCGTCGTGAACGTCGGCGTGTTCTGCGTGATGCGCGTCGTGCTGGACGTGTACGGCTCCGAGCTCGTCGGCGACCTCGGCCTCGGCGTCCTCACGTTGGTGCTGACGTCCGCCACCATCATCATTGCGTCGCTCTATGCCCTGCGCCTGGACAGTCTCAAAGGTGTCCTTGCGTACTCCACGATCGGGCAGCTCTCGTACATGATGCTGGGAGTGGCGCTGCTCTCGCCCGGAGGACGCCTCGGCGCGATCCTGCACCTGGTCGGGCACTCCTTCAGCAAGATCACGCTCTTCTTCGCGGTCGGGTCGATCTACCTCGCGTCGCATCGGACCCGCGCCAGCGAGCTGCGCGGCGTCGGTCGACAGCTTCCCTTGACCATGGGCGCGTTCGCGATCGGCGCCCTCTCGATCATCGGCCTCCCACCGACCGTCGGTTTCGTCGCCAAGTACCTCTTGTTCCTCGGCGCGGTCGAGGCCGGTCAGTGGCTCGTGCTGGTCGTCCTGTCCGTCTCGACCCTGCTCTCGGCCGCGTACTACCTGCGGATCATGCACGGGGCCCTGTTCACTGGCCCGGCCCTGGTGCCTTCTGGTGGCGCGGGCAGCGCCGCCGGCCTTCGCGGTCCCAGCGTCTCCGAGCCCAGCAGTCTCGTGGTCGGTCCGATGCTGGTCACCGCGGTCGTGACGCTCGTCCTGGGCGTCGCGCCCGGCTGGCTGCTCGACCTCATCAGGGCGATCGGGTGACCGCCGGAGACGCTCACGTGCGCTCGTTCGAGCAGCGGGACCTCGATGCGGCCGTGGCGGTGTGGACCGCGGCAGCCAGCAGCCAGCCCGCGGTCTTCCCGCTCGCAGACGTGGTCAATGCCCTGGGGGCCGACCACGTGGCCCTGGTGGCCGAGGCGGATGGGGCCCTGACGGGCGCGGTCGTCGCCCGACTGCAACAGGACCACGCGTGGATCTTGCGGATAGGGGTGCTGCCCGGCGCACATGACAAGAGCATCAGCGAGGCGCTCCTCGATGCGTTCGTTGACGAGCTTGCGACGCGGGGCGTCCGGCGGGTCTCTGTGCTGCTGCCTGATGGCGAGCCCGGGGCCGAGGCGCTCGGCTCGCACCGGTTCACACGCCGGGGTGGCGTCAGCTACCACCATCTGGCGATGACCCCCCGGGAGGGGAGCAACGCCCTGGAGCGTCTCGGCGGGCTCTACATCCCGCCGGGTCTGTTCGAGAGCCTTGCCGGCATGGAGCGGGAGAAGGCTTTGATCGAGCGCCGGGTCATCCTCCCGCTTGCGCGCGCGGAGATGGCAAGCCTCCACGGAGTGCGACCGCCGCGGGCCATCATCCTGTTCGGCCCGCCCGGGACGGGCAAGACAACCTTCGCGAAGGGCGTGGCCTCGCGGCTCCGGTGGCCGTTCGTCGAGCTGTTCCCGAGTCGCCTGACGGGCGAGGGGGGGCAGGCTGCCGCGTTGCGTGAGTTCTTCAGCAGCATCGTCGAGATGGACGAGGTGGTGCTGTTCATCGACGAGGTCGAGGAGATCGCCGCGAACCGCGGGGGCAGCCCGGCGACGCATGCGGTCACCAACGAGCTGCTCAAGCTGATCCCGGCCTTCAGGGAGCGGCCGCGTCACCTTTTGGTCTGCGCGACGAACACGATTCACGACCTCGACCCGGCGTTCATCCGCCCGGGGCGCTTCGACTACGTGCTACCGGTGGGGCCACCTGATGAGGCCGCGCGTGCGGCGATCTGGCGCAACTACGTGGCCCAGATCACCGACGCCGACATCGACGTCGACCGTCTGGTGCAGGCCACCCAGCTGTTCACCCCGGCTGACATCGACTTCGCGGCGCGCAAGGCCGCACAGGCGGCGTTCGAGCGCGCCGTACTCCAGGACGCTCCCCCCGAGTCCGGCGAGAAGCTTGACTCCGGCCGCGCAACCCTCGATGACTTTCTCGGCGCTATCGCCGAGACTCGGCCGACACTGACCCGCGAGCTCGTGCACGAGTTCGAGACCGACATCGACAGGTACGCCCGGACCTAGTGGGCAACGCCTTGAGTTCCTCGGAGGTTCAGGCCGATGGCCCACGGGACGCCCAGACCCCCCGGCTACGAGGTGGACGCCACCCCGGTCAGCTTGCCGATGAGCTCATGGCACTGCTGTGCTCGGCGGGCGTCGTCTGCCGCGCACTGCTGGAAGAACGCCTGCACGTCCTCGTGCCCGTCGGCATCGGCCGTGAACTTCTCGTAGAGCTGCGCCCCGTTCAGGGCGTGGTACTGCACGCTGACCAGGTCGTAGATGACGTCATCGGTGGGCGTGTGCTGCTCTGCCATGAGGGCTCCTCGGGTCGGTTGTCCGCTGCGTACCCCGTCGCGGGGCGACCATTCCGATCTGGCTCATCGTCCCTGGCGGTCGAGTGATTCTCCGAGGATCTGAGCCGCCTCCCGGAACGCGGCCGGGTTCGGGCCGGAGAAGTTGAGCCTGAGGAACGGCCCGGGAGGTTCGGCGGGAAACCACTCGGTCCCGGGTGCGATGAGCACCCCGGCCCGCTCGCACGCTTGCGCCACCTCACCGACCACGATGCGCGATGGGCGCATCCGCAACGCCTCCTTGACGAGACGTCGCAGCTTGATCTCACCGGTGCCCTCGAGACTCGGCTGGCGGCACTGCATCGACACGACGTCGGGCAGCGGGATCTTCAGCTCGAAGACCTCCTCCGCGGTCACCAC
>Ga0136611_10003235_pt1 | contig 11414 bp, 11 predicted proteins | sample AntDrymUQ2232306_2_FD_106645 | JGI IMG/M metagenome (GOLD analysis project Ga0136611, IMG submission 106645) | Polar desert sand microbial communities from Dry Valleys, Antarctica - metaG UQ223 (23.06) | ecosystem: Environmental > Terrestrial > Soil > Desert | place: Antarctica: Dry Valley... | reverse complement strand
TGCCTACCCCGTCGAAGACCGTCGGCAGGAGATACGCACCGTCGGCCAGGCTTGGATCATCGGGCGCGGTGCCGCCCACGACGAGGGTCGCGCCCTCGCCCAGGCCGATCTCGATGTAGTCCTTCACCCGATCGCGCTGCTTCGTGCTGACCAGGGTCCCGACCTCGGTCGCCTCGTCCGCCGGATCGCCCACCTTGATCCCGCGGGTCGCCTCGGCGAACAGCTCCACGACCCGCCCTTGGACCGAGCGCTCGACGAGGATCCGGCTGCGGGCGCAGCAGTCCTGGCCAGTGTTGTCGAAGACGCTGGAGGGCGATTCGCGCGCGAACTTCTCGAGGTCCGCGTCGGCGAACACGATGTTGGGACTTTTCCCGCCGAGTTCGAGCGAGATCTTCTTCACGTTGCCCGACGCCAGCCGCATGATCTCCTGGCCCGTCGTCGTCTCGCCGGTGAACGCGACCTTGCCGATGCCCGGATGCGCCGCGATGGACGCGCCAGCCGACCCGCCGGGACCGGTCACGACGTTGAGCACCCCGGCCGGGATGCCGGCCTCCAGGGCCAGTTCGCCGAGGCGGATCGCCGTGAGCGGCGTGTACGAGGCGGGTTTCAGGATCGCCGTGTTGCCGGCCGCGAGTGCCGGCGCCACCTTCCAGGAGGCCATCAGCAGCGGGAAGTTCCACGGCACGATCAGGCCGACGACCCCGATCGGCTCGCGCAGCGTCAGGTCGAGACCGGGCTTCGAGACCGGGATCGTCTGGCCGTAGATCTTGTTGGCGGCGCCGGCGTAGTAATCGAACACGAGGCTGGCCCCGATGACCTCGCCGCGCGCGCCGGTGATCGGCTTGCCGACGTTCCGGCTTTCGAGCGTGGCCAGCTCCTCGCTGTTCTTCTTGATGAGGTCGGCGAGCTTGGCCAGGCTTCGGCCACGCTTGCCGGCGGCCCAGTTCGCCCAGCCCTTCCGATCGTCGAAGGCGGCCCGCGCGGCCGCGACCGCCCGATCGACATCCTCGCGACCACCCAGCGGGGCAGTCGCCATCGCCCGACCCGTGGCCGGGTTGACGATCTCGAACGTCTGGCCGTCGGCGGCGTCCACGGACGAGCCGCCGACGATCATCCGTGCTGCGCCGGGTGCCGGCGACGTGCCGGAAGGGGAGTGCTGCTCGACCGTCATGGGTGGGACCTCTTCGGGCTGACCGGGGAAACGGATGGGGACCGGCGAACGGTGTCGATGATACGCCCGAGTCCCATTCGGTTCGGTGGCGAGGGTCGGCTCAGGTGGCCTCGGGTCGTGGCCGCAGGATGGCCGGCAGGTCGTCCGAGGTCGTCGCGGCATCGGCCAGGCCCTCGGCGGCGACGATCGCCGCGCCGATGATCCCGGCGTCATTGCGCAACTGCGCGGCGACGACCGGGGTCCGGCGCTGGAGGCGTGGGATGAACTTGTCGCCGTTCTTGCTGACGCCGCCGCCCAGGATGAACAGGGTCGGCCACATCAGGTCCTCGATCCGTTGGAGATGCTCATCAACGTCATTCGCCCAGGCCTTCCAGGACAGGCCACGACGGGTCCGCGCCGCGGAGGCGGAGCGCCGTTCCGCCGGGCGACCGCGGATCTCCATCTGGCCGAACTCCGTGTTGGGCACGAGCGTCCCGTCCACGAATACGCCGGATCCTACCCCGGTGCCCAGGGTCAGGAAGATGACCACGCCGCGCCGGCCCGCGCCGACCCCGAAGCGCATCTCCGCGATCCCCGCGGCGTCGGCGTCGTTGACGATGCTGACCGGACGCTTGAGCGACTTCGAGAGCCGATCCGCGACCGGGTAGTCCGTCCAGGCCGGATCGATGTTGGCCGCGGTCAGCAGGCGGCCGCCGATGGCCACGCCCGGCAGGCCGATCCCGACCGGGGTCGATTCTGACAGGCCGGTCTCCTTGGCCAGCCGCCGGATGAGTCGCCCGATCGTGGCACTCACCCTGTCCGGCGTGGACGGCGTGGGCGTCGGAACGCGCAACCGCTCGGAGCGGAACTGCCCGGATTCCACGTCCACCACGGCGGCCTTGATCCCGCTGCCCCCGACATCGACTCCGATCGCGATCCGTGATGCCACGTCCGTCCGACCCTCCGCCTAGAAGTAGTTGACGCTGATCCCGCCATCGACGACGAGCGATGCACCGTTCGTCCAGCGCGACTCGTCCGAGGCGAGGTAGAGCGCCATGCTGACGATCTCCTCCGGCTTGCCGAATCGGCCGGTCGGGTTGCGGGCCAGGCGGAGCTGCTTGGCCGCCTCGTCCTTGACCAGCCAGTCCATCAGCAGCGGCGTCTCCACGGGACCCGGGCAGATCGCGTTCGTCCGGATGCCCTTTGGCCCGAACTGGACCGCCAGGCTTCGGGTCAGGCTGAGGATCGCGCCTTTTGAAGCCGTGTAGGCGTCCTGCGGCACGGAACAGCCGAGCAGTGCCACGAAACTCGCGATGTTGATGATGGAACCGCCGCCGGCGGCCTCCATCGCCGGGATGGCGAACTTGCAGCCGAGGAACACGCCGCGCACGTTGACCGCCATGACCTGGTCCCAGACATCCACCTCGGTATCGGTCACGGAGTGGTCCGCCTCCGGCATGACCCCGGCGTTGTTGTACAGGACGTCCAGGCGACCGTAGGTCGTGAGCGCGTGATCCACCATGCCTCGGGCCGACCCCTCGTTCGAGACATCGACCTTGACGAAGGTCGCTTCGCCGCCATCGGCGCGGACGAGGTCGACCGTTTCCTGCCCGGCCGCCTCAGCGAACTCGGCGACCACGACCCGGGCGCCCTGCGCGGCGAACATCCGGGCCGCGACCCGGCCCATCCCGCCACCGCCACCGGTGATGATCGTGACCTTGTCGGCGAGTCGCATGGACGTTCGTTCCCTCTCTCAGTCGGCTTCCTGGGGCGTCGTGCTCATCATCGGCGGTCATCGGTGCGGGCGTCAGCCCCGCTCGAGGTAGCGCTCGCGGTCCCACGGATGGACCATCGAGTCGTAGGTCTCCTGCTCCACCCGGGCGGCGTTGAGGTAGTGATCCACGACGTCCTGGCCGAGGATCTCGACGGCCGCCTCGGATCGCTCCAGTTCGGCGATCGCCTCGTACAGGGCCCGCGGCATGCGCGGGACGTCCTTGGCGAGGTAGCCGTTGCCCTTGAACTCGGGCGGCAGGGTCAGGCCGTGCTCGATGCCGTACAGGCCCGCGCCGATCATCGCCGCGTAGGTCAGGTAGGCGTTCATGTCGCCACCGGGGAAGCGGTCCTCCACATGCAGGCCCGGGCCGCGTCCCACGAGGCGGAAGCCGGTCGTCCGGTTGTCCCGCCCCCACACGATGTTGACCGGCGCCCAGGACAGCGACGCGTAGCGCTTGTACGAATTGATGAACGGAGCGATGAACACGGCGAGTTCCCGGGACAGCGCCATCATCCCGGCCATGAACTGTTGACCGACCTTCGACAGGCCGTACGGGCCCGGCTTCTGGCGGCCCGTGGCGTGCATCAGCGGCTGTTCCCCGGCGGCGTCCCACAAGCTCATGTGGAGGTGACCGGACGAGCCCGTCCAGCGGTGGTCCGGCTTGGCCATGAAGGTGATCCCCCAGCCGTTCAGGTAGGCGATCTCCTTGGCCCCGTGCTTGAACACGACACTCCGGTCGGCGGACTCCAGGACGTGGTCGTAGCGGATGTTGACCTCGTGCTGGCCGTTGGCCGCCTCGCCCTTGCTGAATTCGATCGGGACGTTCGCCTCGGTCATCTGATTGCGCAGCAATCGATGGAGCGGCTCCGCCTTCGTCGCCTGGAGCAGGTGGTAGTCCTCGTTGTAGTGGCCGAACGTGCGCGGGACCGGCCAGCCCTGTTCCGACAACTCCTCCCACGAATCCTTGAGAACGTAGAACTCGAATTCGGAGCCAGCCTTGACGACGTACCCGGCATCGGCCGCGCGCGCGACCTGGCGCTTGAGGATCGTTCGGGGCGATACCGGGATCTCCAGGCCCGTCTCCTCATCGATCGTGTCGGCGAGGACCATGGCCGTGCCGGGAAGCCAGGGGAGGATGCGCAGCTGGTCCCAGATCGGCTCCGCGATCCAGTCGCCGTAGCCCGTCTCCCAGTTCATCAACTTGAAGCCTTCGGGCGTGTTCATCTCCATGTCCGTGCCCAGCAGGTACGTGCAGAAGTGCGCTCCGTGGCTGATGACGCCGTCCAGGAAGGCCTGGCCCTGGACGCGCTTGCCGACCAGTCGGCCCTGCATGTCCGTGAAGGCCACGATGATCGTGTCGATCCGCCCGTCGCGGACCATCGCCTCGAGTTCGGCAAGGCGGGGATGCTTCGTGGCCGCGTGGTCGTGGTCGCTCATCGAACCCCTCCACCCTGTCGTTCCGGGCGTGCTGCCGTGTTCGCGCATCGTACGGCCCGAGACGACCGTCTCGCACCCTTGACAGCGCACCGGCGCCCTCTATCGTTGCCGCCTGAGGGAGCCCACTCGTCCGTCACCCGCGTCCCAGCTTATCGTCGTCAGCGATCGAGGGAGGTCTGCACGTGGCGTCTAGCGATACCGAGCGACTGCATCAGCTTGGGTATGCCCAGGAACTCCGGAGAGGGATGAAGACCTTCTCCAACTTCGCGGTCTCGTTCACGATCATCTCCATCCTTTCGGGCTGCCTGACCCTGTTCGCGTTCGCGATGAATACGGGCGGACCGCAGGTCATGACCCTTGGCTGGCTCTTCGTCGGGTTCTTCGTCATCCTGGTCGCCCTGGGGATGGCCGAGGTTCGCCGGCCCAGATCTGGATCGACGCCGTCGGCCAGACGGGCGGCCTGCTGATCCTGCTCCTCGTCATCGGCGCTCAGTTCTTCTGTGGGATGGCGTCGGTCACGGCCAATTCCCGGATGATCTATGCGTTCTCTCGCGACGGGGCGATCCCCGGCAGCTCGTTCTGGCATCGGATCAACCCGCGGACCCGCACCCCGACGAATTCGATCTGGTTGGCGGCGATCGCCGCCTTCATCCTCGGGCTGCCGTACCTGTACAGCACCGCGGCCTTCTTCGCGGTCACCTCGATCGCGGTGATCGGGCTGTACATCGCCTACATCATCCCGGTCTACCTGCGTCTCAAGGCGGGCTCGAAGTTCGAGCCAGGTCCGTGGAGCCTCGGCCGCTGGAGTCGACCGATCGGGATCGTTGCGACCATCTGGGTCGTGTTCATCGCGATCCTGTTCATGCTGCCGCAGGTCGCGCCGGTCCGGATCGACACCTTCAATTACGCACCGGTCACGGTCGGGGCCGTCATCCTGTTCGCCGGCGGCTGGTGGGTCTTGAGCGCCCACAAATGGTTCAAGGGCCCCAAGGTCCAGGGATCCCCGGAGGAATTGGCGGCGATCGAGCGCGAGCTCGAACTCGCGGTCTGAATGCGGTCTGAACGCGGTCGCCGCCGGGCGCCGCGGCGCGCCGTCGGGCGACCTAGTAGAGCATCGTCGTCCCGGTCGGGAACAGGAATTCGAAGGCGGTCGGTGGCAGCGACGCGTCCGGCTGGAGGTCGGTGACCTCCGCGTGGCGGGTCACCTGGCCGCCGATCGTCTCGACCAGGCGCACGATGACGCCGATCTGCCGATCGACCGCGAGCTCGATCCGGTGGTCCGGTCGGTCTCCCGCAAGGACCACGGTCCGGGGGTGATCGCACTGCAGCACGATCGCCTCGCGACCGTGGATGAGCTCGGTCCCGGTGATCGTGCAGCGACCGGTGGACAGGACGTTCTGGCAGTACCCGGCCGGATGGACGAAGGTCTCGGGGAGGGTTTCGGCCGGCAGAGACGTGACCGGCTCGTAGACCTGGGCAGTGCCCGGGAAGTCGTCGTCTGCGAGGCCGCGGGGCCGATTTCGGATCGGGCGCTGGGTGCCGAGCTTGTGCGCCCCGGCGTAGGTCCGGACGAGATCGCCATCCGAGACCCAGATCTCGTAGGCGCCACCGATGACCTGGCCGGGCTCGCTGGTCGTCACCTTCGCCTGGCCGGGATGGCGCAGGGTGACGTCCATCTGGGTCTCGACCTCGCCGCGCGTGGTCATCGAGCGCTCGAGGATCCGCATCCGAAGCGTGGCGAAGCGCAACTCGGCATCGCGCATGAAGTCGAACAGATCGGGGACCGTGGGCAGGCCGGCGGCGAGTGCCGGGACTTCCGGGAGGCGGCGGCCGTCGACGGCAGGGAGGGCGGCCCGGTCCCACAGGCGTGTGTCGGTCATCGCGCCGGATTGTAGCCCTTGACCGGGCGCCGGCGCGGCGTATCGGGCTGGGGGATCCGCTGACCTTGAGCCGCCGGCCGCGATGGAGGGCAGTGCCGTAGTCCGTCATGCACCGGGTGCATACGTAACGAGCGCATCGGGCCGCTGAGGTTCGGCCCCGGACCACGTGCCGAACACGTGGGCTAGGTCACTGGTGGTGACGGTCTGCAGACCGCCGTGCCCGGGTCGATGGTGGATTCGTCAGGATCGGCACGCAGCCGTCACGTTCATCTGGATCTGGTCACTCTCGATGGCGCGGACGAAACGGGCCGCTGTCGGGAGCTCGGAGCGTCGTCCGGAGCGCCCGCGCAGCGGCGCAGCTCCCCGGGGCCGATCAGCCCCCGCCGGCCAACCCACCGCCGAGGCCAGGCTCCGTCATCGCCGCCGGGTTCAGGAGTCGATCGAGATCCTCCGCCGAAAGCCCCCGTTCCAGGGCGAGTTCGCGGATGGTCCGGCCGCTCTTGAGGGCTTCCTTCGCGAGGGCCGCGGCGCCGTCGTAGCCGATCACCGGAGTCAGCGCGGTCGCGAGCATCAGGCCCTGCTCGACGAGCTGCGGTCCGCGATCCGTCGCGATCAGACCCGCCACGGTTCGTCGGCTGAAGTTTCGTGCAGCGGCGGCCAACAGGTCGATCGACTCGAGCATCGCGGCGGCCGTGACCGGCAACATCACGTTGAGTTCCAGGAGCGAGCCCGTCTGGCCGAAGGCGATCGTCGCGTCATTCCCGACGACGCGCGCCACGACCATGGTCAGCGATTCGATGATCACCGGGTTCACCTTGCCGGGCATGATGCTCGAGCCCGGCTGGGTTTCCGGCAGGGCCAGTTCGGCGAGTCCGGCCCGCGGACCCATGCCCATCAGCCGGATGTCGGAGGCGATCTTCCATAGGCCCAGGGCGATGGAACGGACCGCACCGTGGGCGGCGATGGCCGCATCAAGGGTCGCCTGGGCATGGAAATGGTTCGAGGTCTCGCGCACCTCGAGTCCCGTCAGGGCGGCTAGTCGGGCGCAGGTCCCGGCTGCGTACTCAGGATGGGCATTGATCCCGGTCCCGACCGCGGTCCCGCCGAGCGGCACGGACAAGAGTTCCGCCTGGGCCGCTCGCGCCCGGCGGATCGCCTCCTCCAGCTGGCCGGCGTAGCCGCGGAACTCCTGGCCCAGGCGGATGGGCGTCGCGTCCTGGAGGTGCGTCCGGCCGGTCTTGATCGTCGGCCAGAATTCGTCCGCCTTGGTGGTGAGGCTGGCCTGAAGCTCCGTGAGCGCCGGGATCAAGGCGTCATCGATCGCCATCGCGGCGGACAGCTGGAGCGCCGTGGGGATCGTGTCGTTCGAACTCTGGCATCGGTTGACGTCGTCGTTCGGGTGGACCCGCCGGTCGCCACCGAGGAGGCCGCTCGCCAGCCGTGCGACGACTTCATTCATGTTCGTGTTGGTCGAGGTTCCGGAACCGGTCTGGTAGATGTCGATCGGGAAGTGCTGGTCATGGTCGCCGTGTGCGACCGACGCGGCGCCGGCTGCGATGGCGGCGGCGACATCCCGGTCCAGCAGGCCGAGCTCGCCGTTCGTCTCCGCCGCGGCAAGCTTGATGAGCGCGAGGGCCTGGATGAAGCGGCGCGGGAAGGGCTGGCCGGAGATCGGGAAGTTGAGCACGGCGCGCTGGGTCGAGGCGCCGTACAGGGCGTCGGCCGGGATAAACATCTCGCCCATCGAATCGCGCTCGATGCGGGTCGGGTCGGGCGGCTCGGTCGGGGCCGTCGGTTCGCGCGGCATCGTCGGGTCGCGCGGCATCGTCGGGTCGGTCATCGCGTCGATCGTACCGCGGCCGGCGCGGCGGGTGCGGCCTGTCCCGACCGGGTTCCCGCGATCGACGAACGCCGCGACACGGCACGCATCGCGGATCGTCGCGACCGAGTCCGCTAGCATCCGGTCCCATGCCGACGATCGAAGCGAACGGGTTGGCCATCGGCTACGACGTCGTCGGGGCGGGACCGCCGCTGGTCCTGCTGCACGGCGCGACCTCGGCCGGTTCGCGCGATCTCCGAGGCCAGTTGCCCGCCCTGCGGACGGCCTTCCGCTGCTACCTCCCCGACGCTCGGGGCCACGGTCGGACGCGTTGGGACGTACGGGACGGGTTCGAGGCGGGCTGGCTCGTGGACGATGCGCTGGCCTTCGCCGACGCGCTGGGTCTCGCCACGTTCCACCTGCTCGGCTTCTCCCTCGGGGCGATGACGGCGCTTGGCCTGGCCGTTCGCGCCCCGGCCCGACTGCGAACGCTCGTCGTGGCCGGGATCTCGCCGGAACGCGAGCCAAGGGCCAGTGTCGCGCGACGGCTCATGGATCCCCTCCGGGTCGAGCGCACCGATCCAGCCTGGGCCGCCGACCTTGCCCAGCGCCACGACCCCACCCAGGGACCGGGTGCCTGGCGCCGACTCTTGCCGGCCATCGCGGCAGACGTCGCGAGCCAGCCGCTGCTGACCCCTCGCGAGATCCGCTCGATCGATCCGCCGACGCTCGTGGTCGTCGGTGACGGCGACCCGTTCGTGCCGGTGGACCAGGCCTGGCGCCTCTCGCGGAGCGTGCTCGATGGTCGGTTGCTCGTCCTTCCGAACGCCCGTCACGAGGCCTTCGCCGAACAGCCGACGATCGCGACGGAAGCGCTCCGCACGTTCTACCGTTCCACGCAGACGATCGCTCGCCAGCGCGCGGGCACCGACCCCGAAGGATCGATCGAACCCGAGGTGCCCCGATGACCACGCTTCTCGCGCTCTACCGCCGACCCGAGGGAGGCCCCGACGCCCTGACCGAATTCGAACAGCGCTATGCGAACGAGCACCTGCCCCTTGTCGCCGAGACGCCCGGCCTGCGCGGGGTGCTCGTGCGCCGGGTGAGCGAGGCCCTCGGAGCCGAGACGGACCTCGCGTTGATCACCTCGATGACGTTCGACGACCGGGATGCGCTCGACGCCGGCCTGCGCTCCGATCCGATGCGTGCCGCCGGACGAAACCTGCGCGAGATCGCCCCGGGCCTGGCCACCATCCTCGTGCTCGAAGATGCCTCTGATCTGATGCCCTGATCGGAACTGACCGCGGGCCGCGGGAGTGGCGCCTGAACCGCACCGCATCGTGCCACGAGCGTTTCCGGCGCCACCACCGTTCCAACGGACACTGGAACGCCGTCGCACGATGAGCTCAGCCGTCGATCGGGGACCCAGCGCGTTCCAAACGCCGCTGAGCCGACCTTCCTCCGCCCGTTGGAACGCTCCTGGCGCCAAGCCACCACCCGGATGCGTCGGCCCCGAGCCGGCGCCTCGCTGAACGTGGATACTGCAACGGACGACCAGCGAGGAGCCGCGTGACCAAGGCCCAGCCCGCGACCCGCTTCATCCGCGTCGATGCCCCGCCCGACGGGCACGACGGCGTTGCCCTCCTGACCCTGGATCGCCCGGCCGCGCTGAACGCGCTCAGTTTCGACCTGCTGGACGAGCTCGCCGATGTCATGACGAGGCTGGATCGTGACGGCACCACCCGCGCCGTGGTCCTGACCGGGGCCGGTACTCGCGCCTTCGCCGCCGGCGCCGACATCACCGAGCTCGCCGACCAGACCCCGGAACGCCTGACCAGCGAGGGGCGCTTCGATGTCTGGGATCGGATCTGGGCCGTCGGTCTGCCCCTGATCGCGGCCGTCCGCGGCTATGCCCTGGGCGGCGGTTGCGAGCTCGCCATGTCGTGCGACCTGATCGTGGCCGGTGAGGATGCCCGTTTCGGCCAGCCAGAGATCCGGATCGGGGTCATGCCAGGGGCAGGTGGGACCCAGCGGCTCACCCGCGCGGTCGGTACGGCCAGGGCGATGGAGCTGATCCTGACCGGCCGGACGATGGACGCGGCGGAGGCTCGAGCGGCCGGTCTCGTGACCACGGTCGTGCCCCCGGACGAGGTGCAGGAGGCGGCCCTCGCGCTCGGCGACACGATCGCATCCATGCCGCCACTCGCCGTGCGAGCCGCGAAACGGGCCGTTCGCCAGGCCGAGGAGCTGCCGCTCCGGGCCGGACTCCAGGCCGAGCGCGCGGCCTTCTTCGAACTCTTCGCGACGGACGACCAGCGGGAGGGCATGCGCGCCTTCATGGAGAAGCGGGCCCCCGCCTGGACCGGTCGATGAGCACCCGAACCAGAGGGGAGACGACATGACCCAGGATCCATTCGAAGGTGGGTCCGATACGGGCCAGGATCGCCCAAGAATCCTTGACGACGAGCCGGCGCCGCTCTACCGCGACACCGCTCCCGACGTCCTCGCGCCGATCGACGAATCCTCGCCCGTCAGCGGGCATGTCCCGGCGTCCGGGACGAAGACCTCGATCGCCGACTCGCCCGAGCACGACTGGAGTCATGCCCGCGACCTGATCCGACCGGCATTCCGGCCGGTCGGGACCCAGGGCCTCGAACTCGAATCGATCGATCGCGATCGACTTGCGGCACACTCGATGCAGAGCCACGCCCAGCCACTGATCGATACCGGTCCGGCCGGGCTTCCGGTCGTCTACACCATCCCCGCCGGCGGTTTCGACATCGTGGTCAACGGCGACCACCTCCTGACGTGGGGTATCGAACCGGCCGAGCTCCAGGACGCGGCGATGCGCAATCTTGCGACCTGGTCGGCGACCGCGCCGTGGAGCGAGGAGGCGTCGGGCCAGCGTCACATCATCAGCTCGGATACGGGCGACGGCACGGACGCCGTAAGGATCATCCTGCCGGACGCGATGGCCTACCTCGAGCGCGAACTCGGAAGCGGGAACCGGGTGCTCATCGGCATCCCGGAACGGCACCTGCTGACGGCCGCCGCGCTTCGACCGGACGACGCCGAGTTCGCCAGCCTGTTCGCCGAGTTCGTGGTCGAGCAATCGGGCGGGGCCGACGAGCCGATCGACCGCCGGGTCTTCGAGCTGATCGACGGCCGACTCGTCGAGTTCGACGGCGGCGGGGCCGGCTGACCGACATGCGGGATCGATCGCGATCCTCGGCCGGGCTGCCGGCCGACGAGGCGCTCCAGTCCCGCGATGGGCTCCGGATCGAAACGCGAGCGTCCGTCGTGACCCTGACCATGGACCGCCCCGACAGCCTGAACGCGCTCACCATCCCGCTC
>Ga0136611_10003234_pt1 | contig 11417 bp, 6 predicted proteins | sample AntDrymUQ2232306_2_FD_106645 | JGI IMG/M metagenome (GOLD analysis project Ga0136611, IMG submission 106645) | Polar desert sand microbial communities from Dry Valleys, Antarctica - metaG UQ223 (23.06) | ecosystem: Environmental > Terrestrial > Soil > Desert | place: Antarctica: Dry Valley... | reverse complement strand
CTTATTTGATACTAAATAACGTCAGCATAAACAATTTTGGTGAGACTGAGCTTATTGGTAGATGAAGTAAAACTTCTCTGATCCACCGGGTCCAGTGAAATTGACATCAAACTTTTGGCCGGCAACTTTTTTCGCGACTGTGAGTTGCTTATTAACATCAAACGGATAGAATTGGCCTGAGGTCAGGGTATAAGGACCACCAGCTACTCCATCTGACACCGTGATGCTAACGGAAGACCCGGCATAGGGGGTTTGACACACCAAAGCAAAACCCATATGAGTGTGGCCGATTGGCACGGAGCAGCGAGAAGCGTCGGATAGACATGTATTCATGACTTGACCATAAGAGCCGTATTCTGTGCCTGAGGATGGATTTCCGTACTGAAAGAAAACTCCTGATGCTGCAATGCCGGGCCCCAGGGCATTAGGTCCTGTAACAGTGGCAAGAGCCGCAGTTTCAGCAGCACTCAACGGCACGAAGAAAGTGGGCGTGTCGCCAGAAGCAGCGGCGGCGCTGACAGCTCCCTTGATCCATTTAACATGGCCATCCACGAAGGCATAGTTCGAGCCATCAAAATGTCGTGACAAGGCGGTAGCTGAGGAAGCCGCCGTCGCGCCGCCGCTGCGGGTCGCTTCGGCAACCAAAATCGTTGAAGCCGTGTTGTTGATGCGGTTTTCATTGCGCCCGCTCATCTGGTTGTTGTAGGAATAATCGAATGTTCCCGCACCAGCCGCGCTGGGGCATTTGAGGATCGCTTCGCTTTTGGTGTAATCCAAAATCGCCGTATTCCAGCCGCCCGAAGCGGGATAGCGTTCGTTGTTGTCTTGGATGTATTGCTTGAATCCAAGAGCGATCTGTTTTTCGTTCGATTGGCAGGAAGAACGTCGTGCGTTTTCGCGCGCTCGCGCGAATACGGGGAAAAGGATGGCCGCGAGTATCGCGATAATGGCGATGACGACCAAAAGTTCGATCAGGGTGAAACCTGATGTGCGACGTTTTACCGGAATACTATTCATCTTCTTTCTCCTTTGGAAAATCTTGAGTTTCAAAATTTCGTTAGCGGTGCTGTCAATAGCCGCCGCATTTCGGGCTTGACTGTAAAGACAAATACATATTACCCCGAAAGGGAAAACTCTAAACATAAAAATAAAAGTTTTTTTGAGAAGTGCGACAGTGATTTAGATTGCCGCGCTTCTGTATGAGCATCTCTCTTATTTGTTTGCGAATAATCAATCCGTCGGCCTTTGCTATATCGCTCGGCACCAGCAACGAATCGGGAGCAGCATTGCCCAAAAAAGCAGCCCCGACCAAAGGCCGGGGCTGCTCCTTGATTGAGTCATTCCTAAGAAATACTCAGAACTTGAAGTACTTCGTTTGGCTGGCGGTTCCGCCTGTGCCGCTCACGGTGACCACGATTTTCAAGATCGTGCCGGACGGAGGCGCAGCCGCCTGTCCTGGGCTACCCCACGTGGGAGAAGCGAACTGGCTCTGGCCACAGTTGAAGCCGTTGGAATCGCAGCCGCTTATGGCGTGCGGCCCCGACGTTCCCGCGAAATCGGTATCGTAAATGTTTTTCCACGGGCCGCCTGCCTCATACGACATAACGCCGGTAATGTTTTCGGACGCCCGGACTCCATTGGCGTAAGGCGTCGTGTCCTTGATCGTCACCTTGATCTCCGCGTTAACGCCGCCGTTGTTGACTGTGCAGGGGTTTGACTTACGGCATGTGGTGTCGGCTCCAGTGTCGTTTGTGCCATTGGTTGTGAACCAACTGAATGTAGCAACCTTCGAATTCAAAGGCGCTTCTTCCGCCGCCTGCGTGAGATTACTGCTGTCAGCAGCGCTCAAGGGTACGAAGAAAGTGGGCGTATCGCCGGTGACGGCAGCGGCGCTAACAACTCCTTTGATCCATTTGACATGCCCATCCACAAAGGCGTAGTTGGAGCCATCAAAATGGCGTGAACTCGCGCTCGCTGAAGAAGCCGCCGTCGCGCCGCCACTGCGTGTCGCTTCGGCAACCAAAATCGTAGAAGCCGTATTGTTGACTTTGTTTTCATTATTGCCGCTCATCAGGCTGTTGTAGGAATAATCGTAAGTTCCCGCACCAGCCGCGCTGGGGCATTTGAGAATCGCCTCGCTTTTGGTGTAATCCAAAATCGCCGTGTTCCAGCCGCCCGAAGCGGGATAGCGTTCGTTGTTGTCTTGAATGTATTGCTTGAATCCAAGCGCGATCTGTTTTTCGTTGCTCTGGCAAGATGAACGACGCGCATTTTCTCTCGCCCGTGCGAAGACGGGGAAAAGAATAGCCGCTAAAATCGCGATAATTGCGATGACGACCAAAAGTTCGATGAGGGTGAAGGCTTTACGTTTCATCTGTGTCTCCTTGTGCCGGGAATTCCGGCTAATTAAGATTTCTTTGGCGGAGCGACGGAAGTTCGCGCGCGAAGCTCTACTGGGACAACGAAATTACATTGGCCGGCTTCATCTCCGGCCAATCGGTAGGTGATGGCTTCCATCGCGCGGCGGCCAATTTCGCCGGGCGAATACGCGATGGTGGTAAGTCCCAAAGATGCGATCTGGGGAATATCGTCCATGCCGACAATGGAAAAATCGCGCGGCGCATGGAGGTTATTCTCAGCGGCAACACGCAATAATTCCCACGCGCTGTAATCACTGTTGCAGATGACGGCGGAAATCTTTTTCTGCGCGATGAGTTGCAAAACTTCCTCGCTCCAGTTTGGCGTCGTGGTGTTTACAATCAGCGGACGGCAACCACAGGCTTTTGCCGCCTTTTCAAAACCGCTTCGGCGGTCGCGGAAATCGGAGCGAGTGAGCGGCCAGTTGATGAAAGCCAGCTTTTTGTGTCCAGCTTCGACGACGTGCTGGACGGCCAATTTCATCGCGCCTTCGTTGTCGAGGGTGACGGAAGAAACGCCTTCGACTTTTTCATCGGTAAAAGCGGTGACGACGGGAATATCGTGCTGCACGAGCATGCGGAGTACTCCCTCCTGACCGGTCGGGGCGAGGAAAATAAAGCCGTCGCTGCGCCGGTCGAGAAAGCGCAATTCTTCTTCGCCCATCACATGATTCGAGCGCGAGCGGAGCATGGTCAGCAAATCGTAGTTGTGTTCGATTGCGCCTTCATGTAGTCCACGCGAAGTTTGGAATCCCCAGTATTCATCCAATTTGACTTCTTCGTAAAACAAGCCGATGATGCGCGTGGGCGTGTGGGCGCGCTGCCGCGAAGGCGGCGTGACGGGGACATAACCCAGTGCGCGCACGGAAGCCAAAACACGCTCGCGGGTTTGCGGCGAGGCCTCGCTGTCGCGTCCGCGCAAAACGTTGGAAACCGTCATGCGGGAAACACGGGCGTGAGTGGCAACTTCTCGAATCGTGGCGCGCATAAAAATGAAAGGTTGAAAAGCCTCAAACTAAAGCGAATAAAGGCTTGACTATAAAGGTTTGTTAATGATACCCCGAAAGATAATCTTCTAAACATCTCAGCCAGATTTTTTTCAAGAAAAAGCGCGCCGGCCAAATAACCAGCGCGCTTTTCTTGAAAAATCGTATTGGAGATGGGGTGTTTGCGTGTCGGCTTTTAACGACAAAGCGTGTGCCATCAGCGAATCGTCAAGCCATCCGCCTGCGCCACATCGCGCGGAACCGGCAAAGCATCAGTGGAAGCCGCCAGATAATTGGGCACATTGTAAAACCACAAATGACCTAAAGCGAAATCCTTGAGTTTCCAGGTTTTGCCGTCGGTTCCTGCCGGCACTTCCACCACATGAGTATCATCGAAGGATTGCAGCGCTTTGGCCTGCGTTCCGTTGGGATCGAAGATGTTCAAAGTGCCGCCCGTCCATGCCAGCTCGATTTGTTTCGTTCCTTTGGGAACATAAAAATACATGTCCTGAGTGGGGCCGGCCTGCTGGCGCGGCCATTGTTTCAAAAGCATTTGTGAAGTCGGCAAAGTTTTGGGCGCAATCAAAGTCCAGCTTCCCGCGCTGCCGTCGAAATCCAAACTATAAGTTCCCGCCGGCACATCGAAGCTCAAGTCATGGCTTTTACCGTCCAATTGCATTTTGTCGGTTTTGACCACGCCATCAAGCCCGGACACGGTGTAGCGCGCGTCGGGACGATTTTCAAAGCCGGGCAAAAGATCGGTTTGAATGGTGAATTGCAGCGGCTGGCCCGTCGTCACGAAATAAAATCCGGCGCGAGAGGAAAAATGCTGGCGTGTTTCATTTCCTTCCTGTAATTCAAAATCAACCGCCGCCAATTCACTTGAGAATTTCTTCTCGTGAAGCTCAATCGGCTTGTAAGCCGCGAGCATTTCCGCCCATTGCTTGTCGCGCTCTTCGCGCGAAAAGGGCTTGTCGGGAAACAGTTCGGGGTTTTTGGTGACGGCGTCCAAATCAATGTAGCCGTTTTGCCATTGCGCGGCGAAATGCGTCATGTAGGAAAACCGCTCGCGGAAGGTTTGCTCCATTCTCGCGTTCCAGGCCACAACTTTCTCCGGCGTGATCTGGTCAGTCGTATTGACGCGCTCCCATTCCCAATTCACATGCTGATAGCGCAAATACTGCTTGATGTCGTCAATGCGAGCCGTCGCGCCTTCATCGCCCGCAGCAGCGATTCCGGCTTCGTCCACATCGCGCAACGCGAGCGCGTAAGTGTTGCGTGAAAGCCTGTTTTTATTCGCGCCTTCGACGCGATCATAATACTTCTTCATCCCAGAGGCGCCTTTGCCGAACGCTTTTTCGTAAAAATCGTTTGAAAGCGCTTCGTAGTCCTGATTCGGATTCCACATCATCTTGGCCGCCACATAATAGCCGCGTCCGCTCAAACCCCAATCGTTGCCGCTTTCGGCTGAAATGCTACTCACGCCGATCTTCGCCCAGTCTTTGATTTTGGGAGCCAGAGCCAGCGGATTCGCCGCCGTTCCGCCTGGCAGAAAATCTTTGCGCCACAGCCACACGGAATAATAATCGTAAAAGCCGAAATTCTTGGTTTTCTTGGGCCACAGCTCGATCAGGTCATCGAGGGAATACTTGCCCTGGATAAAAGCCGTCGGCATCTGCACGTAAACATTGGGTTCCAGCTCGAAAGCCGGCGGCATCGCGTGATAGTTGTAGGCCAGCAAACCGACGAACTTTCCCGGATATTTTTCCTGCACCGCGCGCGCGACTTCGTTCACCATTGTGAAAAGTTGATCCGACACGCTGCCCATCGCCGCCGATTCCGGGCTTTCCGACCAGGCGCCGCCATCGCTTGGGTCGAGGGAAACCATGTCGGCGTCGGGATTATTCTTAAAGTAATCGAGCGCGTAATCCACGAAAATCTGGCGCACTGCGGGGTTGCTTAGCTCCACTTTGGCTTCCCAATGCGCGGGCCGCACGCCGCCGATCATCGCGTAGTATTCGGGATGCGCGGCGAACTTGTCGTTGTTGATGCGAATGATGTCCTGCCAGGCGTGGCCGGTATTGATTTGCATCGAGCCGGCCTGCAGATTGTGCGCGCTCCACTTGATGTATTCGATCTGCGAGCGCGCTTTATCCCAGCCGCGCTCGAAGCGCGTTTCGGGCGTGTTGCCGAAAAATCCCCAACTGACCCAGATGCCGCGATTCAAAATCGTCGGGCGGTCGGTAATATCCCGGTTCCACTTGAGGGAGGGAGTCCTCGGCACGACCGTCCAGTGCTGTGCGGGGAAAAACCAGCGCACGCCCAGTTCTTCCAAAAAGCGATACGCCACATGCGAAACCCCGCGCCATGTCGCGCCGATCAAAAGCACGCGCGCGGCTTCCCCGCGAATGGCGAAGGCTTCGCGGCCATTGACGCCGTCCACAATTTCGAGCGCGCCCGCCAAAGCCGGATTGGGAAATTCCTCGATTGTCCCCAGCACGATGCCGGAAGTGCCGTCGCCGGTCTTGACTTCAAAATCCGCCCCGGAAATTTGCTTGAGATAACCGGCCACTTCAGCGGCCAAAGCTTTGGTGCTTTCGCCGGCTTTTTCCGAAATGACGATCGGCACCGCCGCCTTGCCATTTTGCGCGAGGGAAAGCGTGGCTTTGCTCGCACTCGAATTGCGCCATTGGGGGTTTTCTTCCAGGTCGTTTTCCTGCGCGAACAAAGGCATTTGGAACAACACGAAAAATAAAGCGAGCGCCGCAATGGCACGAAGAAATTTGGTCATAATCATTAATTTTATCAGCAAATTAAATGTAGGCTGATGTAGAGGGAGTACTCCCTCTGCATGGCCGAAGAAGTCGCTGTGCGCCTGAGTTCAAACAAAAGCAGCCCCGGCGAAATGCCGGGGCTGCTTTTTACGCTGAATCGCTTACAGGCTCTTAAAAGAACTTCCAGTACTTCGTTTGTGTCACGCCACCGGCTGTAACCGCCACTTTCAGCGTCTTGCCGGTAAAGCCGAACACAGGGCCATATGCGCTATCCCAGTTAGGATTGTAATAGGTGTTTCCTTGGTTATACCCACTTGCTTGTTTTCCGGGCAACGTCTCTGACTTAGTTGGTAATGAGCCTCCGTCCCACGAGGGAGCCATAGTGAACGTTGCCGAATCCTGAGCACCGTTGGCAAAGGGCGTATCGTTTTGAGTGTAAACAATGAGGTAATGAATCGGAAAAGTAGGGCCTTGGCAGGGCGCAGCCTGGGTGCAGGTTGGGACCGAGGAAACGGGAATGTTGAGATCTTGCATGCCATTTCCGGAACTAGCCGATCCAGCGACTCTAATCCCAACAAATTTATAGTCCCCCGGTAGTGGGGTGTTTTCCGCTGCCAAATTAGCGTCGCCCTGCTCAGCAGCAGTCAAAGGCACGAAGAAAGTTGGTGCATCGCCAGTAGTCGCAGTCGCGGGAACATTTCCCTTAATCCATTTCACATGGCCATCCACGAAAGCATAGTTGGAGCCGTCAAAATGCCGCGAACTCGCGCTCGCTGAAGGCGCCGCTGTCGCGCCGCCACTGCGCGTGGCTTCAGCGACTAAAACTGTTGAGGCAGTGTTGTTCACTTTGTTTTCATTCTTGCCGCTCATCAGGTTGTTGTAGGAATAATCGTATGTTCCCGCACCGGCTGCGCTGGGGCATTTCAGGATTGCTTCGCTTTTCGTGTAGTCGAGAATTGCGGTGTTCCAACCAGCAGAAGCGGGATAGCGTTCGTTGTTATCTTGGATGTATTGCTTGAATCCAAGCGCAATCTGCTTTTCATTGGATTGGCAGCTTGAACGTCTTGCATTCTCTCTGGCTCGCGCGAAGACGGGAAAAAGGATGGCCGCGAGTATCGCGATAATGGCGATCACGACCAAAAGTTCGATCAGGGTAAAACCGGATTTGCGGCGGTTTGACGGGATGTTTTGCATCATTTCTCCTTTCAACTCAATTTAATTTCAGTGAATGGCAACAGCGAGTTAGCCAGTCATTCATATTTCCAAGTAAAGGTATACCCAAAGATTGTCGGACTTAAACATTTTATTTAGGATTTTTCTCACGGGCAATATGTGAGTCAGAATTGATTTAAGTCTTGCGTTCAACCAAAAGCAGCCCCGGCGAAATGCCGGGGCTGCTTTTGGTTGCCTGAAAAATCAGGGCGTGAAATTGAGGTGGAATCTCCGCGTGTAAACAGCCGTTCCGCCATTTGAAAGGGTGAGAGTCGCGACAGCCGGCACGGTTGCATAAGGACCTGTGTTGGTGCCAGAGGAGTTGCAACCGTTTGGGGAATAAGAAGCGGCGTCCCAGTCCGGCTGATTAATATTCCTGACTGTGTTTCCCCTCTCGCCCGGAATGGTTATTGTGACGCCGTAATCAATGGGGCCGGTATTATTGTAATGAGCAGTGATGTAGTGGGTTGCACTCGGAATATCGCATTTGGTTGTAAAACAATCCCCTGTTACTGGAGGCCCGTATGCTCCACTGCACGCGAGATCCCATTTCAGGGCTTCAAATGTGACGCCCGGAGCAACGGTAGCAAGAGCCCCCATCGGCTCATCCGGCCCGGTTGCAGCAGGTGGTGTGACAACACTACTACCGCCGGCGGCGGGCACGAAGAAAGTGGCGGCACTGCCATTGGTTTCAGTGGTGACAACAGTTCCCTTGATCCATTTGACGTGTCCATCCACAAACGCGTAGTTGCTGCCGTCAAAGTGACGCGAACCGGCTGTGGCCGTGTCGGAGGACGTTGCGCCGCCGCTGCGCGTGGCTTCAGCCACTAAAATTGTGGTGGCGGTATTGTCCACTTTATTTTCATTCTTGCCGCCCATATTGGTGTTGTAGGAATAATCAAAAGCGCCAGTTCCTGCCGCGCTGGGGCATTTGAGAATCGCTTCGCTTTTGGTGTAATCCAAAATCGCCGTATTCCAGCCCGAAGCTGCCGGGTAACGCTCGTTGTTGTCCTGGATATATTGCTTGAAACCAAGCGCGATTTGTTTCTCATTCGATTGGCAGGAAGATCGTCGTGCATTTTCACGCGCCCGTGCGAAGACGGGAAAAAGGATGGCCGCAAGTATTGCGATGATGGCGATGACGACCAAAAGTTCGATCAGGGTGAAACCGGTTCGCGTTCTTCTTGATAATGGACTCATAATAAATGACCTCCTAAATTCCTGCAGATATTACATTAGTCAAAGCCGACTGCAAATCATGCACCTTTAAATATGCCCCGTGGCGCGCGGTTTTAAACATGAGAAACTACCGGCTCAATTTCCTTGTTTTTCTCCCCTATGAGTACTCCCTTTCCCCGCGTCTTCGCCCTTGCGATGCTCAATTCCACCCTCGACGATGTCGAGATCGTGCCGTTTTTAGATGCCCTCAAAAGCGCCGGTTATGAAGGCGTTTGCCCGCATCCGCGCGATGGTTTGCGCGTGCCGTATGCTTCGCGCGTTTATTGGGAAAAAATGGATCGCTTGTTCGAGTTGTGCCGCGAACGCGATCTGGAAATCTGGCACTATGACGAGTTTCCCTTTCCTTCCGGCATGGCCGGCGGCGCGCTGCCCGCCGATGATCCCACGAGCATTGTGCGGCGCTTGAAATTTCAGGAAATCGAGATCGCGCCCAATCGCGATGGCGCAATTGAAATCGGAGCCGCACCCCTCCTCGCGCTTTTGCGATTCCGCGAAAACGAGCGTGGCGAAAAAATAAATGTCCAAGACGCCACGCCCGATTGCGGCTCGCTCCTCGATACCTGGGTTTGGGGCGAATGGCACAACCGCTTTTACACCGGCGCCTTGAATGTCCATGACGAACTCCACGAGCGCGGCTGCGCCGACCGATTTTTTCGCGCCTTTTTGCCGCAAACGCCGTTGGAAGACGGCGAAAAATTAGTAGCCGTCCAAATCGAAGTCGCTGGCGGGCGCGTTGGCTTGCCGGGCCGCCCCGACATTACGCGGCCCGAAGTCACCGACCGATTTTTGAACCAGATTTACCCACGCCTTGCGGAACTTTCGCACAAGCACGGAATGCAGAAAACTCCCGTTTTTCAAGACGAAGTCACTTTCGGCACAACCTGGATTTGGAACGAAGAAATCGCCGGTCGCCTGCGCCCGCTCTGGGGCGGAAACTTCGCAACGAAACTGGCGGCTTTGCACGCGCCCAATGTCGAAGGCTGGGAAAACGCGCGCCACGAATATCGCCTCTCCTGCCATGATGCCTTCGAGAAAAACTGGTGCGTTCGCGTGCGCGACTTTTGCCACGAAAACAACCTGCAAATGACCGGGCATCTGGCCGGCGAAGAAACCATTATCGGGCATTGCCAGCTTTTGGGAAACGCCTTCAAAAACCTGCGCCATTTCGATGTTCCCGGTTACGATATTATTTCTTCGACGATTTCCGACGACCTCAACCGCAGCCAGCAAATCGGCATCAAAGTCGTGCAGTCAACGGCCTGGCTCGAAGGCCGCAAGCCGACGATGGTCGAAGTGTTCGGGGCCAACGGATTTCATTCCGATTTGCAGCGCCAGCGCAATGTTTTGGCGTGGCTGGGCGCACATGATTTCGCGCACGTCTTCGATCACAGCGCTTATCAAAGCGCGCATTCGATTCGCAAATACGACGCGCCGCCTGTTAGCACGCGCTTCAATCCGCTTGTCGTTGGCCGCCCGGATTTGTGGAATTGGCACAACTGGTTCGCCGATTTGATGCAGCAATATTCTTTTGCGCCGCGCACTTTGATTTTGTTTCCCGTCGAATCCCTCGCGCGCTACTGCACCGATGAAATTGAGTTGTGGCGCGATGAAGTTTCGCTTTTGGAAACCTGGTTTCATTATGCGTACGCCACTTCGCTCGACGCGATTTTTCTGCCCACTCATTTTTTGGATGATGTCGAAATGCGCGAAGACGGCTTTCATTTTCAAGGCCATGTTTTCGACAATTTTTTGGTGCCGCCCGTCGCTTCTTTGCACGAAGACACGCTGAAGGGAGTACTCCCTTTGCAAGGGCATCCGCGCTTTTCCTGGTGCGCAAAGCCTGAAAAAACCATCGAAGTTTTCGGCGCGGAGAACGGCTCGAAAACCGAGGCGATTTCCGCTCCGCGAGTTTTTGCTTGCGATGAAGCCACTCTTTTAGAAAAGAAAAGCGTCTGGTTCGATGAGATGATTTCTTCGCCTCTACGCGAATATAAAACTGATGTCACGCTTTTGAAAACGATTCGCAAAAACGAAAAGGGCGAAGAATTAATTGTTCTCATCAACACCCACGACGAAGAAATCGAAGTGCGCCACGACGCGATTTTGGGCGAACAAATCACGCAGCCGCCGGCGTTTGTGGCGAGCGCGAATTTTGCTGATGGCGTTTTAAAGATGGCTTCGCGCGAAGTTTTGATCTTCCGCAACAGTAAGGAGAGCGCAAAGGGAGTACTTCCTCAGCAGCGCGAGGAACTGATTCCAACCAATTCGCAAATCACGTTTTCTTCTCCGAATTTTCTCAGCCTCAAAACCGGCGTGTTGCATTTAGAAGGCGAGCACAAAACCAATTTCGCGCCCGGTCCGGTTTCAAGTGCGTGGAATCTTCATCAAGTCCAATACGCCGATTCCGACGCAGTTTACGCGCCGCAATACAGCCGCGAGAAATTGCCCTCTCCTTTGAAACTGGAAGCAGAATTCGCCATCGTCATCGCCGAATCCATTGGTGAATTAGCGATTTTGTTGGATGAAGATTCCGCGCCGCCTCAAACAATCGTTTCCTGGGGCGACGCCGTACTCGCGCCAATGCGTGCCGATATTCTGGATCAAAACAACACAATCTACCAGGTTCCCGCCGAGAAATTGAAAATCGGCACGCATCAATTGAAATTTGAAAGCGTCGCTACAATCGCCTCACAGGGAATTTTGGAGCGGCCGATTTTGTTCGGAAAATTCCTCGCCGATACCGAAGGAACTTTGCGCGCGATGCCAGTTGAAGCCGCGAATTGGAACGG
>Ga0136611_10003233_pt1 | contig 11418 bp, 5 predicted proteins | sample AntDrymUQ2232306_2_FD_106645 | JGI IMG/M metagenome (GOLD analysis project Ga0136611, IMG submission 106645) | Polar desert sand microbial communities from Dry Valleys, Antarctica - metaG UQ223 (23.06) | ecosystem: Environmental > Terrestrial > Soil > Desert | place: Antarctica: Dry Valley... | reverse complement strand
GTTAAAGACTTCAGTTCCCTTTAATCAAGCGTTTGTTTGCTATGGAGGCTCCTTTCTTTGTACCCTTTCCAGAGCATGCATTGAATATTTACACAATTTTGTAAAATCGAATCCTACGGTCTTAAATTACTATCAAGGGGTTGCTAATCCAGATGAGTGTTTTATTCAGACCGTGTTATTGAATAGTCGGTTGTTTAAGCTATGCAATGACTGTAAGCGCTATTTCGACTTCTCACAGACCCGGAACGGTCGTCCCCGGATTCTCTCACTGGCTGATTTTCCAGCTTTAGCAAACAGCCAAGCTCACTTCGCCCGCAAATTTGATCTCGCCAAAGATCAGGAAATTCTCGATTTGATTGACGATCGGCTCCTACAAGTCGTTTAAGACAGATAGTTGCGATTGCACGATGTACTACAACCATTCTGAGGCGAATCGCTGACAATGCCCAAACAGTAGGAACAGTAGGAGGATTTAAAGTATGAATGGTCAATGGTCTAAACAAATGAATTGGTTGAATCGATCAAGCTTTTTAATCGTCTTGTCTAGCCTGATGGCAGTTCCAGCCATTGCCCAAACTCCTCCCCGATCGAATCCTGCGATTTTGCGTCCCGCTGCGAGCCCCATACCTATAGACCAAGGCTATCTGCTAGGGGCGGGCGATAAAATTAAACTCGATATTTTTAGCGTGCCAGAATATAGCGGCGATTATCAGGTGCTTGCGGACGGGACGCTAAATTTGCCTCTCGCAGGCAGCGTCACTGTGCAGGACATGAGCCTTAAAGACGCATCGGCGGTAATTTCTAGAACGTTGAGCGAATGGTTGATTCGCCCGATCGTCACGATCAGCCTACTGGCATCTCGCCCGATCAACGTTGCCGTCTCGGGCGAAGTGACGCGTCCCGGCTCCTACACCACAACTCTGACTGAGGGAGGCATTCCCACGTTGACCAAAATGCTGCAACTGGCAGGCGGCATGAGCCAATCAGCCGATTTGCAACGAGTACAGGTGGTGCGACGATCGAGCCAGGGCGGCACGACTCAAACGCGTACAGTGGATTTGCGGCAACTGCTTCGCACGGGAGATATCAGTCAAGATCTCCCCCTGCGTGACGGAGATAGCATTGTCGTTCCCGCAGCGATCGCTGTAAATGTAGATGACGCAAACCTGATTGCTTCATCTAGCTTTGCGGTTAGCACCGATCAGCCATTGAGAATCATTGTGGCAGGTGAGGTCAATCGTCCAGGACCCCATAGCATTAAGAGCGAGACGGCTCCTCAAGCTCAAATCGGCGGCAAAGCTCCGACCGTGGGCAATAAAGTGCAGGTGCCCACAGTGACACGGGCGTTGCAAATTGCGGGGGGAATCACCCAGTCTGCTAATATTCGGGAAATTGAAGTGCGACGAAGAACCAACGCTGGCTCAGAGCAAGTGTTGAAGATCAATTTATTTGAATTGCTTCAAGCGGGTGATTCACGTCAAGATATGCCGTTGCAGGATGGCGATCGCGTCATTGTCCCAACTGCCACAACCCTTTCTCCAGCAGATGCTGCCATTCTTGCCCGCGCCAGTTTCTCACCCGACTCGATCGCGGTGAATGTCGTCGGAGAAGTTGCTAAACCTGGACTCGTGCAACTTCCGCCGAATACGACGCTAAACCAGGCATTATTAGCGGCCGGGGGGTTTAATGTTCGTGCGAGGAAACGAGAGGTCAGTTTCCTGCGTCTTAATCCGAATGGGACAGTCGATCGTCGTGATATCGCGATTAATTTTGATCAAGGCATCAATGAGCAGAGCAATCCGCCGTTGCGCAACAACGATACGATCGTCGTGGGCAAGTCCGGGCTGGCTGGCATCGGGGATACGTTGGGAACCATCTTAGCGCCTCTATCAAGCTTCTTAGGACTCTTCAACATTTTCCGCTAGTCACTAGCTAAAACCTAGTGCAGCAAAAAATTAATTATTAACTGATTGCGGGTTTCCGTATTGTCAACTTAACTGTTCAAAGGCTTGCTTATTGAGAAAATGCCTGATTTTTAAAGATTAAAAAGCTCATTTCTTCGTGAATATAAGTGTGCTCATTCCCAATAACCAGAGCGAAATTTAGTTAAGTTGACAATACCCAGAAAGACTATCTACAGACGGTCTCAACCTGCGATCGTGAGACCGTACAAAAGAACTAATCTTAGTTCAAACATAAAACCAACAATCCTTATACCGTAAAGCTTTCAGCTTTTGGTTTTGTTCTAAATTTCGGGTTAACTGTCCAACCCGCAGTTAACCAATATGTTGAAAGCGACTCTAGACAAAGGTTTAAAGCCTATCTCAAAAAATACTGGACTAGCACTGGACTAACGGGAATCTCAAAATTTTGTTTTAGGTGAAAGTCTTGTCTCAGATTTTGGATAAGTGAGACAGTCGATGTTAATTTGAGTTGACCAAAGTTGACGACCGTTGACCATGACTGAACTTAAACTTGTCTCTACGAAAATTTCCGACGAGCTGACCAAAAAACTGGATGAGTATACCCAGTCTACGGGGTTGACCCGTAGTGCGATCGTTCGTAACGCTCTAGAGCAATATCTACGGCTAGAGAGGGTTGACGCAGTTGACTCAGTTGACGCATTACGATCGGAGATTGACGCGGTTAAGGCTCGATTGATTGCGCTTGAAGGGTTGACGACAGTTGACCAATCGTCAACCCTTCAAGCGCCGTCACCAAAACCGATCGCCGCCGTCACCAAAAGCTCAACACCAAAGCCACCGATCGCCGGAGCCGTCACCGGATTCATGAGAACGGGTGAACTTTTGACGGCTTTGAAAGCGAGGGGATACACCCGATCGATGTCCAGTCTCCTACGAGCTTTGAACCAGGCGATCGAGACCCAAGCGGTGCCCGATGAGCTGGCATCGTTCGGGGTAAACTGTGATTTTGAATTGAAGCGATCGGCTAACCGCTGGAGTGGGAGCGTTAAGTGGCTATCGATCGAGGATTAAGCCACCACATCATCCAAACCCCACGATTCCCTCTCCTCAGGCGACGGAATATACTCAAATTCAAAGACCTCTTTCTCTAAATTAACATCCTCGATCGGGGTGTCATCGGCTGTTTTTGTGGGCGTTACATTAACTTGTAAGGAAGAAGTTCTATCATTACAAGTTGATGTAACGAACGCCAAAGCGGCTCTACGTGCTGATTCTAGTGCTTCATGTCGTAGCGTCGTAGGGTCGATGTCGATTATAAAGACCTCCGAATTTTCGCCGCGCCCCCCAAAACGCCCCACAGTCTGAATACAGCCAGGGCGATCGTGTTTGTGTCGAAGAGCAAGGTCGAACTTTTTCAGGAGCTTGTGGGCGATCTCTATACCCGTCTGGTCTTCCTTCATGTTTAGGCGAAGGTACCGTGCAATCTCCCACTTATACCGAAGAGCGAACGATCGGATCCGTCTGATCCGATCGTCGTCGTCGTCGTAGGACTGGCCGTCGAGCAGTTCGAGAACCCCGCTTTGTCCCAGAATCCAAGCTTCGATTGCGTCGGTCGGTAAGCGGTGATTTAACTGAATATCTTGCTGCAATAGTCCCGTTGCTTCATCCGAGTCTAGGGCTCGATTGAAGTCAAGATTTTCCGCTCGAACTTGCCGGAAGATCCCCTTAGCCATAGCGCCGCGCTCCCGGACCAGCAACTCGTAACAGTTGTAATCGGCTCTGAAATCAATATCAGAAAATTTTAGGGCCGCCGCCTCGCGTTGCTTATACAGGCGATTAATATAAGGGCTTAGTCCCTCGCCCTCTGTCAGCTCAGCTTTAGCCATTAGCCCCGCCGTTCGCCGATCGCAGAATTCTTCAGCCTTGATCAAGAGTTTCTTCCAGTAGCCGTTTTTTCCCAGCGATTCGTGATCCGCAACATCGTGACCACGAGCTTTAAGCCCCGTGATCAGTTGGTCAAGGGCGAATGATTTTCTCAGGCACTCCAAAGCGCGGTCAACAGCCAGAAACCTTCCGACAGCGGATGAAAGCAAGGATGCAGGTAAGGTTTCGCTAGAGATCTCGACATCAAAGAATTTTTCAGAGGCGATCGCAACGGCTTTCACTTCACGCTGGAAATCTCTAGGGCTGAAGGTCTGATTATTTAAGACGTAGTGCGGACAGAAGACAAACCGGGGCACCGGAGGCCGGACCCGGCCCAACATTTGGATGTGGGATTCGACATCGAGGGACGGGAAATACCCGAATACGGCTCCAAAATAAGAATCCTCGGCGCACAATCCGCCGTCAATACTCAAGCCTGACTTGACCGATGGCGAGACGATCAGGATATCGACCCGCCGCTCTCGGCACCACGCATTAGGAGCGTCGAAAAAGGCCGCATACTTGCCAGCTTGGTTAGTTTCACTATCGATTCGTTTAATGATCTTGTCAGGGAAGGTCTGCTTGAGCGCCTGTTCTAATCGCGCGCATTCCGCTTGACTGGTCGTTGCGTAGAAGATTTTTGTCCCTGCTTGAATCTGTTCACACAAAATATTGTGGAAACCGCTTTTCTCCCCAGAATAAGTAGTGACGGGCCAAGGGGCAGCTTCTTTCACATGGTCAAACAGAACGACGTTTTCCTTGTCACGACCACTTAGAGTGAGCCAAAAATCGATCGCCCGATCGTCGATACCATCCTCAGCCAAAATCACTGCAGATGCGGATGTAGTCAGCTTTTGGGCCAGTGCTAAAGACTTACTTTGGTCGTTGAATGTCGTACCGTTGCAAAGCGATCGGGTGACTTGAGTTGCCTCATCGACAATCAATAAAAGTTTCTTTCGATAAATCCAGTCTGGCAAAACGTGAAGACTTTCAGGACACATCACTACGCCGCCCCGAACCGAGGCAGCCGTCCAAAGCAAGCCCCTCGCTTCTTCCGAATCACCGAAGTCGTGACGGTGTGGGATATCCCAATCGGTCGCCGCCTGGTGGCCGACTGAGTTGGTCGGTTGTAGGACGATCGCAAAATAGCCTTCTCTCTTCGATTGATCGAGCCAATCCTCACCGATACGAAATGTTTTCCCAGAATTGACTGTTGCTCGAAGTACGTTGGTTTTGTCGGGTTGAAAATTTGGAAGATCGGGAATGTATTCCCCTTGAGTCGATCGAATTGCTGGATAGGAAAGCTTTGTCAATGCTTGGATCCGTTGCTCTGCCGTCAGTTTCCATTCTGCACGATCGGATTGCTTCAGGGTTTTAGCCGTGGTGAGTAAATCCTTTAGCCATAGCGCCGCGCCGTCCCCCAGTCCATATAAAACATCGTCAATCCCTTTACCGAGGCTCATATCCCAACGAGGAATAAAAACCTTCGCTACTGATGAACTGAGGGCTTTACCGAGCTTCCGTCGTTGGATGCTAGTGTTTTTCGCGGCTAACGGCTTGGAATCTTCGTCGAAAATGATGAAAATCTTCCGGCCATGCTGTTTGAAGGATTTCTTACCGTCATGAATGTCGTAGCGCGGTGTAGAAAAGTCACGAAGAGCCGATCGCAATTCCTGAGTCTGTGGAACGTTCCAGTTGCAAATCCCACGAAGGGCGATCGCTGGAAGGCCGTGAGCTATCAAGGCAAGCGCTTTTTTCAATCCTTCCGTAATGGCGATTGGCAGGTTGCAACGCCAGACCACATGCCAGAACGTCTCCCCGTCTTCGGGTTGAGCGTGGTAGCGATCGTAGATGAGTTGTGCCGTCTCTGGGTCCACATAGGGCAAGATAGGCAAAGCCTCCATCTTCAAAGGAGTTTCGTATTTTAGAACCTTGTTTTTTTTAGGCTCACCAAATCCCCTAGCTTCTGAAACTTGGCGAGGGGTTAACGGTTTGAAGTATGGCGTAGTGCCACTATCGCCGATGAGCGTAGTGCCATAAGCAACCCAACCGCCCGCCGCCGCAAACTGGTATTTAAGTAAGATTTTTTTTGCGGGTTCAGAGAAGTAGGACGTATTTCTCTGGATCTGAAAAAGGGCTTCTTCGGTCAGCATCTCGATCGCTGCCTGACCTTCAATCCATTCGGCATTCGCACGGGTTAAACGATCGGGAATGGCAGATAGCCGGAACTCTTGAACCCAGTCAGGGACTCCATTTACATCATTTTGAGGTATATTGGAACCAATACCCCGACAATCCGATCGATATTCCGTGGATTTAGCCGTAGATTCAAAAAGATTGCTATTTGTGTGAAAAGAAGACAACATATATAATATAAACGGGTACGCATATAAGTACGCATATAAGTACGCATATAAACGGGTTCGTATATAAACGGGTTCGTATATAAACGGGTTCGTATATAAACGGGTACGTATATAAACGGGTACGTATTGCGTGCTACGTGTACGTGAATCCTGAAAATCTTTCTCCAAACTTTGGACGGGAAGGAAAGAAGATTTGTCAGGCTGAATATTGAAAAACCGCTTAGAGCTTATGTTCTAGGCGGTTTTTTGTTGCGCTAGGGCGTTGCTGATCAGATTGCGGATCCATTCATTACGATCGGGCATGGCGTTGATCACATCGATCGAGTCGGGATGTAAACAAAATGTTCTAGGAATCAGAGGTTGGTTTCTCATTGATTTTCCATCGCGGGTAACTTCTTGGATTGTACACGATGAATAAGACAATCTTTCACTGAATCTTGATATTTTCTTGTTATGAGATCGAACATTTTAGAAGTATCTCTAAGTCCTGTGAGTTTAACATCAACACACATCCTCGCAATCCCTAGTCGTGAATGCCTTTGCGGGTTTTGCGGGTTCACTGGAAGCATAAGAAGTTTACAGTTTTGCGGAAAAAAGAAAACTTCAACTATTTTACCGGGCTATAAATAGTCCGTATTCTTGATAGTTAAAATCGCTCTCAGCCGCCACCCTGAGTATTATCCTTCGATCGCCGTCCTCACCTTCCCCGCTCCAAAATTTGCACAGCCGTCAGCATTAATCCTGGGAATGCGGGAGAGCCGATCGCCACATACTGACCAGGCTTGTCCTGATAGTAATGAGGGTAGTTGTCAGAACCCTTATTACTATCGCTGACGACTTCGACCAAAACCCTAGGCGGTTGGCGTCCGACCAGAGACACGATTATTATTTTCCATCAGCGTTAGATGGACATTATCCAAAATTGTTAAATCTGGGAATCGTGTTTTTGGTCTATTTGGCTCTGGTTGTAGCAGTAGCTTTTTCGATTACCTGAACATCTTTCGGGATATCCAAAGACCTTCCTCTTAGGTGCGACACAACGATCGCCTCAATCAAGTTAGCGAGGGTTCGCACATCTCGATCAGCCCATTTTTCCAAGACGGCGTAAGTCTCATCAGAGAGCGTCACCGTTGTACGCTTTGCCATTATTTCATCACTTATATGGGTTTACTCCATTCTGCCTTGTTGTCTAGGAAAAGTCAATTTTGTATCATTTATCATTTTTTTTACATCTTATGCATTAATAGTGTTCTTGATGTTAGCAGGATATTGTCGATCGGACAAACTAAGCAATTTAAACAAACGACACCAATCAACGTTTGACCACAGCGGAATCGCTTCTCAAAAGGGTACGCGACATTGAGAAAAGAGCTAAGCTCGTTACAGAAAGAATAACAGCTTACAAATGGTCAGATGGAGCTGAGTTTGATTGGTAAGGATAGGAACGAGACTGAGCCTCTACACCGTTAATTACTAATCCAACAATTCTCGCTTTATGCTGAGTCAATTGTTCTAAACTATCATTCACAGCATTCCGCGCACTGAGTCCCTGACGAACCACAAATAGTACGGAAGGAACGATCGTTGCCATCAATGCTGTTTCGCTCGTCAAGCTAACCGGAGCGCTGTCTACTAATACGTAATCATAGTCTTGAGTGGATTGAGCTGCCGCCAAGTACTGCTCGAAGCGTCCCTGCGTTACTAAGTCCGCGATTCTACTCTGTTGCGGCATAGTGGGTATCAAGTCTAGGTTTGGTTGCAAGTGAATAACTTCATTTCCCATGGAAATGTTGCGGAGATGCCCTAACCTACGACTGAGTTCTGCATTGCGAAAGTCTCCATCGACCATCAACACTCGAAACCCTAAGTCTGTTAAGGCAGAAGCGAGTCGAAGTGTAATTGCCGTCTTTCCCTCACCTATCATCGCGCTAGTAATCAGCAAACGATTATTTTCGAGAGGTTGTAGGCTAATTGCTGAAGCCAATCGCTGAAACTCTACCTCACCTTCGGTACTTAAGTCTGATTCGATTGCGATGCGCTTAAGGCGTGGAATTCGAGCGACTAGAGGAAACTTGATGGTCTGTAAATCTTTGGGATTGAGTAATGGATTTCGAGTTTCTAGCAGCAGAATTAGCGCAATGCTACCCACGAAACAACCTAGTAGCGCATTGATTGCCATCACAGAAAGCTTGGGAGTGAAGGGCTTGGAATCAACCACAGGAGGGTTTAATTCTTGAATATTAGGATAGGCATTGAAGGCATCAATGTTGGACTGTTGTACCTGAGCAAATAGTCCTTTGTACACGCCTTCAGCGACATCTGCTTGTCGCTGTAAAGAGATTAATTTAGCTTGAACTGTGGGGATGGCGATGAGCGACGCTCGTCGCTGGTTAATCTGTTTCTGCAATTGCTCTGCTTGTTGTTGTTGACCGCCTGCGTCAGCTTCTGCTGTCACTAGCTGTTGAATCAGATTCGCCCGTCCTTCAGCACCACTCGTGACAGTTGTGTCTACTTTGAAGCTGCTCCCTGACCGATCGACATGTTGCTGAAGCTGCGATCGGAGGGTCTCGCGATCGCGCAGTGCTTTTTGAACTTGGGGACTGCGATCGGTAAAAATAGACCGAAGCCTTCCTAAATTTGACTCAGCTTCTGTTAGCTTGCTGCGAAGAAACTTATAGTCTTCGTTTTGATCTAAGCCTAAAGACTGAACGGCCTCGTCTGGCGAAAGCCTCAAACGGGTGGCTAGAATTCTGGAGCGTTCACGACTGGCTTGTGCTTGTGCCTGTGCTTGTGCCTGCGCGGTACTGAGAGAATTTACAGCTTCTACAAGTCCTTTGGTTTGCTCTTCGCTGTTCACTAACCCGCTTTTTTGCTTAAACTGTGCCAGCGCTGTCTGAGCCTCAGCCAGTTTTTGTCGAGCGTTATCTAGTTGTTTTTCACTAAATCCTTCCTTTGCTCTGTTGTTTGCTTGACGAAGATCATTTAAGCGCTGGCTGTAGGCTTTTAACAGGGCTGCCGTTCGCTGTTTAGCAATCTCTGGACTCGATCCCGTGACTGATAACGTCATGATGCTGGTTTGCTCTAGAGAAATAACGCTAAAGAACTTTTCATAATTTTGTGGCTTTGGCTGTTTGTTATATTCAGGGTCGCCTGCCCAAGCTCGTTCTAGCAAGGCATCACTTGTAATAATTGCCTGTTGAATTTTGAGAGGGTTAACCTGGTTAGAAAAGCTCGGATCGCTATTGCGATATGAACCTAATGTTCCAAGATTGGCATCAAGACTACCGCCGTTGGTTGCAGGCAAAATTAACTGGGCAGTTGCTTTCCAGGTTTTTGGTGTCGTGACGATCGCCCCTAAAGCAATTAGAATCACGAGTGTGTTGAAGCCCAATAACGCTTTCCAATGTCTCGAAGCAATCACAGATATCTTCTTCATGAAGCGATTCCCAAAAATTTCACTCAATCAGCGCGGTTCAGTCTATCCTAACAATCTCTACCTGAAAGGACCTGTCTAATAGTTTGAAGCCGTAAACTGGCAGAATTATTACGGAATTGAACGGTTATTCTGGCAATGAGAAGCATCAATACAAATAAACTTCATAAATGGAGGAGTCACTTTTATTACGTGTCTATACTAGAAGTTCAGCTTCGCCAACAACATTCCAGACAGTTCTCAAAGGCTTTAGGGTGCTTTCATAGCAAGCAGTTCGAGGGTTAAATCATCCACCCTTCTGACGTTAGCATCGCTCCTGAAGCAGGTTGATATAACTGATCATAAGTTGATGCTGAGTACAGGTTGTAAAGACATCTTCACCAATATAAAAACCCCATCTTTTGTTCGTGAAGTACAGCTTGATTAATCAACTGACAAAACGCTTGACACCCTTTCGCATCGTTGCTAACCCGCTAATTCTCGAACTGTATGTTCAATCTCCCCTCAATCAAACCCAATTTCATCACTCGGGATGGTGAGGCACCTTTATCCCTTTCCGAGCGAGTCATCTATTGGACAATTATTCTCACTCCGATTTGGTGGTTGATGGGAATTCAGCCGCTGTTTTATCCGGCGGTCATGATTGGTTTACTGTCTATTCACTTTAGTCTTGATAAGCTCATTGAAAAGCCATTTCCGATCGCGGTTTGGGCCTGGTTAGCCATGTCGATCGCGATGTTGTGGACGGCGGCTTTAGGAATCAACGACATGGGCTTTAACCTACAAGTTGTATTGGCGGCCCTGGTGACTTTCATCAAGAGCTACTTCCTGATTTTTGCTTGCCTTGCCCTGCCCTTTTTTGCCCGTGTTCGCGTTGAAGTGATTACCAGAGCGACTGCTTGGATGACAGCGGGGTTTCTGGTGACGATCGGGGTTGAAGTCGCCATGCTATTTCTAAAAATTGGCGGTAGTGGCTACACGCCTCTGCTCGCTAGTCTGCTTCCAGGTGACAAAGGCAGTCTACGAGTGCAATTTGCAAGTTTTTCAACATTCTTGGGTGTTCCTTTACCTAGAACGGTGCTTTATACGCCTGACCCACCTATTTTGGGTATTTGTGCCGTTTTATGTCTTCTAATTTGCCTGGGCGAGACGAATAAACCCCTGAGACAATTTGCTTTAGCAGGGGCGTTGAGCGCTTTGCTGGTCAGCTCTAGTCGCAGTGCTTGGCTGTGTTTGCCGCTTGCACTCTTGATAGGGGGGTGCTTTGAAAGTGGCTTGTTTCGCCAGCTATCACTTTGGCTCACGTCTCTGACTTTAGTCGGGTGCAGTATTTTTGGGCTGACGTTCAAAGAACTGCTGGAAAAGCCCATCGAAGGATTTGATCAAGTGCGTGGTAATTCTGCTGATTCTTCAGCAGAGCGGGCATTAGTTGTACAGAGGACACTGGAGGCTTGGCAACAATCGCCGTGGATTGGATGGGGGGTAATTCGAGGAAAGGCACACTTATATGATGATGTTTACATTGGGCTTGGCTCTTTCTCGACTTACTCTGCGGTGCTTTATGTGAATGGAATTTTTGGGTTTGTGGTTTTGATTAGTGCGATGGCTTTGACGCTGTTTGTATTTTATATGCCAGCGGTTCGAGGCAATGTTTTATGCAAATGGGCATTTTGTGGATTGGTTGTGCTCTACATTGCTTTAAATGCCACGCCGTTGAGTTGGATGGCTGTAAATCTCTGGTTCTTTTTTGCTTGGTTAGGGGCTGTGATGT
>Ga0136611_10003232_pt1 | contig 11418 bp, 17 predicted proteins | sample AntDrymUQ2232306_2_FD_106645 | JGI IMG/M metagenome (GOLD analysis project Ga0136611, IMG submission 106645) | Polar desert sand microbial communities from Dry Valleys, Antarctica - metaG UQ223 (23.06) | ecosystem: Environmental > Terrestrial > Soil > Desert | place: Antarctica: Dry Valley... | reverse complement strand
GGAATTTTGGGGGCGGTAGTTACGGTGGTGGATCCGGGATTGCCGCGTTCACTCCACCGCCTCCATCACCACTCGGAACGACGGAGTTGAAGCGGCCGCAACTCGAAGGCCGCTTGTTCCTCGCGGCCAACATGGAGCTGCAGAAGCCGGGCCGCCCCATCGTGAGGACCGTCGAATTCATCTCCTGGAATACGGCCGCGTCGAAGTTCGATTTCGGTGTCATCGAAGGCCTCGGTGGCGGAACGCCGGTACTGAAAGTGCTCGACGGGGCGCGCTGCTTCACCTGCCACAAGAACCGCGGTCCGATCCTCGGCGACGCACCGTGGTCGAACACCATGCAGAGCGAACATGTGCGGAGCTTCGCCAAAGGATTGCTGAAATTCGAGAAGGAACCCGGCGCGGAGGGTGGAGCGGTCACCGACGCCATCGACGGAATGGCGCTGCTGAAACCGCAAGCGGTCGAAGTCGATGCCGCGATCCGGCAGGGGGCCGATCTCCTGCGCGACCGCGCCGCGATCGCTCGCCTCGTCCGGACGGAGAACGGCCGGACTGTGCTGGGCCTGATGCTCGTCGCCCTCGTCAACGGCAAGACCATCGGCGAAGACAACACCGTGCGCTACGATCTAAACCGGCTCGACCTGGTGAAATTCGTGCAGGAGGAATACTCCGCGCGGAAGGCCGCGCCGCCGAATCGGCTGCTCGACTTCACCCCGGTGGGATCGACCCCGATGCTTCGCTACGATGCGGCCCGCGCCCGCGATGATCTCGAATTGCCGGTCGCCCACCGGCCGAACAATCCGAAAGCGTACGAGCGGCCAGTGGCCCAAGCGCCGAAGCACGCATCCGAATTGATATCGGTGCTGGCGTTGGCCCGCGCCATCGGACTGACCGAGCCTGACCGCAAGTTCCTCTTCGAATCGCTCATTTTCGCTTCGCGGGAACTCGGCCTGACCGTCAATTCCGCCGATGTCGCCAAACGGATCTTCGCCGGGTCGAACTTCGCGGACGCCTTCGAAACCGGAATCCTCCCCGACCGCGACGACTTCAAAGATCGCTTCGTCGCCGGTCTCCGAGACGAGTCCAAAGATCGGGACAAGTCGGCCGCATTCCGGCTCGTCCGCACGGAGTACGCGAGTACCCCGAAGCGCGATCCGAACGCCCGCGCCAAGCCGGAGCGGGCGCCGATCCCGTCCCACGCCTGCTTGGCCTGCCACGACGTGCGCGGGGCGAAGTCGCCCGCGTTCAATCCGATTCCGGCACTCGCGTTCGATCCGTTCGACAGCGTCGGCCGCAGCGCGTGGCTCAAGACCGCCGACCGCGCGAAGCGGGTGCAGGTCCTCGCGCGGCTGGTGCAGCGGATGAACGCCGACCGCGACATGCCCCCCGAGGATTCGCGCGAAGCGGACGCCTTCCGCGGCCGGGAGTTCGACGCGGTGAAGGATTGGCTGGCCGCGGAATTGAAGAAGGCGAAGGGGAGCTGAGGCCGCTACGGACAGTCGAGTTTCAATGCCGTCGGGAGGATGAAATGAGCGATCGGCCCGCGCGGTCCGGGAGTCGCAGCATCACATTCCGTACGCTCCGGCCGAGACCCAACGGCGACCGGCGGAAGAGAGAACCGTCATCGCCGACCCCTCCCGGGAATATTGCTATCCTCACGCATCACGGCACAACGGCGACGGTGCCGAACTGACGGAAGTGACGGTCGAAGGCGAAGGCGGTGGCGACGCCGAGCGCTTCCATGGCGGCCCGACTCGTGCAGTCGGTGAAGCTCCAGTCCTTGTCGGCGAAAGTGCGGAACACGTCCCACGCCACAGCGATTTCGATTTGCGTGAGGTAATGCACGGCCACCGGACAAATGGGATCGAACATTCGGTTGCCGAAGGCGATCGCTTTGGCCGGCTCGCCGCGGGCGCGCAGAAGCGTCAGCGTTTCGTCGATGACGTAGTCCGTGGTGACCAGTGGCTCATCGTTACCCGACGACCACACGGTCGCCGCCGGATGATTGGAGTCGCTCGGCACCAGCAGCGCGAACCAGGCACCCGAATCGACGAAAATCATCGGGCACCGCCGGATCCGCCGTAGAGGATTTCATCGTGGTTCTCGCTCGTCACCCTCGGATCGCCTCCCGCTTGCTCCGGCAACTCGGCGAGGGCACGGATCATTTCGAATGCGGCCCGGCCCGGCGAGCGCGGCAAAACGGCCGGCTTCGCGATCACCGCGAGCCTGACGGCGGTTCCCTCCGGCAGATCGGGCGGGGTGTCCGGATGGAAGGCGCCGTCGCGGTACACGGCGGCGATGGTCGTGGACATTGGGTAAAACTCCGAAGGGCGCTGAACCGCTATTGTAACGGGCGGACAGAGCACGGGGAATCGCGTGCCGCCGGATAGAGTTTGGCCCCTCCGGGCTGGCCGTTCCCGGCCGGGCGGACGACAACAACCCTCCCGCACCCGGAACCTCCCATGCCCAAGATCACCCGCGAGACCCTCGGCGTCGGCTTTATCGGGGCCGGCGACATCGCCATCCTCCACGCCTCCGCCGTGAAGAAGGTGCCCGGCGCCAAGCTCGTCGGCCTCTGGAACCGGAGCCAGGATCGGGCCACGGCCCGCGCCGCCGAGTTCGGCTGCAAGAATTACGCGACTCCCGAAGAGCTGGTGCGCGATCCGGCCATCGACGCCGTCTTCGTGCTCACGAACTTGGAATCGCACTTCGAGTACACGAAGCTCGCGCTCGAGCACGGCAAGCACGTCCTCGTCGAGAAGCCTGTCGGCGTGAGCGTCGATGAGATCCGGCAGATGAAGGCGCTCGCCGATGCGAAGGGGCTGACGGTGCTGCCGGGGCACAACTACGTCTACGAAAGCAGCATGATCCGCACGCGCGAACTCGTGGACGGCGGCGACCTCGGCAAGATCGTGAGCGCCTACGTGATGTACAACATCCACCATCCGGAAGAGGTGGCGAAGCGCTACCCCGGCGTCGTCCGGCAGATCCTCACGCACCACTCGTACATCCTGCTCTACCTCGTCGGCGCGCCGGTCGAACTCTGCGCCATGAAGGCGACGCTCCACTACAAGGAGTACCCGGAGGAGGACATCGCCATGGTGCAGATGAAGCTGAAGAACGGGGCGCTGGCCCACTTCTGCGCGAGCTTCGCCGCCGACGATCACGCCGCCGACCCGTGGACCGTCATGGTGAAGGTCATCGGCACGGCCGGGAGCACGCGCTACAGCTACCGCGATCACGTCGAGATCAAACCGGGGCTGGTCCACAGTCAGACGTACACGGCCTACGCCGGCAGCGTGGCGAACGAGGTGAAGCACTTCTTGGTCGATTGCCTGCGGCTCGGCCAGCCGCCGCTGAGTTCGCTCGACGATGCGATCACGGCGCAGACGATGATCGAAGCGTGCGAGGAGTCGATCCGCACGGGGACGGTGGTGAAGCTCGGAAGTTGACTCGTTTCCCGCAAACTCGCCGGGTAGAATGCGATCATGACGACCACCATGCCAGCGCCGACTGCACCTCGCGTCCGCACCGATTGGCCCCGCCTGCTGACGGCAGCGGACTTGGCCAAGATGCCCACATCTCTGCCCGACGGCGATGTTCGCTACGAACTCGACGATGGAGTACTGGTCGCGATGGCCCCACCAGGATTCGATCACGGCATCGAGCAATCGAACGTGCTGCGGTATCTCATCATCGACGCCGAGATGAAAGGGCTGGGTCGATCCTGCGGCGAAACGGGCGTCGTGCTGCGGCGAGATCCCGACCGCGTCGTCGGGCCCGATGTCGCCTTCCTGACTCCGGATCAACTTCCCGCACGCCGGACTCGCGAAGGCTATCTCGAAACCATCCCCAAGCTCGTCGTGGAAATCCGCAGCGAGAACGACACGCTCCCCGAGATCGAATCCAAAGTCGCGGAGTACCTCGCGGCCGGGGTCGTCGAAGTCTGGGTGCTCGACCCCGACGATCAATCCATCGCCGTGCACGCGGGAAGCGTGCGGACATTTGCATCGACCGAACAATTGACGTCCGACCTTCTGCCCGGCTTCGCCGTCCCAGTCGCCGCGTTCTTCGCCGAGTAATCCGCAATCCCAAATCCGCAATCCGAAATTCCCATGGTCCGCGTCGGCTCCGGCCACGACACCCACCGCTTGGAAGCCGGATGCCCGCTGATCCTCGGCGGCATCGCCATCCCGCATCCGCGCGGACTCGCCGGCCACTCGGACGCCGACGCCGTGCTGCACGCCCTCACGGATGCCCTGCTCGGAGCCGTCGGCCTCGGCGACATCGGCGACGCCTACCCCGATACCGACCCGCAGTGGAAGGGGGCGAACTCGGCCTTGTTCCTTTCGGAAACAGTCGCCAAACTGACCGCGATGGGCTGGCGCACGGTCAACGCGGACGTCACGATCTTCGCCCAAGAGCCGAAGCTCGGCCCGGTGAAGGCGGCGATCCGCGACAACCTCGCGAAGCTGCTCGGGGTGGCGCCGGATTGCGTGAACGTGAAGGCGAAGACCGGCGAACGCGTGGGGCACATCGGCCGCGCGGAGGCGATCGGGTGCCATGCGGTGGTGCTGGTCGGACGCATTGGAGAAATGTGATGCTTTACCGTGTACCGCTGGTGTTCACCCCGCAGCCCGAAGGGGGCTACACCGTGACCTCTCCGCTGTTGCCGGAGCTGATCACGGAGGGAGACACATTGGAAGAAGCGAATGCGAACGTGGCCGATGCACTCGCAGCCGTCGCCGAACTCTACTCCGACATGGGCCGCATACTGCCGCAGGGCTTGACGCTGCCGGTGCCGGGCGAAGTGATTCATTCGGAATCGCTCGTCGGTTGCCCATGACTTACCGTGAAGCGGCCCGCAAGTTGGGGGCGCTCGGGTGCGTGGAAATTCCCCGCGCCGGAGGTGGGGCGCACCGCAAATGGGCGAACGCCTCTCGGACTCTCGTCACAGTGCTCCCTGACCCCGGTGGCAAAGATCTCAAATACGGCACAGTGCGGGCCGTCGTGAAGCAACTCGGCTTGCGGTGGAAGGTATTCGACAAAGCTTGAACCGTCGGCTGTACGAGAAGGATGTCGCAATGCCACTCCAAGTCTACTCCACCCTCACCCGCAAGAAGGAGCCGTTCCCCCGGCGACCGGGCGAGACCGTGGCGATGTACGTCTGCGGCCCCACCGTCTACAAGCCCGCGCACATCGGCCACATGGTCGGGCCGGTGATCTTCGACACCGTCAAGCGCTACCTCGCGCACCTCGGGTACAAGGTGACGTGGGTCGTCAACATCACCGATGTGGACGACAAGCTCATCGCCCGGGCGCGGGAACTCGACGTGGCCGTCCACGACCTCGCGGAAGCCATGACGAAGGACTACATGGGCTGCCTCGCGCTGCTGAACGTCACCGGTATCGACCACTTCCCGAAGGCGACGGAACACATCTCCGGCATGGTGACGATGATCGAAGCGCTCATCGCGAAGGGGCACGCCTACGCCTCCGGCGGGGACGTCTACTTCGACGTGACCCGCGACGACGACTACGGCAAGCTCTGCAACCGCGGTATCGAAGACGACCCCGAAGCGCGGCCGGATGCGACCGGCAAGAAGCGCAACCCCGGCGACTTCGCGCTCTGGAAAGCGGCCAAGCCCGACGAACCGCCCGAGGTGCAGTTCAACAGCCCGTGGGGCAAGGGGCGCCCCGGCTGGCACATCGAGTGCAGCGCCATGTCGCTCGCGCTGCTCGGGAAGACCATCGACATCCACGGCGGCGGCCTCGACCTCACCTTCCCGCACCACGAGAACGAACTCGCCCAGAGCGAGTGCTGCAACGGCGTACCGTTCGCCAAGATCTGGATGCACAACGGCCTGCTGAAGCTCAAGAACAAGGACGGCAAAGAGGACAAGATGGCCGGCAGCCTCGGCAACGTGCTCAACGTCGCCGACGCGCTGCGGCACCTGCCCGGCGGGGCGCTCCGCCTCTTCCTGCTCCAGACGCACTACCGCAGCCCCATCGACCTCGGCATCTGGGACTGGAACGACAAAGCGAAGCCGATCCCCGATGGGCTGGTCGCGGCGCGCTCGGCGTTCGAGGGGTTCCAGCGCTTCGCGGAGCGCGTCGAACGGGTTCTCGGTCAGCCGTTCGCCGAAGTTCCGAGCGTCGGCGCGGCCCATCCGAAGTACGCGGCACTGCTGAAGAAGTTCGAGCAGTTCCTGGACGACGACTTCAACACCGGCGGGGCGGTGGGCCTGCTCTTCGAACTCGTCACGGCGCTGAACAAACTCGCCGACGACGGCAAGCTCGAAGACCCGGCGCAGGCGAAGCCGGCCGATCGGCAGGAGTTCGCCGAAGGCGTCGGACTGGTGCGCGCCGTCACCGGCATCCTCGGTCTCGAACTCGGCGCGCCGAAAGTCGAACTCGGCGGCGGAGACGAACTCGTGAAAGGACTGATGCAGCTCATCCTCGACCTCCGCGCGAACTTGCGCGCCGAAGCGAAGGGGGCCGCGAAGGACAACCCGCTGAAGAAGGCGCTCTTCGACCAGACGGATTTGATCCGCAAGCGACTCGGCGAACTGAACGTGACGCTGGAGGATCGCCCCGCCGGAACGACCTGGCGCGTAGGGTGAATCAGTCCGATGCCGGAATGGAATCGGAAATGCTCCGGACGCCCAGTTCCTGCCCTCACCCCCCGATGGCGTGCATCGTCCGCAGGGGTTTGACGAACTTCGCCGAGTTGATCTCGTGCCCTTCCCACTTCGCCCGCACGTTCGCAGTCAGCGCCGCGCGGAGCGCATCGTCGTCCGTCGGCTGCGCCCGCAGCAGCGGCTTCACGTCCACCTCGTCGTGGGCGAAGAGGCAGTTGCGCAGCTTCCCTTCGGCCGTCAGGCGGATGCGGTTGCAGCTCCGGCAGAAGGGCCGCGACACCGACGCGATGATCCCGACGCGGCCGCGGCCGTCGGCGTACTCGAAGTCCATGGCCGGCGAGCGCGGGTCGTAATCGCTCGCCGGGCCGAGCGGGGCGATGCCCGCTTCGAGCCACTCCAGCAGTTCGTGCGCGAAGACCACCTTCTCGCGCTCCCAACTGTCGGCGCCGATCGGCATGTATTCGATGAAGCGCAGCTCGAAGCCTTCCTCGCGGCAGAACTGCGCGAGCGGCACGGCGTCGTGTTCGATGAACCCGCGGATGGCCACGGCATTCAGCTTGATCGGCGCGAATCCCGCCGCCTTCGCCGCCTTCAACCCCGCGAGCACTTGCGGCAACCCGTCGCGCCGCGACAGTTCAAAGAAGCGGCCAGCGTCCAGCGTGTCGAGCGACACGTTCAACCGGCGCAGGCCGGCGTCGTACAGCGCCCGCGCTTGATTCGCGAGCAGCAGGCCATTCGTCGTGAGGCCGATGTCGTCGATGCCGGGGATCGCGGCGATCATGCGCACGAGCGTCGGCAGATCGCGGCGGAGGAGCGGTTCGCCCCCCGTCAGGCGGATCTTGTTCACGCCCAAACTCGCGGCGGCCCGCGCGAAGTGCGTCATCTCTTCGAACGAAAGCAGCGCCGACTTGTCGAGGAACGTGACCTCTTCCGGCATGCAGTAGGTGCAGCGGAGGTTGCAGCGATCCGTCACGCTGATGCGCAGGTTGTTGTGGATGCGGCCGAAGGTATCGACGAGCGCGGTCATGGCTTGCTTTCGTGGATCCATTCGGCGGAGCCGTCGGGCGCGTTCTCCCGCTTCCAGATCGGCACGAGTTCCTTCACGGCGTCCATGAGCCACGCGGCCGCGGCGAACGCCTCGGCCCGGTGCGGCGCACTCACCGCCACGGCCACGGCCGCTTCACCGACGGCCATCCGCCCGAGGCGGTGGACGATGCCGATGCCCCGCACGGGCCAGCGCTCCCGCGCGGTCGCCGCGACTTCGGCGAGCTTCTTCTCGGCCATCGGAATGTACGCCTCGTAGTCGAGGAACGCCGTGCGCTCGGTGCCGGTGAGTTCGCGCACGGTGCCGAGGAAGAGGACGCTCGCCCCGCAGAGCGGGTCTTGCACGGCCGCGAGCAGCGCCGCGGAATCGATGGGTTCGCGGATGAGGGCGATCATGGAACCATTTTACGCGGCTCCGCCGCTGACGGGCGGAATCAGCGCGAGTTCGGCGCCATCGGGAATGACGGCGGAGTCGTCGGCGAATTCGCAGTCCACCGCGATCCGCGAACGGACGATGAGCGCGGCGAATGCAGGGGAGAGGTCTCTTCGCAGCGCCGACCGCAATTCGCCCACTGTCGCACCGCTTGGCAGTTCCACCGTCATCGCAGGCATCCCCGCCAGGAGTTCGCGCGCACCGGCGAACAGTTGCACGACGGCGATCACGATTTCGCTTCGTAAGTGCAGGTGACGTTCGTCGTGATGCCGCCGCGCGGCGTCCACGCGGAGCGGACCGTCAGCTTCACCGGCTTCGCCGCGGCGACGAAATCGTCCAGCAGGCGGTTCGTGATCTGCTCGTAGTAGATGCCCTGATTCCGGTAGCGTTGGAGGTAGAGCTTCAGCGACTTCAGCTCGACGCAGACGGGGCCGGGAGTGTACGTGTAGGTGATGACGGCGAAGTCGGGCTGCCCCGTGAGCGGGCAGACGCTCGTGAACTCGGGGCAGACGATCTCGATCGAGTAGTCCCGCCCCGGATTCGGATTCGGGAAGGTTTCGAGCTGCTCGGCCGACGGGGTTTCGGTGAGGGACATGAGGCTCTCGGGGTCAGTAGACTTCGTTGTGAGTGCCAAGGGTGTGCAGTCGGATCGCTTCCGCACCCTTGTGCGCGACAAACTCGAAGACGATTCTGAAATCGTAGCCGACGGTGCATGCCCAATAGCCAGACCACTTGCCTTTCAGTTTATGGGTGAAGAGGCACGCCTGAAACGCATCGTCGCTCAGGGCGACCAATGTCGCTTGGAGTTCGGCACCGTCCTGCGGGTGCGTTTTGAGCCGCCTCCGCATTTTGCGCCGAAACGTCGGAGACCAAGTGAGCTCGCGCCTCATGAGCGGATTTCGTCCATGATCTGCTGAGGGGTCATGACCTTGCCCTTGCCTTCCGCATACTCGCGGCGCGACTCCTCGATTTCGGCGGTGATGCGCTCGCGTCCCGCGTCCACAAGTCGGCGCTTGAATATGCCGACCAGCGCTTCCTGCTCGGGGATGGACAGACTTTCGACCGCCTCGATCACTTCCCAGAATAATAATGCTTTCGTCATCGTCGCTCCTCCGCGTGCGTTCCCGCTATTCTACACACTGGTTCCCATCCTTTGGAGGGCATCCGCCATGCCCCGTGCGGTCGTGCTGCTCAGCGGCGGACTCGACAGCGCCACGATCCTCGCCCTCGCGCAGGCCGACGGGTACGAGGTCTTCGCGCTCAGCGTCGATTACGGCCAACGGCACCGCGTCGAACTCGAACGCGCGGCGGCGCTGGCCGCGAACGCGGGGGTGAATCACCGTATCGTCGCGCTCGACCTGCGCGGCATGGGCGGCTCCGCGCTCACGTCGGAAGCGGCCGTGCCGAAGGATCGCAGCGCCGCCGAGATGAACGCCGGCATTCCGACGACGTACGTCCCCGCGCGGAATACGATCCTCCTCGGGATCGCCCTCGGCTACGCCGAAACGCTCGGCGCGCTCGACCTCTTCTTCGGCGCGAACGGTTTGGATCACGCCGGCTACCCCGACTGCCGGCCGGAGTTCTTCGCGGCGTTCGAAATGCTCGCGAACTTAGCGACGAAGGCGAGCACTCAGGATGGCGGCCGCTTCCGCATTCACACGCCGCTGATCGCGATGACGAAGGCCGACATCATCCGCACCGGCCACCGGCTGGGGGTCGATTTTGCAGGCACACTGAGCTGCTACGACCCGGATCTGCAAGGGCGCGCCTGCGGGCGGTGCGATGCGTGCCAGTTGCGGCGGGAGGGCTTCGCCGAAGCGGGGGTGCCCGACCCGACGGGGTATGTGGGATTGCGGGTATCTCGTCCGCTAGAATAACTCGGTTCAATTCCCAGATCGGATCGAACCCATGCCCCGGCTATCGCAGTTCTACGGGATCGCGATTTACATGTACTATTTGGATCACGCTCCGCCTCATTTCCACGCGATGTATGGCGATGACGAAGCGGTCTTCGACATCGGGACGGGAGCTGTCACGGCGGGCCATCTCCCGCGGCGTGCGAAGGGGTTGGTGGAAGATTGGCTGGAGGCACACCGCGCCGAATTGCACCAAGATTGGATCTTGGCCGTAGCTGGTCAACCTCTGATTCCGGTGCCACCCTTGAAGTGAGGAGAGATGCCATGATCCTTCGAGTCACGAGCGCAGACGTGTGCGGATCCCGAAGTCTAGCCCTCACGTTCAATGATGGAACGAGCGGCGTCGCCGATTTGAGCGATCTGCTATCCGGCCCGGTCTTCGAACCGCTCCGAGATGAAGCCTACTTCGCCCGGATGGAATTGGATCGCATTTGCGGAACCGTCGTCTGGCCCAACGGCGCGGACATCGCCCCCGAGGCGCTGCGACAATTGGTACAGAAGGAAGCACTCGAACCGGCGACCGCCTGAACGATCACCCGCGCGGGCCGTAAGGTTCCAGCGCGAAGCTGACGTGCTCGCACGAAACGTGACACGGCACCGGCAGGGCGGCGCGATCGCGGTGCGGGCGGTTGTCGATGTGGAACTCGCCGGGGCAGCGGAAGCCGATCCCCTCCTGCGAGCGGTAGAAGACCAAATTCCCCGATCCTTCGGGCAGCAGCACGTGCGCCTGCGGACCGGGGCCGAGGATCAGGTTCTCGGCCATCAGCAGGATGCCGTCCACGGCGACGGGCAAGCGGTGGCCGCTCACGAGTTCCAGCCGCGCCGACGGACTGATCGGCACCGGCTGATGGAAGATGAACTGGCAGGTCGCGCCGAGCGTAACGCGGTCGCCGGTGCGCAGGATCGTCCGCTTCGCGCTCGCCCCGTTCACCATCACCTCGCGGGCCGATTCCAGAACGTACCCTTCCCCATCACGCGATAGCTCGGCGTGCAGGCGGGAGACATCGGCGAAGAGCGGCACATCGACGGGGCCGAGCGCGGCCGCTTGGCCGAACGTGATGCGCGGGGCCATGCAGACGAGAAACCCGCCGACGCCGTCGATCCAGAGGACGAAGCGCTTGGGAATCAGACTCCCCGGCGAAGAGACCTCACCCCCCGGCCCCCTCTCCGAAGCGGAGAGGGGGAGATCGCCCTCCGGCGGATAGGCCATCCGCGTGATCGTCGCCGCCGTGAGGCCCGGCCCCGCAGCCTGCACGCTGGCCCCGGAATCGGCCGGCCGCGCCGCGACCGAATCGGGGTGGAGCGCCTCCCACGCCTTCGCTTTCAGGTTCCGGGCATCGCGGTGATTCGGCGCGACGGCCATCACGGCGTCGGCCCACTCGTGGAT
>Ga0136611_10003231_pt1 | contig 11420 bp, 9 predicted proteins | sample AntDrymUQ2232306_2_FD_106645 | JGI IMG/M metagenome (GOLD analysis project Ga0136611, IMG submission 106645) | Polar desert sand microbial communities from Dry Valleys, Antarctica - metaG UQ223 (23.06) | ecosystem: Environmental > Terrestrial > Soil > Desert | place: Antarctica: Dry Valley... | reverse complement strand
GCCCCGCGCAATCCCTCCCGCCGCAAGCCGGGGGCTCGCTTCAGGGCTTCACCGACCGAGTACATCGCGTGGCGGGGGAGCGACTTGTCGAACGACAGGACATCGTAGGCGATCATCCCGGCCAGGATCAGCAACGGGCCGCGCCGGTCTCCCTCGTAGATCGGGATCATCAGCGGCAGCGGGTGCACCAGGTGCGGCGCGATCTTGAGCAGTCGCTCCCGCTCCCGGAGCGATTCCCGGACCAGGCCGACCTCCCGGTATTCTAGGTAGCGGAGACCGCCGTGGATCAGGCGACTCGACCAGCTCGTCGTCCCGCTTGCCAGGTCACCCTGGTCCAACAGCAGCGTGCTCAGCCCGCGCAGCGCCGCGTCCCGGGCGATCCCGGCCCCGTTGATCCCGGCCCCGATCACGATCAGGTCGTAGGCATCGGCGGCCCGCCCGCCGAATCGCCGGTCCGTCGGCTCATATTGGCCCGTTTCGATTACCGGTCCGTTTCCGTCCATCGTGTCCGCCCTCGCGCGCTGGTCACCCGCTGCGTCGGTCTCTCACGCACAGCCTACCGCGTTCGACCGGGGACGGACAGTTGTCAGTGGACGAGACGCCGTTCGGAAAGTGGTTCGGACAGCGTGCCATCTCAGGGGACGATCGCGTATTTGATCCCTTCCTGGCGCCCCATCGCCTCGAGGGCCTCGATCACCCCGTCGAGCGGCCGTTCCCCGCTGAGGAACGGTGCGGCCGGGACGGACCCGTCACAGAGCAGCCGGAACGCCGTCTCGACGTAGGCCGGAGTATGGTGGTAGACCCCCTTGATCGTCAGCTCCCCGTAGTGCAGCCAGCCGGTGTCGATGGAACAGCTCGTGTCGGATCGCGCTCCCCCGAACAGGTTCACCGTGCCGCCCTTGCGGACCATCTGGACGGTCATCTCCCAGACCTCCGGCAAACCCACGGCCTCAATCGCGACATCCGCGCCACGACCCTCCGGCGTCAGGAACTTCACGGCCGCCACCTGATCGAGCCCCGGTGTGACGAGCACCGTCTCGACGGCACCCAGTTCCCGCGCCACCGCCAGTCTGCCCGCGCCGAGGTCGCAACAGATGACCCTCGCGCCCCGCATCGTCGCCAGGCGGACGAACATCAGCCCGATCGGCCCGGCCCCGTTGACGACCACGGTGTCACCGACCCGGATCTCGCTGGCGTCGATGCCGTGGACCGCGCAGGCCAGCGGTTCGGTCAGCGCCGCGGTGGTCGCCGGGACGTCGTCCGGGATCGCGTAGAGGTTGGCATCGACGATCCGGGCAGGCACGGTGATGTACTCGGCGTAGGCGCCGTTGAGGTACTCCAGGTTCTCGCACAGCGATTCCCGCCCGATCCGGCAGAAGTGACACCGGTGGCACGGGGCGCTGTTCGCCGCTACCACTCGCGTCCCGACCGGCCACAGCCCGGCATCCACCCCCGTCCCGACCGCGACAATCTCGCCGGCGAATTCATGGCCGAACGGCGTCGGCGTGAATTGGATGATCGTCGGGTGCCCCCGGCGGTAGGTCTTGAGGTCGGTGCCACAGGTCAGGGCACGCTCGATCTTGACAGTGACCTCTCCCGGTCCCGGGTGCGGGTCAGGGTACGATTCGAGCCGGACATCGCCCGGTGCGTAGAACAGGGCAGCTCGCACGGTCTCTCTCCCGGTACGCCATCGGCCCAGCGCTCGCCCGACCGGCCATTCGTGCGACGCATGCACGGGTGTGCAATGCTTCGCCCCAACAGTACCAGGGCCGGGTGCCCTGTCAAGGGCGTCACCCCGGTTTCCAACGGAGGAGGGCGGGCATTGGCCGCGCCTAACCAGGACGCGCGCAGCCCGCCCCTCGATGTCTACCTCGCCAGCCTCAGCTCCGGGAGCGTTCGCCATGTCCACCGCATCCGCGCCCCATCGAGACCTGGTTCTCGGCATCGACTGCAGCACCACCGCCAGCAAGGCAGTCGCCTGGGATCGGGTAGGCAGGGCCGTCGCCGAGGGACGCGCCCCATTAAGCACCAGATCGCCGGAGCCCGGCTGGGGAGAACAAGACGCCCGGACGTGGTGGGAGGCCACGGTCACTGCCGTCCGCGAGCTCGGCGGGCGCGTGTCGCTCGACCGCATCGCCGCACTCTGCGTCACCCATCAACGCGAGACGTTCGTCCCCCTGGACGCTGCCGGGGAACCGCTCCGGGCTGCCATCCTCTGGCTCGACGAACGCTCCCGGGACCAGCTGGCGACCCTCGACCGCCTGGTCGGCCACGACCGGCTGCACCGCCTGACCGGCAGACCACCCTCCCTGACCCAATCGCTCCCCAAACTACTCTGGCTGGTCGAACGCGAACCGGAGATCGCCGCCAGCGCCGCCGCGATCGTCGATACCGGCGCCTACCTCGTCTGGCATCTGACCGGCGAGCGGCGCACCGGCACCGCTTCGGCTGACCCGATGGGAATCATCGACATGGCCGCGGGTTCGTGGGCTACCGACGTCATCGCCGCGATAGGACTCGACCCGGTCCAGTTCTGGCCCCTCACCCCACCCGGCGAAGAGATCGGCCAGGTCTCCCTCGAGGCCGCCCGCCAGACCGGCCTCCGGCCCGGCACCCCGGTCATCGCCGGAGCCGGCGACGGTCAGGCCGCCAGCCTCGGCGCTGGGATCGTTTCCCCGCACCGCGCCTATGTCAACCTCGGTACCGCCATCGCCGGCGGCACATCGTCTCCGACATACGTTACCGACGACACCTGCCGCACCTGCCTGGGAGCCCTGCCGGGCAGCTTCGTGCTCGAGTCGGTCCTCCGGGGCGGCACCGCGACGGTCGCCTGGTTCATGGATCACGTCGCCGACCCGTCCCGCGGCCCGGCCGCCTTCGACGCCTACGAGCGAGAGGCCGCCGCCCTCCCCCCCGGCGCGGGCGGGCTAGTGCTGGTCCCCTATTGGAATACCGTCATGAATCCCTACTGGGACCCGACCGCCAGCGGCATCGTCGTCGGCTGGAACGGCAGCCACCGCCGCTACCACCTCTACCGCGCGCTGTTGGAGGGCATCGCCCTCGAACACCGCCTAGCAATAGAGGGGATCGCGGCGACGACCGGTACCCCGATCACGGACCATGTCGTCCTCGGCGGGGGGTCCCGGAGCGACCTCTGGTGCCAGATCCTGGCCGATGTCCTCGCCGCCCCGGTCCACCGCGCCCGTTCCGCCGACGCCACCAACTTGGGCGCCGCGATCCTCGCCGCCCGGGGAGCAGGTTGGTTCCCCACGGTCGAGGACGCCGCCGCCGCCATGACCGGCACCGCCGGTACGTTCCGTCCGGAGCCCCGCGCGGCGGCAGCCTACGGTCGCCTCTACGGCGAGGTCTACCGCCACCTCTTCCCGGCCCTGCGACCGCACCTGAACCGTCTCAACGCGCTGACGGCCGAAATCGCCGCCGGAGCCTGACCCCCCAGGCCGGCGTGAAGTCGCCCCTCCGATGCAGGTCGAGACATGCCCCATTCCCTGGCTCGTGCCCTACTCCCCTGGTACGATTCCCCCCCGCTCCCGACCAAAGGCCGACCGACCATTGAGAGAGGAGGACCACGATGCGTTTTGCCGAGGCCCTCGCCGCTCGCAAGGACGCCCAGAAGCAGATCGTCCAGCTCAAGCAGCGACTGACGCAGAACGCGATGACCCAGGAGGGAGACCAGACGCCGGAGGACCCGGCCGACCTGCTACGGGAGTACGAGCGGACCATGGACGAGTAGACCGCCCTGGTCCAGCGGATCAACCGGACCAACGCCGCCACCATGCTCGCCGACGGCATGACCATGTCCGACGCCCTGGCCGTGCGCGATGCCCTGATGGCGCGCCAGGTGGCCTACCCCGACCTCGCCAATGCCGGCACCCTCACGGCGTCGCGCTACTCGAAGTCAGAGATCAAGTAGGTCAGCGCGTTCGACATCGCCGCCACCCAGCGCCAGGCGGACGACTTCGCCCGCCAGCACCGGGAACTCGACGCCCGGATCCAGGAGGTGAACTGGACGACCGACCTCGGGGAGTGGGCCCCAGCGTTCGGGAGCAGGTAGCCGGTCCAGACAGGGGTGAGTGGGAAATTAGACCATCCGCGAGGATGTCTTTCGGTAACGCTCGGGGCAGCGTCGCGGTTCGATCCCGCCAGAATGCCTGATGCCCAAAACTGTCACAGTCGCACGGATCATCGTCACGACCTTCACGACCGATCCGCTGACATGCCTGGACCGACGAGGGTGGGCACGGGGCAACCCGGACGCGACGCCATCGGAGAGGAGCCGGGAGAGGGGCTATTCGCCCGCCGCTCCCGGCTCCTCTTCGTCCTGGACCAACCTCAGCATCGCCCGGGCCGCGACCTCGTCGGTGATCAGAACATTGAGCAGGCCGGAGCGGACCGCGCCCAGGTTCGCCAGCGCCTTCTGAGTCCCCCAGCTCACCCCGACCCGCAGGGCGATGCCCCGCATCACGTCGCCGTCGACGGCCATGATCCGGCCGCTGATCTCCAGGTCGCGCGGCTTGCCGTCCCGCCCGTAGTAGGTGCCGCAGAGGTCGCCGGCCGCGCCGTGGCCGCGCAGGACCTCCAGGTCGGCGTCATCCATGTACCCCGCCCGGTAGAGACCCGACCGTTCGCTGATCGCCCCGACCGAGACGATCATCACCGTCGCCCGCCGCGCCATCGCCATCGTGGCCCGGATATGGTGGTCGCGCATCAGCCCCTCCCGGACCGCGGGGTCGGTGACGACCATCGGCGCATGCAGGTAGTGGACGGTGGCCTCGAGCGCCCGGCCGAGCCGGTTGGCCACCTGCGCCCCGTCGATGTCCGGGGTCGAGCCGCCCATGCTGCCCATCATCTGGGCCACGTCGCCGCCGGGCTTCGGGTTCAGGTAGCCGCTCGTGACCACCTGGTAAACGGTATTCCCCCATCCGACCCCGACCACGTCCCCCGCCGTGATGCGTGCGTCGAGAAAGCGGGCCGCCAGGGCGCCGATCTGGCGGGCCGTCACCTCGTCGGTGGTGCGGACCCCATCCGGCGCCCGGGCGAGCACCAGGCACTCGCGCAGGCTGAACCGGGCCGACAGTTCGGCCGCCAGGTCCGGCTCGGTCCGCATCGGGTGATGGACCCGGATTTCGACCAGGCCCCGCTCTCGGGCCTCCTTGAGCATCCGCGAGACGTTCGAACGGGAGACCTTGATCTCGCGGGCGATCTGCTCCTGGGTGAGGTCCCCCACGTAGTAGCGCTCGGCCACGTCGGCGAGCAGCAGGTCGGCCTCGATCGCCCGGTCCGGATCGCGCGCGTTCAACGGCCCACCCTCTCTCCGCTGAGCCCCGACGGACCCGGGAACCAATCACGTTCTTGCTCCCGATGAACCGGTCCGATGGCGCTATAATGCCACGTCTTGCACATTCGTGCAGATCACCAAGCAGATGTGTTGACAGCCGCCGGGGCAGGTGGTAGCGTCCGTGAATCACGCGAGGCTCCGGATTCCGGGTCGACCACGGTGCCCCGGGGCGGCCAGCGACGGGACACGCCGACCGGCGCACGGGAGAAGGACGATGGCCAAGGCGGACACGATGGTCTCGGGACGGGGGGTGTGGCGGGCGGTGTTGCCCGCCGTCCGGCGCGTGCTGTCCGCCGACCGACCGCTGGTCTGGCTCCTGCCCGTCATTCTGCTGTTGCTCTCCATCGGCATCTACCCCCTGCTCTACAACCTCTATAACTCGTTCCGCGAGTTTGACCCCGTCTCCCGCCAGTACGAGAACGTCGGCTGGGAGAACTGGACCAAGCTCTACACCGATGGCCGTGTCCGCGGCGCCGTCGCCAACACCGCCGTCTATGTCGCGATCGCCCTGGTGATCGAGTTCGCTCTGGGCCTGGCGATCGCGATGCTGCTCAGTACCGGACCGTGGGGTGCGGGCCTGTGGCAGTCGATGTTGATCCTGCCGATGGTCGTCCCGCCGACGATCGCTGCCGTGATGTTCGAGGTGTTGGAGAACGCCGACTATGGCTCGATTTCCTGGATCCTCTACGGCCTCGGTATCCTGGACAAGACCGAACCGCTCCTCGGCGGCACCGGCCGTTATGCCACCGTCGCGGTCCTCCTGCCGGACATCTGGCAGTGGACCCCCTTCTTCGTCCTGATCCTGCTGGCCGGCCTCAAGGCCCTGCCGACCGAACCCCTGGAGGCCGCCCAGGTCGACGGCGCCTCGGCCTGGCAACGCTTCACCCACATCATCATGCCGATGCTGCGGCCGATGATCGCGGTGGCGGTCCTGTTCCGCCTGGTCGACCTGATCAAGGTGTTCGACTACATCTACGTCATCACAAACGGCGGACCAGGCACCGACACCGAGGTGATCAGCTACTACGCTTACACCCGCTCCTTCCAGAACATCGAGTGGGGCTACGGCTCGACCCTCGGACTGGCGATCCTGGTCCTGGCGATCGTGGTCGCCAACATCTATGTCAAGCTTCTCCGGGTCGAATGGTGAGGGAGGGACGCGCGTTGGCCGACATCACCGTCGACACGTCGAACTATCCCTCGGCCGAGCTGTACGAGATCGCGGCCCGCAAGCGGCGGCGGCGGCGGCGCCTGGCCCAGGCCGGCCGCAGCCTGCTGACGGCCGCCGTCGCCCTACTCTTCTTCGCCCCGATCCTGTGGTGGCTGCTGGCTTCGTTCAAGCCGACCACCGAGATCCTCTCAGCCCGACCATCGCTGATCTTCGAGCCGACCCTGAACTGGTTCCGGGTCGTGATCGGCAACGACGACCCAACCCGGTTCAACGTCGAGCAGACCGGATCGGTCGGCCGCGGCTCCGGCGGCGGCACCTTCTACAGCCTGCCTTACCTCCGTGACAGCTTCGTGATCGCCGGAAGCAGCACTCTGCTCGTCCTGCTTCTCGCCACGCCGGCGGCCTACGCCCTCTCCCGCTTCCCGATGCGACGCCGCAAGGACATTGCCTTCTGGATCTTGACCCAGCGGATGATGCCGCCCATCGTGGCCGCCTTCCCCCTCTTCACGGTGTTCCGTACCCTGGGCTGGATCGACTCCTACCACGGCCTGATCCTCGTTCACACCGCCATCAATGCCCCGCTGGCAGTGTTGCTCTTGCTCAGTTTCTTCGACGAGGTGCCACGCGACCTCGATGACGCGGCGATGGTCGATGGGGCCAGTCGCTTCGGCGCCTTCTCCCGGATCATTCTCGGCTATGTCCGCGGCGGCCTGATGGCGACTGCGGTGCTGGCCTTCATCTTCTCCTGGAACGAGTTCCTCCTGACCCTGGTCTTGACCACCGGTCAGATCCGGACGGTGCCTGTCGCCTCATCGACCTTCACCACCGCCTTCGCCACCGAGTGGGGCTACCTCGCCGCCCTCGGCACCGCGAGCATCATCCCCATCTTCGTCTTCATCCTGCTGGTCCAGCGCCACCTCGTGCGCGGGCTGACCCTCGGCGCCGTGAAATGACGAAGGGAGGTGAGCCGGGCACGGCTGGGTGAAGAGACTCTCGATGGCGCCACGCGGCGCCTGACGACCGGCGGCGATCGCCGTTCCGGTGGCACGCGGGCACGATTGCCTGCGACGACAAGGAGCCTGTTCCCATGCGCGAGACCAATGACCGGCGCGACAAGCTCGCCATCGCCAAGGCCACGGAGGCCTATCGCCGCGGCGCCATCAGCCGCCGCCAGATGATGAAGGTCCTCGGCGCCGCCGGCGTCGCCCTCTCCGCCTCGCCCCGCATCGGCCGCGCCGCCAGCCGCCCGAATCCGACCGGCCTCGCCGCCCTCCAGGCCTCCACCCCGCCGGCCGAGGTCACGCAGTGGCTGACCGATGTCGGCGGCCAGTTCTCCGGCACCACGATCAAGGTCGTCAGCGAGGAGACCCCCCCCAGCCGGGCAATCATCAACCTGCTGCCCGAGCAGTTCGAGGCCGTCACTGGCATTACCGTCGAGTGGGAGGTCGTCCCCCTGGACCAGGTCCTCCAGAAGGTCAGCGTCGACGCCGCCGGGGCCCTCGGCGCCAACGACATCTACTACTTCGATCAGGCCTGGGTCGGCCGGTTCATCAACGACACCTTCGACCCCCGGGAGCTACTGGAGACGAAGCCCGACCTGGCTTACCCTAACTACGCGATCGACGACTTCCTGGAGCCGCTGGTGACCCACATCGCCAGCTACGACGGCAAGATGATCGGCCTGCCCTGCGACGTGCCGATCTTCATGTACTTCTACCGCCAGGACATCTACGACACCATGGGGCTGACCCCGGCGACGACCATGCAGCAGTACATGGACAACGCCAAGGCGATCAATGACGAGATGTCGGCCCAGGGCACCTACGGCACGGTCGGCCAGATGAAGAGCGGTCACTACTCCTTGGAATGCGACATGACCGCCTGGTTGTGGTCGCACGGCGGCTCGATCTTCAATGCCGACGGCCAGTGTGTCCTCAACGATGAGGCCGCCATCGTCGGCCTAGACTACATGCGGACGCTCCAGACCTACATGCCCAGCGCCGTCACCACCTACGACTGGGGCGGACAGTTCACCGCGATCCAGCAGGGTCAGGGCGGCCAGGTCATCACCTGGGGCGAGGACTTCCCCGGTTGGGATGACCCGGCTAACTCTCAGGTCTCCGGCCTCATGACCCCGGCCCCGCTGCCCGCCGCCGCGAGCCTCCGCACCCCGGAAGAGTGCGGCTTCGAGGAGTCACCGGAACTGGGACACCAAGGCGGGAGCACCTACTGCCTTTCCCGCTACTCCAAGCAGGCCGACGCCGCATGGGTCTTCCTGCAGTGGGCGACCAGCGCCGAGACGCAGGCCCAAGCCTCGATCATCGGCGGCGGCGCCAGTCCGATGCGCCAGTCGACCTTTGACGACCCGCGCGTCCAGGCCGCGGCCCAGGTCGGTGCCGCCGGCACCACCCGCCACTTCCCGGAGATGAACAACACCATCATGAACCGGATGGGGACCGAACCGCACCTGCCGCAGTGGCCGGTGATCGCGACCGACGTGATCGCGGTCGAGCTGGGCAAGCTCACCGCTGGCCAGTACGCCTCGACCCAGGAGGGCGCCGACGAGATCACCCGCCTCGTCAACGAGGGCGCCGCCGACTAAGCTGGCGCCTCGCGTCCCGCGGAACGGGAGACATCGGCCATCACCCGATAACCGATCGGGTCGCCACGCGGCCCCACGTCGCGGCCCGCCCTCATCCTCACCGCATGTCCACCAGGTTCCCGACCGGCACCGCGCCGGTCGGGTCCCGAGGAGTGTTCCGACAGCACCGAACAGGACATCCCGTCGTCCGGCGACGTTCAGCCAGGGGGCCGCGCGCCGGGCGTCCGTCTCCATCCCGTCGTGGGCGGGCCGCCGCGTCGGCCGGAGGCATTCCCAAGGTGACACAAGTCACGATCCTCGGCGCGGGCGACATGGGCACGGCCCTGGCCACCCCGCTCGCCGCCAACGGCCACCGGGTCCACCTCTGGGGCACCCACCTCGACCGGGAGATTATCGCCGTGCTGTACGCGGGCGGCCCCCACCCGCGTCTGGGGACGCCCCTCACGCCGGGAACGACGGTGTTCGGGAACGACCGCGCAGCTGAGGCCATTTCCGGGTCGGACGTGGTCGTAGTCGCCGTCACGTCCTCGGCCGTCGGGGCGGTGATCGGCAACCTGGCGGCGGACCTGGCCGATGTCTCGGCGATGGTCACCGTCGCCAAGGGCTTCGACCGGGACCCGGATGGCGCCATCCTCCTCCTGCCCGGGGTGATCGGCTTGACCTACTCCGGCCCGGTGGTCGCGGTCGGTGGCCCCTCCAAGGCAAACGAGGTCGCGGCCGGTTTCCCCACCGCCGTGGTCTTCGCCGGCGGGGACCCGAGCGCGGTGGCCACGTGCGCCGCCGCTTTCGCCACCCCCGCGTACTACGTCGAGCGGTCGGACGACCCGGTCGGGGTCGAGGTCGCGGCGGCGATGAAGAATGCCTACGCCATCGCCCTCGGCATCGCCGACGGGCTGGAACGCGCCACCGGCCACCCGCACCACAATCTCAAGGCGGCGCTCTTCCCCCTCGCCGTTCGGGAGATGGGGCTGCTGGCGACCCACCTCGGCGGCCGCCGCGACACCGTCGAGGGCCTGGCCGGCACGGGCGACCTCCAGGTGACCATCACCTCAGGCCGCAATCGTCTCCTGGGAGAGAGGATCGGCGCCGGCGAGCCCGCTCGACAGGCGGCCGCGAGCCTGACTAGGGGCGGCACGACGATCGAGGGTCACGCCGCCGTCGGCTTCGGCCATGAAATCGCCACGCTTGCGATCGCCGCCGGTGCCTTGGCGGCGGGTTCCCTACCCTTGCTAGACGCCCTCGCCGCGATCCTCACTGGCGGTGCCCCGCCGCTGCAGACCCTTTGGGCGGCCATCGCGGGCGAGTGACTTCGCCGCGAGGCATCGGTCCGGCGATCACGACAGGACCGCGACGGCCACTGGCCCCGGATCGACCCCCGGACGGTCCAGTGGTCAAGTCTCTCGCCCCCCCGGCGGCTCGTCACTGCCCGTCCCAAGTCCCCTCGTCGCACGCGCCACCGCTCCCCAGGCCGGGCAACTGTCAGCGACCAATGGCGCCACAAGCGTGAGATGGAACCCCGGCTGAGCGCCAGGTCAGGACCGGTCGTCCCCCCGCTCGATCAACCAGGGGAACGTCGCCGACGGCTTGTCGCCCGCGTCGTCGCCGTCAGTGCCCGGGTCACCTGCGCCGGGCGGGTTCGGATCATCCTCAGGTCCTGGCTCGCCGGTCGCCGTCCCCCGGCGCAGCCATTCCGAGATGACCTCCTCGCCCGGTCTCGACGACGGTCGCGTCAGGTTCGGGGTTGGACGATCGGGCGGGCGAGCCGGTCCGTCTGGCACTGGTCCCGACCGGTATGGGGATGTTCCGGGCCGACTGGGCACCGCCGGCCGGTCCGGGGCCTGCCAAGGTCGCGACGGAGGTCCCGCATCGACGAGGCCGGTCCGCGGCGGCCCTGGCTCTGACCATTCGTCGCCTGGTGGGCGGCGTGGTTCCACTCCGGATGGCCGGTGAGGGTCGGGTGCGCCGCCCGCGTCCCCGCGCTCCTCGGGCGATTCACGAGCCAGCACGGGCCGGAAGGCCGACCAGTCTGGCCGCTCCTCGGGCCGGGGCTCCACCTTGCCCCGGTCGGCGGAATGCGGCAGGCGGGGCGGGAGGGCCGATCGCCCCGCCACCCCGCGTTGATCCCCCGCGGCATCACGCTCCGGCGAATCTCCCCACCCGACCGGCCGGGCCGCCCCATACCAGAACAGCCCGGCGACGATCGTCAGTCCCAGCGTCATCGCCGACCCCGCCAGCAGCCAATCGCTATGCCGCATCAGGACCGTGGTGACCGGGCCGAGGCCGTCGAGCCG
>Ga0136611_10003230_pt1 | contig 11420 bp, 11 predicted proteins | sample AntDrymUQ2232306_2_FD_106645 | JGI IMG/M metagenome (GOLD analysis project Ga0136611, IMG submission 106645) | Polar desert sand microbial communities from Dry Valleys, Antarctica - metaG UQ223 (23.06) | ecosystem: Environmental > Terrestrial > Soil > Desert | place: Antarctica: Dry Valley... | reverse complement strand
GACGCGTCGCAGTGAGGCCGCCGGTCATCACGACACCCGTGACCGTGCCAGTCCTGAACGCGCAGCCAGCTGAACGCGGCGACAGGCGCTCGGCGGCGCTGCTTGCGACCGGGTTCGCAGCCGTCACCGTGTTCCAGCTCTGCCTGGCCGCAGGCGTGCCCTGGGGCGCAGCAGCATGGGGCGGTGCCGACCCCGGTCAGTTGTCAGCGGAGCTCCGGGTCGCCAGCGCCTTCGCTGCATGCTTCTGGCTACTCGCTGCCCTCACCGCCCTCGCCCGAGCCGGGATAGCGGCATCGCCCGTCCCGTACGCCTTCAGCCGACACGGCACCTGGGCCCTCACAGCACTGCTGGCCCTGGGAGCCGTCATGAACGGCGCCTCGCAGAGTCGTTGGGAGCGCTTCGGCTGGGCACCCGTCGTCTTCGGGCTGGCGGTCCTCTCCCTGCAGCTGTCGCGTTCAGGGCGCAGTGGCAGCACGCGGATGACCCCGTGATCCGCAACGCGCGCCAGCACCGATGCGCCGCCCGCCGTCGGCGCCGGTCCGCACGCTGTCGAGCACGGACGGCAGGTCGGGCGGGACGTCCGCACCAGCAGGCCCCGCTCTGCTGACGGTCGTGATCACAGCGCCCAGCAGCACCACTTACCCGTGCACAGACATCTCAAGGAGAACGACATGACACGACTGCTCCACGTCTCTACACATCCTCACCAGGCAGTGACCACGCTCGAGGCACGGGCGACGGCGGTTGCCGCGGCCGCCGGGCAGGCATCGGCATGAGCCGCGGGAGCAGCGGCCGTCATCTGGAGAGGCCATCGAAGCCTGCACGTGACATCGCCCTGCAGAGCCGCGCCGAGGACCGCCGCCTCCAGCGGCGAGCTGCGTACGGCGGGACCCAGGCTCGCGCCGCGACTGGTTCCAGGGCACGCTTGCCGCGAGGAGTGGTGGTGTCCGCATGGGGCGTGATCCGCGACATCTGCAACCCAGCGCGGATCGGGCCTGTCGCGGCGTTGGTCCCGAGCCAGACAGCAGTGAGCTCGAGCGGCCACGTGCGCATCCCCCTCCGGCTGTGGACGTGGCGCCCGAACCGGTCGACCCTGTCCGGCCATCGACCGGACCCGCAGCGGCACGCACCTCAGCCCACGTGCTGCACCAACCCATGACGGGTCACGCGCCGGAGGGCGTGGAGCTGCTGAGGTACGCCGCCTTCACCAAGGACGGCACCGGTGGCAACCCTGCAGGAGTCGTTCTCGACGCCGGCGGACTCAGCGAGGTCCGCCGGCTGGCCCTGGCTGCGGAAGTCGGCTACTCGGAGACGGCCTTCCTCGAGCAGGGAAGCCACGACGATGAGCACAGGATCCGCTTCTACAGTCCCAGGGCAGAGGTCACCTTCTGCGGTCACGCGACCATCGTCGCTGCGGTCGCGCTGGCCGAGCGAGGCGGTGCCGGCACGGTGACGTTCGAGACACTGGCGGGGCGCATCGAGGTCCGTACCGTCGAAGAGCCGGCAGGATTCACCGCCACCTTCACGAGCGCCCCGACGCACAGCCGCCCCGCCACCGAGGACGAGGTGCACACTGCCCTGCACGCCCTGCGGTGGGACTCGTCCGACCTCGACCGCCGGTACCCGGCGCACGTGGCCTACGCCGGTGCCGAGCACCTCATCCTGGCGGTCCACGACCGCGAACGTCTCGCTCACCTGGACTACGACTTCGCAGAGCTGGACGAGATCATGGCCCAGCGACGTTGGACGACGCTGCAGCTCGTTCACGCGCATGACCGTGCGCTCTTCTCCTCGCGCAACCCCTTTCCTCCAGGCGGTGTCGTCGAGGACCCGGCCACAGGCGCAGCGGCCGCCGCCTTCGGCGGGTACCTGCTCGCCTTGGGTGCGGTGTAGCCGCCCGCCACCATCACCCTGCTGCAGGGAGAGGACATGGGACGCGGCAGTCTCCTGTCCGTCGGGCTGATCGCCGATGAGACCCGCGTAGAGGTGGCCGGAGCCGCTGGTCAGATCACCGACCCACACTCGTGAGGGGGCCGGACGCGACGTTGAGCACCCCACGGCGGGGCGAACGCCGCACGCAAGCGGCTCCCTGTACCGCGACTGAACGAGGTGCTCCCGTCGACCACGGTTGGACTCGGCTGCCCGATGGCACTCGCCTCGCACATCAGGTCCAGGGGCCCGCGGATGCCCCGGTCTTGCTCCTGCTTCAGGGGCAGGCGAACTCGCACAGTTGGTGGGACCGTGTCCGCCCCGGCTTGAGCCGCACCTTGCGCACCGTCACCTTCGACTACCGCGGGACTGGCGCCACGCAGACTGCGGCGCGGCAGGTGGGCGCGGCGCCTGATGGCGAGTGGTCAACCACGTCATTCGCCTCAGATGCGGTCGCAGTGCTGGACGGGTTGGGCTGTCAACAGGCTCACGTGTACGGGACATCCATGGGCGGCCGAGTCGCTCAGATGCTCGCTGTGCACCACCGCCACCGCCTTCAGCGGCTGGTGCTCGCCTGCACCTCACCTGGAGGGCCGTTGGCGCTGGAGCGGAGCCAAGCCGTCCGCCGTGCCCTCAGCCAATCCGATGTCACAGCACGGCGAGAAGCGCTGCTGCAGCTGATGTACACGCCGGGATGGGCTGCACAGCAGGGTCGATCCTCGACGCTCCTCGGCGACTCGTCCATGACGTCGGAGGCTGCCCGGCGGCACCTGCACATCAGTGCTCAACACGATGCCTCGGCGCTGCTGGCCACCATCACTGCACCAACCCTGGTCCTGCACGGAAGCGATGACCTCATGACACCCGCCGCCAACGCCGTCCTCATGGCCGACGTCATCCCGACGGCGCGGTACATCGTCACCCAGGACGGTCGGCACGGCTTCTTCGAGGAGTTCAGCGCGACAGTCACGCCTCAAGTACTGCAGTTCCTGAGCTAGCCCAGAGCTAGCCCGGCCGGGCCGGCGACGCTCGAGCTGAACCGCCTGCGGTTCAGGGCACACCCAACGTTGGATCCACGTCGACCACCTGCCTTGTCTGAGCACCGTGCTGCGCATGATCAACGCGCCCTCGCCCGAGCCGCTGTCACCCGAGCGCTCATCTGCCGCTGATCGCACCCGCCAGGGTGCGAGCATCTCGTCGCTACCGGCCGGTGCTAGGCGCACCCACGTATGAGGCTGCAGACGTCCGCCTCTCGGCACGTGCGGGCACCTTTGTCGGTGCGGCCTCGGAGGCCCTGTCGGGCCAGCCTTGCGGCTGCGGGTGATCTACGACGTCTGTGTCAGCAGGGTCTCGAGGTGGTCGGCGATGTCCTGGTCGTGAAGGGGCAGGGCGTGGCAATACTGGCGCAAGGTGGTCGAGGCGTCCTTGTGGCCGAGTCGTTGCTGTGCCTGCAGCAAGTGACCGTCGCTGACCAGGACCGTGGCGACGGTGTGCCGCAGGCCGTGCAGCGTGACCTCGCCGTGGTCGTGGCGGCGGGTGAAGTCGCGGAACAGCCCGGCGAGCACCGAGCACGGCATCCGGGTGGCGTGGTCCGCGCGCCGGGAGAACAGCCACGGCCCGAACTCACCGCGAGTGCCAAGACGGCCAGCCCATTCGGCCACGTTGTCCTGCCACAGCTGGGCTGTCACGGCGCCGACGGTGAGGGTGCGGGACCTGCCGGTCTTGGTCGTGGTGACGACCTCGGCGGACACCCCCCGTTCGATCCGGAGCCGACGACCGGCCAGATCCTGCAGCCGCAGCGCGCCGAGCTCACCGCGGCGCGCGCCGGTGTCGGCCGCCAGCCGCAGCAGCAGCCGGACCTGTTCGGCCCGGTGCACCGTCCTGCCCGCCGCATCGCTGGCGGGTAGCTGTCGGGCCTGCTCGACCTCGTGGGCGGCGGCGTCCAGCAGCGCGACCACTACCGCAATCGGGACGTCACGTCGGGGTTCGGGTTGCGCGAGCCCCCGCATCCCGTCCATCGGCTGGCACGCGATCAGGCGCTGGCTGTAGGCCCAGCCCAGTGCCGCACGCAGGGTGCGTACGTGCAACGCGATCGTCGAACTCGGGACGCCGGCGGCCCGCCAGGTCGTGACGGCTGCGGTCATCACCGGGGGGCTCAGGCGGCTCGGGGGCCGCATGGCCAGCGGGTCGCGGGACAGCCGGGCCGCGGCGATCCGGTAGTTCTGCCAGGTGGAGGGCTTCCAGTCGTGCTCGCACTGGAGCCAGACGGCCAGCAGATCGGCCAGGGTGCGCAGCGGCGGACCAGCCTGGGCGCGCACCGCCTCGGCCTGCTCAGCGAGCAGCACGCGCTGGCGTTGCGCCTGAGCCAGGTCGCCGCGGACCGTGACCGAACGGACCGAGGACTGTCCGCTCACCGGGTCAGGCCCCAGGCTGACCCGGACCTCCCACTGGTCGCCGCCTCGATGGCGCAGTGACCCTGACCCGCGTGCTGTTGTCACGGCCCCACGGTCCCAGCCGAGGCGGCCTTGTTGGGATCGTTGTTGGGATGAGCAGCAGCAGCAGCCGTCAACTTCCCGTTGGCTGTACCGACTCTGACCTGGGCTTACGTGGGTGCGCCCGAAGGGATTCGAACCCCTAACCTCTTGATCCGTAGTCAAGTGCTCTATCCGTTGAGCTACGGGCGCGTGCCGCCACGAGGACGACCCGGGAGAGCATACCGGCCCGGACGCTGCGGCCCGGTGTCGAGCCGACCCGACGATCGTGTGCCACGGCAGTGCGCGGACGGACGGGCCCGTGCGCGCAAGGGCGCCCGGCGGTGCGGTGCGGACGCCTCGCGCAGCAGCAGAGCAGGAAGAGAGCGCCCGATTCGTCCGCGTCGTATACAGTCTGTACGCGCGGTGCCGCAGCGTGCGGTGCCCGAGAACCAGTCGATAGGGTCTGCGCGTGAGCCACCCGCCGAGCTCTCCCGTGGAAGCCGGGCTCGAGACGTACGTGTTCACCGGCGCCTCCCGCGGACACACGCCCACCGCCGTCACGGACGCGCTCCGGGAGGCGATCCTCGATGGCGCGCTCAAGCCCGGCGAGTGGCTCCGCGAGGTCGACCTCGCCCGGATCCTCTCCGTGAGCCGGACACCGGTGCGCGAGGCCCTCGGCCGGCTGGTGGAGGAGGGCCTCGCCGTCAAGACCGCGCACCAGGGCGTGGTCGTGGCGACGCTGTCGTTCGACGACGTCCTCGCCCTCTACGCCGTCCGCGAGCAGCTCGAGGGTCTCGCTGCCCGCCTCGCCGCGACGCGGGGAGGTCCCGAGCTGGTCCGCCGGCTCGAGCAGGTCGGCGAGCAGATGGCGCAGGCAGCTGCCGAGGGCGACGTGTCGCTCATGGCCCGGCTCAACCTCGAGTGGCACCGGCTGGTGCGCGACGCGGCGAACAACACCTACCTGGACCGCTTCCTCGGTCAGGTGGAGCACGCCATCCGACGCCTGTCCGTCTCGACCTTCGCCAGCGAGCAGCGCGCCGTCGAGGTCCTCGCCGAGCACGACAACGTCGTCCGGGCCATCGAGGCGCGCAACGGCGAGGTGGCCGAGCAGGAGGCCAAGACCCACATGCGGCGTGCCCGGGAGGCTCGTCTGGCCGACCTCATGCGCGACACCTGACGGGCGTACGGCAGTGAGCGCCGTCGAGGTGCTGCTGCTGGTCGGGGCGGGACTCGCAGCGGGGAGCGTCAACGCCGTCGCCGGCGGCGGCTCGCTCGTGAGCTTCCCCCTGCTGATCGCCCTCGGCCTGCCGCCCCTCACCGCCAACGTCACGAACAGCGTGGCGATCTGGCCCGGCTACGTCGGCACGACATACGGCTACCGCCGCGAGCTGGCCCCCCAGCGACGCCGCCTCCTGGGCCTCGCACCGGCCGCCGTCCTCGGCGCGTCGGTCGGCTGCGTCCTGCTGCTCGTCACCTCGCCGGAGGCCTTCGAGCGGGTCGTACCGTTCCTCGTGGTCCTCGGGTCGCTGCTGCTCGCGCTGCAGGGACCGGTCACCGAGCGGGTGCGCCGCTGGCCGGGAGCGGGTGACGGCGCGCGCTCCCCGCTGCTGCATGTCTCTCTGGTCCTGGCCGCGGCCTACGGCGCCTACTTCGGCGGCGGGCTCGGGGTGGTCCTGCTCGCCTGCCTCGGCCTGTTCGTGGCCGACGACCTGCAGCGGCTCAACGGACTCAAGACGGCGCTGTCGCTGGTCATCAACGCGGTGGCCCTCATCGCCTTTTCGCTGTTCGGGCCGGTCGACTGGGGAGCCGTCGCCGTCGTGGCTCCGGCGGCGCTGCTCGGCGGCTACCTCGGCGCCCGCTACGCCCGCCGCCTCGACCCGGCGCGACTGCGAGGCGTGGTCGTCGTGTTCGGCGTCGTCGTCGGCGTCGCGCTGCTGTTCTGAGCAGTGGTCTTCTGCGCGCGGCGAGGGTAGGGGAAGGTGATGACATCGCGACGCCTGACCGACCGCCGCGTCGGCGCGCGCGACCTCACGCAATGGACGACGGGGGCCGGGCGCCTGCTCGTCACGACGGTGCGTCGCGTGAGTCCCTACGTCGCACCGCACTGGGTGATGATCGCGACGCTGCTGCTCGGCGGGCTGCTCGTCGTCGGCCTCACCGTCGGGAGCGCCGAGCTGTACGAGGCGGTCAGCGACAGCGAGGGCATCGCGGTCCTCGACGTGCCGGTGCTCGAGGCGGCCAAGAGCGTGCGGTCCCCCACCGCGAACGATGCGGTGACCTTCTACACCGATCTCGGCAGCACGATGGTGCTCCCCTGGCTCGTCACCGCCGCCACCCTCGCGATGGCGGTGCGCTGGCGGCAGTGGACCCCCGTGGTGCTGGTCGGGGCCGCAGCCCTCGGCTCGGTCGCCATGACCGTCGTCGGCAAGGCGGTGATCGGACGCACCCGCCCGGACCTCGCCGACGCGGTCCCGCCGTACGAGTCGTCCGCTTCGTTCCCGAGCGGCCACGCGCTCAACGCCGTCGTCGTGGCCGGGGTGCTGGCGTACCTGCTCGTTCGCCGTCAGCACGCCGCCTGGGCGCGGGCGACGACGCTGTCGGTGGCCACCGCCTTCGCCTTCACGATGGGGCTGAGTCGGGTCTACCTCGGCCACCACTGGCTGACGGACGTGCTCGTCGCGTGGACGCTCGGACTGGCCTGGCTGACCGTCGTGCTGGTCGCGCACCGGCTGTTCCTCACCGTGACGCGCGACCGGTCAGCCTGACGCGCGGTAGCCCCGCACCACCACGTCATGCAGCAGGTCGGACGTCGCGGCCGTCACTGCCTGCACCGCCGCCTCGAAGGCCTCGCGGTTGTGCGGGGCGGGCGTCCGCATGCCGACCACCTTGCGGACGTACTGCAGCGCGGCGGCCTCGACGTCCTCGGATGTGACGTCGTCCGCGAACGGGGGGCGCAGGGTCTTGATGCTCCGGCACACGCCGGCGACCGTACGCCCGCCGGAACCGGAAGACGAGAGCGGAGGCGGGGAGATTTGAACTCCCGATGGGCTTGAGACCCAAACCGCATTAGCAGTGCGGCGCCATAGACCGGACTAGGCGACGCCTCCATGCGACCTCGCGGTCGCGGTCGGGAGCCTACCGAAGCGCCGCGCCGACCGTCGACGGGCTTCTCGGCCGTCGAGGGATCCGGCGGGCCGCGGGCTGCGTCACAGCTGCAGCGCACCCCACCTCTGGAGGTCACCATGCCGTCCCACCGCCGCTCCCGCACTGCCGTCCGCGCCACCGCTGTCGTCACCGCCCTGGTGCTCGCCGCCGGGGCCACCACCCTGCTGCCAGGGGCGTCCCCGGAGGCGGCGGCCGACACGCTCGTGCCGTTCTCGGACTGCGACGAGCTGCTCGGCGACTACCGCGACGCGCTGGAGCGGGCCGCGACACCGCCGGACGGCCCCTCGTGGTTCGAGCGGCTCACCGGCTCCGACGCGGTGGAGGCGACCAGCGCCGAGTCCGGCGTCGCGGACTCGGCAGCAGTCAGCGGGGCGGCCGGCGCCGCGGGTGAGGCCGTCGGCGCCGGACCCACTGGGACCAACGTGCAGGAGCGGGGCGTCGACGAGCCCGACTCGGTGAAGCTCGTCGACGGGCTGCTGCTCGCCCTGTCGGAGGACCGGCTCCAGGTGGTGCGACCCGGCCCGACACCGCAGGTGCTGTCGAGCCTGCCGCTCGAGCGGTCGGCGTACGGCGGCGAGCTGCTCGTGCAGGGCGACCGCGTGCTGGTCCTGCTGCCCGGCGGCGACGTCGGCCCCGGTCCGGCCGAGGTCGCGCCGGCACCCGGAGCTGCCCTCTCCAGCACCGACCCGGCGTACGGCGGTGGTGGCATCGAGCTGCTGCTCGTCGACCTCTCGGACCCGACCGACCCCCGGCTGCTCGAGTCGCTGGAGCTCGACGGGCGCTACCTGTCGGCCCGCCAGTCCGGCGGGGCCGTCCGGCTCGTGACGTCGTCCGTCCCGTCGCTGCCCGCCCCGTCGGGGAGCGAGCCGACGTCCTACGAGGACTCCGTCGAGCAGGCACAGGAGACAGCACGCGAGGCGACCCTCCAGCAGGTGCTGCCGCAGGCGGTGCGGCGTCGCGCCGACGGCCGGCTGCTGTCGAGCGGCCCCGCCGTCGACTGCCCGCAGGTCCGCCGCGCCGGACCGGTGCAGGGGTCGGGCGGCACGCTGCTGGTCACGACGCTCGACCTCGACAGGGACCTCGCCGCCCTCGACCGCACCGCGGTGAGCACGGACGGCGACCTCGTTTACGCGACGGCGCAGCGGCTCTACGTCGCCACCAGCCGCTGGAGCGCGACGGCCTGGTCGGCGCCCGACGGCGGGGTGACGACCGAGCTGCACGCCTTCGACACCAGCACGCCGACCGCCACCCGCTACGCCGGGACCGCGTCGGTCGACGGCTACGTCTACGGCCGCTGGGCGCTCTCCTCCCACGAGGGGCACCTGCGCGTGGCGACCACGTCCGAGCCGCCGTGGGGCGGCGACGTCGGCCCGTCGGACTCCGGCGCGCGCCAGCCTGGGGTCTCCTCCTCGAGCGTCATCGTGCTGGCCGAGCGCCCGGACGGGCTGGTCGAGACCGGGCGGCTGAACGGGCTCGGTCCTGGCGAGCGCATCTACGCGGTGCGCTACCTCGGCGACCTCGCCACGGTCGTGACGTTCCGCGAGACCGACCCGCTCTACGTGCTCGACCTCGGCGACCCGGCCGCCCCGGCGCTGCTCGGCGAGCTCAAGGTGCCCGGGTTCTCCACCTACCTGCACCCCGTCGGCGACGACCGCCTGCTCGCAATCGGGCAGGACGCCGACAGCCGGGGGCGGGTCACCGGGCTGCAGCTGTCGCTGTTCGACCTGTCCGACCTCAGCCGCCCGGCGCAGCTCGACCGGCTGCCGCTTGGCCGGGCATGGACGCCGGCCTCCGATGACAGCCGCGCCTTCGCGTACGACCCGGCGTCGCGCCTCGCGCTGCTCCCGCTCCTGCGCGAGGACGGCGGCCGCAGCCACGCGCTCGGCGTCCGGGTGACCGAGCAGGGCACCCTCGAGGAGGTCGGCCGGCTGACGGCTGGACCCGGCTCGACGGACGTCGAGCGGGTGCTGTCCGACGGCCGCACGGTCTACGCGGTGAGCCGCACCGGCCTGGTCGCCGGCGACGCCGGAGACCTGTCCCGGACCGGGGCGGTGACGTTCCGGCGCCGCTGACGCCCGACCCGGTGAACCGCCGCTCACAGGCAGGCGGGACGATAGGTGCTCACTCCCATCCCCGATCCGCCAGGAGCACCTTCGTGTCCGACATCAGCTTCGACGGCCGCGTGGCCGTCGTCACCGGCGCCGGCGGCGGCCTCGGCCGCACCTACGCCCTCGAGCTCGCCTCCCGTGGCGCCGCCGTGGTCGTCAACGACCTGGGCGGCAGCGTCGCCGGCGAGGGTGGCGACCACACCGCCGCGCAGAAGGTCGTCGACGAGATCAAGGCCGCCGGCGGCGAGGCCGTCCCCAACTTCGACTCCGTGTCCACGCCCGAGGGCGGCGCGGCGATCGTGAAGACCGCGGTCGACAGCTTCGGCAAGGTCGACGTCGTCATCAACAACGCCGGCTTCCTGCGCGACAAGAGCTTCCTCAAGCTCACCTGGGACGACCTCGACGCCGTCCTCGACGTGCACCTCAAGGCCGCGTTCTACGTCAGCCAGCCGGCGTTCGCGATCATGAAGGAGAACGGCTACGGCCGCTTCATCTTCACCGCGTCCAACGCGACCTTCGGCAACTTCGGCCAGACCAACTACTCGGCGGCCAAGATGGGCCTCGTCGGCCTGTCCAACACGATCGCCGTCGAGGGCGCCCGCGCCGGCATCCTCTCCAACGTGATCATGCCGGTCGCCAAGACCCGCATGACGGAGGAGCTGCTCGGCGACTTCGCCAACTACCTCGCTCCCGAGCTCGTGACGCCGATGGTCACCTACCTCGCGTCGGAGGCCTGCACCACCACGCACGGCGCCTACTCCGCCGCCGGCGGTCGCTACGCCCGCGTCTTCTGGGGCCTCGCGCAGGGCTGGTACGCCGGCCAGGGCGCACACCCGACCGCCGAGGACGTGCAGCAGCACCTCGCCGAGATCGAGGAGCAGGCGGGCTACCTCGTGCCCAGCTCCACCACCGACGAGATCGTCGCGCTGTCCGAGCGGTTCACCAAGCAGTAGCCCTGGTCAGGGCGTACGACGGGGCGGTGCCGGGAGGTGCCGCCCCGTCGTGCTGCGCCGGCCGGGCTCGCCCCCGCCCCCGTCCCTTTCTTGAAGGTGGCGATCATGCAGGGGGACACGCGGCCGAAGATCGCCACATCCCGGCAGGGGCGGACCAGCGGGTGCGGTGTCCCGACCGGAAGTGGCGATCATGCAGAGGGACACGCCGCCGAAGATCGCCACACCCGGCAAGGAAGCGACCACGCGAGACCCGACCAGCCTGGCGCTCCGGGGCCAAGCCGTCTCCCCTCAGCCCTGACCGCGACCGTGCGACGCTCCCCTTCCTGCCGTACGAGAGAAGGGCGCCCCATGACCCTCGCCGACGTCCGCGAGCAGATCGACCGGCTCGACGACCAGCTGGTCGGGCTGCTCGCCCAGCGCCAGCAGCAGGTCCAGCGGGCCGCGCGCTTCAAGGCCGACGAGGCCGCCGTCCGGGCGCCCGACCGGCGCGCGAGCATGATGGCGCGGCTTCGCGAGCGAGCGCTCGAGGAGGACCTGGACCCGTCGGTGGTGGACGCCGTCTGGACCGCGATGATCGACGCCTTCATCGCCCTCGAGCTGCGCAAGCACCAGTCCCTCTAGTGTCCTGCGCCAGTAGTTCGTTGAAGAAGGCGCCCGAGTGAGGCCAAGATCTGGTCGGCGGATTTTGTCCAGATGAAGGGCTTGGGGTTTTCGTTCCAGGCCTTGACCCATTCGCGGATGTCCTTCTCGAGCGCCTGGACCGAGCGGTGGTCGCTGCGGACGAGGAGGTC
>Ga0136611_10003229_pt1 | contig 11421 bp, 9 predicted proteins | sample AntDrymUQ2232306_2_FD_106645 | JGI IMG/M metagenome (GOLD analysis project Ga0136611, IMG submission 106645) | Polar desert sand microbial communities from Dry Valleys, Antarctica - metaG UQ223 (23.06) | ecosystem: Environmental > Terrestrial > Soil > Desert | place: Antarctica: Dry Valley... | reverse complement strand
GGGTCTACACGACGATATTTACCAGCCGCCCCGCCACGTAGACCACGTTCTTCACGGTCGCCCCCTCCACCTGCGAGACGACTTTCTCGCTCTGCATCGCTAGTGCCTCCACCTGCTCGCGCGTCGCATCGGCGGGCACGGAGAGGCGGTCGCGCAGTTTGCCGTTCACCTGGATGACGACGGTCACCATCTCGTCCGTCGCCTGCTCCGCGTCAAAGGCCGGCCAGCGCTGCTGGTGGATCGAATATGGCTTGCCACGCCGCGCCCATAGCTCCTCCGCGATGTGCGGCGCGGGAGGCGCGATCAGCAGCAGCAGTGTCTCGACGGACTCGTTCCAGACAGCGGGGTCAATCTGGCCAGAGTCCTTTACACGCGCCAGGTGGCTCGTAAACTCCATCAGGCGGGCGAGCATCGTGTTGAAGCGGAAGCCCTCGATATCCTCCGTCACCGCCTGCACCGTCTTGTGCCGCTTCCGCAGCAGCGCGCGCGTTGCCTCCGTGTCCACGGCATCCGCGAACTTTGGGCCGTCCGCCGCCACCGTCCAGACGCGATGCAGCCAGCGCGTGATCCCCTCGATCCCCTCCGGCCGGTAGGGACCGCCCTCGGACCAGGGGCCGATGAACATCAGGTAGCAGCGGAACGTATCCGCACCCAGCGTCGTCACATAATCATCCGGATTGACGACGTTGCCGCGTGACTTGGACATCTTCTGACTGTCTTCGCCCAGGATCATCCCCTGGTTCATCAGCCGCGTCACCGGCTCGTTGATCTCCACCATGCCCAGGTCGCGCATCACCTTTGTAAAGAAGCGGAAGTACATCAGGTGCATCGTCGCGTGTTCGATCCCGCCCGTGTACTGGTCCACCGGCGTCCAGGCGAGCTTCGCCGGGTCGAACGGCCCCGCGCTGTGGTGCGGCGACAGGTAGCGGTACTGGTACCACGAGGAATCCATGAAGGTATCCATCGTGTCCGTCTCGCGCTCCGCCGGCTCGCCGCACGCTGGGCAGGGCACGTTCTTGAAGCGCGCGTCATGCTTCAGCGGCGACTCACCCGTCGGCACGAACTCCGAGTCCTCCGGCAGCAGCACCGGCAGGTCCGTCTCCGGCACAGGCACGGTCCCGCATGACGGGCAGTAGATGATCGGGATCGGTGTGCCCCAGTAGCGTTGACGGCTGATCAGCCAGTCGCGCAGGCGATAGGTGATCGTGCCCTTCGCAAAGCCGCGCTCCACGCCGAAGGCCACAACCGCCTGCTTCCCCTCCGCGCTCGGCGTCCCATCAAACGGACCGGAGTTGATCATCGCCCCCGGCCCCGTGTACGCCTCGCTCAGCGCCGCCCCGTCCCAATTCGGCGGCGCGATCACAACCGGGATCGGCAGCGCGTACCTCTGGGCGAACACAAAGTCGCGCTCATCGTGCGCGGGCACGCCCATCACCGCGCCGGTGCCATAGGAATAGAGCACGTAATCGCCCACGTAGACTGGCACGCGCGCGCCGGAGTACGGGTTTACGCAAGACGCGCCCGTGAAGACGCCCGTCTTTGGCTTGTCCGCCGCCGTGCGCTCGATCTCGGTCGCGCGGCGGGCGGCGTCCACGTAGGCGCGCACCGCCTCCTGCTGCTCCGGCGTGGTGAGCGTCTCCACCATCGGATGCTCCGGCGCCAGCACCATGAACGTTACGCCGTAGGTCGTGTCCGGCCGCGTCGTGAAGACCTTGATCTCCTCGCCGCCATCCGCCCCGAACGCAATCTCGGCCCCTTCAGAACGGCCGATCCAATTGCGCTGCATCGTGATCACGCGCTCCGGCCAATCCAGGCCATCGAAGCGCAGCAACTCCTCCGCGTAAGCCGTGATCCGGAAGAACCACTGCTCCAGGTCGCGCTTCACGACCTGTGTCTCGCAGCGTTCGCAGCGCCGCTCTTCGCCCCAAACCTGCTCGCGCGCCAGCGTCGTATTACACGAGGGACAGAAGTCCACCGCCGCCTTCTGTCGGTAGGCGAGGCCATGCTTGAAGAACTGTAGGAAGAACCATTGGTTCCAGACGTAGTACTCCGGCAGGCAGGTGATCACCTGACGCGACCAATCGAACATCGCGCCCATCCGCTGGAACTGGCTCCGCATCCGCTCGATGTTCGCCATTGTCCACTTGAAGGGGTGGATGTTGTTCTTAATCGCCGCGTTCTCCGCGGGCAGCCCGAAGGCGTCAAACCCCATTGGGAAGAGCACGTTGTAGCCGCGCATCCGCATGTAGCGCGCCTTTGTATCCGCCGGCGCCTCCGCATACCAGTGCCCCGTGTGCAGGTCCCCGGAGGGATACGGGTACATCGTCAGAAAGTAATACTTCGGCCGCTCGCTCTCATCCGGCGTGCGGTACAGCCCGTCCGCCTCCCAGCGCGCTTGCCACCTCGGCTCGATTTCGGGCGCCACGTATTTGTCAGCCATCGCTTTGCTCCAGTACCGCGTCTCCGTTACGATTGTGCGGCTCGCTCGCCCGCAAGGATGGCGATGCGGACGGAGCCACCTTCCTGGCATGTCCGGATCACGATCCACCTCCTCACAACGATGGCGCCCACCACTCGGGCAAGCTCACCCTACTCAGCACTCGGCACACGAAAAAAGCCCTCCGTCCCCATGGATACAGGGACGGAGGGCCAAACGCTCTCCGTGGTACCACCCTGGTTCCGCCACGGCGTCCCGGATTGGCTACCGGAACCGTCTCGCCGTGCGGCGCTCGGGGGCACGATAACGGGCGCTACCCGGCGATCGCTGCGTGCCGGCTCCCCGACACGGTCACGATCGCTGCTCCCAGGCGAGTTCGACCGCGTGCGCGCTGACTCGCACCACCCGTCAGCTCTCTGTCCGAATGCGGCCTACTACTCCTGTTCAGCGCATTTGTGATCTTTGGCCGGCGCTGGTGGAGCTGAGGGGGCTCGAACCCCTAACCCCCACAATGCCATTGTGGTGCTCTCCCATTGAGCTACAGCCCCAGGAATGAGAGCGCCGGCCGGACACAAAAGCAGTCCCGGAACGCCAGGACTCGAGATCACAATCTATCACAAAGCGGGCAGCGCGGCAATTTTGCGAGCTGGCGTCCAGGGGGAGCGGGAAACCGACGCCTAGCTGTCACCTGGTTCACGCACCGCTGAGCGGCTCGGTCCGCCGTGCGATACTCATGGTGCGGGCGGCGGGACGGCGATGGGGCGAAAAACAGCGGAACGCCAGGTTGTAGTGGTGGAGGACGGGCGCATCATGCCCCCGGAAACCGTGCGCGCGCAGCTTGGGATCGAGAATCACTCGCTCGTCGCCCTAACGGTGCATGGCGACCAGTTCGTGATCACCAAGCTTATGGAGAAACCGTAGCGAGACGTGGGGGTCTACACGGACGAGGAGCTGGCCGAGTTCATGGAGGAAGACACGCTCCCTCCTGACTAGTGGGCATGGTAGCCAAGAGATACCGAAGTGGCACCAGCGTCTGAAGTAATCTATGGCATCCAATACTCGCACACCTACATAGATGTCGGGTGGTCCGGCAAGTTATTCTGGCTCCCAAGCCTGTAGGAAGGAGGCGGCTGTGGCTGCAAACTTCCCTTTCCCAGAGAAACGGACGGCGTGGTGCAATCGGTGCCGTGGGGAAACCCACCACTCCTACCGACATGTCGTCCCGCGACTATCGGAGGCCGGCGAGTATCCAGCCTGGACGGCGGATCACGCGATGCTCGAATGTCTCGGCTGCAACTCGATCACATTCCGCATACGCTACATGGAGGAAGACCAAATCATTGACGATGGCGAGGGGAATGGTGTCCCAGAAGTAGTGGAAGAGTACTTCCCGCCGAGGGTCTCCCGGCCGAAACCAACCTGGCTGCCAGGCGTGGAATGGTCGATCCAGGAGGTTATGGAAGAGGTATACACAGCGCTCCACAGCAATCTGCGTAATCTGGCCGGGATGGGTGTGCGGACGGTGATCGACCGCATCATGACTGACAAGGTCGGCGCGTCGGGGACATTCGTCACCCGATTGGATCGGATGGTTGACCAACACCTAATCACGGGTGACCAGAAGACTATCCTTGACACCGCGCTCGACGTGGGTCATGCCACCAACCATCGAGGGATGCGACCATCCGCCCGGCAGCTCACTACGGTGATGGACATTATCGAGAATCTGCTTCAGACGCTCTACATCCTGCCGGAGCAGGCGGCGCAACTACGCCAGCGCATTCCTCCGCGTCTGTGAGGGCATGCGTATAGAGCGGATGTAAGCTCGTCGCCTCCATCACCTTCTGGTCTTCCTAGCTGAGATAGACGTAGAGTTGCGTGGCGGCCCATGAAGTCGCGCATCTGGAACGCAGGTGCGCGCATGTGTGGCCGCAGACGCATCCATATGTGTCACGCTCGACCGCCGCCAGCTCCTTACCGGCTGAAAGCGAAAGATCACGGTGGCGTCCAAGGTCACGCTCTGACCCGCGGCGGGGATGCGGCCGAGGCGCATAGCGGCATCGCCCGCGAAGGCGACGCGGTGCGTGATGCGCACAGCGACGCGGTCGCACGCCGCAAGGAGGTCGTGGATGGTGGTGAGAAACGTACCCGAGGGCCGCGCAACGTCGGCGCGAAAATTCTCCGTGCCTGTGAGATCAAAGCCAGGGAAGTGGCACAGACAGTGGGGTGCGAACAGTTCCGGGCCCAGCGCCGCATCTCCCTGGTCCAGCACGCGTTGAAGAAGCGGCGCACCACCGCCTTATGCTGCTCGGCGCGCAACGCCACTCCTGTCTGCCGCAAGCCCGTGACGCGCGTCTGCTAATGCGCGCCGACCGACGAGCGGCTGTTATAGGTCATCACTACGAGGTCGTGCGGATGGCCGGCCTGGTCGCGTGCATGGCCGGAGTAGTGGCCTTCCTCGATGAAGCCGAGCGAGCTAAAGAGGCGGCGCGCGCCCGTCTGTTCCGCGATCATATCGGCGGTCACCTTCTCGATCCCGGCGGCGTCCGCGGCGCGCAGCAGTTCCTTCAGCAGCGTGGCGCCGAGACCCTTCGAGCGATATCCCTCGGAGACGACCACCCGCACCTCGCCCACATGGCTCGTCCAGGGCACCTCGCTGCGACGCAGGCTCGCCTCCCCGATCACGGAGGGCGCGGAACCGTCTTCCGGGATGTTCTCGCCGAGGAGCGTGATCATGCGGCCGTCAATTACGTCCCGCTCCCACTCGTCGGCCACGAATGAATTGGTGACATCGCGGCGGAGAAAGAGGAGGTCCTGCGGCGGCAGGTCGCGGAAGAAGCCGAGCAGGCGGGGGGCGTCGCCGCTGCCCATCGGGCGGATGCGGACCGCCTCATCGTGCATCGTCACCACCTGGCCCGGGTCCGGCGCGATTGGCGTGGCGGCCTCGGCCCGCTGGATGGAGATCGCTTCGAGCGCGGGGAGCGGCTCGGGCAGGGCGACACAGACGCGCTCTGCCATCGTCACGACCATATCGGCCGCGCCATGGAGGCCGAGCAAGTGCGTATCCACGACGCAGTCATAGAGGCGGCTATCGTACCAATTGACGTGATAAGTGTCGTTGTAGAAGCGGACGCGCTCGCGATCCTGGCCCTCGATCCGGCGGCGGGCCTCATCCGGGCTGAGATGCTCCTCGTGGCAGACGCGCGCGATCCGCGCTTCGATTGGCGCCTGCACGAAGACGCGCAGCACACCCGGCTGGTCGCGCAGGGCGAGGTGCGCGGCGTGACCGATGATCACCGCGCCGGCTTCTGCCGCCTCGCGCACGACCTCGTCCATCACGGCGCGGAACCCCTCGGAGGTGGGCACCGCGAGCGGCGCGGCCGTCTCGACCGCCGCGCCATCCGCCATGATCCCGACGGAGCCGAGCCGCTCCAACATGCGCGTCACGAACGATTGGGGCCGCTGTGCCTCTTCGAGCGTGCGTTCAGAGACGCCGGAGCGGGCGGCGGCGCGCTGGCGGATCTCGCGATCCAGCAGTTGCACGCCCAGACGCTCCGCCACGCGTGCGGCCACAGCCTCGCCGCCGCTGCCATACTGCCGGGAAATGGTTACCACAGGTCCGGCCATCGCATGCCTCCCACTGAACACGATCGAGATGCGCTCTCTGCCAGGTGAGGCTCAGCATAGGGAATCCGCGCGATCTTGTCACCGGGGAATGTGTGAAATCTTTTGGTGATGTGGGTCGGGGCCGTCCCGCTGGCTGCCCAGATACCGCAAGGCAAAGCGCGCGTCATACCGCCTAGAGCAATGCCCGCAGCTGTAGCGACGGCCACGCGTCAGGCGGCGGCCGCGGAGGAGCGTCGCGCCGCAGGCTGGGCAGCGATAGAGATGGACCGTGCGCGGCGCGGCGAAGGCGGGGGCGTGGCGCGGTGCGCCGAGCAGATCCGCGACCGCGCGGAACTCCGGCCCGTGTGGGCGCACCCGCGCGGCGTAGCGCCCGCGCACGATGTGGTGCGCGACCTCATGGCGGAGGATCGCGACGAGCGCGGCCTCGCCATGCTGGCGGAGGAAGTGGCGCGAGAGGGCGATGTCATCCGGCGGCCGGTAGACGCCCGCCGCGCGCGTCAGCCGGTCGGAAAGACGCACGCGCGGCGGCGTGATCGTCGCCTGGTACGCCTGCATGATCGCCTCTGCCTCACGCTGGAGCCGGGTTAACGCGGCCTGCTCCGCCGCGGACATACGTGCCATGCTGTCAGCGTACCGCGAAGCCACGGGCGAGGGGTACGGAGGAGGGAACAGGGAACAGGTCCCACCAAAACGGCGGGCTGCCGTTGCCAGCCGCGCGCTGGCGGCGAGCGGCGATCCGCGCTCAGCAGGTCGTTGGCACCGGTGTTCCTGCCAGCCGCGCCGCCATCCAGGCGAGCGTGTCCGGCATCGAGGGCGCAATCACGCCGAGGTGGCCTTCGCCGCTGTACTGCTGGTAGGCAACCGTGTCGCCCACGGTACAAAGGCGGTGGACGAAGAGATCGGTGAAGGCGGGCTTGATCAAACGGTCGGACGTGCCCTGGAAGACGCGCAGCGGTGGGATGGTGCGCACGGCGCCGGGGGTGTTCTGGGCGATTAGCTGCTGCCAGCGCGGCAGGCGCAGGCCAGCGGCGTTGATGTAGTCCGGTGCCGGGCGGAAGGCAAACGCGGGCAGGACACCACCGATGCACTGCTCGTCCACGACACTCATGCGGTGCACGCCGCGCGCCGTCAGCACTTGGCTTGGCTGCACGTCCGAGTAGGCGGCGGTCCAGGCGCGTGCGATCATCACGACGAGGCCGGTGAGGAGGGAACGGCCGTTGTCCGAGGCGACCTCCTCCGCGATCAGGCTGATCTCGGCAGCGGGCGCGCCGGCGACGACGCCGAGGATGCGCAGCTCCGGCGCGTAGGACGGCGCGATCTGGCCGCTGAACGCCGCCGCCTGCCCGCCCTGCGAATGTCCCCAGACGAGCGTCGCACCCGAGACGGGCACGTCGGTCAGTCGTTGGACGAGGCGCGCGGCGTCGAGCACGTTGCGCGCGGCGTCTTCGCCCACGAGGTATGGGTTGGGGCCGAGCGTGCCGAGGCCCTGGTAATCGGTCGCGGCCACGACGTAGCCCGCATCGGTGAACGGTCGCACCATCATTTGGTAGAAGGATTGGCCGCTGGTGCCGGGGGAGAGTGCGGCGGGCACGAGCGAGCGTGACGCGAAGGGGCGCAGCGAGGGTGCGCAGGTCTGAGCCGATCCGACCGTGCCGTGCGCGACCGCGACCACGGGGAAGCCGCCCGCGGGTGGGGCGCGATCCGGCACGACCACGAGGCCGGAGACCGCGATCTCGGCGCCGGTGTAGGTGGTGGAGCGGTAGAGCACGCGCCAGGCGCGGACGCCTTTGGGCGCTTCCAGCGCGTCCTGGCGGATTAAGTCACCGGGCCGTCCCGGCGGCAGCGGCTGCGGCGCACCGTAGAAGGCGCTGATCTCGCGCTCAACCTCGTCCCGACGCGCGCGCGCGACCGCGATCAGGGCCGCGACCGCGATCAGGAGCAGCACGACTACGACGCCGCTGAGGGCAGCAAGCCGGAGCAAGAACTTTCGGATGATACGCCTCCTGGCCGCACCCGGCGAGTGTCCGCGTGTCTCTGTGAGCGCCCGTGGTGAGGCGCCGCCTGTGCCATGCTTGAGCGCCGTCTACCCATCATGCCACGCTCACGCGCAGGGCGTGACCCTAGTCCCAAACGCGCGTGAAGCGCAAGCGCGACGCGCTGCGCCTACTCGTCTGGCGGTCTAGGCCGGCGGGTCGTAGGGACAGCTATTGACGCGGGCGAAGCGACCGAGGAAACGTAGGACGCAGAGCGCGTCCGCGGAGCTGACCTGGTTATCGAAATTGACATCGGGCAAGGTCAACGGACTTGGACAGGCGGTCGTCGGAGGGAAAATGCCGAGCTGGCGCAGGATGCAGAGTGCGTCCGTGCTCGACACGCTGCGATCGCCGTTCACATCCGGGCGGGTCGGGCGCAGCACGGTCGTGCTGGAGCTTCCCCGACCCTCGATCGGGAACCCGCTAGGCTATTGACCACTCCCACGACTCCTACGAACTGGAGCGTCTGTACTCCCGGAATTTGCGGATTAGGATCTATCGTTGGCTCTTTGCTCACGTTAACCGTGAAGAGAATAACGTCCGTATAGGCCGGACGTGGGCGTGAAGCGCGAGCGCCCCTGCGTTGCATCCACGAGACTGACAGCAAAAGTCATGCCGGCGCACGCCATGCCAAGCTCCCCGATTGCGCTGGACGACAGGGAGAAGACACTCGGGTCAAAGAAACTGCATTGGTTGAAACCCGTCGTCCCGCCACAGGAAGGGATTAGGGAGATTTCGGTGAGCACGATCGAGCTTCCAGACTCCGGAGGGGTGGAGTTATTCCTGATCTGCAAATGCCTGTTTCAGCTCGAAGCAGTCTTAGGCCGGTACCGCCTCCCAGTTGGGCGCGGGGATCTTGTGGATCTCTTCAATCAGGTGCGAGAGGCGCTCGGGTTGGGCGGGGGTGTCGGAGGGCAGGTTGAGGGTGACGCGGCTGGCGTACCAGCGTTCTTTGCGGAGCACATCGGGGAGCGTATCGTAGGTTGCTTTAAGGGCGAATTCGTGCAGCACGTCCTCCGGGATGATGCGACGCATTTCGTCCCACTGTCCTTTGAGGCTCATTTCGTGGAGGCGGATGCCAAGCTCCTCGCGGCCGTGGGCGCGGAAGACACCGTGATAGCTGCGCGTGGAGCCGTAAAAGGAGACCTGTTGACGGAGGCGCTCCACACCTTGCTCAACGTCGGACGCGGTTTCGCCCAGCACCATGAAGCCGCCGGAGGAAAGCTCGATCTCGTTCATCGAGCGGCCCGCGCGCTGTGCGCCGCGCTGGACGGCGGGCACGATCACGTCAAGCAGATACTTGGTGGTGGCGAAGCCGTGCGGAAGGAGGCCGTCCGCGACCTCGCCCGCGACAGCGGCCATGTTCGTGTTCACGGCGGAGATCGAGACCTTCGGAAAGGGCGCATCAATCGGACCCGCGTTGAAGAAGGGGCTCATTACCGTGAAGGTGTAGTTTTCGCTGACGAAGTTCGGCTTCGTGCCGTTCTGCCAGACATCCCAGACGGCGCGCATCATCTGGATATAGTCACGCATGCGCGGTGCGGGCTTGGTCCAGGCCATGCCAAAGCGGCGCTGAATGTGGCCCTTCACCTGGCTACCGAGGCCGATGTTGATCCGACCGCCGCTGAGCTTCTGTAAGTCCCATGCCTCGGAGGCGAGCACATAGGGGCTGCGCGGGAAGGCGATCGTGACGCTCGTGGCGCACTCCACCCGCGCGGTGTGCTCTGCCGCGAGCGCCATCACCAGGATCGAATCATGCGCGGTCTCGCCAGTGGTGACGACGTCGTAGCCCAGCTCCTCCGCACGCCGCGCCTGCTCCGGCACTGCCTTGAGGTCTCCGCCGACGCCTGTGACGACTTTCATCGCTGCCTCCGGGTAGGTGATGGAGAGATGATGTCACGAAAGCGATGAGGGCGGAAGGATGAGGGATGAGGGGTGAGGGTCGCCGAGCCACCGCTCAGCCCTCAGCCCTCAGTCCTCAGCCCTCACTCGATTGCCCCCTGCGCCGCGTACTCTGCAACCTCGTCGTCGGAAAGGCCGAGGAGGTCGCAGAGCACCTCCGTGTTCTGCTCGCCCAGACAGGGCGCGGGGCCGCGGAGGAGATCAAGGCGGGCGGAGAAGCGCGTCGCGGGTGCGTCATAGGGCATTGCGCCCATTTCGCCGTGGTGGAGGACCCTGTGGAAGCGGCGGTGCGCGAGCTGCGGGTCGCGGTGGAGATCGCTCGGATGCTGCGCCACGGCCGCCGGGATGCCTGCCGCCGCGAGCCGCGCCTCCAGCGCCCACGGGTCCTGGGACGCGCACCAGGCCGCGAGCGCCGCGTCGAGCTGGTCGCGCACCGCGTGGCGTGCGGCGAGGTCGTCGAAGCGGCCAGCGCTGAAGGTGCCGAGTGGGGCGAGCGCTTGGAGCGCCCGCCACTGGAGCGGCGTTTCCACGGCGATTGCGACGGAGCGCGCGCCGTCCGCGACCGGGTAGACGCCGTGCGGGCAGGCGGTCGCCGAGTCCAGTCCGGCGGGTCCGGCCGTACGCCCGTTGACGGACTCGTCCAGCACGAGCGGCGCGATCATGTGGATCGAGGCTTCGATCTGGGCGAGGTCAATCTGCTGCCCGAGGCCGCTCTCTCGCCGCACATGGAGCGCCGCCGCCAGCGCGGCGAGGCCGAACTTGGGCGCGATCACATCTGTATACGGGCCAAAAGCACCACAGGGGGGACGGTCCGGCCAGCCGGTGATGCCGTGGATGCCGGCGAACGCCTGTGCCTGCTGGCCGTAGCCGCCAAACGAGGCATACGGGCCGCTCTGGCCGAGGAGCGAGGTGGAAAGCATGATCAGGTCAGGGTGCGCCTGACTGACGGTCGCGTAGTCAAAGCCGAGTTTCTGCATCGTGCCGGGTGTGTAGCTCTCGATCACCACGTCCGCCCAGTCAATCAGCCGCCGCGCGAGCGCGCGCCCGCCGGGGGTTCGGAAGTTGAGCGTGACGCTGCGCTTGCCCGTGTTGAAGTTGGCGAAGAACTGGCTGCGGTTGACGCCGACCTGGTCATCCTTGAAGGGCGGCAGGCGGCGCAGCAGGTCCACGCGCGCGCTCGATTCCAGCTTGACCACGATCGCGCCATGGTCCGCGAGCGCCTTCGCGATCGTCGGCCCCACCACTACCCAGCTCAGGTCGAGCACCTTGAGACCGGCGAATGCGTCTCCCGACCGCGCGCTGCCCGAGGCGAACCCCTCCCCACCAACTTCATTGATGGAGAGGGGAGCACTCGGTGCTCGGTCTGGCGGTTCACCCCTCTCCGCACGCGCAGCGGGTGGGGAGGGGCCGGGGGAGGGGTTC